>Ga0256405_10000280_pt1 | contig 168511 bp, 129 predicted proteins | sample RumenRJG_02DNA_FD_189096 | JGI IMG/M metagenome (GOLD analysis project Ga0256405, IMG submission 189096) | Bovine rumen microbial communities from Lethbridge, Alberta, Canada - RJG_02 | ecosystem: Host-associated > Mammals > Digestive system > Stomach > Rumen | place: Canada: Alberta...
ATATCTGGCAGAATTCCTTTCCGATACATTTCCACACATTTTCTTTTGAATTCATAACTATAACGCATAAAAATAACCCTCCTTACTGAACTTTACATTGTCCAGTAAAGAGGGTACATATCAATTTCTTTAGAATGTTTTCACAGCTTTTTCTTTATATATTTATTGTCAGAGATATTATAATATGATAAAATGAAAAAAGTTATGCATTATTTTTTTGGAAAATGGAGATAAAGATGAGTATATTTTTCCCAGGAGAATACTTAGATTCAACGTATTCGATTAATTTTGAACAATTATATAAAGAAGGATATAGGGGCTTGTTATTTGATATAGATAACACTTTAGTTCCACATGATGCACCAGCGACTCCAAAGGCCAAAGAGCTTTTCGAGAGACTGAAAAAGATTGGTTTTAACTGCATGTTGGTATCTAATAATAAAGAGCCAAGAGTTAAAAAGTTTAATGATGTAGTTGGAATTGATTATATCTACAAGGCCCAGAAGCCATTATCTAAGAATTATATTAAAGCAATGGAAAAAATGGGTACTAACACTGATAATACTATTATGATAGGTGATCAGATTTTTACAGATATTATGGGCGCTAACATTGCCAAAATACGTACAATTTTGGTTAAACCTATTAATCCTAAAGAAGAAATTCAAATCGTACTTAAAAGAATTCCTGAAAAATTGGTGTTGTTTTTTTACAGAATTTATAGATTGTTTAAGAAAAATTAAGTGTGTTTTTTATGCAAATAAAAAGTTCACTGCTTAAAATTATAGATACTATGATATTTTAAAAGGAGAATTGTAATAATGAAAATCGCAATAGCTAATGATCATTCAGCAGTAGAAATGAAACAACAAATCAGTGAGTATGTTAAAAGCCTAGGCTATGAAGTAATTAATTATGGTACAGATACAACAGAAAGCTGCAATTATCCTGAATTTGGAGAAAAAGTAGGAAACGCAGTAGCAAATAAAGAAGTTGATTGTGGAATTCTAATTTGTGGAACAGGTGTAGGAATTTCGCTTGCAGCTAATAAAGTAAAAGGTGTAAGAGCAGCTGTATGTTCAGATGTTACAACAGCACATCTTGTAAAAGAACATAACAACGCTAATATTTTAGCGTTTGGTGCAAGAATTGTTGGTGTTGAATTAGCAAAAGATATGGTAAAAGCATATTTAGATGCAGAATTTCTTGGAGATAGACATGCTAAGCGTGTTGATATGATTTCAGAAATTGAAAACAGAAACTTCAAATAGATATTTCGAATAGAAATTTCGAAGAGAAATTTTAAATGGGGGTTTGAATACTTACTAGAAATAACAATTTAAAAGATTATTAAGATTTTCTTAAGTGGTCAAAACGTACTTGAAAGAATGCATAAAGTATGATAAAATGGACAAACGAGAGAAAATTTTTAAGAATTCAGATTGCTTAGCAATTGAGAATTCATAAATCAGATTATGTAACATCGCATGTTTATGTGCGTATTTAAGGAGGAAAATTTAATGATTTCAGCGGGAGATTTCAAAAATGGTCTTACCATCGAATATGAAGGTAATATCTATCAGATTATCGAATTCCAGCATGTTAAACCAGGTAAAGGTGCAGCCTTTGTTAGAACTAAATTAAGAAACATCATTAATGGTGGTATTGTAGAAAAGACATTCCGTCCAACAGAGAAATGTCCAACTGCTCATATCGATCGTAGAGAGATGCAGTACTTATATTCAGATGAAGATTTCTATCATTTTATGGATGTTGAAACATATGATCAGATAGATTTAACAAGAGATTCAGTAGGAGAAGCTCTTAAATTCGTTAAAGAAAACGAAATGGTTAAAGTATGTTCACATAAAGGAAACGTATTTGCAGTAGAACCACCATTATTCGTAGAATTAAGAATCACAGAAACAGAACCAGGTTTCAAAGGTGATACAGCTACAGGTGCTACTAAACCAGCAACTGTTGAAACTGGTGCAACAGTATACGTACCATTATTCGTTGAAACAGACGACGTTATCAAAATTGATACAAGATCTGGAGAATACTTATCAAGAGTATAATCGAAAGAATAATCAAGAACATAGTTTAGATTATTTCCACCTGAGATTGTGCCGCAGGAAGCTAATCTCAGGTGTTTTTATGTCTGTAATATACACATATCAATACAGGAACATTAAATTATAAAAAAATTATAAAAAAGTGTTGACAAATGCTTTGGATTTTAATATAATAAACAAGTCGTCAGGAGCGGCACAGTAAAATTCTTAATGATTTGCTTGCTGATAGTTGGTGAATTGATTAGATGGATTCACCTTTATTTTATGGGATCTTAGCTCAGCTGGGAGAGCATCTGCCTTACAAGCAGGGGGTCACAGGTTCGAGTCCTGTAGGTCCCATTCATGTAAAAGCATGAGTGGTAATTAAAAAACAGATATTATTTTGTGGCGAGATAGCTCAGTTGGCTAGAGCACATGGTTCATACCCATGGTGTCGAGGGTTCGAATCCCCCTCTCGCTACTATCGACGAAAGTCGAAATGGGATCTTAGCTCAGCTGGGAGAGCATCTGCCTTACAAGCAGGGGGTCACAGGTTCGAGCCCTGTAGGTCCCATTCATGTGAAAGCATGAGTGGTAATTTTAAAAACAGATATTATTTTGTGGCGAGATAGCTCAGTTGGCTAGAGCACATGGTTCATACCCATGGTGTCGAGGGTTCGAATCCCCCTCTCGCTATTGACGAAGATAGGGTTGAAGTTCCCTATCTTTTTTCTTATTTGATTTATAGTTTTATTTTCAGTTATGTTTTTTATTTCTATTTCTATGTATATTTCTATGTATAGTTCTATTGCTATTTCAAAACTTAGTCAGGACATCGAATATTCACAATATTTTAAATAAAATTTAAAGATTGTATTTCCTTTTATGGTAGTCATTTACTTTTCTCTCTGTTATAATAAAAGTGTACTAAGACGATAATATTGACGATGTTAGTGATGTTATAAATGTTTTTTGAATAACATTAGATACAAAAATAGCATTAAAAGAATATTATTATAGAATAGCATTAGAAAAACGAGGTATTAAAATGAAATTTAATAAAAATTGGTTGGATAAAAAGTGGGTATCTTATACAGTTGCAATTTGTTCTGGAGTTGTTCTGTATGAAATATTGAATAATTTATCAATTTTTGCTAAAGCAATATCTATATTATACAATTTTGTTTATCCTGTTGTGATTGGAATAGTTATTGCCTATATATTAGACCCGATGGTTGTTTTGTTACAGGAAAAAGTTTTTAAGTCGATAAAGTCGCAAAAGATATCTAGAGGAATTTCTATTTTTGTAACAATCGTTTCTTTGATTTTGTTCTTGAGTATTATAATGATAGATCTAATACCACAGTTGATTTCGAGTATTACGGGATTTGCAAAACAGTCAAAGAATTACGCAGGTTCTTTTGAAAAGTTTATAGATGAAGTTAATGGAATGCTAGAAACATATAACGTTAACGGTTCTAATCTAGTTTCAGTTGGCTCTAGTATGGCAAATAAGGTCGGAGCTATGATTTCAAGCAATATGTCTAGCATTATAAATACGTCATTTAGCATTGGAAAAGGTCTTGCAAATGGAATTATAGCGTTTATCCTTGCAATTTATTTTTTGATTGATAAAGAAAATATGATAAAAGGTGCTAAACGACTTCTTAGAATTTTGGTTGCACCTAAAACATACGATAATCTTGCTGTTTTTTGGAGAAAATGTAATCATATTTTAATTAAATATATTGCATGTGATTTGTTGGATGGTTTAATTATTGGAGTAATTAACTTTATTTTTATGACGATATTAGGAATGCAATATCCATTATTGATTTCTTTTATTGTTGGTGTTACTAACTTGGCACCTACTTTTGGTCCTATTGTTGGTGGCGCAATTGGTGGAAGCATACTTGTTTTGGCTAATCCATTATCTGCTTTATGGTTTATTATTTTCACAATTATATTGCAGACATTAGATGGATATGTTATTAAACCCAAATTGTTTGGTGATAGCCTTGGAGTTTCCTCTATCTGGATTTTGATTGCAATTATTGTTGGTGGAAGAATGTTTGGAGTTGTAGGTATTATGATTGCCATTCCTGTTGCGGCAATTATTGATTACATTTATAAAGAGTATTTTCTTTATAGAATGGAAGAAAAGAAAAATATTGAGCATCAGGCATTTGATACATACAAAGACAAAAGTATTACATTATTAAAGGATATTAAGGATATTAAAGACAAAAAGAATGAGTTAGACGCTAAGCGCGAGGCAAAAAAAGAAGCCAAGCGTGAAGCTAAAAAAGAAAGTAAAACTGAGAAAACAGCTAAAGCTAAAAATATAACTGAGGAATCAGCCAAAGCTAAAAATGAACTAGATAATGATAAAAACTAATCATTAATTTAATGATGTAATAAATGTTGCAAAATAATGAGGGAGGAATACCATACGCATGGTATGGTAGAAGTGTATTATGCTTTATAATGATGATTTTTGCATGGAGTACGAAAAAATGTACGAGGTAGCATTAGAAATTGCTACAGAGGCGCATAAAGGCCAAAAAGATGATGCGGGGAAGGATTATATCAATCATCCGTTGAAGGTTGCGTCATTGTGCAAAAATAAGAAAGCAAAAATAGTAGCACTTTTACATGATACAATTGAAGATACATTTGTTACGAAAGAGTATTTATTAGAAAAGAAAATTTCATCGGATATAGTCGAGGCAGTTGTTTTAGTAACAAAAGAAAAAGGTTATGATCCGGTGGAATACTTCACTAGAATAAAAAATAATCCTATTGCAAAAGAAGTTAAATTAGCGGATTTGACGCATAATTCTGACTTGTCAAGGATAGATAATCCAAATGAACATCAGATTAATAGAGTGGCAAAATATAAAAAACAGATGGCTTTTTTAAAGGATGAAATTAAAACCTTATAATAGCCGTAATTTGGAAAGTTATGATTCGATATGTAACTCATGTAATGTGAGTAATAATGTATTGCATAAATATCAAGGAGATGGAAAGTAGAGGGAAAAGGGAGAATGGAAGTTAAGGATGAGACACGATTTTGTAGACAGTGTTTGATGATGGATCAAGTTGGCGAGGGAAAAGAAAAACTTGAGAAGTATTTATCGGTTATAAAAGAGCAAGATAAAACAGATAAAAAAGAATATCTAAAGAGGTTAGATGTTTGTAGAACGTGTGATAAATTAGTTGAATTTACATGTACTGTATGTGGTTGTTATGTAGAATTTAGGGCGGCTGTAAAGCATGGAAAATGCCCAAATAAAAAGTGGTAGTTCTAATTGACATTCCCCAGGTTAAAGCTGGGGCTTTACAACAATGTTTTGTAAGAAAAAGCTGTAGCAATGGAATAATACTTATTATAAGTAAAATCCAATGCTACAGCTTTTTAAAAAATACAATAATTAAAGTTTTAGTTGGCTGAATTTACGTAATTGTTAACTGAATCCTCTTCTTCAACTGATTCTGTTTTTCCAAATAATTTCTTGATACATGTAATAGTAACCATAACTCCTAAAACAATTAAAAATACTGCAACTATTAACTGAAGTCCGTTAACAAGGAATGTACCTTTGTGAGATAAAAGTAATGTTAAGTTCTTTTGAACGTTTAAAATGATTGCAGTAAATGTTACGCAAAGCATGAAGAACATTGGCGCGTAAAGCATAACACCCTTTCTTTTTGTTGCTTTTAAGAATACAGCGATACCAATTAAAACAAGAGCAGCAAGCATCTGGTTTGCAGCGCCAAAAAGTGGCCAGATATTTTGATATCCACCGAGGCATAATAAGTAACCAGGAATCAAAGTAACAATTGTTGCAAAATACTGATTTGTGAAAAGTTTCTGCCAAAATGGCATTTGGCTTCTGTCAGTTGTATCATCAATAAATAGTTCTTGAAAAGACATTCTTCCGATTCTAGCAACTGAATCAAGTGATGTTAATGCTAAAGAAGAAAGACACATTGTCATAAATACTGTAACATAAATTTTTGGAAGACCAAGTTTAGTGATAAATGTACCTACTCCAAGTGAAAAAATCTGGAATGGAGTTAAGCCACTTGGTACAGCGTGTCCTTTTGATAAAGCACCAACAACGATTAAAGAAATAACACCAAGTAAAGTTTCTAAAACCATTGCTCCATAACCAACGAATTTCATATCTTTTTCGTTACTGATTGTTTTTGAAGAAGTACCAGAAGATACAAGGCTGTGGAAACCTGATACAGCTCCGCAGGCAATAGTAACGAATAATGTTGGGAATAAGTAGCTTATTTCACCATTTGCACCTTTTATAGAAAAACCGTTAAATGCGTTAAGATTCATTGATGGATGAACAAAAAGAACACCAACAACAGATCCTAAAATCATTAAAACAAGTAAAATTGTTGTAAGATAATCTCTTGGTTGCATCAATAACCACATTGGAAGGATCGAAGCCAGGAATAAATAAGCTAAAATGATAAGGTTCCAATGTTTTCCTACCATGTAAATAGGTAGTTTCATTCCTATTGCAAAAGTAACAACAAGGACAACAGCAGCAACAATAAATTTAATTAACTCTGTATTTTTTGATACATGTGATTTGATAAATTTTTCCGCAAATGCCATAAACATTGCTACAAAAACAAATAAAATAGAAATACTAGCAGCTGATGCAGCACCAAATCCTTTTTTCAAAACGGCTGGATCCTTAGATGGTACAGCGTTGAAAGTACCAGCAACCATTGATGTAAAAGCTGCAATTACTAATAAAGTAAATAACCAACAGAAAAGTAAAAATAATCGACGACCTGTTTTACCAATGTATTTTTCAATGATAAGACCGATAGATTTTCCGTCGTTTTTAACTGAAGCATATAGTGCACCAAAATCTTGAACTGCACCAAAGAAGATTCCACCAATTAAAAGCCAAAGAAGTACAGGAACCCAACCGAATGCTGCGGCTAAAATTGGACCTTGTACAGGACCGGCACCAGCAATTGATGAAAATTGATGTGAAAATACTGTAAATTTTGATGAAGGGACGTAGTCAGCGTCATCTTCAAGTTTTAGAGCTGGAGTTTTTGCTTGTGGATCGATGCCCCATTTTTTTGCTAAGAAGCCACCATAGCAAACATATCCTAATAATAAGCAAACACCAGCAATTAATAGAATAACTATACTGTTCATAATTTTTTCGTCTGAATACTCAGACACTCCTTTCATAAAATATATAATTCCTGAATATAGATAAAAATAGATTAAAAAAATTTAGCATAATAGTTATCTCGCGCGATAACACTTTAATGTAATGTAGAATAAATTCTTTGAGATATAGATTATCACTATAGCTAAAAGATGTCAACGATAATAATTACTATAACTTATAGTTATAATAAGTGCCTGAGTTTCGTTTGCTTTCGCCAAAAAGTAAAAAAATTTTATAAAAACTTGATAAAATTTAAAAGAATACGATATAATTTATGGTGAAAGCTTTTCTAGCGAGTAACCACATGAAATAACAAATAAACAATGGAGGAGGAAAGTATGGATATAATTGAAAAGAATGAAACAGTTATTTCTAATGGAAAAGTTATTTGTGGAGTTACTGTATACGAAAACGAAAAGAAATCTGTTCCAATGGTATATTTAATATCTACAGAAGAGATTGGTGATGAAATAATTGAAAAATGTACAGAATTAGGTTCTAATGTTTTTAATATGACAGTTATTACATTAAAAGAATGGAATGAGTATTTGTCACCATGGGAAGCTGAGAATATTATATCGGAACACGATAATTTTTTGGGAAAAGCCGACATTTTTCTTGATTTCATATTAAAAGATGTAATGTCTTATATGGAATGTGCATTGACTACAACTCCAAGTGAATCAGTTTTGGTAGGGTATTCAATGGCAGGCTTATTCTCTTTATATTCAATGTATAAAACAGACCAATTTGATAGGGTGGCGTCTGTTTCAGGTTCATTGTGGTATCCAAAGTTTTTTGATTTTGTAAAAAGAAATAAAGATTTTAATTATCCAAAGAAAGTTTACATTTCTTTAGGGGATGGGGAAAGTAAAGCCAGAAATGGATATCTTAAATCAAATGAGTATATCACACAGGAAATATACACTAGATATGCATCAGAGGGAATAGAATGTGAATATGAAATAAACGAGGGAAATCATTTTAATCATGTTGCTGACAGAATTGCTAAAGGAGTCACATGGCTTCTTAAAAAATAACTAGAAAACTTGTAAATCCAAGGAGGAAACAACATGAAGAAGAGAAACTTAATGTTTGTACTAGTAGCATCTGTAACAGCAGTTAATACAATGGCATTTATGCCACAATCTAATGTCTACGCGAAAGACGATTCAGTTTTAGTTCAAGAAAAAAAAGAAAACCAAACATTTAAAAATGAATTTGGAATTTTTATTGGCGTTGGCAAGCAAAGTGCGCAGAAATTTAAAAATTACAAAAAAATTGTATTAGATATTTCTGATTATTCTAAGGAAGATATTGCAAAATTACAAAGAAAAGGGCATGTCGTATATGGATATCTAAATGCAGGAACATTAGAAAAATATCGTTCTTATTATGAACAGTATAAGAAATATTCTTTAGGAAAATGTAGTGGATATGATGATGAAGTTTGGATGGATGTAACAAAACCTAAATGGCAGTATTTTGTAGTTGATTCACTTGCAAAAGAAATGGCAGATAAAGGCGTTGATGCATTCTATTTAGCAAACACTGATGTCTATTCAAATTACAAAGAAAAAAAGGTATATGATGGTTTATTAAAAATAGTGAAAAGCTTACAAAAATACAACAAACCAATTAGCATAATTGGTGGTGAAGACTTTGTTAAAAAACTTATGGATAGTAAAAAAGAGTATCTAATTAAAGGTGTTATATCAGAACAGTGTTTTACAAAAATTGAAGATGAAAAAAAGAATATTTTTGGAAAGCAGGATACAAATACGATAGCTTTCTACAAAAGTTATTTATCAAGATTAACAACTAAAGATTTAGAAGTATCAATTATAGAGTATTCTTCAGATGAAAAACAAAATGATGAAATAATAAAGTATTGTAAGAAAAAAAATATCAATTATTTAATTTCCAATCGCTCAAATTTAAATGAATTAATTAATGATAATGGACAGCCGGAGCCAGAGCCACAGCCACAACCACAGCCACAACCACAGCCACAGCCAGAGCCACAACCACAGCCACAACCACAGCCAGAGCCACAACCAGTACATCAATTTAAGAACAAATTTGGTGTATTTATCGGTTTAGGTAAACAGGCAGTTGAAAAATTCAAAGATTATGAAATTATAGTTCTAGAAACGGATAATTACACAAAAGAAGATATTGAACAGTTACATAAAGCTGGACATAAAGTGTATTCTTATCTAAACGTTGGTGCTTTAGAAAACTGGAGAGATTATTGGAATGACTACAAGAAGTATAGTTTGGGCGTTTACCAAAACTGGGAAGATGAAGTGTGGATTGATGTGTCAAAGAAAGAATGGCAGGATTTTGTGGTAAACAAGCTGGGTAAAAAAATGAATGATAAAAATATTGATTCATTTTTTATAGACAATACAGACATATATTATTTTAAAAATAATGAAAATATTTACAAAGGATTGATAGACATTTTTAAAGGACTAAAAAAATACAACAAGGGCATCGTAGTAAATGGAGGAGACGTTTTTGTTAGTAGAGTAATCAGTGAAAAACAAGGAAGTTTGATTACGGCTATTAATCAAGAAGGTTGTTTTACAACAGTAAAGAATTACAATAAAGATATTTTTGGTGAGCAAGCACCGGATGATAGGAAATATTTTACGGATTATATTGAAAATTGTAAGGCAAATGGAATTGATGTATTTATTTTAGAGTATACAAAGGATGAAAAACTAAAAAACAAAATCATAAAATATTGTCAAGAAAAGGATTTCAAATATTTTATTTCACCAACAATTAAACTAAATCAGATTTAGTTGTAGAAATTATATGAGGAAAGTATAATTTCACAAGGTATGAAATTAGAAAAGTCTAAAGTTTAGTTTTTGAAGATTAAAGTTAAACTGGATAAATATTTCTAATAAAAAGACTCAGTTACACTAATTTGAAATGGAGATGTCGTAAGTTGAATCTTCATCTATAAAGGTGTAACTGAGTTTTTATTTTTTTATATAATGTCCTACAATAAAACGATAGACGCATTATGATTAATTGGATTTCGATTTTCGTAATCGAATGCACAATATATGACTGATTTTTGGATATTAGTGTCAGCAAAACCAAAGTCTTCTGAGCTTAGATAGTAGAATGGTTCAATATGTAATTTTGCTGAACGACGTAGACCGTTTTCAACATATACATTTTTGGTTTCGTTTTTAATTTTTGTCAAATCAGTCATCCAGATTGGTCTTTTTTTGAGATTCTCACGCAAGTATAAATCGAGCAAGCATAATTCTTTTAGTTTTTCAATTGAAAAATCAGTTAAATCAAACTGTGTATTTAAAGCGCAAACACAGGAATCTGGATTATTTATTAAGAAATCCATAAATTCAATTAATATTTCATACTTACGAATTCTGTTATGTGATATTTTGTCATAATCTTTATAAGCATAAAATTTACCAAGTGCTTCAAAAAATTCAAATGGTGTGTTAAATGTATCTACCAAATATGGTAGAGTTTTAGAAAATTGTCCACTATTATAGTAGACTTCAACCATTTCTTCAACTTGTTTTAAAAGTAAAATATCATCATAAGAAATCCATGTAGTTGATAAAACTTCAAAAGGTGAACTGCTTTGGTGTACGCAATTATATTCATCTTTGTGAGCATGCATAAAGGATCCTTTAAGAACTTTTAAAAATCCCATTTGAAGCTGTTCTGGTAAAAGAGAATAAACATCATTGAATGAATTAGCAAAACTTTTTAAATCTTCGTGAGGAAGGCCTGCAATTAAATCAAGATGCATGTGTACATTGTGATTCATATGAATTCTATTTACAATAGAAGCAAGATGATCAAATGTTGAAGGGCGATGAATTGCTTTTAAAGTTTGAGGGTTAGTAGTTTGAACTCCGATTTCTAGCTGAACTAATCCCGGACGCATTTGTTGTAAAAGCTCAATTTCTTCATCATTTAATATTTCGGCTGCTATTTCGCAATGGAAATTAGTGATTCCTTTATCGTGCTCCATTAAGTACTTCCAAATAGCGATAGTTCTCTTGTGGTCACAGTTGAATGTTCTATCAACAAATTTTACTTGAGGAACTTCATGGTCAATAAAAAATTGCAATTCATGAAAAACTTTATCAAGAGATCTAAAACGTACTTTTTTATCAATAGAAGAAAGACAGTAACTGCAGTTAAATGGACAGCCACGGCTACTTTCATAATATATAATTCTATGCTCTAAAGATAAATTGTTTAGTACTTCATAGCAAAAAGGTAATTTATCTAAATCAAAGATTGCTCTTGGATTAGTCAAAATAATTGATTCTTTAGATGCTTTTTCGTTAGATAGTGTTTTATTATAATTAATATCATCAGAATTATTCTGTGAATCGTTGTTATTTTTATCTAATTCATGTTTAGCAATGGCGTTAGATGGACGGTAAGTTAAGCCATCAATTTCGTTTAAATTACCGATTTCATCAATGTAGTATTGGCAGAATTCAAGAAAAGTTTCTTCACCTTCGCCAATCATAATGCCTGCAATTTCTGGAAGTGAATCAACAATTTCTGTAGAATTGTATGAAACTTCAGGACCACCGAGCCATATTTTAGTGTTAGGTAAAACTTTATGTAAGTCTGATATGATTTCACGAATGTAATTGATATTCCAAATGTAGCAAGAAAAACAAACAATATCTGGTTTTTCAAGATATAAATCACGTAGAATAAAATCTTTTTGTTGGTTAATTGTGTATTCTTTTAGCTTTAAAGAATCACGATATTTGTCAGCATAAGATGCTAAACAATAAATTGCCAAATTCGAATGAATGAATTTAGCATCAAGGGCTGTTAATAAAATCTTCATATAATAATCATCCTTTATAATAAAATGCAATATTATTTTAGACTATTTTTTTTAAGGTTACAAGTTTAAGTTTATGGAAAAAAGAAAAATAGTTTTTTAATTTAATGTTGTTATAAAAGTTGCAGTATTATATTGTAATATGATATTCTTTGAAAGGGAAAATAATAAAATTTGAAGATGAAGGAGAAAAAGAGTGAAAAAGAGTTTGTATTTCTTTAGATATTTGATAATAAATATAGTTTTAACTATAGGTGTAGGAGCGATTATTTTGCCAATGACATTGGCTAAAGTACCAAGTAATTTAAAACTATTACAGATTATAGCAATTATTGTTTTAATTTTGGTAGAATTGATGCCTAATTTATTATATGGAAGATTAATGACAAAAAGATTATCAATTGCAAGAAATGGCTGCCAGCTTTTATCAGTTTTTCTTACATCAGTTGTTTTTGTCTCAATTTACTTGTTAGTTGCGTTGCTTGGGGATAAAAGATTTATTGCAACAGATGGGAATTGGATACAATGGGCTAAAATAATTGGGATTTTTGTGATAATCGAGAATATACTTTTTTGGAGCGGAATAATCAGAATTTATGTTTCTTCAGCACAGTTAGGTATTAAATGGAGAGTAATAGGAATTGTCTGTGGATTAATTCCTGTCGTTCATCTTGTTGTATTATCTAAACTTATTTATTTAGTATCAAGTGAAACTTTTTTTGAAAATGATAAGTTGTTATTAGATGAAAGTAGAAAAGACGACAAGATTTGTCAGACAAAATATCCAATTTTATTGGTGCATGGAGTTTTTTTTAGGGATTTTAAATATTTAAATTATTGGGGACGTATTCCTGCTGAATTAGAAAAAAATGGTGCGAAATGCTACACAGGAAATCATCAATCAGCAGCAGCGGTTGCAGATAGTGCTAGAGAATTAGACGAAAGAATCAAAGAAATTGTAAATAAAACTGGATGCAAAAAAGTAAATATTATAGCTCATTCTAAAGGTGGACTTGATTCAAGATATGCAATATCTAAACTCGGAACATCAAAATATGTAGCATCGTTAACAACAATTAATACACCACATAGAGGCTGTGAGTTTGCAGATTTTTTATTGAGCGGAATAGGAGAAGCGCAGCAAAAATTTGTGGCAAAAACATACAACAGTGCATTTAAAAAATTAGGAGATGAGAATCCTGATTTCCTTTCTGCAGTATATGATTTGACTGCATCATCATGTGCAAAATTCAACGAAGAAGTGCCAGATAGTCAAGAAGTTTGGTATCAAAGCGTCGGTAGTAAATTAAATAAAATAATAAGTGGGAGGTTTCCACTTAATATGACTTATAAGTTCGTGCAGTATTTTGATGGGGACAATGATGGTCTAGTTGGCGAGAAATCATTCAAATGGGGGAATAATTATAGATTTCTTGTAAATACTGAAAGTAATCGCGGAATATCTCATGGAGATATGATAGATTTAAATCGTGAAAATATTAAAGGCTTTGATGTAAGAGAATTCTACGTACAATTGGTTTCAGATTTGAAAAAAAGAGGATTTTAAAAATAAAATCATAATTTTTATAAATTTTAGCTATTCAAAAGATATTATAATGTGTTAATATGATGTTGTATTATTTTGTAATTAGAAATAGGAGGACAAGAGAATGGAAGTATTCTCTACGATATTAACATTACTTAGTGGAGTTGCCTTATTCCTTTTTGGAATGGGTTTAATGGGCGATGGACTTAAACAGGTCGCCGGAAATAAATTAGAGATGGTTTTATATAAATTAACCAGCTCACCTATTAAAGGAATTCTTCTTGGTACTGTTGTAACAGCAGTCATTCAGTCTTCATCTGCAACGACTGTAATGATAATTGGTTTTGTTAATTCAGGTATGATGCAGGTGTCTCAGGCAATTGGTACAATAATGGGTGCTAACATTGGTACATCAATTACAGGATGGATTTTATGTCTTTCATACATTGATGGAGGAAGCGGAGTCGCTACATTAATTTCTTCGACTACAATAGCAGCTGTTGTTGCAGTTATTGGTATTATCTTTAAAACTTTTGTAAAAAATGAATCATTAAAAAAAGTTGGAGCTATTATGATGGGATTTGCAATCCTTATGACAGGTATGCAGACAATGAGTGGTTCTGTATCAGGATTAAGAACTAATCCAACTTTTTTAAATATTATTGAAAGTGTAAAAAGCCCTTTTCTTGCGATTTTAATTGGTATTATTTTTACTGCAATTTTGCAAAGTGCGTCAGCTTCAATTGGTATCATGCAGGCATTGTCTACAACAGGTGCAATTTCTTTTGCAGTTGCATTCCCAATTACTCTTGGTATTGGTGTTGGTGCAGCTTGTCCGGTTCTTCTTTCGGCAGTTGGTGCTAACAAAAACGGAAAAAGAACAGCCCTTGTATATTTATTAAATGATTTGTTCGGAATGATTATTTGGGGAACTGTATTTTATTCTGTAAATGCAGTTGTTAATTTTAGTTTCTTGAACTCAACAATGACACCAGTTAGCATTGCATTATTAAATACGGTGTTCCGTATGGCAACAGTATTGGTGCTATCACCATTTATTAAATTTATTGAGAAGTTTGTATTCTGGCTTGTTAAAGAAGATCCAGAAGATCGTGAAGATTATGAAGATTTCGATCTTTTAGAAGACCGTTTACTTATGTATCCATCAATCGCTTTAGAGCAAAGTCATAAAGCAATGAATGGAATGGCGCGTAAGGCAAAAAAGAATATTTTGCGTGCGATGACGCTTCTTGTTAATTATGATGAGAATCGTTATCAGGTTATTCAGGAAAAAGAAAAAGTTATTGATAAATACGAAGATAAAGTAGGTAGTTATCTTATCAAGGTCACAAGTCACAATTTAACTGCAGTTCAGTCTCACAAGGCTTCAGAATTACTTCACGTAATTAGTGATTTTGAACGTTTAGGAGATCATGCTGTAAATATTTCAAAAGTTGCCAAAGAATTGGCTGATAAAAAGATTAATTTCTCTGAGCAGGCTTTAAAGGAGCTATCGTTTTTAGAGGCAGCAGTACAGGATATTGTAGAAATGACTTGTAAAACATTTATGGAAGATAATCGTGAAGCAGCAAAGAAGATAGAACCTCTTCGTGAATGTATAGAGATGCTTTGTGATGAGTTGAAATTTAATCATGTTCAGCGTTTAAGTGCAGGAGAATGTGATATGATTAAAGGCCTTCCTTTTAACGATTTGCTCACTAATTACGAACGTATTTCTGCACATTGTTCTAACGTTGCAGTTGCAATTATTGAAATGCAGCATGCAGAATTAGATGCTCATAGTTATGTAAAGAATATGCGTCAATTAAAGAACGATAGTTATAGAGAAACATTAGAAGCTAATCTTTTTCATTATATGACACCTATGAATCAGATGGTTGAAAAAGAGCAACTTCTTGCTATGCAAGCTAAAAAAGAAGAAGCACTAAGATTAGCTGATGAAGATAAGAAGGACAAAGGCAAAAAGAAGGATAAAGATAAGAAAAAAAATAAAGACAAGAAGAAAGACAAAAAGAAGGATAAAGATAAGAAGAAAGACAAAGATAAAAAGAAGGATAAAGATAAGAAAAAAGATAAAGACAAGAAGAAAGACAAAAAAGACAAAAAGAAAAAAGACAAATAAAAACAAAAACTAAATAATAAAAAATATAAAAGCACTTTAGAATATGCCGAATCAAGAATAATATATCCTAAAGTGCTTTTTTTTAATTAAATTTTAAGCAATATATTGGTACATTAAAATTGCGTGACACATGCTACCTGCCATGACGAAAAGATGAAAGATTTCATGTGAACCAAAATATTTATGTTTTTTATTAAAAAGTGGTAACTTAAGAGCATAGATGACGCCACCAATTGTATATATAATACCTCCAAAAAGTAACCATAAAAACCCTGTGATTGGCATATTTTGAATTATGTCCTTTAAATAAGCTATACAAACCCATCCCATTGAAATGTATAAACATGATGAAAGCCATTTAGGGCATGTAACCCAAAATAGTTTGAAAATCATACCAATAATTGCGATTGACCAAATAATTGTTAGTAATCTAAGCCCTCCAGAATGTCTTAAAGTTGTCAAACAGATTGGAGTATAAGAACCAGCAATCAGTACAAAAATCATTGTGTGATCAAGTCTTTTGAATATTTTTAATACCTTTCCTTTAACATTAACTGAGTGATAAAGGGTACTTGCAGAATAAAGTAAGAGCATGCTCGCAATAAATACACACATCGAAAACAAAACCGTACTACTTTTGTGAAGAGCTGCTTTTATAAGTAATGGCGTTGAAAAAAATGCTGTCAATATTACAGCGATTAAATGTGTAATAGCACTTCCCGGTTCTCTAATTTTAATAGTCATAAAAAAGCTCCTTTCAATATTTGAAAATATAAATTAAAATTCTCTAAAAATGTCTTATAAAATAACTGTAGATAAGCATAGTCAAAATTAGGTCTAGATAAATGTCCTAAATAAATCTTATAATATAACTACACAACTCTAGCATGTAGTTTTCAATACTACGTTACACAAGATACAATACCACTTTATAAATAGCTTGTCAATAAGAAATATTAAAAGAATTTAGTAATAAGTAGTCTTTGACTTGTATTTATAAAGATAATAATCTGACAATTATAAGAGAATTATAAAATTATACTAAAAAGTATAAAAAATATTTAAAAAAAACCATCATTATGATATAATATTTCTTGAAGGATGCACGATATACTTAAATGTGTATAAAAAATAACCAAAATTTGGTAAGAGTGCAAAAGAGTATGGGGAGGTATGAAAATGGTAGAGAAAACATTATCATTAGTTAAACCAGATGGAGTTGCAGGAAATCATATAGGTGAGATTTTAAACTTATATGAAAAAGAGGGACTTAAAATAGTTGCTCTTAAAATGATTAAAATCAACAAAGAGTTTGCAAGACAACATTATATTGATTTAAAAGATAAACCTTTCTATCAAGAATTAGTTGATTTTATTTCGAGTGGTCCACTTGTAGCTATGATTCTAGAAGGTGAAGATGCAGTTAACACTGTTAGAAGAGTTAATGGTGCAACAGATCCTAAGGAAGCAGCCGAAGGCACAATAAGAAATAAATATGCTAAGGGCAAAACTGATAATACAGTTCATGGATCAGATTCGGTTGAGCATGCAAAGAGAGAAATTTCAATGTGGTTTCCAGAGTATCTTGATTCATATCTTTCATAAATAATGTTTTTTAAAACAGAAAATTCAATACGAATTTGAAATTCAAATAATGAGTAGAATTTAAACGCCGATTATTCTAGCAGTTTTACTAAAAAACAAGAATAGTCGGCGTTTTTGGGTGTGCCATCAATATTTAGGACATCTTCCTTTTTGTAAATTCATTAGGGGTGCATCCAACATATTTTTTAAATATCTCAGTAAAATAGCTCTGGCTTGAAAAAGCGAGCAACGATGATATTTCGGATGGTTTATATGATGAATAAAGAAGCATATTTTTAGCAGTTTCAATTTTTTTTTCACGGATATAATTGCTTATTGAACAATTAATTTCTTTTTTAAAAAGGCGTGAAAGATAGCTTCGATTGAGTCCAACATAATTGGCAATATCGTCAACTGAAATTTTTGAATGCAAATTATCATAAATATAATCAATACTTTTGGCAACCTGGATTGAACAAACATTTTTCTTGCGCAGGTTTTTCATTCGTTTAGTGTAATCGAGGCACATTATAGGGTGTAAAGCAGATACTTTTTCAATAGAATTGCAAGAATCAGCTTTTTGAATATAAAAATCACTCAGACCATATGCAGTTGATAAATCCATTCCACCTTGAATACAATAACGAGCAGTTAAAGCTGTTGTGATTACAAAATGATATTTAATATTTTGCAAATTGTTGGTAGAAAGCTTGCCGAGTCCCTTTTTATGCATCAAATCTTCAGAACATAATTCCTTAACTTTTTGTATGTTTCCGGATTGTATTGTATTGTAGAATTCTATTTCAGGGTTGTATGGAGCCCTAAAAAAATCGTGTTCTCGTTGAATAAACTCCTTGTAAAATAGTTCTTTTTTAAAATCTTTCATATCTGTACTCCTTGATAAGTGTAAAATCATTTATATATTTTGTAATTTTATCTACTTTTTATTATGTCACAAAACCGATAAAAATAAAACCAAATTAATATATTTTTCGAAAGGAAGTTTGTATAATTTTAAGCAAGGTAAGAGAAAAAATATGACACAATATTACAAAGTAATATAAAATCAATATAAATTTTATATTATGTTGACAGTTTATGTGTGGCAAGCAATGAAAAAATTGTCTATTGTGTCAAAAATCAGGAAAGGGAAAAGAAATGGATTTACGAAGTGGTATTAATTTAGGTGGCTTTTTGTCACAATGCGAACATTCACAGCAGCATTATGAAGAGTTCATAACAAGAAAGGATTTGGAGACAATTTCAAATTGGGGTTTTGATCATGTTAGGCTCCCAATCGATTATGAAGTTTTTGAAACAGAAGATGCTAGTGAAATTGTAATTGGTTACGAAAAAGTTAAAGAGGTTGTTGAGTGGGCAAAAGATAATAACCTATCAATAATTCTTGACCTTCACAAAGCCTATGGTTATGATTTTAACAATGCAGGAGAAGAGGCAAATAGTCTTTTTAAAAGTGAAAAATTACAGGATAGATTTATCGCTTTATGGGATAAAATATCTAAATATTTTAAAGATTATGACAATGTTGCATTCGAATTGTTAAATGAAGTTGTTGAAGAAGAAAATGCTGATGCATGGAATAAGTTGATAGCTAAAACGGTAAAAGCTATTAGAAAAAATGCTCCAGATTCCTACATCATTTATGGTGGAATTCAATGGAATAGTGCAAAAACTCTTAAGTTTTTAGAGCAACCATTAGATGACAAGATAATGTTTACATTCCATTTTTATGAGCCTCTATTATTTACTCATCAGAAGGCTTATTGGGTAAAAACAATGGATCCTGAGTGGGTTGTAAATTATCCTGGAACAAAAGAAGACTATTACACACGTTCAAAAATAATTGGAGATCAAGGTAAAGCCGTATATGAATCTGGTCTTGATTATATTGGTCAAAATTTGATAGAAGATTTGGTTCAGGATGCTATAAATGCAGCTAAAAATGCCGGAGTTAAGCTATATTGTGGTGAGTTTGGTGTAATCGATCAGGCTCCAATTGAAGACACTCTTCGTTGGTTTAGCGATGTTAATGAGGTCTTTAGTAAATACAATATTGGTTATGCAATTTGGAACTATAAAGAAAAGGATTTTGGAATAAGTGGTTCACATTATGAATCTATCAGAGAGGATTTATTAAAAGTATGGACAAATAAAACAAAGGAGTGTAGTGTATGAATAAATTTGGAGTAATTGTTCTATCTACAGTTTTAGCAGTAAGTAATATTGTTGCACCAGTTTCAACTTATGCATCTTCATCAAAAGAAAATAGCTATGAGGCTAAACAGCTTGCAAAACAGCAGAAACAAAAAGAAAAAGAGGAAGCTCAAAAGAAAAAACAAGCTGAAAAAGCTAAAAAACAGAAAGAAAAAGAAGAAGCTCAGAATAAGCGACAAGCTGAAAAAGCAAAAAAACAAAAAGAAAAAGAAGAAAAACAAAACAAAGAACAGACTGCAAAGTTGGAAAAACAAAAAGAAAAACAACAGAAACAGTATGAAAAAACCCTAAAACAACAGGGTTATAAAGAAGTTTGGAAAGACGAATTTAACGGAGATAAGTTAAATTTGTCTGATTGGAACATTGAAACTCATGAACCAGGTTGGGTTAATGAAGAGCTCCAATCATATGCTACATCTGATAAAAACATTTATGTTAAAGATGGAAAACTATACTTAAATCCTGTAAAAGATGGAAATGAAATTACTTCAGGAAGAATTAATACACAGGGAAAACACGATTTTAAGTATGGATATTTTGAAGTGACTGCCAAAGTTCCTAAGGGAAAGGGATATTTACCAGCATTTTGGATGATGCCAACAAATGAGAATTTATATGGTCAATGGCCAAAATGTGGTGAAATAGATGCAATGGAAGTTATGGGACAAAATCCATCGAAATTATACGGAACAATCCATTATGGTGCACCTCATGCTCAACAGCAAGGTACTTACCTTGTTGATTCCAAAATTGATTTTTCAAGTACTTTCCATAAATTTGGAGTTGAATGGGAAGCAGATCACATTACATGGTATGTTGATGGCGTTAAATATTATGAAACAAAAGACTGGTTCTCTGCTGTAGAAGGCGGCGGAGAAGTAACTTATCCAGCTCCATTTGATCAGAAATTCTATATGATTTTAAATCTTGCAGTAGGTGGAAGCTGGGTAGGATATCCAAATGAAAGTACAAGTTTTGATAATAATCCATTCATTATCGACTCTGTTAAAGTTTATCAAAAAGACAAAAAATACTATGATGAGGTTGAGAAAAATGCGACTAAACCTGAAAAAGAAGTAAAAGTAAAAGAAGCTGATAGTACAGGCAACTATGTTACAAATGGAAACTTCTCAACCGCTATAAATCCAAGCGAGGATTGGGAGTTGCATTTAGAAGATGATGCTGACGCAACAATAACACAAAATGATTCAATAAAAATCTCTCCAACTGCTGTAGGAGGTCAGAATCATAGTGTTCAGCTAAAACAGGGAAATATTCCATTGTATAGAGGCCTTGAATATACTTTAACATTTGATGCAAAAGCAGATAGTCCAAGAACTATTATTACTGATGTTGAAGGACCAGATAAAAACTGGACTAGATATCTTCAGGACACAAAAGTTGAATTATCACAGGATATGAAAACTTACTCTTATACATTTAAAATGGATCGTCCAACAGATTTAAACACTTGCGTTGAATTTAATTTAGGTAATCAAGGTTCGACATCAGCAGTAACAATTAAGAATGTAAGCTTAAAAGTTACAGGCGGAGAAAAAATAAATGAAGATTCTGTAAGAGAAGTTAGACCTGATGGAAACTATGTTTATAATGGAGCATTCCAGGAAGGAAAGAACAGATTGGGATATTGGGAAATTGATTCTAAAGATGTTGATAAAGTATCAGTAACAAACACTAACAATGATAGACGGTTAAAAGTTGTTGTTGGAAAAGACGATGTTGAAAAACCAATAGTTATTAAACAGACTAAATTACCACTCACAAAAGGTAACTATTATGTGTCATACAATGCTTATAAAGAATCAGCAGATGGTAAACAGGGACAAAATGCTACACCAGATGTAGTCTTTAAAGTTGGTGATAAAGAGTTTACAGAAACACTAGATAGCAATGTAGATGCAAAATATTCACATGAATTTAGTTGCGAAGATGTCACAAAAAATGAATTTTCTATGACATTCAAAACACCAGGAGTTTATTATATTGATAATATAACTGTTGCAGAAAATGAAAAAATTAAGAATGGTTCATTTAATGCAGGAAAGAGTGGATTTACAGAAGGAGTTTACTCAAGTGCAGATGCTTCAAGTATAGTTGATTCACAAAAAGAAGATAATGCATATGATATCACAATCAAAAATACAGGCGATGCTGATTGGAATATCCAACTTATGCAAGATGGTATTAAACTTGAAAAAGGTAAAAAATATCGTTTGAAATTAAAAGCTAAAGCAAGCATTGATAGAGATATTTTGGTTACATTACAACATAATGGTTCATCAGATAATGATTGGACTCCATATAGTGGAAACGATGATGCACGCTTAATGAAACTTAGCAAAGCAAGCTATGATAACAATGAGTATCAGGAATATGAATGCGTTTTCACAATGAATAGTGAAACAGACAATAATGCAAGACTTAGCATTACATTAGGTGCAGTTTCTAACAGACAGATTACACAACAGCATAGAATATGCATTGATGATATTGTCTTGGAAGAGGTTGCATAATAAAAAAACTTAACACCTAACTTACAAAGAAACTAATTTAAAACCTAATTTACAAAAGCAAACTAAATGATATTAATAAACAAATAATAAGAACATCAATAAAAATCTTTAATTCATAATTTATAAAATAAATTAAGGCTCACAGTTGAGAATAATTAATAAACTCTCAGCTGTGGGCTTTTGCTATATTCTTGAATTTATCGCCTTAATATGAGATAATAAATTAAAATATATTCGGAATGGAGTGATTTTTAATGGTTAAGCATGAAGTTGAGATTGCAGGCATTCCAGAGGCAGTACATATCAAACCTTATGAACGTCGTGCAAAATATTACGAGACTGATCAGATGGGTATAATCCATCATTCAAATTATGTAAAATGGATGGAAGAAGCCAGAATGGATATGATGGATCAGATAGGTCTAAATTATAAACAAGTTGAAGATTTAGAGATTATTAGTCCAGTATTAGAGATAGAAGTTAAATATGTAAGCATGGTTCATTTTGATGATGTTGTTGTTATTGAGACAAAGATTACAAATTATAATGGAATAAGACTAGAATTAGAATATACGATTACAGATAAAGAGACAGGCGAACTTAGAACAACAGCTAAGAGTTCACATTGTTTTTTAAATAGAGCTGGTAAACCAATTTCTTTAAAGAGAAGTTATCCAGAACTCGATACTAGATTTTTTGAGACGAAAGAAGGACAAGATTAATGATTAAAGAAAGATTAAAAGCATTAAGAGAGCAGATGCGAAAGAGAGACATTTCTATTTACGTTGTTCCAACAGCTGATTTTCATGAATCAGAGTACGTAGGTGAATATTTTAAAGCAAGAAAATTTATTACTGGTTTTACAGGTTCAGCAGGTGTGGCTGTTATTACAATGGAAGAAGCCGGTTTATGGACAGATGGAAGATATTTCGTTCAGGCAGAAAAACAATTACAAGGCACAACGGTTGACTTATATAAAATGGGCGAAGAAAATGTTCCAACAGTTAATGAATTCATTGAGAATAAATTATCAGAAGAACAAACTATTGGATTTGATGGAAGAGTAGTAAATGCAACTTGGGGAAGAGAACTTGAGTGTATAGCTAATAGAAAAAACGGTAAAATTTATTCTAAAGAAGATTTAATAGATTTAATTTGGGAAGATAGACCATCATTATCAAAAGAAAAAGCATGGATTTTAAAAGAAGAATATTCAGGAGAAAGCACACAAAGCAAATTAAAACGTTTAAGAGACAAAATGAAAGAGAAAAAAGCAACAGTTCATTTAATGTCTTCTTTGTATGATATCTCTTGGTTATTAAACGTAAGAGGTAATGATATTAGTTACGTACCTGTAGTATTGTCTTATTTGGCAGTTACAGAAAATGAATGTATCTGGTTTTTACAAGAAGAGATAATAGATGATGAGTTAAAAGCTTATCTTGAAGTTAACAATATTACAACGAAACCATATGAATCATTTTATGAATATGTTGCAACAATTAAGAAAAGAGAGACGGTTTTAGTTAATTTATCAGCTATAAACTATAGAGTTGCATCAGCACTTGATAGTGAAATTAAAATTGTTAATGAGATTGAACCAACAACATTATTCAAAGCAATTAAGAATAAAACAGAAATTGATAATACAAGAAGAGCACACGTTAAAGATGCTGTAGCAATGTGTAAATTCATGTATTGGTTAAAGACAAATGTTGGTAAAATTCCGATGACAGAAATCTCAGCTTCAGATCATTTAGAAAAATTAAGAAGAGAACAAGAAGGTCTATTAGATTTAAGTTTTAACACTATTTGTGGATACGATGTACATGGTGCCATTGTTCATTATGCTGCAACTAAAGAAACTGATATTCCACTAGAACCAAGAAGCTTCTTATTAGTTGATTCTGGCGGACACTATATTGAAGGAACAACAGACATTACAAGAACATTTGCACTTGGTGAAGTTACTCAGGAAATGAAAGAATGCTTTACTATGATTTGTAGATCAAATATGAATCTTGCAAATATGAAATTCTTATATGGATGTACAGGACTTAACCTTGATTTGGCAGCAAGAGAGCCACTTTGGGAAAAAGAGTTAGATTTTAAACATGGTACAGGCCACGGTGTAGGATATGTTTTAAATGTACATGAAGGACCAAACGGATTTAGATGGAGACAGGTCGCTGAAAGAAATGACGGTGGCGTACTTGAAGAAGGTATGATTACAACAGATGAACCTGGCGTTTATCTTGAAGGTAAATTTGGTATTCGTACAGAAAACGAACTTGTATGCCGTAAGGGAATTAAGAATGAATACGGACAATTTATGTATTTTGAAAATATTACATATGTACCAATTGACTTAGATGCTATTGATCCAGATTTAATGACAAGCGTTGAAAAGAATAGATTAAATGAGTATCACAAGAGAGTTTATGAAGTTGTTTCACCATATTTAGAAGGTGATGAGCTTGAATTTTTAAAGAAATATACAAGAGCAATTTAAAAGAAAGGTTTAACATTTTATGAGTAAAAAATTAGTGTTGATAGATGGACATAGTATTTTAAATAGGGCGTATTATGGCTTGCCAGACTTAACAAATTCACAAGGGTTGCATACGAATGCGGTCTATGGATTTATTAATATTATGTTTAAAATTTTAGAAGAAGAAAAGCCAGATTATATTACGGTAGCTTTTGATGTTCATGCACCAACATTTCGTCATAAAATGTTTGAACAATATAAAGGCAACAGAAAATCGATGGATGAAGAGTTACGTCAGCAAGTACCGTTAATGAAAAAAATGTTAACGGCTATGGGCGTAAAAATCATTGAATTGGCAGGATATGAAGCTGATGATTTATTAGGAACATTAGCTCATCGAGCAGAACAAGAGGGTATGAATGTTGCTGTTATTTCAGGAGATCGAGATTTGCTTCAACTTGCTACAGATAAAGTGCTTATCAGAATTCCAAAGACTAAACGTACTGGAACTGAAATAGAAAACTATTATGCAGCAGATGTAAAAGAAGCGTATGGAGTAACTCCTAAGGAATTTATTGATGTTAAGGCACTTCAGGGAGATAGTTCAGATAATTTCTCTGGAGTACCTGGAATTGGTGAAAAAACAGCTAAAACGCTGGTCGCAGAATATGGAAGCATCGAAGCAATTCATGAAAATGCAGCTGTAATTAAACCACCAAGAGCATCAAAGAATATTGTTGAATACTGGGATGATGCAGTTTTATGTAAGAAATTGGCTACTATTTTAACAGATGCACCTATTGAGTATGATTTCGAAGAAGCTAGAATAGATAGTATTGATGATTTATACACTAAAGAAGCATATTTGATGTGTAAAGAATTAGAATTCAAAAACTTATTGGGCAGATTTGATGCAAAGGAAGAATCATTTAATGTTTCAGAATTGATAGAAGTTGTAGATACAATAGAAAAAGCTGATAAAATTTTCGAAGAAATTATAGATAAAGATGTTGCTTTTTATCTTGTAAAGCGAGAAAATAATAATGTAGGACAGTTTCATCAGGATAATGATGGACAATTAGGTCTTTTTGATTTCGCTTCTAAAACAGAAGAAGAATTATATGGACTTAGTCTTACATTTTTAAAAGATAAAATTTATTTTATGGAGACAGGTAATGGAATATCAAGTGATTACCTTAAAAATAAAATAAAAGATACAACTGCTAGAAGGCTAATTTCTAGGGATGTTAAATCCCAGATTAAGATTTTAGGACAGGATGGTATTTTGGATCCTGCAGAAGATTTTGATAAATATATTGCATATAGAAATAAATTTATTGATGTTTCTGTTGCAGCGTACCTTATCAATCCGACAATTGGAGAATATCCACTTGATGACATTGCTAAATCATATTCAGATATTATGATTCCAACCAAGAAAGAATTTTTCGGTAAACAATCTTTTGAGGATATGTATAATAGTGATAAGGATAAAGCTATTGAGTATGTTGCGTATGAAAGTTATATTCCATTTGTGGCTAAAGATACTCTTTTGAATAGACTTGATAAAGAGAATATGTTACATCTTTTTGTTGATATAGAGATGCCACTTGTATTTGTTTTAGCTTCAATGGAAAAAGAGGGAATTATTCTCGATGCGGATGCGTTAAAAGAATACTCAACCAACCTCGACAAAGGAATTGCACAACTTCAGGAAAGTATTTATCAAAAGGCTGGTGAAGAGTTTAACATTAATTCACCTAAACAGCTTGGAGTTATTTTATTTGAAAAATTAGGATTGCCAAATGCAAAAAAGACTAAAACAGGATATTCAACATCAGCAGATATTTTGGACGGCTTAAAGGCTAATTATCCAATTGTTAGTGAAATTTTAGAGTATAGACAATTAGCTAAGCTTAAATCAACATATGCGGATGGACTTAGAAATTATATAGAAGAGGACAACAGAGTCCGTACAACGTTTAATCAGACAGTAACCGCTACAGGTCGATTGAGTTCAACAGAACCAAACTTACAGAATATTCCAATTAGACTTGAGTTGGGTAAACAAATTAGAAAAGTTTTTCATGCAAAAGAAGGATTTGTTTTTGTGGATTCAGATTATTCGCAGATTGAACTTAGAGTTTTAGCTCATTTATCTGGTGATGAAAAATTAATAGATGCATATAAGCATGGAAAAGATATTCATAGAAGTACAGCTTCATTGGTATTTAATGTTCCGTTTGAGGAAGTTACACCTCTTCAAAGAAGAAACGCAAAGGCTGTAAATTTTGGTATAGTATACGGTATTAGTGCATTTGGACTTAGTAAAGATTTAGGAATTTCAAGAAAAGATGCTTCGGAATACATTAAAAACTATTTTGTACAATATCCAAAGATAAAGGAATATCTAGACATTTGCATTGAAAGTGCTAAGAAAAACAAGTATGCACTTACAATGTTTAATAGAAAAAGACCAATGGTCGAACTAGAATCAAGCAATTTTATGACAAGACAATTTGGTGAGCGTGTTGCTATGAATTCACCAATTCAGGGTACAGCAGCAGACATTATTAAAATTGCAATGATTAGAGTACATGATCGTATTTTTAAAGAAAAATTAGAATCTCGTTTGCTTCTTCAGGTACACGATGAATTGTTAATTGAGGCTAAGGAAAGCGAACTAGATGAAGTTAAAAAGATATTAAATGAAGAAATGCAGGGGGCAGCTGATTTATCTGTTGATCTAGAAATAGATACTCAGGTCGGCACAAATTGGTATGACGCTCATTAGATTTGTACTAAATAAAAGGAGACACAAGAAGGTAAAATGAAATTTATAGGTATTACAGGTGGAGTTGGCGCTGGTAAGTCAGCAATTTTAAATTATTTAAGCAATAAACCAGGGTACAGAGTTATGCTTGCAGATGAGATTGCACATGATTTAATGAAATCAGGAACGAAAGTTTTTGATGCTATCTGTGATGCCTTTAAAAACATAGAAATTACAGGAATAGACAGCATTTTAGATGAAAATGGTGAATTTGACAGACAGAATTTAGCTAAATTGATTTTTTTCTCAGAAGAGAACCGACAGAAGATAAATAATATTGTGCATCCAGCGGTTAAAGAGTACGTAAAAGAACAATTTGCCCTTGAAAAAAAGAGAGGTAAGCTTGACGTTATGGTACTCGAAGCCGCCTTACTCATAGAAGAAAATTATGATGCAATTTGTGATGAACTTTGGTATATTTATACTAGTGAGGACAATCGTAGAAAACGTTTGAAAGAATCAAGGGGATATTCGGATGAAAAAATAAATAATATTTTTTCTAGTCAATTACCAGAAGAGGTGTTTGTTAGAAAGTGTAAGGTCGTAATTGATAATAATCATTCACTTGAGGAGACTTTTCTACAAATTGAAAATGTTTTGAGGGGTGGAACGAATGATGAATGGTTTAGAAGGTACAAAGGAAAATTTGGTGTTAGGCATTGATATTGGAACGCGAAATGTAGTAGGAACAGTTGGATATCGTACTGACGAAGGAAAATTTGTCGTAGTAGCACAAACTGTAAGAGAGCATGTAACAAGAGCTATGCTTGATGGACAGATTCATGACATAGGACGAGTAGCACAAGTTGTTTCGCTTGTAAAAGAAGAACTTGAAGTTCAGATTAATCAGCCACTTACGGAAGTATGTATTGCGGCAGCAGGCCGTGTTTTAAAAACAGTGACATGTCGTGCAGATTACATTTATCCTGAAGAATCAGTTGTAACAGGAGAAGATATTCATACACTTGATTTAATTGGTGTTGAAAAAGCACAGGATTTATTATCAGAAAAAAATGATACAAATTACAAGTTCTATTGTGTAGGTTATTCAGTAGTCAAATCTTATTTAAACGATGATCTTTTTACTAGTCTTGAAGGACATAAAGCAAACAAAATTGCAGAAGATATAATAGTTACTTTTTTGCCAGAGGATGTTGTTGATGGCTTATATTCAGCGGTAGGTCAGGCAGGATTGTCTGTTGCCAATTTGACATTAGAGCCAATAGCAGCTATAAACGTTGCAATCCCAGAAAATTATAGAATGTTAAATATTGCACTTGTAGATGTTGGAGCAGGTACGTCAGATATTTGTATAACGAAGGAAGGTTCGATAACTGCTTATGGTATGATTCCACATGCTGGGGATGAGCTGACTGAAGAAATTGTTCAGCAGTATTTAGTTGATTTTCGGATGGCAGAACACATTAAATTATCGTCAACAGTGGATGAAGAAGTAACATATGAAGATATAATGTCAATTAAACATACAGTTTCAGCAGAAGAAGTATGGGAGTTGACAGATAAAGTCGTAGATAGAATCACTTCAGAAGTAGCAGAAAAAATTATTGAATTAAACGGTGGACAAACAGTAAGTGCAACCTTTGTAGTCGGAGGTGGCGGAAAGGTACATGGTTTTACAAAGAAGCTTGCTGAATATTTGGATTTACCAGAAGAAAGAGTAGCATTGAGGGGAGAGGAAGTCCTAAAAGAAGTTACGTTCCTTCAAGATGATATAAAAAAAGATCCTTTATTAGTAACTCCAATCGGAATTTGTTTAAATTATTATGATCAAAAAAATAATTTCATTATGATTCGTTTTAATGGTGAAAGAATGAAATTATATGATAATAATCGTTTGACAATAGTTGATGCCGCATTACAGGCAGGTGTTTCTAATGAAAAACTGTTTCCAAGAAGTGGTAAAGCACTTAACTTTACAGTTAATGGAAATAAAAGAATTGTTAGGGGTGGAGTGGGCGAACCAGCAGTTATAACACTAAATGGAAAGCCAGCGCATATTAATACTCCGCTTGAACCTAACTGTAATGTGGAGATTATACCTTCGACTAAAGGTGAAGAAGCAAAATATACTATTAATGATCTAGAAGAATATACAACAGCATTTATGACTTTTATAGTTAATGGACGATTGATTAATTGTCCTAAGTTTTTAGAGGTAAATGGAGTCCTTGAGCCTTCTTCTTATGAGATACAAGACGGAGATATAATAGAAAATAGAGGCTTTTATACAGTTGAACAAGTGGCAGAGTTTATGGATGTTGAAGTAGATTTAGATGAAGATATTTATGTAAATAATAGAATTGCAAGTATGGATTCTTTAGTATATGAGAATTTTTCAATAGAATGGACAGTTAAAGAATATCATGTGGAAAATGCAAGTTATTATGCATCTGAAGAGCAAATTAAGGAAAGAAAATATCAGGAGTCTTTAAGAGGTGCAAGTATTGGTTTGGGTAATTATCATATGATGTCAGAGGAAAAAAATGCAACGTTAGAAGGTCAGACAGAGGCAATACAGGATGAGAATATAAATTCAAAGGAACAGCAAAACATATCGAAGTCAGAGAATAACGATGAGGAGTTATATTTTGACGTTGAGTATAAAGATTGTGACAATTTTGATGAGACATTTGATGAAGAATATGAAAAAACAGATGAATATAATAGCATTTTTAGAAAAGAAAATCCTCGTGAAGAAGGAGTTGATTTAGAAATTTCGTATGATTTGAAAAAAAATCTAGACGAAGACAAAGATAGTAGTTATAATGTTAATCATGGTGAGAATGATGAAGCTGAAGAGGAAAAAGAAATCATAGTGACAGTGAATAATAATCCTGTGACCTTAACAGATAAGAATTCTTACGTATTTGTTGATATTTTTGATAAAATAAATTTCGATTTAAATAATAGCAAAGGTCGTGGCATCGTAACAACATTAAATGGTCGTGATGCTAGATTTACAGAAGAAATACACACAGGCGACAAGATTGAAGTTTATTGGAAAGAGATGTAAATGTTAGAATTATGTAGTATAGCAAGCGGTAGCAGCGGAAACTGCATATACGTTGGAACCGATAATAACCACATTTTAGTTGACGCTGGAATTAGTGGCAAGAAAATTGAAAATGGTTTAAATGGTTTGGATTTGAAAACTAGCGAAATAAAAGGTGTTTTGGTAACTCATGAACATATTGATCATATTGGAGGGCTTGGAGTTATATCAAGACGATATGGCCTTCCAATTTATGCTACACAAGGTACCATTAAAGGTATTTTAAACAGCAAGAGTGTAGGAAAGATAGATGAAAGTTTATTTCGAGTAATCAAACCAAATACAGATTTTGAGATTGGAGATATTAAGATACATGCATTACCAATTTCGCATGATGCGGCTGAGCCAGTGGCATATAGGTTTAGTCATGAAGGAAAGCAGATTGCAGTTGTAACAGACCTTGGTACATATGATGAAAAACTAGTAAAAGAACTACAGAATCTTGATGCATTGTTATTAGAAGCCAATCATGATATCAATATGCTTCAGGTTGGTAAATATCCATATATTTTGAAGCAAAGAATCCTTGGAGACAAGGGACATCTATCGAATGAACGAAGTGGCCAATTATTAGGTCATCTTCTTCATGATAAATTTGGAACCGTTATGCTAGGGCACCTTAGTAAAGATAATAATTTGGAGGAGCTAGCGTACGAAACAGTTCGTCTTGAAGTTACTTTAGGAGATCATAAATATAAAGCAGATGATTTTCCAATTAAAATTGCAAAAAGAGATGAATTGTCAGAAAGAATTTGTGTTTAGTAAAAGGAGAGAAAAATGGATAAGAGCATTATTACAGTTGTAGGACAAGACACAGTAGGTATCATTGCTAAGGTCTGTACATATTTAGCAGAAAGTGAAGTAAATGTATTAGATATTTCACAGACAATAGTATCAGGATATTTCAATATGATGATGATTGTTGATATGCAGAATGCTAAAAAAGATTTTGCAGTTATCAATGAAGAAATGGAAAAATTAGGCGAAGAAATTGGAGTCTCTATTAAATGTCAAAGAGAAGAAATTTTCAATAAAATGCATAGAATTTAATTTTTTTTGAGAAAAATGCGATAAATTGTAGATGGAGGACTCTAATTTATGATAAACAGTTTTGAAGTTAAAGAAACAAATGAAATGATCGAAAAAGAAAACCTTGATGTTAGAACTATCACAATGGGTATAAGTCTTTTAGATTGTATTGATTCAGATTTAGATAAATTAAATGAAAATATTTATAATAAGATCACAAGATTAGCTAAAAACCTTGTAAAGGTTGGTAACGATATTGAAAGAAGTTATGGAATTCCAATCGTTAATAAAAGAATTTCAGTTACACCAATTGCTTTAGTTGGAGGATCTGCTTGTAAGACAGTAGAAGATTTTGCTTCTATCGCTAAAACATTAGACCAAGCCGCAAAAGATGTTGGAGTTAACTTAATTGGCGGATATTCTGCTATTGTTTCAAAAGGTATGACACCAGCAGAAGAATTATTAATTAAATCTATTCCTTTAGCATTACATACAACAGAGAGAGTTTGTAGCTCAGTTAATGTAGGTTCTACAAAAGTCGGAATAAATATGGATGCGGTTAAATTATTAGGAAACATTATTCTTGAAGTAGCTAATAATTCTAAGGATAATGATTCAGCTGAATGTATGAAACTCGTTGTATTTTGTAATGCACCAGATGATAATCCTTTCATGGCAGGTGCTTTCCATGGTGTTACTGAAGCTGATGCAATCATTAATGTAGGTGTTAGTGGACCAGGTGTTGTTAAGAAAGCATTAGAGAGCGTTCGTGGAGAAAGCTTCGAAGTACTTTGTGAAACAATCAAGAAAACAGCATTTAAAGTAACAAGAGTAGGACAGTTAGTTGCTAAGGAAGCATCTAAAGCATTAGATATTCCATTTGGTATTGTTGATTTATCACTTGCTCCAACACCAGCTGTTGGTGACAGTGTTGCCGATATATTATGTGAGATTGGTTTAGAATATGCTGGTGCTCCAGGTACAACAGCAGCTCTTGCACTTTTAAATGATCAGGTTAAAAAAGGTGGAATCATGGCTTCATCATATGTTGGTGGATTAAGTGGTGCATTTATTCCAGTTAGTGAAGATCAGGGAATGATCAATGCTGTAGAAGCAGGTGCAATTACTATCGAAAAACTTGAAGCAATGACTTGTGTATGTTCAGTAGGTTTGGACATGATTGCAATCCCAGGAGATACAAAAGCTTCAACAATTTCTGGAATTATTGCCGATGAAATGGCTATTGGTATGATTAATCAAAAGACAACAGCAGCGCGTTTGATTCCAGCAATTGGTAAGAAAGTAGGAGATAAAGTTGAATTTGGTGGTTTATTTGGATATGCTCCAGTAATGCCAGTTAATAATTATTCATGTGAGAATTTTATTAATCGTGGAGGAAGAATTCCTGCTCCAGTTCATAGCTTTAAGAACTAATTTGTTGAATGGTAAAGGACTTCTAATTTGTTTAGGAGTCCTTTTTTTACAAGGGGGGTAATAAATGAAAAAAATAAAAAAGGCGGTATTATTAAAAGGCGATAAATCAAATTGGGGATATGCGTCTGAAGAGATAGCGCTTGAATTGGAAAAAAGAAAAATAGATACGTATTTTATTGATTATTCTAATATTATTGAAACCATGTCTGGCTTAGATGAATTTATTGATGATGATGATGTAATGCTTATAACGTTCAATTATAGGGGCTTAAATAATGAGATTTTTTTTCAAGATGAAGATGGTATACCAATCTGGAGTAAATATAGATTCAAATATATTAATATAATTACAGATCACCCTAGTTTTTTCCATGATAGATTAAAAAAAGAAAATAAGAAAATGGTTATATATTGCATAGATTATGATTATCTTGAGTATGTAAAACAATATTATCCTAAAAATAAAGCATATTTTTTGCCACTTGCGGGAAATATCAGAATTGATCATAATATGGGATTCTTAGGGGATGATATCAAAGTAGAAGATGTCTCTTATGGTGTTAAGTATAGAGATTATGAAAAAATTTTAGATTATGGAAGTTATCTTTTGCCAATAAAAGATAGGGAAATGGATGTCACTTTTATTGGAAATTATATTCCGGTGCAGAATTTGCTTAGTAAGATGGATTTTGGAGAAGATTTTAAATTCAATCAGGTAAAACAGATTTTGGTTTTGTTAAGTAAAAATAAAAAAGCTTCCTTTGAAGAAATTTTAAGACAGTTTTTAGACGATGAAAAAATAGAGTATTCTGAAGAAGAGTTTCCAGAAAAAGTAGAAGAGTTAAGTACAATTAATCTTTGTTTAAGAACAATTTACAGGGAAAAACTTATTAGAACGATTACAAATGCAGATATAAAGATTCATGTTTTTGGAGATGATTGGGATTCGTTTAAGTGTGATAAACCTTGGAATATTATAAGAAGTGCGGAGAGAATAGAAACGGGAGAAGCAGTAAAAGTAATTCAAAACTCTAAGATTTCGTTAAATTCTATGCCTCTTCTAAAAAATGGTGTTCATGAAAGAGTTTTGACTGCAATGCTTCAAAAAGCAGTTGCACTTACAGATACAAATGAGTATATTGAAGAAAATTTTAACAAGGGAAAAGAGTTAGTAACATATGATTTGACCAAGATTTCTAAGATTCCTAAAAAGATTACAGAATTATTAGACAATGATACTCTTATGCAAAGCATAGCAGATAGAGGCTATATCAGAGCTAGTTCAGATTATATGTGGAAGGATAGAATGGATGAACTATTAAAACATATATAAGAATATCTAATAAAAAGATTAAAATTAATTATTTTTAATAATCAAAACATCATGTTAGAATAGGGGATGTAAAAGGATAAATGAATGTGAGGTAAATTATATGAAAATCAACTCTCTAAAAGAAGAATTATCTTCAACAACATACCCAGGCAGAGGTATTGTAATTGGTAGAACTAAAGATGGAAAACATGCAGTTACTGCTTACTTTATCATGGGTAGAAGTGAAAATAGTAGAAATCGTGTTTTCGTAGAAGATGGAGAAGGAATAAGAACTCAAGCGTTTGATCCTTCAAAATTAACAGATCCAAGCTTGATTATTTATGCTCCAGTTCGAGTATTAGGAAACAAAACTATTGTGACAAATGGTGATCAGACAGATACTATTTATGAACTTATGGATAAGCAACAGACATTTGAGCAGGCACTTCGCACAAGAGAGTTTGAGCCAGATGCCCCAAACTATACACCTAGAATTTCGGGAATTATGCATATTGAAAATAATGAGTTTAATTATGCAATGTCAATTTTAAAGAGCAACAATGGTAATCCAGAATGTTGCAACAGATACACATTTGCATATAGTAATCCTGTAGCAGGTGAAGGTAGATTTATTCATACTTATATGGGCGATGGAAATCCATTACCAAGTTTTGAAGGTGAACCAACATTAGTTGAAATCGATGGTGATATCGATACATTCACAAAAATGGTATGGGAAAATCTTAATGAAGATAATAAAGTTTCATTGTTTACTAGATTTATAGATATCGAAACAGGAAAATACGAAAGCAGAATTATTAATAAGAATAAATAGGAGATTGGAAGTTATGAAGGAATATGAATTAAAATATGGATGTAATCCAAATCAGAAACCAGCAAGAATCTACATGGAAAATGGAGAACTTCCAATTGAAGTTTTATGTGGTAGAGCAGGTTATATCAACTTTTTAGATGCTTTTAACGGATGGCAATTAGTAAAAGAAATTAAAAAAGCAACAGGTCTTCCAGCAGCAACATCTTTCAAACATGTTTCACCAGCAGGTGCAGCAGTAGGTCTTCCACTTTCAGATGTTGAAAAGAAGATTTATTGGGTAGATGATATGGATGTTGAGTTTACTCCACTTGCAAATGCTTATATCAGAGCAAGAGGTGCAGACAGAATGTCATCATTTGGTGATTTTATCGCTTTATCTGATGTGTGTGATAAAGAAACAGCATTAGTAATCAAAAGAGAAGTATCTGATGGTGTAATTGCTCCTGGCTTTACAGATGAAGCTTTAGATATTTTAAAATCAAAGAAAAAAGGTAATTATTGTGTAATCAAAATAGATCCCAATTATGAACCTGAAAAAATCGAAAAGAAACAAGTATTTGGTATTACTTTCGAACAAGGAAGAAATGAATTAGATATCAATGATGATTTCTTTAATAACATCGTTACAGAAAACAAAAAGTTAACAGAACAGGCAAAAATCGATTTAGCTATTGCAATGATTACATTAAAATATACACAGTCAAATTCTGTTTGCTATGTAAAAGGCGGACAGGCAATTGGTATCGGTGCTGGACAGCAGTCTAGAATTCACTGTACAAGATTAGCAGGACAAAAGGCAGACAATTGGTGGTTACGTCAGTCTCCTCAAGTTCTTGGTTTACAATTTGTAGATAACATTAAAAGAGCAGATAGAGATAATGCAATCGATTTATATATCGGTGAGGACTATATGGATGTTCTTGCAGATGGTGAATGGGAAAGAATTTTTAAAGTTAAACCAGAAGTATTCACAGCTGCTGAAAAGAGAGCATGGTTAGACAAAAACACAGGAGTAGCATTGGGATCAGATGCATTCTTCCCATTTGGAGATAATATTGAAAGAGCACACAAGAGTGGTGTTACATATGTAGCAGAACCAGGTGGCTCAATTAGAGATGATCATGTTATCGATACATGTAATAAATATAACATGGTTATGAGTTTTACTGGAATACGTTTATTCCATCATTAATTTGCTAGCATCAGTTATTTTGTTATTCTAATATTTTACTAAGGCCCCTAAATTTAGGGGCTTTTTTGTTATGTTTATAAGAAATTTGATTTTTTTTACAATTGTTTTATAGATGCTATAGTAAATAATTTTGTATATTGTTTTGTGGAATTATTACTAAATGGGTATAAGAAAAACAATCATTTTGGGATAAACTTCATTGAAATGAGAATAGTGTGATGCTATACTTTAAGTTGTATTAATTAAAACAAATATAGTGTCAATTGTGCTATATAGATAATAAAATAGATAGGTTTGACACTAATAAATAAAAAATGGAGAGAAGGAATATGTCTTTACAATTAGTTGTAGGAAATTCGGGAAGTGGAAAAACAAGTTATATATACAATAAAATTGTTCAGGAAGCAAATGATAATAAAAGAAAAAATTATCTAATCATAGTTCCAGAACAATTTACAATGGTTACACAAAAAGAGATTGTGTCAGCTACAAAGAATAAAGCAATTATGAATATAGATGTTTTAAGTTTTGATCGTCTTGCATACAGAATTTTTGATGAGCTTGGCATGAATAATCTTAGAATTCTTGAGGATACAGGAAAAAGTCTGGTTTTAAGAAAAGTAGCACAAGAAGAAAAGAATAATTTAACAGTTTTTGCTCCAAACATAAACAAAATCGGCTATATAGAAAAAATAAAATCAATTATGTCTGAATTTATGCAGTATCAAGTTACGCCAGAGACTTTAGAAAATTTAATATCAAAAATGGAGAATGAGTCTGTTTTAAAAGCAAAATTATCTGATATTTTGACATTATATAATGGCTTTTATAAATTTTTAGAGGGCAAGTATATCACAACAGAAGATGTGTTATCTAAGTTAATTCTAAATGCTGATAAATCTGATATTTTAAAAAATTCAGAGATTTTTTTAGACGGGTATACTGGTTTTACACCTAGTCAAAATAAATTGATTAATAAATTGCTTAAAATAGTTGATAAAGTAACAGTAACATTTACTCTTGATTCGAAGGAAGATTATTTGAAAACTTCTGGAATACAAGATTTATTTAATATGCCTAAAAAGTCAATTAGCAAGTTATTGAATATGGCAAAAGAAAATGGAATAGAAGTTGAAGAAACTGTAGTTTTAGGTGTTTCAAATGATGGTAAAAACAGATATAAAAATTCAGAAGAGTTAAAGTTTTTAGAAGAAAATTTATTTAGACACCAACCTAAGAAGTTTTGTAATTCAAAAATAGTGACATCAAAAGAACAGGTAAATGAAAATGATAATCAAGAATTAGAGTCATTAAATAATAGCGAGGTTAAAATGTATGTCTGTCAGTCGCCACGTTCTGAACTTGCAAATGCGTGTAGAATCATTAATAAGCTCGTAAGAACACAAGGCTATAGATACCGAGATTTTGCAATTGTAGCAGGTGACGTCGAGGGATACTCAAATTATGTAGATGAGATTTTGGTCAAATATGAAATACCATACTTTATAGATCAAACTAAGAAAATTCTTTTCCAGCCTTTCATAGAGATGATAAGAGCTGCTATTGAAATTGTTAGAACTAATTACTCATACGAATCTGTTTTTAGATTTTTAAGATGTGGATTTAGCGATTTATCAATAAAAGAGATAGATGTTCTTGATAATTATGCATTAGCATCAGGAATTAACAGTGGATCAAAATGGAAAAAAAATTGGAGTTATATGCCAAAAAATTCCGTTAATAGTCAAGATAATAAAAATAATCAGAGCAATCCTAGAAATATAAATGATGAAAATCAAAATAAAACCTACTTTAGTTACACTATAGAGGAATTAAATGAAAAAAGAAAATATATTTACAATCTTTTCCTTCCGTTAAGGGAATCTTTTTTGACTAATAACAAAAAAACAATAAAAGAACAATTGACTGAGCTCTTTAGGTTGTTTGAAGTGCTTAACGTTGAAGAAAAATTATCAACAAAAAGTGCTGAATATGAGAAAAATGGTGATTTAGTTAGGGCCAAAGAATACAGCCAAATATATGATATAGTAATTGATTTATTTGAAAAAATAGCAGATTTATTAGGCAATGAGATTGTTACTTCAAAAGAATTTGAAGAATTATTAGATGCTGGTTTTGAATCGGCAAAAGTTGCTACAATTCCTGCAAAAGCGGATGGCGTAATAATCGGTGATATTGAAAGAACTAGATTAAACAATATAAAATGTTTGATTTTTGTTGGTGTAAACGATGGTATTATACCTATTTCAGCATCGTCAGGTGGAATTATTTCGCAATTCGAAAGAAGCGTTTTAGAGGAAGAATTTGAGATGGAACTTGCACCGAATACAAGGGATCAGTTTTTTATACAAAAGTATTATCTATATTTGAATATAACAAAACCAACAGATAAGCTTTTTATTTCTTATCATACGCATGATAGTGAAACAAATCCATCGAGACCTTCATATTTTATATCTACAATCAAAAAAATGTTTCCTGATTTAGTGGATATAAAGATGACAGACAACAGTATTAGCAGAGAGTTTTCAACGATGAAAACTGCAATTAATTATTTAGTTCATAATCAGGATTATGAAGATCCTACATGGCTTTCACTTTGTAAAGTTTTATCAGAAAGAGATTCTGATGCTATGGAGAGTTTTTATAGAGCAAAATTTTATAGATATTTCAACGAACCAATAAGTAAGATTGTTGCCCAAGAGCTGTATGGAAAGAAAATAAATATGTCGGTTACACGCTTAGAAAACTTCGTGACGTGTGCATATAGTCATTTTTTGAAATATGGATTACTTTTAAAAGAACGTGAACAAGCAGAATTTCGTTCGCTTGATATAGGAAACATTTATCATGCCGCGTTAAAAATATACGGAGATTTAGTAAAAAAAGCTAACAAACAATGGCGTGATATTTCGGACGAATTGCGTGATGAATGGTCTGATTATTCACTCGATCAAGCCGTATTAGAGTATGATGATATTGGAATATATGATTCGGCTACAAATCAACACGTTATTAAGAGAATGAAGAATGTGTTGCGTCAAACAATTTGGGCATTATCATTTCAGATAAAAAAAGGAAAATTCGAACCAGAAGAATTAGAATTTTCATTTAATCAGACAAATGATATTGATGCGATTAAATTTGCTTTAAATGAAGAAAAGAGAATTAATCTTCAGGGAAAAATTGATAGAATAGATGTTGCAAAAGATGATAATAAGATTTATGTTAAAGTAATTGATTATAAATCGGGTAACATGAAATTTGATTTGGTTAAAATTTATGAAGGATTGCAGTTGCAATTAGTTGTTTATCTTAGTGCAGCAATGGAAATTAAGAAAAATTCTGATGAGTACAAGAATTTTAATGTTATTCCAGGCGGAATTTTGTATTATAAAATAGATGATCCTGTTATTGATGCGGATGATATGGCTTTTAAAGATAAATCAGACATTAATGTACAGGAAAAAATTGAAAATGATATTCTAAAAGAGTTAAAACCCGACGGTTTATTAAATCAAGACAAGGATGTGATTGAAGCATTTGATAAAGAATCATTTACTTCTGCTTCAGGTTCCTATACTTCAAATGTAGCTCCATTTAGATTAAAAAAGGATGGCAACTTTACAAAGAATGGTAGTAATGTTACATCACAAGAAAATATGGAGTTGATTTGTGAATATGTCAAAAAATTTATCCAAAGTAATGGTAAAAGAATTATAAATGGAGACATAGAAGTTAAGCCAATCGAAGAAGGACAGAAAACATTGAGTTGTACGTTTTGCCCATTTATTTCAATCTGCGGATATGATAAATCGATACTTGGATATGAGACAAGGTCTTTAGTTAAGATTGATCCGGAAGAGGTTTATGAAAAAATGAAGACAGATATTGCAAAAATTGAGTATGAAGAACGTCTAGAAAACGAAAGCAATACAAATGAGCAGAAAGAAGGTGACATCTAGTGGGTGATGTAAAATGGACAGAAGATCAGCAAAAGGTTATAAACTATAGAAACAGAGATATATTAGTTTCGGCGGCTGCTGGATCCGGAAAAACTGCAGTTTTAGTTGAAAGAATTATAAAAATCATAACAGATAAAGAAAATCCAGTAGATATAGATAAATTGTTGGTTGTTACTTTTACAAAAGCAGCAGCAGCAGAGATGCGTGAGAGGATAAGTAACGCAATTGATCAGCAATATGAAGCAGATCCAGACAATCTTAATTTGGAAAAACAATTGACTTTGGTACATAATGCCAACATCACAACAATAGATAGTTTTTGTAATAGTATCGTAAGAAACCATTTTGGGGAGATTAATTTAGAGCCTAATTTTAGGATAGCAGATCAGGGCGAATTAAAGCTAATACAGCAAGATGTCATCAGTAACGTTTTTGAAAGATATTATGAAGAAAAAGATTTTGGCTTTTTGAATCTTGTTGATACATATTCGAATGGAAATAAAGATAATAACATAAGAGATATGATTTTAAAAATAGCCAATGAGTCTGAGAGTAACCCTTGGCCTAGAGAATGGCTTTTATCATTAAAAGAAGAATATGAAGAAAAGAAAATAGAAAACCTTAGAAAAGCTGATTTTTTAGATAATGTTATAAAGGATACTAAATATTTTCTAAATGAAAAATTTGCTTTATTAAGTGAGATGATAGAGCAAGTTAAGAATAAAGAAAATCTTGAAAAAGTCGTTGATAATTTAGAAAACTATGCCAATCAGATTGAAGAATGTCTCAGCATAAGTGATTATGAAGAGATGAAAAATGCATTATCAGGAATTAAAGCAGCTAAATGGCCAACGATTAAAAATGCTGCAGAAAAAGAATTAGTAGCTAAAGTAAAAGATAAAAGAGATGGCATTAAAAAGGAAATTGATAATATTAAAAAGAACTATGCTATGTCTATAGACGATATAGTTGAACAAATGCATTTATTAGCACCTTTTGTTAATACAATTGTAGATGTAACACTCAGATTCATGGATGAATATGAAAAAAATAAAAGAGATAAACATGTTGCAAGTTTTAGTGATATAGAACATTTTGCACTAAGAATATTAGTTGATTCTGAGACGAAGGAAATAACTGATGTTGCTAAACAGTATCAGACTAATATTCATGAAATCATGATAGATGAATATCAAGATAGTAATGATCTTCAAGAGGCTATTTTGACTGCGATTTCAAAAAAATCGGAAGGTGGTCATAATTTATTCATGGTAGGAGATATTAAGCAAAGTATATATAGATTTCGCCAGGCCAAACCAGAACTTTTTATGGAAAAATATAACCGTTTCGATGTTGTTGAAAAGTCAAAAGAACAAAGAATAGATTTAGCAATGAACTTTAGAAGTAGAATTGAAGTTGTAAATTTTGTTAATGACGTATTCAAAAAAATAATGAATGATGATTTAGGAAATGTCACCTACGATAAGGATGCTTATTTATATTGTGGCGCTTCTTATGTTGAAAGCAGCGGAAATGATACTGAAATTCTTCTTTTTGAGAACACAAATAAAGAAAATAATGATACGTCAAGTGTTTTAGAAGCTAAGATGATTGCTAATAGAATAAAAAGACTAATTGAAGAACATAAAGTTGTAGATAAGGCAACAAAACAACTTAGGGAAACCAGATATTCAGATATTGTAATTTTATTGAGAAGTACAACTGTAGGAAAAGACTTTTTAAAGGTTCTTTTAGACAATGGAATACCAACAACGGTTCAGTCTCAAACAGGCTATTTTTCATCAAAAGAAGTACAAACTATGCTTGCATTTTTGATGATTTTAGACAATCCGTACCAAGATATTCCACTTGTTACAGTTTTAAAATCTGAATTTGCAAATATTTGTGATGATGAATTGGCAGAACTTAGAATAAGCGCGAAAAAGACCCAGTTTTCATATTTAGTAGTTGAGTATTGTGAAAATCTAATCCAAAAAGCCGAAGAAGGTGAAGTATTTGAAAAAGAGACATTAGACTATAAATTGTTTAATTTTTGGAAAAAATATAAAAAAATGCGTAGGCATGTAGTAGATACTTCAACTCATGAATTGATTCAGATGGTTTATGATGAATTCAATTATCTTAATTACACAGCAGCTATGCCAGCGGGCGATAGAAGAGAAGCAAATTTAAAAATGCTTTTAGAAAAAGCTATTGCCTATGAGAACACAAGTTATAAAGGTGTATTCCATTTTGTTAGATATATTCAGCAATTAAAAAAATACGAGATAGATTTTGGAGAAGCTGATGTTTCTAGCGAGGATGCAAATGAAGTAAAAATAATGACAATACATAAGAGTAAAGGATTAGAATTCCCTATTGTTTTTGTGTCAAATATCAATAAGAGATTCAATGAAGCAGATACTAGGGCGCTATGCGTTTTAGATCAGACTCTAGGTTTGGGTATTGATGAAAGAGGCTTAAATCCAAGGTATAAGAAGAGTTCATTTAGAAAAAAAACGATTATTGATAAAATAAGAAAAGATAATTTAGGAGAAGAACTAAGAATTCTTTATGTTGCATTAACAAGAGCTAAGGAAAAATTGATTTTAACGGGTTGTATAGGTAAAGAGCCAGAAGAATTTATGAGTTCTTATGTCGGAAATGCAAAAGAGGGGCATTTTATAGACTATAGTCAGCGTTATAAAGCAAATTGTTATTTAGATTGGATTATGCCTGCCATTCTATCATATAAGGCGGAAGAAAAATATGATGTAACATTTGTTAATCAAGAAAATCTTGTTACAGAAACAGTTGTTGAAATTGCAGAAAACAAGTTAGACGAGATGACTCTTAGAAGTAAAATAAAAGAGTTTGAGCCTGAGGACAGTTCGAGTATTGAGCAAAGAGTTGATTTTGATTATCCTTTTAAAGAGGATATTGATAAAAAGATTAAGTATTCTGTTTCTGAAATAAAAAAACGTGCTATGGTCGAAGCATATGAAAATGAATTAGGTGAGGAAACTCCACTTATAGATTCGTTAAAAAATCAGATGCCTGATTCAAAAAGAGTACCAACTTTTGTTGAGCAGCATGAAGAAGTTGAAAACAAAGGCGCAAAAAGAGGAACAGCTGTACATAGATTGTTACAATGTATAATATTTAAGGAATTGCTAGCACTTGAAGATTATTCATATAAAACAATAGAACAATTTGTAAAAGTTCAGATTAGACGAATATTTGATAAAAAATTAATGACAAAAGATGAAATTGATTTGATATACATGCCGGCAATTTATAAGTTTTTGTGCAGTGAAACAGCATTAAGAATGGCAAAGGCAGATAAAGAAGAAAATCTATTTTGCGAAAAGCCATTTGTTATATTGTATGAAGAAGCTTTAGTTCAAGGTATTATTGATGTTTTTTGGATAGAAGATGGAAAAATTGTTCTTCTTGACTATAAAACAGATAAAGTATCAAATGAAGACGAATTAATTAAACGCTATAAGAAGCAGTTAGAATTATATGAAATTGCATTAAATCGAGTTTTTAATGTAAAAAATGCAGAAAGGTTGATCTATTCATTTAGTTTAGATAAGGTTATTAAGTTATGAGTCAAATAGTTTTAGCTTCGAATTCTCCAAGAAGACGACAGCTTTTAGAACAGATTGGAATTGAATTTGAAGTTTGCCCAGCAAGAGGAGAAGAAATTATTACGAAAGAATCTCCAGATGAAGTGGTAATGGAATTAGCCCAACAGAAGGCATTAGAAGTTGCGTCAATGCTTAATGAGTATAATTTTTCACATGCAAAGCTAACAACACCGCAGGATATTCTAGTGATTGGTGCGGACACAGTAGTTGCTTTTGATGGAAGAATTCTAGGAAAACCAAAAGACGAGCAAGATGCAAAAAATACTTTAAAATTGCTTCAGGGTAATACAAATTCGGTTTATACAGGAGTAAGTCTTGTTTTTATAGATAAAAATGGTAGAGCAGGAGTACATAATTTTTTTGAAAAAACAGATGTTACTATGTGTGAAATGTCCGAAAAAGAAATAGAAAGATATGTTGCGACTGGTGAGCCAATGGACAAGGCGGGAAGCTATGGAATTCAAGGAAAATGTGCCATCTATATAGAAAAAATAAATGGTGATTATAATAACGTGGTAGGTCTTCCAATAAGTAAATTATATCAGGAGTTAAAAAGTGTTGGAATTGACTTATATTTGTGGTAGAATATCATGGTGCTTCTATGCAACAAATAAAAGCTTACGGAGGAATCTTTAACATGAACGAGTATGATGAATTAGTATTAGAAACATTTTTAGAAAAACAGGGACAATTATTTTCAGAAAATGTCGCTGACACATTAGAGGAGGCTGAGGCATTTTTAGAAGATTGTATGGCAATCGTTTGTGCTAATTTCAAGGAAGTAAAACAATACTTTAATGAGGCTGGAACTGATATTTCTGGAATGACAGATGAAGATATTAAAGAGGCAAGTGAAGTGTTTGAACTCCCAGATGGAAGATTTTTAATAGTAGAGGGTTAGCTTTTTTAAGATAGGTGGTGAACGCAAGACAATGAATTGGGAGTTTGATATTTTATATTCTTTGCAGAATATTCATAATTCAGTTCTTGACAAGATAATGATTATTGTTTCAAAGATGGGCAATGCGGGCATGTTTTGGATAGGACTTGCATGTGTTTTGTTAATAAGTAAGAAAACAAGAAAATGTGGAATACAAATGCTCGTGGCAATGGTCATAGCGCTAATTATTGGAAATGGCATAATTAAGAATAGTGTAAGACGAATGAGACCATGTTGGATTGATGATTCAGTGAAATTATTAATTAAGAATCCTAAGGATTTTTCTTTTCCATCAGGTCATAGTTTAAATGGAATGGTATCAGCTGTTACGATATATCTTAATAATAAGAAATATGGTTTAGTCGCTATTGCATTTGCGCTTTTAATTGCATTTTCAAGATTATATAATTTCGTGCATTTTCCAACGGACGTTTTATGCGGATTGTTATTAGGAATAATAATTGCAATCATAACGAATGAATATTTTAAAAGAAGTAAAAAAAATCCATTTAGAAAATTATATTAGAATATCTAAATGATATTAAAAAACCAAATAAAATAAAAAAGACCGTAGACAATAGCTAATTCTAAATAGACTAGCTAGAGCCCACGGTCTTTATTTTTTAAAAGTTAATTGATTTTTATGTATTCATTTTATTGAATAATTAAAATATATTATTTATTTATGCATGTTTTTTAACATAATATCATTGCTACGTTTAATGAATTTAGACATATCATCTACGCTAAGTGGAGCATTAGTGATTCTAGCTAAATCATAAATCTGCTCAACGTACATAGAAATATCATCCGAATCCTTGTTCTCAAAAAGGTATTTAACAAGTTCATTATTAGCATTAAGTGTTAATGTTTCATCAGCGGCAAACATATTTGGATCCATTCCACCCATTCCGTTTGCGGCATAAATCTTAAACATATCCTGCATTCTTCTACCTTGTTCAGAAAGAGTAAGGATAGAAGCAAGTTCATCATTCTTTAGACTTTCAACTTTAATAGTTAATTTATCTTTGTTTAATACTTTCTTGAATAATTCGCTTAAAGCAGTAGTTTCATCAGCTAAATCGGCGTCATCATTCTTTAATGTATCAGTTAAATCAGCATCGATTCTCATGAACTTGTAGTCAGAATTACGTTGTTCAAGTTGAGTAATAAATGATGTATCAATTGTGCTATTTAAAATAACGGCATTCATTTCCTGTTCTTTAAATAAGTTAATGTATTGACCTTGTTGATTTAAATCAGTTACATAGTAGATAGTTGTACGTTTGTCTTCTTGTTGAGCATTGTTACTATTTGCATTATCGGCGTTTTCGCTTTCTGCATTGTTCTCTGTTTTTTCATCATCAGCTTTCTCAACAGGTTTAAGCAATTCTGGTAATGTTTGATATTTTTCATAAATATCTTTGAATAAGATGTAATCATTCATCTTGTCACAGAATTTAGTATCTTTTAAGCAACCATATTTAATGAATGGGCTGATATCATCCCAGTATTTTTCGTAGTTTTCTTTATCTGTTTTGCATAGACCAGATAATTTATCAGCTACTTTCTTAGTGATATAATCTGAAATCTTCTTGACGAATCCATCGTTTTGTAAAGCAGAACGTGAAACGTTAAGTGGTAAATCAGGACAATCAATTACACCTTTTAATAACATTAAGAACTCAGGAATAACTTCTTTGATGTTATCAGCGATGAATACCTGGTTGTTATATAGTTTAATTGTTCCTTCAATTGATTCATATTCTGTATTGATTTTTGGGAAATATAGGATACCTTTTAAATTGAAAGGATAATCCATATTTAAATGAATCCAAAATAGTGGTTCTTTATAATCGTTAAATACTTTACGGTAAAAATCAATATACTCTTCATCTGTACAATCTTTTGGAGTTTTAGCCCAAAGAGGGTGAATGTCATTGATTGGTACGGGACGTTTTTTGATTTTTAGTTTATCTGTAGCAGGAGAAACCTCTACGATTTCCTTTTCGCCTTTATCATTTGTTTTTTCTTCTGTTTTAGCATCTTCGTGAATTTCTTCAATAACAGTATCTGTATCAAGTTTGTCTTCTTTTTTGATGATTTCATATTCATCAGCTGCAGTTACATTCTTAACGTAGATTTCTGTAGGCATGAATGAACAGTATTTAGAAATTACTTCACGCGCTTTGTATTCGTTAACAAATTCAAGACAGTCTTCGTTCATATATAATGTAATTTCTGTACCAACAGTATCTTTAGTACCATCTGTCATATCAAATTCAGTACCACCATCACAGCTCCAATGTACTGGAGTAGCACCTTCAGTAAATGATAAAGTATCAATTGTTACTTCATCAGCAACCATGAATGCTGAATAAAAACCTAAACCAAAGTGTCCAATGATTTGATCATCGCTTGATTTGTCTTTGTATTTTTCAATAAAATCAGTAGCACCAGAAAAAGCTACCTTATTAATATATTCCTCAACTTCGTCAGCTGTCATACCAAGACCATTATCGATGAATTTTAATGTTTTTTCTTCTGGGTTAAGCAAAACCTGAATCTGTGGTTTGTAATCAGCAGGTAAAGAATACTCACCCATCATATCTAATTTTTTAAGTTTAGTAATGGCATCACAACCATTTGAAATTAATTCACGGTAAAAAATATCGTGGTCAGAATATAACCATTTTTTAATGATAGGAAATAGGTTATCACTATCAATAGATAAATTTCCATGTTTATTGTTACTCATAAATATCGACTCCTTTATCAAAAATATATTAATTGCGTTTAATTATTCTTGCTTATACATTAAGATGATAAAACTAAAAAAACAAAAAGTCAATAGAAAATTAGCACTCTTTTTAAATGAGTGCTAACAAAATATGCATAAATGAATAATTATATGCATAAATATTATTTTTTTATGTATAAAATGAATATTATACTTGATTTTTTGCATATTTATGATATAATATTCATCGTAAACAAATAAATATACATTTTTTTGTAGGGATTAGAAATGTATGCATTTATGAGTTTATTTTTTAGTTTACATTACAAGCAGAATTAATTAATATGAAAGTAGAGGCCAATCTTTCATATTAATATAGTTTAGGAAGATTTGTGGAAGAAGAATATGGAAGAGAGTTTTTTGTTATATTAGGAGGAGTTATTATGTTAAATATAGGATTAATAGGCGAATCAGAAGTTGTTGTAACAAAAGATAATACTGCTAAAGCTTTAAAAAGTGGTGAATTAGAAGTTTTTGCTACTCCAGCGATGATCGCATTGATGGAAGAATCTGCTTGTAATTGTATTGCTGGACACTTAGAGAAAGGACAAAGTAGTGTTGGTACGAACCTTAACATTGCTCATGTCTCTCCAAGTCCAGTTGGAATGAAGGTGACTTGCACAGCTACGTTAATAGCAATCGATAATCGTGCTCTTAAATTTGAAATTGAAGCTCGTGACGAGAAAGGAATTATCGGTAAAGGAAGTCATTCACGTTTTATTGTCGATAAAATAAAATTTCAAAACAAAGCTGACAGTAAAATATGATTAAAAATGTAAAGGAGAAAAAATGAAAAAGAAAACTACGATTAAATCAATTATCATAGCAGTAATTGTAGTAGCTGTTGCTTGTGCTGGATTTTTTGTATATAAAAACAGTCAGACAAAAGAAGCAGTTAAAATAAATTCTGTAAAAGATATTAAAGGAAAGAAAATTGGTGTTCAATTAGGAACAACTGGTGATATTTATGCGTCAGATTATGAAAAAGATAAATCAGGAAGTAAAGTTGAAAGATATAATAAGGGTACAGATGCTACACAAGCTCTTATCCAGAAAAAAATTGATTGCGTAATTATTGATGAACAGCCTGCAAAAGCATTTGTTGCTGGTAATAAATCACTTTCAATTTTAAAAGAAGAATTTGTTAAGGAAGATTATGCTTTTTGCGTATCTAAGAATAATAAAGAGCTTACAAAAAAAGTAAATAAGGCTCTTAAAAAATTAAAAGCAAATGGAACAATTGATAAGATTAATAAAAACTATATTGGAAAATCGAATGAAATAGGTAAAACACCTTATAAAAAGAAAAATGTTGCTCACAAAAATGGTAAATTAGTTGTTGCAACTAATGCAGCTTTTCCACCTTATGAATCATATAAAAACGGTAAAATCGTCGGTATAGATATGGATATTATGCAGGCAGTTTGTGATGAGCTTGATATGGAATTGCAGATTGAAGATATGGAATTTGATTCTATTATTACAGCAGTTCAATCTGGTAAAGCTGATCTTGGTGCATCAGGTATGACTGTTACAGAAGAACGTAAAAAGAATATTGATTTTACAGATTCTTATACTACTTCAAAACAGGTTGTTATTGTAAATAATGGTAAAGCAGCAGGAAGCACAGTTTCTATTGCTGAAAAATTCAAATCTGATTTTGTGACAGATAATAGATATGAATATATTTTAAGTGGTCTTAAGAGTACAATTATTATTACTATTTTAGCATTAATAATTGGTATTGTGTTTGGATCATTGCTTGCAATCGTTAGAACTACACATGATAAAAATGGTGGATTAATAATTCTTAACTTTTTTGCTAAAATTTATTTGACAATTATTCGTGGAACGCCTACAATGGTACAGTTGCTAATAATTTATTACGTTGTTTTTGCGTCTGCAAATGTAAATAAGATTTTTGTAGCGGTTATAGCTTTTGGACTTAATTCATCTGCATATGTGGCTGAAGTAGTACGTTCAGGTATTATGTCTGTAGATAATGGACAGTTTGAAGCAGGTAGAAGTTTAGGATTGTCATATTCAACAACCATGATTAATGTAATTTTACCACAGGCATTTAAAAATATTTTACCAGCACTAGGTAATGAACTTATTACATTACTCAAAGAAACATCAATCAGTGGTTATATCGGATTGATTGATTTGACAAAGGGTAGTGATATTATTCGAAGTGTAACATATGATGCTATTATGCCACTTGGAGTTGTTGCGTTAATTTATTTATTTATAGTAATGCTTCTTACCGCAGGTGTTAATAAATTAGAGAGGAGCTTAAGAAAGAATGAGCAGCGATAATGTTTTATTAGATATACAGAATTTAAAAAAGAGTTACGGAAAGCATGAAGTTTTAAAAGGAATTTCAACTACAATATCTAAAGGCGAAGTTATTGCAATTATCGGACCTTCAGGTTGTGGTAAATCTACTTTCTTACGCTCACTAAACTTATTGGAAAAACCAACCGAAGGTATTATTAGATTCGAAGGACAAAATATTACCGATAAAGATATTGACGTAGATAAAATGCGTGAAAGAATCGGAATGGTTTTCCAACAATTTAATCTTTTTCCAAATATGACAATCAAAAAAAATATAATGCTTGCACCAGTGAAGTTAAAAAAGATGACACCGGAACAAGCTGAGGAAAAAGCAATGAAGCTTTTAGAGAGAATTGGCTTAAAAGATAAAGCTGATGCTTATCCTAACATGCTATCAGGCGGTCAAAAGCAAAGGGTTGCTATTGCTCGTTCCCTTGCTATGGATCCTGATGTAATGTTATTTGATGAGCCAACTTCAGCACTTGATCCTGAAATGGTTGGTGAAGTATTAAATTTGATGCGTGATTTGGCAAAGGAAGGAATGACAATGGTTGTTGTTACTCATGAAATGGGATTTGCAAAAGAAGTAGCTAGCAGAGTTTTATTTATTAACGAAGGCGTTATCAGCGAAGATAATGTTCCAGAAGAGATTTTCAACAATCCAAAGTCTTCACGATTAAAAGACTTTTTAGGAAAGGTGTTATAAATTTTATGATGCATATATTGTATAAATCTTTTATCTTTATAGGAGTTGCTTTTTTAACTTTTGTTTGTACAGGATTAGCTTGTGTTTTCTATATGTACGGACAAAATTATAGGAGATATAGCTATGATCCGTATGTTGCTACGGCTAGATATGAGGACTATAAAGATTTGAATCGTAGAGAAGTAGAGTTTTATTCTGGAAAGAATAAGTTACATGGTTATGTCTATGGAGAAAATAATAAAAGGATGATTGTTTTTTCACATGGAATATGGTCTGGACATGAAGATTATATGGCCTTTTTAAAATGGTTTATCGATAGGGGATATGCTGTTTTTGCTTATGATTATACAGGATATAATAAAAGTCAGGGTTCGAATGCAAGGGGACTTTCTCAATCTATGATAGATTTAGACAATGCATTAACTTTTATTGAACATGATAGTAAATTAAAGGAACATGATTTATTCTTAATGGGACATAGTTGGGGCGCATATGCAACAGCTAGTGTCCTAAGATATAAACACAACGTGAAAGCGGCTGTGCCTTTATCAGGTTTTAATAATCCAGAAGAGATATCATTAGATGTAACAGAAAAAACATTAGGTAAAGCGACATATTTGTTGACTCCATTTTTAAAGCTTAATCAATACAGACTGTTTAAGGATAACGGAAATGTCAATGCAGTTGATAGTATCAATTCGACTAATATTCCTGTTTTGATAGTACACGCTAATGGAGATAAATTTATCAAGTTTGATAAAACATCTATTATTGCAAAGAAAGACCAGATTACGAATAAAAATGTTCAGTATTATGTCGTAACCCAAAAATATATTAATGATCATAGTTCTTATGTAAATGATGCTCCATCAGCTTTAGAGGTTAAAAGAATTGCTAAAGAGCGTAAAAAGTTAGAATCTAAATGTTCAAATGGTAAGGCATCAGATAAGCAACTTAGAGCGTTTTATAGTAAACTTGATAAATCAAAAGCTAATCAACCAAATGTTGAATTGTGTGAACGTATAGATAAATTCTTTAAGAGTGTTAAATAGAAATGAAATGTACCCTCTTTACTGACAAACCAGTAAGGAGGGTACATTTTTATTAAGCTAAATCTTTTTCTTTCTCATTCTTTGAATCTTTATAAGGTTTTATTTTGTCAGTTTCAGATGTTTTCTTGCTCATTTCAGTTGAATTATTGTTATTACTTGAAACTAAATTTATGTTATTAGCATGTGAAACTGTAGCATTAGCTGTCAATTCACGTTTCAAATTCTTTTGAGCAGTTGAAAGCATTAATTTAATACGATTAAGCTGATTAACTTCTGATGCACCAGGATCATAATCAATTGCAACAATGTTTGCAGTTGGATTTTCAGAGCGTAATTTTTTGATTACACCTTTACCAACGATATGATTTGGTAAACATCCAAAAGGTTGAGCACATATAATGTTTTTAGTACCACTTTCAATTAATTCAAGCATTTCACCAGTTAAGAACCAACCTTCACCAGTTTGATTACCAATAGAAACAATTTCCTTTGATTTCTCTGCTAATTCATCAATATGAGCAGGTGGTGTAAAACGTTCACTCTTTTCGAATTCATCTCTTGCAGCATTTCTGAGCCATTCGAAGAATTTGATTAAATAGTTATTGTTTCGTTTCTTTTTCTGAGATTCTCCTAAAACATCAGTTTTAAAGTTCTGATTGTAACAACTGTATAGTAAGAAGTCTGTTAAATCAGGAACAACCGCCTCAGCACCTTCTTTTTCAAGTAGTTTTACAACATCATTATTTGCAGCAGGAGAGAACTTAACAAGAATTTCTCCAACAACGCCGACTTTAGGTTTTTTGATGTCTTTTAAAGGCAACTTATCAAAATCTCTGATTATTTCGCGACAAATTTTTTTATATTTTCTATGAGATAAAAGCTTAGTATTTCCAATAAAATTAATGACTTCACCTTTCCACTTTTCATGAAGGGCGTTAGCAGAACCTTCAACTAGTTCATAAGGTCTAGTTCTGTATAGGCATCGCATGAAGATATCACCAAATATTAAAGCGTATAAGCCATGTTGAATTAATTTTGGTGAAAGCTTAAATCCCGGATTTTGTTCGAGACCAACCATGTTAAGTGAAATAACTGGAATATCAGGATGTCCAGCCTTGATTAGGGCGCGTCTGATAAAACCAATATAGTTTGAAGCACGACATCCACCACCAGTTTGGGTTACAAGTATAGCAGTTTTAGATAAATCATATTTATTTGATAACACTGCGGACATGATTTGTCCAACAACTAATAAAGATGGATAACAAGCATCATTATTAACATACCTAAGTCCCATATTTACACATTCTCTTGATGAAATATCTGGAATATCAAGTTTATATCCGGCAGCTCTAAAAGCAGGCATTAAGAGTTCAAAATGTATAGGAGACATCTGAGGACAGATGATAGTATAGTCCTTTTTCATCTCTTTAGTAAATACAGTTCTGTGGTAAGCAGAAGAAACAATTTCGCGTTTTTCATGTTTCTTGGCTTTAACTCGTAGTGCAGAAAGAAGGGAACGAATTCTAATTCTTGCAGCACCTAAGTTGTTTACTTCGTCAATTTTTAGACAGGTATAAATTTTTCCGGAGCCTGATAAAATATCATTTACCTGATCAGTTGTAACAGCATCTAGTCCACAACCGAATGAATTAAGTTGGATTAAATCAAGGTCGTCTCTTGTTTTTACAAAAGTAGCTGCAGCATATAAACGAGAATGATACATCCATTGATCCATTACGATTAGAGGTCGTTCTACTTGTGCTAAATGAGAAACACTATCTTCTGTTAAAACGCATACACCGTAAGAATTGATCAAATCTGGAATTCCGTGATTGATTTCTGGGTCAATGTGATATGGACGCCCTGCTAAAACAATACCTTTTTTGCCGGTTTCTTCCATATATTTTAAAACTTCTTCACCTTTCTTTTGCATATCAGTACGAGCATTATTTAATTCGGTCCAAGCTTTGGCAACAGCATTAACGATTTCAGTCTTTGGAATATTAAATTCTTTTGTAAAACAATCAACTAAAGCAGAAGTTGCAGTGTCCTGGTTACTAAATGCAATAAAAGGATTTATAAAACGCATTTTTCCGGATGTAATCTCTTCAACATTGTTTTTAATATTTTCTGAATAAGATGTTACAATCGGACAATTGTAGTGATTATTGGCACCAGGAAATTCGTTACGTTCATATGGAATAGCTGGTTGGAAAATAAAGTCAACATTTTGTTTTATTAACCAAGCAATATGTCCGTGAGTTATTTTTGCTGGATAGCACTCTGATTCACTTGGAATTGAATCAATTCCCATTTCATATAGTTTTCTAGTTGAAACAGGAGACAAAACAACTTTAAATTTAAGCTCATTAAAAAATGTAGCCCAGAAAGGATAGTTTTCGTACATATTAAGAGCTCGTGGAATACCAACTGTTCCTCTAATTGCTTCTTCATCTGATAAAGGTTCATAGTCAAAGATTCTATGCAATTTGTATTCAAAAAGATTTGGAACATTATCTTTATTTTTTTGTTTTCCTAATCCACGTTCACAACGATTACCTGTTATATAACGACGATTATCATTGAAACGATTAATAGTAAGAAGACAGTGGTTTGTACAACCTTGACATCTTGCTAGTTTTGTATCGTAAGTTAATTTAGATATTTCATCGATTGAAAGCATAGAAGATGTATGGGATTCTGCATATCTTTCACGAGCAATTAAAGCGGCACCAAAGGCACCCATTATTCCTGAAATGTCCGGACGAGTTACATGCACACCGGCTATTTTTTCTAAACTTCTAAGTACAGCATCGTTGTAGAAAGTTCCACCTTGAACTACAATGTTCTTTCCTAAATCTTTAGCATCAGTTAATTTGATAACTTTAAATAAGGCATTTTTCATTACTGAATATGCAAGACCGGCTGAAATATCTGCAACACTTGCCCCTTCTTTTTGTGCCTGTTTAACTTTTGAGTTCATAAAAACGGTACATCTTGTTCCAAGATCTATTGGATGTTTTGCAAATAAAGCTTCTTTTGCAAAATCTTGTACAGAGTAGTTAAGTGATTTAGCAAAAGTTTCAATAAAAGAGCCACAACCTGATGAACATGCTTCGTTAAGTTGAACAGAATCAACATTTTGATTCTTGATTTTGATACATTTCATATCTTGACCACCTATGTCTAAGATACAATCAACCTCAGGGTCAAAGAATGCAGCTGCGTAATAATGTGCAACTGTCTCAACTTCACCTTCATCGAGCATAAGTGCGGCTTTTAGTAGAGCTTCGCCGTATCCTGTTGAACATGAATGTACAATATTAGCCTCCTCGGGCAATAAAGTGTAAATTTCTTTAATTGATTTAATGGCAGTCGCTAAAGGATTTCCATTATTGTTACTATAAAAAGAATATAATAATGAACCATCTTCACCAACTAATGCAATTTTAGTGGTTGTTGAACCGGCATCAATTCCAAGGTAACAATTGCCTTTATATGAAGCTAAATCGCGAGTCTGAACGTGATTTTCACCATGCTCAAGCAAGAATTTATCGTATTCTTCTTTTGATGTAAAAAGTGGATCAAGTCTTGCAACTTCGAATTCCATTTTTATATCTGAATGTAATAGAGTTAATAAATCATCAATTGTTGTTGTAGTGTCTTCTTTATAATTTAATGCTGAACCAATTGCAGCAAATAAATGAGAATTATCAAGTAAAATAGCATGCTCATTATCTAATTTTAGAGTTCTTATAAATGACTCTCGTAATTCTGATAAAAAGTGTAAAGGACCTCCTAAAAATGCAACATGTCCTTTAATTGGTTTACCGCATGCAAGACCGCTTATTGTTTGATTTACTACTGCCTGAAAAATTGATGCTGACAAATCTTCTTTTGTAGCACCTTCGTTTATTAAAGGTTGAATATCCGTTTTGGCAAAAACTCCGCAACGGGCAGCAATTGGATAAATAGCTTTGTAATTCTTGGCATATGTATTTAGTCCAGTTGCATCTGTTTGAAGAAGTGATGCCATTTGGTCTATGAATGATCCCGTTCCACCGGCACAAATACCATTCATTCGTTGCTCAACGTTTCCACCTTCAAAATAAATTATCTTTGCATCTTCTCCACCAAGTTCGATAGCTACATCAGTCTGTGGTGCAACATGTTCGAGTGCAGTTGAAACAGCAATAACTTCTTGTACAAAAGGAATATTAAGATGTTTAGCTAAAGTTAAGCCACCTGATCCAGTAATTATTGGAGCAATAACTTTGTTGCCGATAGTTTCTTGAGCCTTTTTTACAAGAGAAGCTAGGGTTTCCTTTATATTGGCAAAATGTCTTTCATAATCCGAAAAAATAATGTTATTTTTTTCGTCTAGAAGAGCAATTTTAACAGTAGTTGATCCAATGTCAATACCTAATTTGTTTAATTTATTTTTATCCATAGAATCCTCCATACCCTCTTATATTTAGTCAAAGAAAGTGTATTTTTAAACAAGTATAAAATATTCACGCAATACTATTCATTATACGACATCATTTTTTAAAAAACAATAAAACAGTGAATATTTTGTGATCAAACTTTAAAAATAAGGTATGTTTCTTTACATATAAATTGAATAATGATAGTATAGTAAATGTAAAAAATTTGAATAGGAGAAGAGTGTTTATGAGTTGGTTCGATAAACTATCAAGAAAAATTGAAGGAATAGCGGTTTCGAATATAACAGCTTATCTGGTTGGAATTTGTGTTATTTCTAATCTATTCCTTAAAGATATGTATAAATATTTTGCATTTGATGTGTATGGAATTATACATGGCGAGGTTTGGCGCATTTTTTCATGGATAATGGTACCATCTAATTTGAGCACAATATCTGTGTTGTTTTTAGTGTTATTAATTCCATTTGGAAGAGCGATTGAGCAGATTATAGGATGCGCTAAATTAAACGCGTTCTATCTATGTGGTTTTATACTAAGTGTATGTTGTGGATTTTTACAATATTTTGTTATAAGTGTGGTTGATCCAAGCAATGCAGTTAGTCCATTTTTAACATTATACAATATCTTAACTACAACATTTATTTTGATGGGATTATTTATGCCTAATACAGTGGTTCAATTGTATTTTATTATTCCAATAAAAATGAAATATATGATAGCATTTTATTTTATTATTACGATTGCTGAATTAATTGAGTACCTTAGAATGGGCAATATGGTGTATATGTATTATTTTGGAACACCAGTTATTTATGCTCTAATAAATGTTTTGCTCGTATTTTTCTCTATAAAAAATGGAGGACCTAGAAATAGAAAAAATAAAAAGAATGTTTTTTATAATTCTGCAGTTCCTAAAAAATATGAGAAATATACAGTTTATCATGGGACAGGTGGTAAAATACCTAGACATAAATGTGCTATTTGTGGAAAAACAGATATCGATTCACCTGATATGACATTTAGATATTGTTCACAATGTAATGGCAATTATGAATATTGTATGGATCATTTATATTCACATGAACATATAAAATAGAAAAGAAATGGAGATTTTTGATGAAGAAATTAATAGGCATTATTGCTTTAATTTTAGTTGTATGTTGTTCAGTAGTGTTGTTTGTTTCCATTAAAGGAAAAGAAAAAAATAATTCAGCTGTACAAAAAGTTAAAAAAGTTGCATTAAAGAAGGGCGAAATCAGATTAGGTGTTATGTTACCAGGCGATGAAACTGATTCATTTTCGAAAAATCAGATTAAAAGTATAAAGCAAGCAGCTAAGGATTCTAATATTTCAGAGAAAAATATTGTTTGGAAAACACAGGTAAAAGGAAGTAGTGATTGTAAAGATGCAATGAGCGAATTCGCTGAAGCAAATTGTACACATGTTTTGGTGACGAATGAGAGAGTTGCTTCTGTAATATATGAGAAAGCAGCGGATTATTCTGATATTAAGTTCTTTGTTTATGGAGGAACAGCAGCTAAGATTTCTAAAGTGAAAAATGTATATGATTATTCTCTAAGAGATAGTGAATATCGTTATATATCAGGTGTTTTAAGTGGAATGAAAATTCAAGAATTAAAGGCACAGAATGTGCTTTTACCTGAAAATTTAGATGAAAAAGGAAATGTTAAACTTGGATTTGTTGGTTCATATAAGAATCCAAAAACAATTTCAGCATATTCTGCTTTTTATCTAGGTGTTAAATCAGTTCTTCCTGAGGTAACAATGGAAGTTGAATATATTGATGGTAAGAACAATGTAAACAACGAAGGAACAGCTGTACAAAGATTAATGAGTAGAGGGGCTGTTGTTATTGGATATGATACTAATTCATTAAGTATTCCAACTGTTGTACAGGCTCAAAAAAATGGTGGTAAGAATGTTTATTTTGTAAGTGCCAATTCAAACATGTTAGATTCAGCTCCAACAGCACAGTTATTTGCTGAAACAAATAAATTCGAAAATGTCTATAAAGATATTATTGAAAAGAGTAAGAATAAAGAAAAAATCTCAAAAGATTTATCATATGGTTATAAAGAAGATGCATTAGAGATTACATCATTTGGACCAGAGGCGCCAGCTAATGCTCAGGAAACTGTTAATACATTACAGGAACAGTTTAAACAGGATCAGATAAAAGTTTTTGATACATCTAAGTTTAAAGTAAATGGTTCTGAATTGACTAAGGCGACAATTGATTTATCATTCTATGATGATGATGAAAAAGAACCTGTATATAAAGGTAAAAATAAAAATGCAATTGTAGAAAATGGAGATGTTAAATACTTTAGCGAATCTACATTAAGATGTGCGCCATACTTTAATTACATTATTGATGGAATTAAAGAAATGAATGTAGGAGAATTACAACCAAAAGAATAATTTAAAAGAATAGTATTGTAATTGACAAAGTTGCGTACAGAATTTATAATTTAATCATGGATTTTTATGGGGTTGCTACTTAGTAGCAGCCTCGTTTATGTATATTACCGTTTATAAGCTTTTACTAAAACATCAAAAGGGTATAAAAATAAACATCGTTTTATTCGATATACTTCCTAGAGATGTTTATTTTGAGGCTTAATAAAGGTTTAATTTGTATGACTAGGAGGACAGGGACGAATGGAAAATGAGACAGTCTCTAAAAATTTTATTGAGCAAATCATAGAAAAGGATTTAAGTGAAGGATATTGTGAAACAGTACACACTCGTTTCCCACCAGAACCTAATGGATATTTACACATTGGTCACGCTAAGTCTATTCTTTTAAACTATGGTTTAGCAAAGAAATATGGCGGAAAATTTAATTTACGTTTTGATGATACTAATCCAACAAAAGAAAAAAATGAATTTGTTGAATCTATTAAAGAAGATGTTAAGTGGTTAGGCGTAGATTGGGGAGATACAATTTTCTTTGCATCTGATTATTTTGATAAAATGTATGAAGCAGCAGTTGAACTTATCAAAAAAGGAAAAGCATATGTTTCAGATCTAAATGCTGATCAGATAAGAGAATATCGTGGTACATTAACAGAGCCAGGTAAGGAAGATCCTTACAGTAAACGTACTGTTAAAGAGAATCTTGCACTATTTGAAAGTATGAAAAATGGTGAATTTGAAGACGGTTCAAAAGTTTTAAGAGCTCGTATTGATATGAAGTCATCAAATATTAATATGAGAGATCCTATTATTTACCGTGTTGCAAGAATGAATCATCATAATACAGGTGATAAATGGTGTATTTATCCTATGTATGATTTTGCGCATCCAATTGAAGATGCAATAGAAGGTATTACACATTCAATTTGTACTCTAGAATTTGAAGATCATAGACCTTTATATGATTGGGTAGTTACAGAGCTTGGTTATAAAAAAGACGAAAATGATACACCAAAGCAGATTGAGTTTGCAAAATTATATTTAACAAACGTTGTAACAGGTAAGAGATACATCAAGAAATTGGTTGAAGATGGCATCGTAGATGGATGGGATGATCCTAGATTAGTGTCAATTGCTGCATTAAGAAGAAGAGGATTTACACCTGAATCTATTCAAAGATTTATTGAATTATGTGGTATTTCTAAAGCTAATAGTTCTGCAGATTATGCAATGCTCGAGTATTGTATAAGAGAAGATTTAAAAATGAAAAAACCACGTATGATGGCAGTTTTAAATCCTATTAAAGTTGTAATTGATAATTATGAAGAAGGTAAAGTAGAGTATTTACCAGTTGTAAACAATATGGAAAATGAAGGATTAGGTTCTCGAGAAGTTCCATTCACAAGAGAGCTTTATATCGACAGGGATGACTTCATGGAAAATCCACCAAAGAAATATTTCCGTATGTATCCTGGAAATGAAGTACGTTTAATGAATGCATATTTTGTTAAGTGTGAAAGCATTGAAAAAGATGAAAACGGAGAGATTAAAGTAATTCATTGTACATATGATCCTGAGTCAAAAGGTGGAAACAGCCCAGATGGACGTAAGGTAAAAGGTACAATTCAGTGGGTTTCAGCTGAATATGGTAAAAAGGTTCAAGTTAGACTTTATGAAAATATCGTTAATGAAGAATTAGGAGTGTATAACGAAGATGGAAGCTTAAATGTCAATCCTAATTCACTTACAGTTTTAGAAAGCGTAGTAGAACCTGCACTTGTTGATGCTAAACCATATGACAGTTTCCAATTTGTAAGACAAGGATATTTCTGCGTAGACGCTAAAGATTCAAAAGAAGGACAGCCTGTATTTAATAGAATAGTTTCATTAAAAAGTTCGTTTAAGTTGCCAAAGTAATTGCAAATAGCATGAAAGAGGGTTGAAGAATGAATTTATTGTCGGGATTAGAAAAGTTTGGTTTAAATTCTAAAGATATGAAAGATATCTTTAGTGAAGATACTCAGGAAAAAAAGGCTAAAGTGTCAAAAAAAGAAGTTGCTAAAGAGGAGCCTCCAAAACCAAAGAAAGAGGAGCCAAAAGAAACTGATTTTTTGCTTCAAAAGGCTATTAGATGTCCTGTTTGCGATAAGGTTTTTAAAACATTATTAGTAAAAAATGGACGAATCAAAAGAAAAGAATCGGACAGAGATTTAAGACCAAGATTTATGTACATTGATACATTAAAATATGATATTGCGTCATGTCCATACTGTGGATATACGGCAATGAATAGATATTTTGAACATATGTCGACAACCCAGGTTAAGCTTATTAAAGAAGGCGTATGCATGAAGTTTAAGCCTACTAGTGAAATTAGTGATGAAATAAAAGAAATCGATTATGATGAAGCAATTGAGCGTTATAAATTGGCTTTATATAATGCCATGGTTAAAAAGGGCAAGATAAGTGAAAAAGCTTATACATGTCTGAAGATATCATGGCTTTATAGAGCTCAAATTGAAACGTTAGAAGCTGAATTAGAAAAAGAGGAATGTACACCTGAAAGAAAAGTATCCATCGATAAACAGCTTGATATTGCAAGGACAGAAGAGATTGCTTTTTATAACCAAGCTTATGAAGGATTTGAGAAGGCTATTTCTTCTGAAATGTATCCTATAGCTGGAATGGATCAAAATACTCTTGATTTTTTGATCGCTGTAATGGCATTTAATCTCAAAAAATATGAAGTTGCTTCAAGAGGTGTATCAAGATTGTTAACTTCAACTTCAGCATCGTCTAGAATTAAAGATAAAGCCTTTGATTTAAAGGAAGAGATAATTAATGCTATTCGAAATGGAAAGTAGAAGTGAAACAATAGAATATAAAAATAATGGCGTATGAAAATATATTTTTCATACGCCTTTTATATGTACTACATATACAATTAATTATTTATTATTTTCAACTTCTTGCATTTTCATAGCACGCACTTTTAATGGTAAACCAAATAATGTGATGAATCCTTCAGCATCATGATGATCATATAAATCACCAGTTGTAAAGCTAGCTAAAGATTCGCTATATAATGAGTATTTAGAAGTTGTACCAGCTTTGATGATATTGCCTTTGTATAATTTGAATTTAACTTCACCAGTAACATATTTTTGTGTTACATCTATAAATGCACAAACTGCTTCACGAAGTGGTGTGAACCATTTTCCTTCATATACAATTTGAGCAAGTTTATTACCCATTTCTTTTTTAACTTCCATTGTTGCACGATCTAAGATTAATTCTTCAAGCTGATCATGTGCTTCCATGAGGATTGTTCCACCTGGAGTCTCATATACACCACGTGATTTCATTCCTACAACACGGTTCTCAACGATATCAATAATTCCAATTCCGTGTTTTCCACCTAAAACATTAAGCTCGCGAATGATATCAGAAACTTTCATTTTTTTACCGTTTAATGAAGTAGGAACACCAGCTTCAAATGTCATTGTAACATATTCACCTTCTTCAGGAGCTTTTTCAGGGCTGTTTCCAAGAACAAGAAGATGATCATAGTTTGGAGCGACTGATGGATCTTCAAGTTCAAGACCTTCGTGACTGATATGCCAGAGATTTCTATCGCGGCTGTAGCTTGAATCAGCTGAGAATGGAAGATCAATTCCATGAGCTTTACAATAATCTATTTCATCCTGTCTAGATTGAAGTTCCCATTTATCATCTCGCCAAGGAGCAATAATTTTAAGATCTGGAGCAAGAGCTTTGATACCAAGTTCAAAACGAATTTGATCGTTACCTTTTCCAGTAGCACCATGACAGATTGCAACAGCACCTTCTTTACGTGCAATTTCAACTAATTTTTTAGCAATACCTGGACGAGCCATAGAAGTTCCAAGAAGATATTTGTTCTCATATACAGCGCTAGCTTTAACACATGGAACAATGTAATTGTCACAAAAATCATCAACAATATCTTCAATGTATAATTTAGATGCGCCAGATAATTTAGCTCTTTCTTCAAGACCGTCTAACTCCTCTTCCTGTCCGCAATCTACACAACAACAAATAACTTCGTAATCATAATTTTCTTTTAGCCAAGGGATAATGGCTGTGGTATCTAAACCACCTGAGTATGCAAGTACAACTTTTTCTTTCATCTTTTTATTCCTCGTTTATTAAATAGTAGTAGTTTTTTGGTTCCCTCTCCAAGGAAAAAATAACTTATGCAATTAATATACAACATATTAAAATGAATTACAAGTGTAAATTTATACAAAAAAACTAATAAAAATACAATTTAGCGGTGCAAAACACAAAATCATTAAAGTGTTGTTTTTTATTGAAAACAGATATAGAAATAAGAATAAAAATGTGATATAACAAGAATATATGAAAATATAATACAAATATATTATATTGATAGAAAAAAATATGAAAAAAAAGTTGCATAAAAGAAAAAAAGAATGTATAATTATGCAAAGATGATTTTTTTATGCACACTCTTTTGAGTTAATGTATATAAAATGAAAATGTAAAAATGGAAAATGTATAGTTTAATTTTAAAAGTATAAAAGGAGATTACGAAATGATAAATGTAGGAATAATAGGTGCAACTGGATATGCTGGAGGAGAATTAGTAAGAATTCTTGTCAACCATCCGGAAGTGGAGATAAAATGGTATGGTTCAAGAAGCTATGTGGACCAGAAATATGCAGATGTATATAGAAATATGTTTGAAATTGTTGAAGATAAATGTTTTGATGACAACATCGAAAAGCTAGTTGAAACAGTTGATGTAGTGTTTACAGCTACACCTCAAGGATACTTAGCGGGCGTTTTGAACGAAGAGTTATTAAAAAAGGCTAAATTCATTGATTTGAGTGCAGATTATAGATTGAAAGATGTAAATGTATATGAAGAGTGGTATCAGATTAAACATAAATCTCCTGAATTGATAGAGAAAGCAGTTTATGGTTTATGTGAGATTAATAGAGAAGAAATAAAGGGAACTAATCTTGTCGCTAATCCAGGATGTTACACAACATGTTCTATTTTAACAGCTTATCCATTGGTAAAAGAAAAGATTGTTGAACCTAACACTTTAATTGTAGATGCTAAAAGTGGCACAAGCGGAGCTGGTAGAGGTGCAAAGATTCCTAATTTGTATTGTGAAGTAAACGAGAGCATTAAGGCATATAAAGTTGCAAGTCATCGTCATACTCCTGAGATAGAAGAACAATTAGGGTATGCAGCAGGAGAAAAGATTTGTATTAACTTTACACCACATTTAGTGCCTATGAACAGAGGAATTTTAGTTACAGAATATGCAAATCTTAAGAAAAAAGCTGACGGTACATATCCAAGTAGTGAAGAAATTAGAGAAATTTATAATAAATATTATAAAAACGAAAGATTTGTTCGTGTTCTTAAAGAAGGCGAAGTTCCAGAAACAAGATGGGTTGAAGGAAGTAATTATGTTGATGTGAATTTTGTCGTAGATGAAAGAACGCATAGAGTTATTATGATGGGAGCTCTTGATAATTTAGTGAAGGGAGCTGCAGGACAAGCTGTTCAAAATATGAATTTGATTTTCGGATTTAAAGAGGATTTAGGATTAAATTTTGTTCCTGTTTTCCCATAAAAGGGAGGAAAATATATGATTACGAAGAACAATTACAAGGTTTTTCATATAGAATCAATATATGAAGATATAGTTATAAGACCAATGGAGTATTCTGATTATGATAATGTTTATAAGTTATGGGGAACAATCCATGGTTTTAGAATAAGGAGTATAGATGATTCGAGAGAGGGAATATATCGATTTTTAGATAGAAATCCTAATACAAGTATTGTAGCTGTTAATTCAAAAAATGTGATTATTGGTGCAATTCTATGTGGACATGATGGCAGAACGGGGTGTTTGTATCATGTTTGCGTAAGGGAAGATTATAGAAAAATGGGAATCGGCAACGAGATGACGTCTAGTTGTATTAAAGCCCTGAAAAATGAAAAAATCAATAAGATTTCATTAATTGCTTTTAAAGAAAATGAGGTTGGAAATTGTTTTTGGAAGGGCGAAAAATGGTGCAAAAGAGATGAAGTAAATTATTATGATTTTTCATTAAATGATGAGAATGTTTCAAAATATATAGATTAAGTGAGGATTAAAATGACGAATATGAATGTAAATGTTTTATTAGAAAAAGCTGAAGTTTTAATTGAGGCGTTGCCATATATTCAGCGTTTCAATGGGAAAATAATTGTTGTAAAATATGGTGGATCAGCGATGCTTGATGAATCTTTAAAAAGACAAGTGATTCAAGATGTTGCATTGTTAAAACTTGTAGGTTTAAAACCGGTAATTGTGCATGGCGGTGGAAAAGAAATAAGCCGTTGGGTTGAAAAAACAGGTATGGAGCCAGAATTTGTAAAAGGCTTCAGAAAAACGGATGCAGAAACAATGGAAATCGTTGAGATGGTTCTTAATAAAGTTAATAAATCTTTAGTTCAGTTAGCTTTAGAAATTGGTGTAAACGCAGTTGGAATCAGTGGTAAAGATGCGGGATTATTAAATGTATCTAAAAAAACAGCAGATGGTGAAGATATAGGTTTTGTAGGAGATGTCAAAAAAACAAATCCTCAAATCATATATGATTTACTTGAAAAAGATTTCCTTCCAATTATCTGTCCAGTAGGTATGGATGATGAGTTTAATAGTTATAACATCAATGCAGATGACGCCGCTTGTGCAATTGCAGAAGCTTTATCAGCGGAAAAATTAGCATTTCTTACAGATATTGAAGGCGTTTACAAAAATCCAAATGATCCAAAAACTCTTATTTCAGAATTGAAAATAGATGATGCTAAAAAACTTATTGCAGATGGATACATTGGTGGTGGAATGTTACCAAAACTAAACAATTGTATCGATGCTATTGAGCAAGGAGTTTCAAGAGTTCATATTTTAGATGGACGAATTCCTCATTGTTTATTACTTGAATTCTTTACAAATAGAGGTATTGGAACAGCTATTTTAGGTGAAGATGAAGAGTACTATAATTAATAAAAATATAAATAAGAAAACATGAATTAAGAACCTATAAACAAAAAATATAAATGTCAAACATAAAAGAGATAATATATAGGAAAATGTAAGAATAAGAAGAGGATTAAAAATGCAAACTGTAGATAAAAAAAATTATATAGAAAAAACAGAAAAGAATTTAGTTCATACATACAATCGATTTGATGTTGTATTTGATAAAGGCGATGGAGTATACCTATATGATTCTGAAGGAAAAAAGTATTTAGATTTTGCAGCAGGTATAGCTGTTATGGCGTTAGGGTATAATAATAAAGAATATAATAATGCCTTAAAAAATCAGATTGATAAATTATTACATACTTCAAACTTATATTATAATACAACTATTTGTGAAGCATCGGAAAAACTTTTAGAAGCTTCTCAAATGGATAGAGTTTTCTTGACTAATAGCGGAACAGAAGCAATCGAAGGTGCGATAAAAGCAGCTAGAAAATATGCCTATAAAAAACAAAAAAAAGGATGTTATGAGATTATTGCAATGGAACATTCTTTTCACGGAAGAAGTTTAGGAGCGCTTTCTGTTACAGGAAATAAAAATTATAGAGAACCATTTGAACCACTTATTCCAGGTGTTAAGTTCGCAAAATATAACAATATTGAAAGTGTTAAGGAATTAGTTTCTCAAAAAACTTGTGCAATAATAATGGAGACAGTTCAAGGAGAAGGTGGAATTTATCCTGCAGAAGAGAGTTTCTTGAAAGAAGTAAAAGAGATTTGTAAAGAAAATGATATTTTATTAATTCTTGATGAAATACAGTGTGGAATGGGAAGAACAGGTGATATGTTTGCTTGGCAAGGTTACGGAATAAAACCAGATATCATGACTTGTGCCAAAGCAATCGGTTGTGGCGTTCCAGTGGGTGCGTTTTTTATGACAGAAGAAGTCGCAAAAAATTCATTAGAACCAGGAGATCATGGTACAACATACGGTGGAAATCCGTTTGTATCGGCTGCAATCTGCGAGGTCTTAAGACAATTTGAAAAGAAGAATTTGTTAGAGCATGTAAAAGATGTGTCAGAATATCTTGAAGATCAGTTAGATACATTGGTTTGCGAATATGATTTTCTTGTTGAAAGACGTGGAAAGGGTTTGATGCAGGGAGTTGAAACTACATTAAAAGTTGGAGAGGTTTCTAAAAAAGCTCTTGAAAATGGATTGATTGTTATAACTGCAGGTAAGAATGTTTTACGTTTTGTTCCACCTTTAATTATAACAGAGGAAAATGTTGATGAAATGATTTGCAAATTGAAAGAAACATTAGACACTTTTGCATAAAATTAAAAAATAACAAAATTGCACTTGTAAAGCTTGCCTTTTTTCGCTAAAATAGTTATCAGGTATTGGGCTCCTTAAGAAGGAGATTACAATGAGTAAAAAAATTTATACTATGATGAAAAAAGGTAGAACTATTGCAATTACCTGTTATTGTTTTTTTATGGTCTTATCTTTAACGGCTTGTCAGAAGGATGAAGTTTTATTATCTACAAATAATGCAGAGGTTAAATATTCAAAAGAAAAAAATTACACCCCCAAAGTCGACGAGCGAAAAAAGAATAATAAGAGTAAAAATAATAAACGTACGCAGGGCAATGCTACTCAAAAGGTAGTAGTGTATGTTTGTGGGCAGGTTAATAAACCAGGCGTTTATAAATTATCAGCAAATAAAAGAATAAATGATGCAGTTGAGATGGCCGGAGGCTTTAAAACAGATGCAGCAGAAGAGTATCATAATTTAGCTGATAAGTTATCAGATGGTCAAAAGATATATGTACCATCACGTCAAGAAGTACAAAATCAGACTATTCCTAGTAGTGATGAATCAAAGAAAGAGACAGTAGATGATACAAAGTGTGACGGAAAAGTAAATATTAATTCAGCAACAAAGGAACAATTGATGACTATTAAAGGCGTTGGTGAGAAAAAAGCAGATAGCATTCTAGACTACAGATCTAAACATGGTAAATTTTTCAAAATTGAAGATTTAAAGAAAATAGCTGGCATAAAAGACGGGCTGTTTAACAAAATAAAAGATTATATTACGGTGAACTGAGGAGTGTAATATGGCAAAAAAAGTATTGGTAGTCGATGACGAAAAACTAATTGTTAAAGGAATTCGATTTAGCTTAGAACAAGATGATATGGAAGTTGATTGTGCCTATGATGGCGAAGAAGCATTAGAAAAAATAAAAAATAATAAATATGATATTATTTTATTAGATGTAATGCTACCTAAGATGGAAGGCTTTGAGGTATGTCAAACAGTTAGAGAATTTTCAGACGTGCCAATCGTTATGCTTACAGCAAAGGGCGATGACATGGATAAGATTTTAGGACTTGAGTATGGCGCTGATGATTACATTACCAAACCATTTAATATTCTAGAAGTTAAGGCTAGAATAAAAGCGATTATGAGAAGAACATCAGGCTTTAACCAACAAAGAGCTGATGAAACAATTATTGCAAAAGGAGATCTTAAATTAGATTGCGACAGTAGGAGATTATATATTTTAGATAAAGAGGTTAATCTCACAGCTAAAGAATTTGATTTGTTAGAAATCCTTGTGAAAAATGAAAATAAAGTATACAGTAGAGAAAACCTACTTCATATGGTATGGGGAAATGATTATCCGGGAGACGTTAGAACGGTGGATGTTCATGTTAGACGTCTTAGAGAAAAGATTGAAAAGAGCCCTAGTGAGCCAAAGTATGTTCACACAAAATGGGGTGTAGGATACTATTATAACCAAAGATAGTAGGAGTACTGTAAATGTTAAAAAACAAAAAATTTCTAGATTTTATAAAAAGTATGAAGTTTAGACTGATGATTATATTTGTGGTAATGGCAATTGTGCCTTGCCACATCTTAAGAATCGGTATACTTTCTTCATATGAGGCTCGAGCAGTTTCTATTAGAGAAAGTGAGATTTTAAGTCAATCTAAGATTTTGGCTAATAAAATTGCTAAGTCTGATTTTTTATCAGGCAAAGATGATAATGATGTGGAATCACAAGTAAGTACATTGGCAAATCTATATGATGGACGTGTTATTTTAGTTGATAAGAATTATATGATAGTTCATGATACCTATAATATTGATGAACGTAAAACTATTATTTCGGGTCAGGTTGTTAAGACTTTTGCAGGAAAAGAATTAATTAACTATGACAAGAAGGATCATTATATTGAACTTACGATACCGGTTTCTGATGTTGAAGATGATAACCATAGTGTCTTAGGAGTAATGCTTGTAAGTGTATCAACTAACAATATTGTTTTAAATAAAACGTATTTGTCGCAGGTTGGACTCATAATTGAAATGACAGTGGGAATTCTATTTACTTTTTTAGGTGTTTTAGCTGCACTTAAATTAGTGCGTCCAATGAAAAAACTTGAAACAGGAATTGATTCTGTTTGTCAAGGATATACAGATAAAGTTGAATCAATGAATACATTTACAGAGGTTGACTTGATTAGTGAAAAGTTGGATTTGGTTCTTAATAAGTATAAAGTTATAGATGATTCACGTCAGGAATTTGTATCTAATGTATCACATGAGCTTAAAACACCGCTTACTTCAATGAAAGTTTTAGCGGATTCTTTAAATTCGATGCAAGATGTACCGGTTGGCATGTATAAGGAATTTATGAGTGATATTGCAAATGAAATAGAGAGAGAAAACAAGATAATAAATGATTTATTGTCATTAGTTAAGATGGATAAGTCAGAAGGTAGTCTAAATATAACTTCTCTAAATATAAACGAATTGTTAGAACAGATTTTGAAACGCCTTCAGCCTATTGCAGATAAGCAACATGTTGAAGTGGTTTTAGAAAGTTTCAGACCGGTTACAGCTGAAGTTGATGAAGTTAAGATAACATTAGCAATAACTAATCTTGTTGAAAATGCTATAAAATATAATGTCAGAGATGATAAAGAAGAGGCAAGTAATGATGAACAAAGATGGGTTCATGTTTCTTTGAATGCAGATCATCAATATTTTTACATTAAAGTTGAGGATAATGGAATTGGTATTCCGGAAGAGTCGCTTGAACATATTTATGAGAGATTTTATCGAGTAGATAAATCACATTCTCGTGAAATTGGAGGAACTGGCTTGGGATTAGCAATAACAAGAAGTTCTATTTTGATGCATCGAGGTGCTATAAAAGTTCATAGCGTATTAAATGAAGGAACAACATTTGATGTAAGAATTCCACTCAATTACATAAAAGTTTAGGAGACAGTATGAATAAAAAAATTATTTTAGTATTTCTTTTGTTATTAATTGCTACATTTAGTTTTGGGTGTGATAAAAAGTCTTCATCTGATTATAAAATATTTTATATAGATATTGATGTTACAAAATTAATTCCACAAGATTATAAGCCAACGTCAACTTCAGACAAGAAGAAGTTGATTAAAGAGCTTCTGTCTCAACTTAGAGAAAAGCCTGATAATACAGAAGCACGACAAACGATTCCAAATAATGTTAAGATAAATAAGGTTTCGCAGTCTGACGGTTTAGTGGTTATTGACTTTAATAAAAAATACAAGGAATTAAGTACAACAGAAGAAGTTCTTTGTAGAGCAGGAATTGTAAGGACGCTTCTTCAGGTCAATGGAATTAATAAAGTGAAATTTACAATAAATGGTGATGAATTGTTAGATTTATCAGGAAATGTTGTAGGATATATGGATGAAGAGACTTTTGTTGATAATCCAGGAGAACAAATTAATTCTATTATGACAGAAGAAATTTCTCTATATTTTGCAAATGAAGATGGTAATAAGCTTGTAAAAGAAAACAGGGTTGTACATTACAGTTCAAATATTTCAAAAGAAAAGCTTATTATGCAGCAATTGCTTAAAGGACCAGAGAAAAAAGGTTTATTGGCAACGATTCCAAAAGGTACACAGTTGATAAATGTATCTGTTTCGGATGGTGTATGTTATGTCAATTTAGATGAAACTTTTAAAAATCAAAATTATGAGATAACGGAACCGGTTGTTATTTATTCAATTGTAAATTCGTTGTCGCAAGTTGATGAGGTAAGTAAAGTTCAGATTTCAATTAACGGCGATACTAGTGGTAATTATAGATATAATTATGCATTATCTAAAATGTATGCGCCTGATTTTTCACTGATTGTATCTAATAAGGAGGATTAATTGAAAAAACATCCATTTTTTAGTATGTCAGTTATGTTTTTACTGGGAATAATGCTATATGAGAATATAGCGTTTTTCCCGAAAATTATTAAGATTTCTTTTTTTCTTTCAATTATAATTGTTTCTGTTTTATTTCTATTTGTTTTTCATAAAAAATCTCAGAATTTATCCCGTTTTATAATTATTTTTTTGATTGTACCATTTTTAATGGGAGCATTTAAGATTCATAAAGATACTGCTTTTAGAGAAAAATATATAAAGTATTTAAATAATGACGAGCAAGTGTTTGCCCAAGGAAAAATATATAAGAAAGAAAAGAAATCTAAAGGATACTGCTATTATTTAAAAAATGTGTATCTAAAGAAAAATGATTGGACACATAACAGCACATACGATTTAACATTTAAGAAAAACATAACTATAAAAAAAGATAAAAATACAAAAGTAATAACAAATAATATAAAATCGAGTAATATATCAGCAAATAAAATATCAAAAAATATTATAGAAACAAGCATTATAAAAACAAATAATATCATGGTCTATGTTCAAAATGACGATTGTTTTTTAGGCGAGACAATATTGTTAAGGGGAAATGTTAAATTGTTTGACAATGCTAGAAATGATGGAAATTTTGATGGACAACAATATTATTTTAGCCAAAAAATAGATTATTCTATTATCAACACTTGGATAGAAAAAAGAACGCTTAAATCGAATCAATATTTAGAACAACTGTATAATACAAAAAATAAAATATCCTTTGTTTATTTATTGAAATTGAATTATATAAATGCCGGAACATTATCTAACATGATACTTGGTGAAAAATCATATTTAGATAAGCAGGTAAAAGAAAGTTATCAAAAACTTGGGCTTTCTCATATTTTAGCAATATCAGGAATGCATGTATCTTTTTTTGGAATAGGTTTATATTTTTCACTAAGACGTTTAGGATGTTCTAATAAAAATAGTGCATTAATATCTATTCTTTCAGTAGTTACATATGGTTATCTGACAGGAATGAGTATCTCATCGATTAGAGCAATTGGAATGATAATACTTATGATAATTGCTAATTTAATTGGACGAACATACGACACAATTAATTCAATTGGTCTTATGCTATTGGTTATATTATGGAATAATCCCTTTTTTTATTCAAATAGTGGTTTGCAAATGTCGTTTGTAGCAGTCTTAGCAATAGCAACTATTGGTAAAAATCTGACATATAATTTGGACAAACAAAAATCTAGACTAATAGAAAAAGCACATGCTAATTCTAAAAAACCAAATCAAAAAACATTATTCAAGATTGATTTAAAGAAAAAAATACTAATGAGTTTCTCAATTCAAATAGCAACAATTCCTATTATTCTAAATTCTTATTATGAAATATCACCATACAGCTTTTTGATTAATCTAATATTACTTCCACTTCTTGAATATATTTTCGTCAGTGGAGTTGCAGGTGGATTGATTGGTCTTATCACATTATCTTTTTCAAAAATAGTTTTGATGCCAGCGGATATACTCTTGAATCTGTATTCTTTGGTTGGAAATCTTTTTATGAAATTTCCATACTCAACAGTAATAGTTGGAAAGCTTAGCATATGGCAACTTGTGGTTTATTACATAGTGATCTTTCTTTTTTACTTAATGACGTCTAATTATCGAGAGAATGCTAAAGAAAACAGTAATTTTTCTGATATGAGAACTTCAAATAAAGGAGTTAAAAATCACTTGAAAGATAATAATAAAAAATTTGCAGTATATATAATCATATTATTTTTCATAGCATTTTTTAGAAAACCATTAGGGTTTGAAGTTGATATTTTAGATATAGGTCAAGGAGACGCAACATTTGTGTCTACTTCTAGTAAATATAATTTATTTATAGATGGAGGAAGTACGGATGAAAAAGAAATAGGAAAATATAAAATTTTGCCTTTTTTAAAATCAAGAGGTATAAAAAAAATAGATTATTGGTTTATATCGCATGGAGATGCAGATCATATTTCTGGCTTTTTAGAAGTGCTAGAAGAAGGTTACGATGTTAGAAATTTAGTTTTGTCAAGTATGATGCCAAAAGATGAGGCGTATGATAAAATCGTACAACTTGCTAAAATGAAAAAAGTTAAAATTATTTATGTAGAAGGCGGAGATAAATTATGTTTGAAAGATACAGAAATTCAGATTTTATATCCTACCAAAAAAGCCGACTTTACCGAAGAAGAATTAAAGGACAGGAATTTGTTGTCGCTTAGTTTTATTCTAAAAGATAAAGAATTTACAGGCCTTTTTGCAGGAGATCTTAATGGGGAAAAAGAAAAAGAATTAAATATTGAATCGAATCTATTTTTTTATAAAGCAATACATCATGGTTCAAAGTTTTCTAATACTTCAGATTTGTTGAAAAAAATCAAGCCTAAAGTTACTACAGTTTCATGTGGCAAAAACAATCGGTATGGGCATCCAAATAAAGAGGCAATTTCGAGAATTCGTAAAGAGTGTGTTAATATTTTTTATACAATGGAAGGAGGACAGATTAAGATTAGAAAAAATAAAAGTTCCTTTGTTGTAAAACAAAAGCTTTCTGTGATAAAATAGATATATGAGAAGAATTGATGAAGATATAAAAAATAACACATTTAAAAAAGTCTATCTTTTGTATGGAGAAGAGGCGTATCTAAAAAAACAATATAAAGAAAAATTAATAAAGGCTTTGGTGCCAGAAGGTGATTCGATGAATTATACCGTTTTTAATTCGGATAATTTTGATTATCACGAAATGATACAACTATCAGAAACTATGCCGTTTTTGTCAGAACACCGAGTGATTCTTATCGAAGACAGTGGCTTATTCAAAAAAAATGCAGATGAAGTTGCCGAATATATTGATCAGATTCCAGATACATCAATTTTAATTTGGGTAGAAAATGAAATAGATAAAAGAAATCGTTTATACAAAAGTATTGATAAAACAGGATTGGCAGTTGAGTTTGGAGAGCAAAACGATAAGGTCCTTGAGAAGTGGATTTCTATAAGACTAAAAAAAGATAATAAAAGAATCACAAGAGATGCTTTTTTACTTTTTATTCAAAGAGTCGGAACAGACATGGAAAACATAGATAAAGAGTTGGAAAAACTTGTTTGTTATACTTATGACAAAGATATAATAGAAAGGGCTGATGTCGAAGAAATAACCACAGAACAGATTTCAAATAAAGTTTTTGAAATGGTTGATGCAATAGCTTTAAAACAACCTAAGAAAGCCATTGAATTGTATAATGATTTATTGTTTTTAAAAGAACCACCTATGAGGATTATGTTTTTGATTACAAGACAGTTTCATATTTTGGAAATTGTAAAAGCAATGACTAATCAGGGATTTGGTGCATCAGATATTTCAAAGTACGCAGGATGTCCTAATTGGAGTGTTCGAAAAAATCAGAATCAAGCGAGAAGCTTCACATTAGAACAGTTAAAAGAAGCGGTTAAATATGGAGTTGAGCTTGAGGAAATGGTTAAGACTGGACAGCTAAATGCCCAAATCGCTGTAGAATTATTTATTGTAAAATATAGTAATATAAAAAATAATTAATTTTTACAAAAATCCATTGACATTAACGGATATATAGACTATCATAATGAAGTATGTTTACATTAAAACGTCCGTGTCCGGGTTGATGTAACAATCATGAACAATAACAATTCAATACATTGGAGGTGTACAGATTGGCTAACATTAAATCTGCAAAAAAAAGAATTCTAGTTACAGAAGCAAGAACTGCAAGAAATAAATCAATTAAATCAGCAGTTAAAACATCAATTAAAAAGGTAGAGGCTACTGTAGCTGCTAAAGATAAAGCTGCTGCAACAGTTGCTTTAAAAGAAGCTATCGCAACAATTGAGAAAGCTGGTTCAAAGGGAATTTACCATAAGAACAACGTAGCTAGAAAAGTATCACGCTTAACTAAAATGGTTAACAGCGTAGCTTAATAGGTTTCGTATAGTGAATATACAAAGGCATCAGTACCGTCATACTGGTGCCTTTTTTTCAATAAAAAATAATGTTTTATCATTAATATATAAAAATATTTAAAAAGAAAAGAGAGGGTTATTATGTCCATAGATCAAAGTAAAATAAGAAATTTTTGTATTATAGCACATATCGATCATGGTAAATCCACTTTAGCTGATAGAATAATTGAAAGTACAGGAACACTAACAAGTCGTGAGATGCAAGCTCAGGTTCTTGATAACATGGAACTTGAAAGAGAACGTGGAATAACAATTAAATCTCAAGCTGTTCGTATTATTTATACAGCTAAAAACGGTGAAGAATATATTTTTAATTTAATAGATACTCCAGGACATGTTGATTTTAACTATGAGGTTTCAAGAAGTTTAGCCGCATGTGATGGTGCAATTTTAGTTGTAGATGCTGCACAAGGCGTAGAAGCACAGACATTAGCTAATGTTTATTTGGCTATAGATCATGACTTAGACGTCTTGCCAGTAATTAATAAGGTTGATCTTCCATCGGCACGTCCAGATGAAGTCGCTCAAGAAATTGAAGATGTAATCGGAATTGAAGCTATGGATGCACCAAAAATATCTGCAAAAACAGGTCTTAACATAGATCAGGTGTTAGAACAAATTGTAGAAAAAATACCAGCTCCACAAGGTGATTCAAAGGCCCCATTTAAAGCTCTTATTTTCGATGCTTTATATGATTCCTATAAAGGAGTAATTGTATTTTGTAGAGTTATGGAAGGTACTGTAAAAGTTGGTGATACAATCAAAATGATGGCAACTGGTGCATCTGATGTTGTAACAGAAGTTGGTTATTTTGGAGCCGGACAATTTATTCCATGTGACGAATTGTCAGCTGGAATGGTTGGTTATATAGCAGCAAGTATTAAAAATGTAAGAGATACACAAGTTGGTGATACAATTACAACGGTTGATAATCCATGTAAAGAAGCTCTTCCAGGATATAAAAAAGTAAATCCTATGGTTTATTGTGGATTGTATCCAGCAGATAGTTCTAAGTATCCAGATTTAAGAGATGCGTTAGAAAAATTACAGGTAAATGATGCAGCGTTACAATTTGAGGCAGAAACATCACAGGCATTAGGATTTGGTTTTAGATGTGGATTTTTAGGATTATTACATTTAGAAATCGTTCAAGAAAGATTAGAAAGAGAGTTTAATCTAGATCTTGTAACAACTGCACCAGGCGTTATTTATAGAGTTCATAAAACAAACGGTGAAATGGTAGAAGTTACAAATCCATCTAATCTTCCTGATCCATCAGAAATTGACTATATGGAAGAGCCATACGTATCTGCAGAAATTATGGTTACAAGCGATTATGTTGGTGCAATAATGAAATTATGTCAAGAGCGAAGAGGTATTTATTTGAGTATGGAATACATTGAAGAGACAAGAGCTCTTATTAAATATGACTTACCATTAAATGAAATAATCTATGATTTCTTTGATGCATTAAAATCACGTTCAAGAGGATATGCTTCATTTGATTATGAATTTAAAGGTTATGAGCGTTCGACATTAGTAAAATTAGATATGCTTATCAATAAAGAAGTCGTTGATGCGTTATCGTTTATTGTTTTCAAAGAAAGTGCATATGAACGTGGAAGAAAGATGTGTGAAAAACTCAAAAAAGAAATACCAAGACATTTATTTGAAATACCAATTCAGGCAGCTGTTGGCGGTAAGGTAATCGCTAGAGAAACCGTTAAAGCTATGAGAAAAGATGTTTTAGCCAAATGTTACGGTGGGGATATTTCTCGTAAGAAGAAACTTCTTGAAAAACAAAAAGAAGGTAAGAAGAGAATGCGTCAGGTAGGTAATGTTGAAATTCCACAAGAAGCATTTATGAGCGTTCTTAAATTGGATGAGGAATAAGATGTCAGAAAAACATCAAAAAGTAATGTGAGGAATAAGAAATGGAAGAGTTAGAGTTATATGTACATATTCCTTTTTGCATAAAAAAATGTGATTATTGTGATTTTTTGTCTTTTTCTGCGAATGCAAAAACTCAAAAAGAATATGTTGATGCACTAATTAGAGAATTATTATATTATGCCTCAAGGTTAAAAGATAGAAAAATAGTCTCAATTTTTATTGGTGGAGGAACTCCGTCATGGTTGGACTATAATTTGCTTGTTTCTATTGTAGACGTAATAAAAGGCAATTTTTGTGTGGCTGAAGATGCTGAGGTTACGTTAGAAGCAAATCCGGGAACTGTAGTTAAACCGGCGATGGAAAGTTATAAGAAAGCTGGAATTAACAGATTAAGTATTGGTTTGCAGTCTACAAGCGATAAAGAACTAAAATTATTAGGAAGGGTTCACACATTTGAACAGTTCCTGAAAATATATGATATGGCAAGAGAATGCGGCTTTGATAATATAAATATAGATTTGATAAGCGGTTTGCCATATCAAAAGATAGAGGATTTTATGAAGTCATTAAATGATGTTATTCGTCTTAAACCAGAGCATGTGTCAGTTTATTCACTGATTATAGAAGAAGGTACGCCTTTTTACGATAAGTTTAAATGTGATGATGACAAACAACACGCAGGAATGAGGACGGAAGCTTTGCCGAATGAAGACGAAGTTTATGCTATGTGTAAAATGACGCAAGAAACTCTAAAAAAAGCTGGTTATCTCCAATATGAAACTTCTAATTTTGCAAAAAAAGGATTGGAGTGCAAACATAACATAGGATATTGGCAACGAAAAGATTACCTAGGAGTAGGATTGGGAGCAGCCTCTTTAATTGATAATGTACGTTATTCAAATAAAAGAGATATCTATGATTATATAAAAGCTACTCAGAAATTAGATTTATATAATAATATTCATGAAACAGTACAGACGCTGTCTAAACAAGATCAAATGGAAGAATTTATGTTTCTTGGCCTTAGAATGAATAATGGAGTCGCTAGAGACGATTTCGAGAAAAATTTTAATATACCAATAGAAGGTGTATATAAACTTACGCTTGATAAACTAAAAAGAGAAGGACTATTAGAGCAAAATCAAGGGCGGATTTTCTTGACAGATAAAGGAGCAGATTTAGCTAATTATTGTATGTCTCTTTTTCTTTTAGATTAATAAAGTGTAATATAAAAATTTTATAAACTATAATTTGGATTCACTTAAAAAAGCTTGATTTTTAAGGCTTTTTTAAGTGGATCCTTTTTGATAGTATGAAAAAATTATTTTTTTACTAAATAAGTGTTGACAAAAAAAAGTAGTGGTATTATATTAAATACATAAGATATTAGCACTCAAAAAGAATGAGTGCTAATAAAAAACGAAACAGGAGCAATAAATGATGAAGGACGATGCAGAGCAATTAGATGAAAGAAAAGTTAAAATCTTAGATGCAATAATCCGTAACTATTTAGCGACTGGAGAGCCTGTAGGGTCAAGAACAATTTCTAAATACACCGATTTGAATTTGAGTTCAGCTACAATTCGTAATGAGATGTCTGATTTAGAAGACTTAGGTTATATTTTGCAGCCACATACATCTGCAGGAAGGATTCCATCTGATAAAGGTTACAGATTTTATGTAGATCACCTTATCCAAGAAAAGGATAAAGAGGTTACAGATATGAAAGAGTTTGTAATCGAGAAAACTCAGAAAATGGAACAGGTGTTAAAGCAAGTGGCAAAGCTTCTTGCTAATAATACAAATTATGCGACAATGATAACGGCAGCACATAAGAGTGACAATAAAGTTAAGTTTATTCAGTTATCATGTGTTGATGAACGACAGATTTTAGCAGTAGTTGTTTTAAATTCTAATGTTGTAAGAAATAGAATTATTGATGTTGATGAGAAAGTTGACAATGAAAGTTTATTAAAGCTTAATATTTTATTGAATACAGCGTTGAATGGCTTATCTATTGAAGAGATTAACCTTGGTGTTATTTCAAAGATAAAAGAGAAAGCTGGAAATCATAGTTCAATTGTTAATGATGTATTAGATACTCTTTCGAAATCTTTTGAGGAAGATGACAATTTAGAAATATATACAAGTGGTGCAACTAATATTTTAAAATATCCTGAGTTGTCAGATGCAGAGAAGGTTACTCATTTACTTGAGACTTTTGAAGATAAAGAAGAGTTGGTCAATTTAGTAACAGATACTACAGAGAATAGAGAAGAAACAGGTATTCAAGTTTATATTGGTAATGAAGCTCCAATACAAACCATGAAAGATTGTAGTGTGGTAACTGCAACATATGATTTAGGAGATGGAGTTAAAGGTACTGTTGGTATTATTGGACCAAAAAGAATGGATTATGAGAATGTAATGCATAATTTAAAAAGCCTAAAGAAACAATTAGAGGGTATGTTTAATAAGAATGTAATTACAGATAAGAGCATGAAAAATGACTCGAATGATTCATTTGATAATAATTAAAAAATATAGTTTTGATTTTTAATATAATGACAAATAAAGGGTTGACCACCTATTTATAGAAAGGCGGAAACAAAGTGGTAGATCAGATGAATAAAGACGTTGAAAACGTTGAATTAGAAAATGAGGAAGTTAATAAAGATATTAACAAAGAAGTAGACGAAGAGGTTGTTGAAGAAACATCTTCTGAATTAGAAAATGAGAAAGCTTCAGAAGAAGCAAATCAAGATGAAAAAAAATCAAAAAAAGATAAAAAAGAAAAAAAGAAAAATAAAAAAGATAAGAAAGACGAACAAATTGAAGATTTGACTGATAGACTTAAACGTCAGATGGCCGAATTTGATAATTTTAGAAAAAGAACTGAAAAAGAAAAAGCACAGATGTTTGATATGGGTGCGAAAACGATTTTAGAAAAGGTCCTTCCAATTGTAGATAATTTTGAAAGAGGCTTGAGTGCTGTTACTGAAGAAGAAAAAGATAGTGCTTTTGCTGATGGAATGGAAAAAATCTACAAACAGTTAGTAACTGAGTTAGAAAAAGCTGGTGTTAAACCAATTGAATGTGTTGGCGAAGAATTTGATCCAGCAAAACATAATGCAGTAATGCAAGTTGAAAGTGACGAAGTTGAGGTAGGATGTGTAGCACAGGAATTATTAAAAGGATATACATACAAAGACGAAGTTCTAAGACATAGCATGGTTGCTGTAGCACAATAGTAGTTAGCTAATTCATTAGTTGAGAGTGATAGTTTAACTTCAATAAGTTTAAATCCACATATTGTGGTTGAGTATAAAATATTATGCAATTGGCATGATATAAACAATAAATTTACAAATAGCAATTTTTTGATTGATTAAGATATTAATTAGGAGGTCATAAGATATGGGTAAAATCATAGGTATTGATTTAGGAACAACAAATAGTTGCGTAGCTGTTATGGAAGGTGGACAACCAACAGTTATCGCAAATCAGGAAGGTGCAAGAACTACTCCTTCAATTGTAGCGTTTACAAAAACAGGTGAAAGATTAGTTGGTGAACCAGCTAAACGTCAGGCAGTAACAAATGCAGAAAAAACAATCTCATCTATTAAAAGACATATGGGATCTGATTATAAAGTATCAATTGATGATAAACAATATTCACCACAACAGATTTCTGCAATGGTATTACAAAAATTGAAAGCTGATGCTGAAGGATATTTAGGAGAAAAAGTAACAGAGGCTGTAATTACAGTACCTGCTTACTTCAATGATGCTCAACGTCAGGCTACAAAAGATGCAGGTAAAATTGCAGGTCTTGATGTAAAAAGAATTATCAACGAGCCAACAGCAGCTGCATTAGCTTATGGTCTTGATAACGGAACAGAGCAAAAAATCATGGTATATGATTTAGGCGGTGGTACATTTGATGTATCTATTATTGAAATCGGTGATGGTGTAATCGAGGTATTATCTACAAACGGTGATACAAGACTTGGTGGAGATGACTTTGATAATGCTATTACTAATTGGATGATTGAAGAATTCAAGAAAGCTGAAGGGGTTGACTTATCACAAGATAAGATGGCATTACAGAGATTAAAAGAAGCAGCTGAGAAGGCTAAAAAAGAGTTATCATCTGCTACTACAACAAATATCAACCTTCCATTCATTACTGCAACAGCTGAAGGTCCAAAACATTTTGATATGAATTTAACAAGAGCTAAATTCAACGAATTAACACATGATCTTGTTGAAAGAACAGCTGTACCAGTTCAGAATGCTATGAGAGATGCTGGTCTTACAAATGCTGAATTAAGCCAGGTATTATTAGTTGGTGGTTCAACACGTATTCCAGCAGTACAGGATAAAGTAAAACAATTAACAGGAAAAGAGCCAAGTAAGAGCTTGAATCCAGATGAGTGTGTAGCTCTTGGTGCGTCAGTTCAAGGTGGTAAACTTGCAGGAGATGCAGGTGCTGGTGATATCTTATTACTTGATGTTACTCCACTTTCACTTTCAATTGAAACAATGGGTGGTATTGCCACAAAATTAATCGAAAGAAATACAACAATTCCTACTAAGAAGAGTCAGATTTTCTCTACAGCAGCAGATAATCAGACAGCAGTAGATATTAACGTAGTACAAGGTGAAAGACAGTTTGCCCGTGATAATAAATCACTTGGACAATTTAGATTAGATGGTATTCCACCAGCACGTCGTGGTGTTCCACAGATTGAAGTTACATTTGATATCGATGCAAACGGTATTGTTAATGTATCAGCTAAAGATTTAGGAACAGGAAAAGAACAGCATATCACAATTACATCTGGTTCAAATATGTCAGATGATGAAATCGATAAGGCTGTAAAAGAAGCTGCTGAATTTGAAGCACAGGATAAGAAGAGAAAAGAAGCAATTGATGCTAGAAATGAAGCAGATTCATATGTATTCCAAACAGAGGATGCATTAAAACAGGTTGGAGATAAAATTGATGCAGCAGATAAGAGTGCAGTAGAAGCTGACATCAAAGCTGTAAAGGATATCTTAGAAGCTCATCCAGAAGCTGATAAGATGACAGATTCTGAAATCGCTGACTTAAAAGCAGCTCAGGAAAAATTAACACAGAGCTCACAAAAAGTATTTGCTAAGATGTATGAGCAAGCTCAGGCTCAGGCAGGACAGGCTGGACAAGCAGGCCCAGACATGAGCGGAGCTAACACAACAAATTCAGCAAATAATGGTGCTGATGATGATGTTATCGATGCTGATTTTAAAGAAGTTTAATAAATAGCAAACGATATTTTAACTCTATAAACTAAATGTTAATACCCGGTAAGGTTGCCTTATCGGGTATTGATGTAAAATTAGGTGAAAAGGTAAAAATATGGCAGAAAAAAGAGATTATTATGAAGTATTAGGTGTATCTAAAGATGCATCTCAAGCAGAAATAAAAAAAGCGTTCCGTGCTCAAGCAAAGAAATATCATCCAGATATGCATCCAGGTGATAAAGAATGTGAAGAAAAGTTTAAAGAAATCCAGGAAGCATATGCCATCTTAAGTGATGAAGATAACAGAAGAAAATATGATCAGTTTGGTCATTCAGCATTTGATGGAGGAGCTGGAGCAGGAGCAGGCGGATTTGATTTTTCAGGAATGGATATGGGAGATATCTTTGGAGATATTTTCGGAGATTTCTTTGGAGGCGGATCACGTCGTTCTAACAGTAATGGACCAAGACAAGGCGCACACGTAAGAATGCAAGTTAGAATCTCATTCCAAGAGGCGATCTTTGGATGTACAAAAGATTTAGACTTTACATATAAAGAAGAGTGTAGTGAATGTCATGGTTCAGGTGCTAAAAAAGGAACTGAAAAAGTTACATGTACAAGATGTGGTGGAAAAGGTAAAATTGTTTATTCTCAGCAATCTTTGTTTGGAATGGTTCAAAATGTTCAAACATGTCCAGACTGTAATGGAACAGGTAAAATAATTAAAGAAAAATGTCCACATTGTCATGGAACAGGCTATAATGCAAAGAGAGTTCATAAACAAGTAGATATTCCAGCTGGTATTAACAATGGTCAATCAGTTAGAGTTCGTGGATACGGTGAACCTGGCGTAAATGGTGGACCAAGAGGAGATCTTTTAGTTGAGGTTGTGGTAGCTAGAAGTAATGAATTCGAGAGACAAGATATGCATATTTATTCAACAGTAAGTATTTCTTATCCAATAGCTGTTTTAGGTGGAGATATTAGAATTAAGACTGTTGATGGAGATATAATTTATACAGTTAGTGCTGGAACTCAGACAGGTACAAGAATTCGACTAAGAGGTAAAGGAGTGCCTTCACTTAGAAACAAGGATGTACGTGGTGATCATTATGTTACATTAGTAATTAAGACACCTACTAAGATTTCAAAAGAAGCAGAAGCGGCTTTAAGAGAATTTGATAAAGCTACAGGCGATTCTCTTAATAAAGAAGTGGATACAGTTGATATTCCAAAAGAAAAGAAAAAAGGACCATTTGAAAAGTTCTTTGGATAATTTTTGAGACAATACGATATGTACATATTTGTGTATGTTCTATCGTATTGTTTTTTTGTTTATAAATAATGTTTTTTAGCCGATTTAATACTTATAGTTGGGTTGATAAAGGGAAATAAGCATATAAAAAGGATAGAGAGGATCAGTATATGAGAAAACGGATAGGCTTAAAATTTGAAAAACAATTTGAAACGAGTGAAAATAATACACAAAGTTTAAAAAATAAAAATATAAACGCAAATGCAAATATGAATGCAAATTCACAAGGGATAGAAAAGACCAGTAAAAATGCTTATTTTGGCACAGCTACAGCTACGAATGATTTAAGTCTAAAAGAACAAGCGCTAAAGAATCAGTATGTTGAATACCAAAAGAAAGTTGCTTTGTTTAGGGAACAGATTCAAATTTTGCGAGATGAAAAAGTTAAATTTGCTAAGGAAAAAGAAAAATTTGAAGATGAAAAGAGAAGTTTTGAATTATTTAAAACTAAATTGGAAAATATTAAAGAGCAGGTTGAGGAAGAAGTAAAAAGTCTTGAAAAACAAAGAGAAGATATGGTTGGGTTAGCTAAAGAAGTTGAAAGGGAAAAAAAGAATTTAAAAGCGCAAGTGGAAAATTTAGAATTAGAAAGAAAAAATTTAAAAAAAGAAAAAGAGAATTTTGAAAAAGAAAAAAGAGAACAGAAATTGAATAATATGTTTTTGGAAAAGCAATTAAAAAACCAGGAATCATTATTTGAAAATAAATTCAAGATATTAGAGACCGAATTAAAAAAATTAGCCTATCAAAAAGAAAAACTAGAAAAACAAAAAGCCTTTTATAAACAAGTGGCTATGTTTGAGGAATATAAAGAACCGGCAAGAGTTGAAGATAGAGTAGTAAGTGGAGAATTATTTTTTATTGGTGTTAGTTCAAGTGATTCAGCAAAAAAAAGATATAAAGATTTAATAAAAATATATCATCCGGACAACTTAGAAGGTGACACAGGGACTATACAAGAAATAAATAAAGAATATGATGAATTGATAAAAAGGTTTGGAAAATAATATAAAAACTCATTTTTTTGTGTTAAGGTACACCGTGGATTTTACGGGTTGGTGTCATAAAACATAGAAGAATGAGTTTTTAAGTTTTAAAAATACTGTTACTTGTTATGCAAAGTTTTTTGTGATATAATTTTAAGGATTATGTAAAAAAATTAGAAGTAATAGAAACAATATATATAAATCGATAATAAAGAAGTGCACTGTGAAGTAAATCATATGACACTATTATAAATAGAGAGGTTGAACAAATATGAAATGGAAAAAATACACAATTGATACAACCACGCAAGCAGAAGATTTTATAAGTATGATGCTATCAGATTTAGGAATTGAAGGTATTGAAATCGAAGATAAGATTCCTTTAAGTAAAGCTGATCAAACAGAAATGTTTATTGATTTTTTACCAGAACTTCCACCTGATGATGGAAGAAGTGCTGTAAGCTTTTACATTGAAGATGATGGCAGTGATCAAACAGAAATTTTAAAAAAAGTAAAAGTAGCTTTAGAAGAACTTAGAAGTACAGTTGATGTTGGAAGTGGAATTATTACATCAAGTGAAACGGAAGACCTAGATTGGATTAACAACTGGAAGAAGTTTTTCTCATCATTTTATATTGATGATATTTTAATAAAGCCTACTTGGGAAGAATTAAAAGAAGAAGATAAGGATAAATTTTTGATTGAAATAGATCCTGGTATTTCTTTTGGAACAGGAAAACACGAAACCACTCAGTTATGTATTAGCCAATTATTAAAATATATTAGAGGCAATGAAGAGTATGTTCCAGCAGTTAAAAATCCAAAGGTCTTAGACGTTGGATGCGGAAGCGGTATTTTGTCGATTATTGCTTTGAAAATTGGAGCACAGTCAGTTGTAGGAACAGATTTAGATCCTGATTGTATGATTTCGACAAAAGAAAACATGGAAGTAAACCATTTGGATTTAGATTTAGGTAAGTTCTATGTTGGAAATTTGATAGATGATGTAGAACTCCAAAATAAAGTGGGTACAGAGGAATATGATATTGTCGTTGCAAATATTTTGGCAGATGTTATTATACCTATGGCTCCAGTTATTCCAGCAAGATTGAAAAAAGGTGGATATTTCATCACTTCTGGAATAATCGATTTTAAAGAAAATGAAGTTAAAAAAGCGATTGAAGATGCAGGTTTAGAAGTAGTTGAGATTAACCATAAAGGTGAGTGGGTTAATATAACAGCTAGAAAAAATTAGTTTAAGAGGTACAATTATGCAGCAGTTTTTTGTAGAAAAATCATCTATAAACGGCAATAAAATAATTCTTGAAGAAAATGACATTAATCATGTTGTCAATGTACTTAGGATGAAAATAGGTGAAAAGATTCGTGTTAGTGACAGTGATAATGTCAGTTATTTTTGTCATCTTGTTGAAATTTCCAAGGAAAATGTTGTTGCAGAAATAGATGAAATAGATGAAGTTGGAACTGAATTGAATAATGAGATTTATTTGTTTCAAGGATTACCCAAGGGTGATAAAATGGAACTTGTTATTCAAAAGGCAGTTGAACTTGGTGTTACTAAAGTGATACCAACTTCTATGAAAAATTGTGTAGTTAAATTGGATGATAAAAAAGCAAAAAACAAACAAAAAAGATGGCGAACAATTGCAGAGAGTGCTGCAAAACAATCGAAAAGAACTATTATTCCTGAAGTCACAATGCCAATAAAATATAAAGAGGCTATGGAATTTGCAAGAGATTTAGATGTTGTTTTGTTGCCTTATGAGAACCAAAGAGGAATGGAGGCAACAAGAAAGATAATTGGAAACATTAAAAAAGGGCAACGAATAGGAATTTTCGTTGGTCCAGAAGGTGGATTTGCAGAAGATGAAATTACAGGTTTACCTGATAATGTGTCACTTATTTCTTTGGGAAGAAGAATTCTTCGAACAGAAACTGCGGGACTAGCAACATTAGCTATGCTTGTTTTTTGTTTAGATGACTAGAATTATAATAGAAAGATAGATGATAAAGATGGAAGCATATTTAGATAATTCGGCAACTACAAGATGTTTAGATAAAGTTGCTGATAAAATGGTAGAGTTATTAACAGTAAATTATGGAAACCCTTCAGCAATGCATTTAAAAGGTGTTGCTGCTGAAATGCAAATTAGAGAAGCAAAGAAAAAAATTGCTAAAACTTTAAAGGCAAAAGATAAAGAAATTCTTTTTACATCAGGTGGGACAGAGTCAAATAATCTAGCTATAATTGGAACAGCTTTGGCAAACGAAAGAAAAGGAAAACATATTATTACAACATCAATTGAACATCCTTCAATTAATAACCCTATGTTGTATTTAGAGTCTAAGGGTTTTGAGATTGAACATTTAAAGGTTGATGAGTATGGTCAAATATCTTTAGAAGATTTAAAGAATAAAGTTAGAAAAGATACAATTTTAGTATCTATTATGCATGTGAATAATGAAATTGGTGCATTAGAGCCAATTTATGAGGCAGCAAGTATTGTAAAAGAAGCGAATTCTCAATGTATTATGCATGTTGATGCTATTCAATCATATGGTAAATTTAAAATCGTTCCAGGAAAAAATAATATTGATTTATTATCTGTGAGTGGTCATAAAATTCATGGACCAAAGGGAAGCGGTTTTTTATATATAAAAGACAAAACTAAAATAAATCCAATTATTTTAGGTGGTGGCCAACAAGATGGAATGCGTTCTGGTACAGAAAATGTACCTGCTTATGTTGGATTAAGTATTGCAGCAGAAGAAGCTTATAATGATTTTCAGGAAAAAATTGATAAGTTATATCAGCTAAAAGAATACTTTATCAGCAAAGTGTCTGAAATAGAGGACGTATATGTCAACGGAAGAAAAGATAAAAATTGTGCACCACATATTATTAGTGTGAGCGTAAAAGATGTAAGAGCCGAAGTGTTGCTTCATTCTTTAGAAGAATATGGAGTATTTGTTTCAGCTGGAAGTGCATGCTCATCTAATCATCCGGGAATCAGTTCGACTTTAAAAGAGATTGGTTTAAAACAGGAATTGCTTGATTCAACAATCAGATTTAGCATGTCAAGTTTTACTAGTAAAGAAGAACTTGATTATGCAATAGAAATAATGATGAAGCTTATTCCACAGTTAAGAAAATATACAAGAAGATAAGGAGAAATTATGTATTCAGCATTTTTAATTAAGTATGCAGAAATTGCTATCAAAGGAAAAAACAGATATCTTTTTGAAGATGCATTAGTTAGTAATATTAAATATAAATTACGTAATGTTGATGGTGAATTTTTAGTAAGAAAAGAGCAAGGTCGTGTTTATGTTGAAACTTCTGGTGAATATGACTATGAAGATACAGTAGAAGCATTAAAGAAAGTTTTTGGTATTACTGGTATTTGTCCTGTTATTTTAACAGAAGATGAAGGTTTTGATAAATTATGTGAAACAGTTATTAAACACATTGACGCTACATATAAAGACAAGAATTTTACATTTAAGGTTAATGCAAGAAGAGCAAGAAAAAACTATCCATTAAATTCAATGGAAATCAATGCTCTTGTTGGCGAAAAAGTGTTAGATGCCTTTCCAGAGATGAAGGTTGATGTTCACAAACCAGATGTTGTAATTAATATCGAAATCAGAAAACAAATTAATATTTATTCAGTAGAAATTCCTGGTGCTAAGGGTATGCCATTAGGTACAGCTGGTAAAGCAATGCTACTATTGTCAGGGGGAATTGATAGTCCGGTTGCTGGTTACATGGTAAGTAAAAGAGGTGTAACAATTGAGGCAACATATTTCCATGCACCACCATACACAAGTGAAAGAGCCAAACAAAAAGTAGTTGATTTAGCTAAGAAAATGTCACGTTATACTGGTAAAATCAATTTAAATGTTGTTAATTTTACAGATATTCAATTATATATTTATGAAAAATGTCCGCATGAACAATTAACAATTATCATGAGAAGATATATGATGAAAATTGCTGAACATTTTGCAAAAGAAAGTGGTTGTTTAGGACTTGTTACAGGTGAAAGTATTGGTCAGGTTGCAAGCCAGACAATGCAGTCTTTAGTTGCAACAAATGAAGTGTGTGAATTACCTGTTTATAGACCACTAATAGCATTCGACAAACAAGATATTATAGAGGTTGCTGATAAAATTGATACATATGAGACGTCTATTTTACCTTTTGAAGATTGTTGTACCATTTTCGTGGCAAAACATCCGGTAACTAAACCTAATTTAAGTTATATCAAAAAATCAGAACTTAAATTAACAGAGAAAATTCAAGAACTTGTTAAAGAGGCAATTGATACTGTGGAAGTTATTAAGGTCGAGCCAGAAGAAATTTAAAGGCTAAATAAGACATTTTATTATAAAGGCAATAAAAATGTATAGCTTAATCAAGTTGTACATTTTTTATTGCATATAATAGCAAATATGGGCTATATAGAATAAAACAAAGAGAAAAAGATAAAAAACAGTTTTAAATGATGTTGGAAGTAAAGAAATATTATGATATAAGAATATTCGTATAAAATTGTTTGTATTAAATATTTATATAGAATATTATATAAAGTATCGTATAAAAAAAAGACTCACATTGTGAGCCTTTATATAAAATCATATTTACAATTATGCGATTACAAATTATTTAACGATGTATGGGTCAAGTGCCTCTAAAATCTCATCAAGATTTGTATCTGCATGAATTGCTAAATCAATTGGTTTTGATAAATCTAATGAGAAGATACCCATGATTGATTTCGCATCAATTACATATCTTCCTGAAATTAAATCAAAATCAAAATCAAATTGAGTAATTGTATTAACAAATGATTTTACTTTTCCAATTGAATTTAATGAAATTTGAACTGTTTTCATATTGAAAACCTCCTTAGTTTGAATCTTTTTCTAATTAAGATAGTAATAGTTTTTGAATAAAAAGTCAATCAGAAATGGAGAGAAAATGAAAAAAGCAGCATTACATAATTTAGGATGTAAAGTTAATTCATATGAAACAGAAGCTATGCAGCAGATGTTAGAGAATGCGGGTTATGAAATTGTGCCATTTACAGATAAAGCAGATGTTTATATTATAAATACATGTTCTGTTACAAATATGGCTGATAGGAAGTCTCGTCAAATGTTACATAAAGCAAAGCATAAAAATCCTGATTCAGTAGTTGTAGCTACAGGATGTTATGCTCAGACTAAAGAACAAGAGGCGTTGTTAGATCCAGCAATCGATATCGTTATCGGCAACAATCAAAAACATGAATTGGTTCAAAAAATAGATAAATTTTTTGTTGATAGTTCGGATAATGTTGCAGTAGCCGATATAAATAAAGAGCCACAGGAGTATGAAGAGTTGTTTTTATCACGAACAGCTGAGCATGCAAGAGCTTTTATTAAAGTTCAGGATGGATGCAATCAATTTTGCAGTTATTGTATAATTCCTTATGCAAGAGGTAGGGTAAGAAGCAGAAAATTAAAAAATGTACTTGCAGAAGTTGCAAGATTGGTTGATAATGGATTTAAGGAGATTGTTTTAACAGGAATTCATCTCAGCTCATATGGTGTAGATTTGAACGATGGAGAGAATCTTCTTAAACTTATTCAAGCAGTCCATAAAATTGAAGGACTTGAAAGAATTCGTCTTGGCTCATTAGAACCTAAGATAATTACAAAAGAGTTTGCAGAAGAAATCTCGAAATTACCTAAGATGTGTCCACATTTTCATCTTTCTTTACAAAGTGGATGTGATGCAACATTAAAGAGAATGAATAGAAAGTATACAACAGAAGAGTATAAAAAAGGCTGCGACCTTTTAAGAAAATACTTTAATCATCCAGCTATTACAACTGATGTAATTGTTGGATTTCCAGGTGAAGATGAGAATGAGTTTAGTGTTACAAAAGAATTTTTAGAAGATGTTCATTTTTATAAGATGCATATTTTTAAATATTCACCTAGAAGAGGAACTCGTGCAGAGTCTATGCCAAATCAAGTTGATGAACAAGTTAAAACAAGAAGAAGCGCAGAGCTTATTGATTTAGATCATCGAATGTCAAAAGAATATCGTGATTTTTATTTAGATAGTCAAAGAACAGCGTTGATTGAAGAAAAAGTAACTATTGAAGGAAAAGAATATTATACGGGTTATACCATGGAATATGTGAAAGTGGCGGTAGAGTCTGAAGCTGATTTAGTAAATCAAATTGTTAGAGGAAAGATTGTAAAAGAAATCGCTAATGATATTTATTTGCTAGAAAGATAGCATTGTTTTTTTCTCGTCAGTAGTATACAATAGAATTGATAAGCTATTGTGGTAAAAATACATAAGCAAGGGCGTGAAAAATATGCAAGATATCAATAACACACAATATTTTAATGTAGGGAAAGAACCTGAAAATCAAGTGAAAGAAGTTCTTAAAGTGGTTTATGAAGCTTTAAGAGAGAAAGGATATAATCCAGTTAACCAGATAGTTGGTTATATTATGTCTGGTGATCCAACTTATATTACAAGCTATAAGAATGCACGAGGACTTATTATGAAGGTTGAAAGAGATGAGCTTGTTGAAGAGGTTTTAAAGGATTACATTAAAAATAATCAATGGAAATAATTCGAGAAGTGGAGAATTATGCGAATTTTAGGATTAGATTTTGGATCAAAAACAGTAGGCGTTGCTGTAAGTGATGGTTTACTTTTAACAGCACAAGGAGTAGAGATTATTAGAAGAAAATCACAGTCTAAATTACGTCAGACTTTGGCCAGAATCAAAGAATTAGCTGATGAATATGAAGTTGATACAATCGTTTTAGGGTACCCAAAGAATATGAATGGTACTGAGGGTGAACGTTGCGAAAAAACAAAAGAATTCAAAGGCATGTTAGAGAATAGAACAGGTTTGCCAGTAGTGTTGTGGGATGAACGACTTACAACAGTTGCGGCAGACCGTTCTATGATGGAAACAGGAATTAGAAGAGAAAATCGTAAGAATTATGTGGATGAAATTGCTGCTATCTTTATTTTACAGGGATATTTAGACTATCTACATAATCAAAAAGAAAAATAAATTTATTGGAGATGCGATGGAAAAAGTAATATTTACACTAGAAGAAACAGATGAGAAGATTGAATTTTTTATACAAGAAGAAACTCAATTGAATGGTGTTAAGTATCTCTTGGTTTCGGAAAATGAGACAGGAGATAGTGATGCATATATTTTGAGAGAAATTCAAGAGCAGGACGGAGAGGTCACTTACGAGATGGTTGATGATGACAACGAAGTACAAGCCCTTGGTAAGATTTTTGCTGAGCTATTAGATGAGGATACTAATGTAGAATTTTAAATGACGTGGTATAGAAGCGGAATAGGCTTCTTAATTAGATATTGTTAAAATAAAAGAGAATATTTACCTAAGGAGCTGTTTTTCTGTTTTTCTATTCTTCGTTTATTATGGAGGAATGATTTTGAAGAACGTAAAAGATGAACAGAATAAAGGCAAGCTTAAGATAATTCCATTAGGTGGATTAGGACTTATAGGAATGAATATAACAGCATTCGAGTATGATGATAGTATTATTGTTATCGATTGCGGTTTGTCATTTCCTGATGATGATATGTATGGAGTGGATTTAGTAATTCCTGATATTACTTATCTTAAAGATAATATTGACAGAGTAAAAGGTTTTTTTATTACTCATGGTCATGAAGATCATATAGGTGCAATTCCATATGTTTTAAGAGAAATTAATGTCCCAATCTATGCAACTAAATTAACAATGGGAATTATTGATCATAAACTTGAAGAGCATGAGATGGTTAAGAGAGTTAAACGTAAAGTTTGTCACTATGGTCAACACATTAATTTAGGTTGTTTTAGAGTTGAGTTTATCAAAACTAATCATAGCATTCAAGATGCTGCAGCGCTTGCGATTTATTCGCCAGCTGGTATTGTAGTTCATACAGGGGACTTTAAGGTTGACTATACACCGGTTTTTGGAGATGCAATTGATTTACAACGTTTTGGAGAAATAGGAAAGAAAGGCGTTTTGGCATTATTATGCGACAGTACTAATGCTGAAAGACCAGGATTTACTATGTCAGAGCGTTCAGTAGGAAAAACTTTAGACAACATTTTTGCAGAACATAAACAAAATAGAATAATAATCGCTACTTTTGCGTCAAATGTAGACAGGGTGCAGCAGATTATAAATTCGGCGTATAAATACGGTAGAAAAGTTGCAATTGAAGGACGAAGTATGGTGACGATTATTTCTATTGCTTCGGAATTAGGTTATTTGAATTTGCCAGAAAATATTTTAATTGATGCGGAGCAACTTAGAAATTATCCAGATGAGAAGACTGTTATTATTACAACAGGAAGTCAGGGAGAATCGATGGCAGCTCTTTCAAGAATGGCTACAGGAATGCATAGAAAAGTTATTATTAAGCCAAGAGATACAATTGTATTTTCTTCTAGTCCAATTCCAGGAAATGAAAAGTCTATTTCGGGTATCATTAATGAATTGATGTTAAAAGGTGCAGAAGTAATTTTCCAGGATGTGCATGTTTCTGGTCATGCTTGTCAAGAAGATATTAAATTGATATATTCACTTGTTAATCCTAAGTTTGCGATACCAGTGCATGGAGAGTATAGACATTTGTATGCACAGGCTAATATTGCTTCAGAGTTAGGCTATGATTCAGATCACATTAAGATTTTACAGACGGGTGATGTCCTAGAGATTGATGATGAAAGCGCTGAAGTTGTTGGAAGAGTTCAAACTGGCAACGTTATGGTTGATGGACTTGGTGTTGGAGATGTAGGAAATATCGTTTTAAGAGATAGACAGCATCTTGCAGAAGATGGAATTATTATTGTCGTTATGACACTAGAAAGTGGTTCAGGTCAAGTTTTAGCTGGTCCAGATATTGTAACAAGAGGATTTGTATATGTTAGAAATTCTGAAAGTTTAATAGATGAAGCTAAAGCTCTTCTAGACAGAACAATGGATTATTGTATGGATAATCATATTCAAGATTGGGGTAAAATCAAAACAGAAGTAAAAGAGGTACTTGGGGATTTCGTTTGGAAAGAGACTAAGCGTAGACCAATGATTATGCCTATTATTATGGAAGTGTAGGGGAAGCTATATGAATATCAATAAGGTACTGTTTAATTTTATTAAAATTGCATTTAGTATCATGATAGTTCTTTTGTTAGTGTATGCCATTTCTTTTTTTGCAGGAAAGGCATACCGTTTGGGATACAGTTTGTTTAACGAGGAATCGGTTACTAAAGGAGAAGGCAAAGAAGTTAAAGTAGTAATTAAATCCGATATGTCAAATAAGGAGATAGGAGAATTATTAGAGAAAAAAGGGTTAATAAAAAACAGTAACCTTTTTTGGATTCATTGTGAGATGGCGTCCCTTTCGTCTAAAGTGAAACCGGGTACATATGTGCTTAATACGTCTATGAGTATGGATGAGATAATTAATAAGATGATTAAGCAAAATGAAACTTCAGAGAAACAGATTCAAGCACAGTAGGAGAATTAAAAATGATAGTAGATGAACGTCTAACTACCTACATCAATTCTCTTGGAACGAGTAACACTAAAATTTTAGACACGATAGAAAAAGAAGCTCTGCAGTCCTTTGTTCCTATTATACGTAAGGAAATGCAGAGTTTTTTGAAGTTATTGTTACAAATAAAAAAACCAAAGAGAATTCTTGAGGTTGGAACGGCTGTGGGATTTTCCACTATTTTAATGGCAGAGTATAATCCTGTTAAAAGTGAAATAGTTACAATAGAAAACTATGAAAAGAGAATACCTATAGCTAAAAATAATTTTAAAAGAGCAGGAAAAGATGATCAGATTACTCTATATGAGGGAGATGCAACAGAAATATTAAGAGAATTAGATGGAGAATTTGATTTGATTTTTATGGATGCTGCAAAAGGCCAGTATATTAATTTTTTACCTGAGGTACTTCGTTTATTAAGTAAAGATGGTATATTGGTATCAGACAATGTCCTACAAGATGGAGACATTATAGAATCACATTATATGATTGATAGAAGAAATCGAACAATTTATAAGCGCATGCGAGAATATCTATACGAATTAACACATAATGAAAAACTTGTTACATCGATTATGCCTATTGGTGATGGAATAACAGTTACGACATTCAAAGATTAATGAATATAATTATGTATTATAGATTTTCGCGATAGATGTTATATGAGAGGAAATACAAGAAATGAGAGATATTGAGTTATTATGTCCAGCTAGTAGTTTAGAAGTATTAAAGGTTGCTGTAATCTATGGAGCAAATGCTGTTTATATTGGTGGAGAAGCATTTGGTTTAAGAGCAAAGGCAAAAAATTTCTCTATGGAAGATATGGCAGAAGGAATTAAATTTGCACATGAACATGGAGCAAAAGTTTTCGTGACTGTAAATATTTTAGCACACAACTATGATTTAGAAGGTGTTAGAAAGTATTTAAAGGAGATTAAGGATTTAGCACCTTATCAGCCAGATGCATTATTAATTGCTGATCCAGGTATCTTCATGATTGCAAAAGAAATTTGTCCTGAAATAGAAAGACATATCAGTACTCAGGCAAATAATACAAATGTTGAAACATATAAATTTTGGCATAATCTAGGAGCATCTCGTGTAGTTGCTGCTAGAGAATTATCTTTAAATGAAATTAAGCAAATTAGAGAAGGAATTCCAAGTGAACTTGAAATAGAAGCATTCGTTCATGGAGCAATGTGTATTTCATATTCAGGACGTTGTTTATTATCAAATTATTTTACAGGACGTGATGCAAACCATGGAGCATGTACACATCCATGTAGATGGAAATATGCGGTTGTTGAAGAAAAACGTCCTGGTGAATATTTACCAGTATATGAAAATGAAAGAGGAACATATATTTTTAATTCAAAAGATTTATGTATGGTAGAGCATCTTCCGGATTTGATTAATGCGGGTGTTGATAGTTTGAAAATTGAAGGAAGAATGAAAACGGCATTATATGTTGCTACAGTAGCTAGAACATATAGAAAAGCTATTGATGATTATTTAGAATCACCAGAAAAATATCAAAAAAATATGCCTTGGTATTTAGATCAGATTTCTAACTGTACATATAGACAGTTTACAACTGGATTCTTCTATGGCAAACCAAGTGAAGAGGCTCAAATTTATGATAATAACACATATATTAAAGGCTACACATATTTAGGATTAATTGAAGGCAAAAATGAACAAGGACTTTATAGAATTGAACAAAAAAATAAATTCTCAGTTGGTGAAACAATTGAAATTATGAAACCAAATGGTGATAACATTCCAGTTCAGGTAAGAAGAATTGTTAATGAAGATGGCGTTGATGTTGAATCAGCTCCACATCCAAAAGAAATTTTATACATTGATTTAGGTGTAGAACTTGAGCCATATGATATTATTCGTAGACAAGAAGAAGATTCAAAAATCAATTTAGAGTAATATATATTATTAAAAAAATAAATACATTATAGAAACTCTATCTCTACAGTGTGCAACATGTTTATGCATAGGATGTAGAGTAGAGTTTTTTTGTTGTATAAATAGTGAAAAATATAACTATTACATAGTATATTGTGGTAAAATGAAAGAAGTGTACGAAAAATATCAAATAATTTCAAATGGGGAGGGCATGCATGGCAGACATAGCAGAAACAGACAGACAATTTGGTGAAAAAAATAAAAAAGTAGATAGAGTTTATGCTGATATACACAATGGATTATCATCAAATTTTGTTGACAAAAGAGTGGTTGCTGGAGCAATTAATACACCAGTTGAACCATATACTAAATCTTTAAATGACATAATTAAATCGAATGTATATACATATTTTAATTTTATATTTTTTATAATTACAATTTTACTTATTTTGGTAAGAGGATGGTCAGATTTAATTTTTTTACCAATAATTATCGCAAATACGGCCATTGGTGTTGCCCAAGAGGTGTATTCTAAAAAGCAATTAGAAAAATTAAAGTTTACAAATGATTCCAAATATGTTGTTATTCGTGATGGGAAAAAAAATAGTATTAGTTCGAATGATTTGGTTTTAGATGATATAGTTGAATTTAATGAAGGAGATCAAATCCCGGCAGATGCAGTTGTTGTTTATGGAGAACTTAGGGTAAATGAATCACTTTTAACAGGAGAATCATATGATATTCTTAAAAAAGAGGGATCTAATTTATTGTCGGGTAGTTGGGTTATTGAAGGAACAGCGCGTGCTAAGATAGATAAAGTTGGAAAAGATTCTAATATATCTAAATTAACACTAGAAGCCTCTAAGGAAAAAAGTACTAAAAAATCTGAAATGAATGTAGCGTTAGATAAGTTGATTAAGACAATTGGAATTATTATTATTCCGGTTGCAATTGCAATGTTTATTCAATCATTTATTTACAATAAAGAGTCATTTGAGATTTCAGTAAAAAGTATGATAGCGGCTTTAATAGGAATGATTCCTGAAGGATTATATCTTTTAGCAAGTTTTACGATGGCAGTTGGTAGTTTAAGGCTAGCAAAAAAGGATATTATTATTCATGATATGAGAAGTATAGAAGAATTGGCAAGAACTGATATTTTATGTGTTGATAAAACAGGAACAATTACGGCAGGTAAAATGAAAGTTAAGGGTTATAATACCTTGGGAGAAGAAAATAGTTCGAATACAAGAAGTACTTTATACCATATTTTGGGAGAATTTGTTGCAAATAGTAACGAAAAAACTGAGACAACATATGCGTTAAAAAATTTTTTTATAGAAAAGGCACATATGGAAGTTGGAAAAAAAGTTCCATTTTCTTCAAAAATAAAATACTCTGGAATGAATCTTGGTGGTAAAAACTATGTACTTGGTTCAGCAGAAAATGTTTTTAGAGATGATTATGAAAAATATAGGGAAGAAATAGAAAAATACTCAAGATTAGGCTTTGTGGTTCTTGTTTTTGCAGAATATTTAGGAGAATTGGAAGAAGAAAAGGAACTTGTGGATGAAGTGATTCCACTTGGAGTTATTTTTTTGACGAATCCAATTAGAAAAAATGCAAAAGAAACATTTTCTTTTTTTAAGGAGAATGGAACAAAAATTAAAGTAATATCTGGCGATAATCCAATTACTGTTTCAAAAGTTGCTAAAAAGGTTGGAATAGAGGATGCAGACAAATATATTGATGCTAGAAAACTTTTAAATGATGATGATTATAAAGAAGCAGTTGAAAAATATACAGTTTTTGGCAGAACATCAGAAGCCCAAAAACAAGAAATAATTAAAAGATTGAAAGGATCTAATCATTCTGTTGCGATGGTTGGAGATGGAATAAATGATGTACTTGCGCTTAGAGAAGCTGATTGTAGTATAGCTTTGGCAGCAGAAGGTAAGAGCCCAATAGCTCAGATTTCACAGTTAGTAATAACAGACGGTGACTTTTCGAAGATACCTTTAGTAGTAAAAGAAGGAAGACGAGTAGTAAACAATATAGAACAGACAGCGATATTATATGTTGCAAAGAATACGTTTTCTTTATTATTAGCTATTTTTGCAGTTATGTTTGTGTATAATTATCCATTGATGCCATCACAGGTAACAATAATTAGTTTGTTTACAATTGGAATTCCTTCGTTTTTATTAACATTAGAAAAAAACAATAAAAAGATACAGAAGAATTTTTTAACAAAAGTGTTTTTAAAGGCTATTCCTGCAGCGTTGGCTAGTTTCTTTGTGGTAAGTGGTTTGACTGTTTTTTGTAGAGAATTTAATATAGAAAATCAAATTCTTTCTACAACAGCAACAATTTTAGTTGCAATAATAGGCTTCATAATTCTTCATAAGGTGATTAATCCATTTAAGAAAAAGCATGTAGTTATGATGCTTTTATTGGGGGGCGGATTAGTTTTAGTAATGCTTTTGATGAATGAAGCTTTTTCGATAAATAAAATTAGCAAAAAAGGAATTATGCTTATTGTTTTATTTGCTTTTGTAGTTGGAGAAGTATATAGAGGCTTAGAAATTGGTTTTGTAAAAACATATAATTTTATACACAATAACAAAATCGCAAAAAAAATAATCGACAATATCAATAATCTTTTGAAAAAAATAACTAATTAGTTGAATAGACTTTACAAATAGTTTATAATTTTATTTATCGAGGAGAAGTGGGTGATATAATGCAAAAAATAATAAGGAAGATTGTTAGGGGAGAAATCCCAAATTCTAATATAGATATTTCATTTTCAACAGATTATATTGCATTTGAAGTTTTTGCAAATGATGTGTATGAAGGCGAGTTCTCTATGGAGTTTAAAAACTGCAATAATGATGAAATAGAAGGAAAGATATTTTCGACTAATTCTAGAATGGAGTGCATTAATTCTGAACTAGTTGGAAATAAGCAATATATAAGATATCGCTTTGATTCTAGGGGACTGCATACAGGTAATAATTCTGAAGGGGATTTTTACTTTGTATTCAATCAAATAGAATCAAGTATTCATTTTCATGCTACAGTAGTAGATGAATATGTAAATTCTGCTGTAGGAAAGTTGTATGATTTAGATGATTTTTCAAGATTAGCAAAAGCCAACTGGCATGAGGCTCTAAGAATTTTTTATTCTCCTTTTTTTGAAAATAATATTTTAAAGAAAACGACATTAAAATATAAAAATAGACTGATTATGGCTTACAAAGGTTTGAATGTTAAGGAACATAATAGCCATAATTTGGAAGAGTTTTTGGAATTAGCATCTAAAAAAGAAAAGATAGATTTTGAAGTTACAAAAGATAAATATAATTTTTTTAGCGTAAATGAGAAAATAAAAGAGTATTTAGAAATACGTAAGAGTTCTTGGGGATATTTTGAATGTAGTATTTCAACAGATAGTGAATTTATCGAATTAAACAAAACTTGCATTACTACAGATGATTTTATGGGAAATACTTTGCAGTATGCATTTTATTTAAATGAAGAAAAGATGCATGAGGGAAAGAATTTTGGCAAAATAACTATAAGTAATGCTACTAAAAAAGTTTCGGTTGAAATTATAGCACAAAAAAATGATGATTTTAAAGAAATAGTTGAATCTGTTAAACATAAAATAAAAGATTATAAAATTGGTTTGATGGAATTATATGTGCAGTATCGTTTGAAGAGAATTGGAACAGGTGCGTGGGCTAACGAAACATTAAATATTTTACAGCACTTAGTTGTACTTGAAAAAGAAAATAAGTTGTTTTATAGGCTCATGATGGCTCAAACATATATTTATAATCATGAGATAGAAGAAGCACAGGTTTTATTAAATAAATTTGAAGCAGAAGTTGGTGATGAAAATGTGCCAGAATATGGATACTATTTGTTCCTATGTACATTATTTGAGAGAGAACCGGCTAATGTGGATGAATGTGAAGAGAAAATAGAAAAAATATTTAAGCAACATCCAAACAATGCAGTGTTGTTTTGGGTATTGTCTTTTTTGAATGCAAAATACATAGAAAATCCCGGAGAAAAATTAAAAGCAATAAAATATTGGGATGGAATAGGTAAAAATTCACCTTATTTTCTATGCGAAGCGTATTATATCATATGGCAAGATCCATTTTTATTAGATAAAATTGAAGAGTTTGAAATTCGAATGTTGATGTGGGCCTTAAGAAATAAAGCTTTTACAGAAGAAGTAATGGATCAGTTTTTCTTGGCTACAAATTCTGTAAAAAACTTTGATTTTAAAGTCTTTTCTATAATGGAGGAGGGCTACAAATATTATTCAAAAGAGAGCTACCTTTCTACAATTTGCAGTTATTTGATTAAAGCACAAAAATTTGATAAAAAGTATCATAAGTGGTATGAAATGGGAGTAAATTATAATTTGAGAATAACTAAATTATATGAAGCTTTTCTTCTGTCAGCAGATGAGAATGATATGAATAGTTTACCAGATATGGTAAAAAGATATTTTCAATATGAGAATAATATTCCAAGTAATAAGCTTGCCATTTTGTACAAAAATATAATCATAGATGAAGTAAATGACCCATCTACATATGAAAAATATAAAGACATAATGAGAGAATTTGCTTTTGATCAAATAAAAAAGAAACACATTAATGAGAGCTATGCAGTTATATATCAAGAAATTTTCAAACCAGAAATTATAAATGCGCAGATTGCGGGCTTGTTATCAGAGATAATTTTTACAAATAAAATAATTGTAAAAAGTGATGAAATTGTAAGAGTATATGTATATGAAAAATGGAGAGATGTACCATTAGAGGTTGGACTTAGCAATCACGAAGGTTTTTTCTTTCATGTTTCAAATGATTATGAATTAATTTTCGAAGATAGAGACGGAAAAAGGTATGGACAAGATATCGAAAGTGAGATACGCCCATTATTTGATATTGAAAAATATAAAAAAGTTATATCAGAGCAGGCGCTAAAAAATCAAAACTATTTTATTTATTCTGTAGAGAATGACTACTTCTCAGAAAAAAACAGTTTTGAAGAAATAGAATTTCTAAATAATGGTCAAATTGCATGTGAATTTGTTAATAGATTGTATTTTAACCAAGCTTTATATTATGATCAAATGAAGGATTCAATTAAGTGTGGTAGTTGCTTAAAAAAAATAGATAGCCACTATATTAATGATGAAAAAATTAAAAAATTAGCTGAATTATATTTGAAATATAAACAATATAGAGCTGTTGTAGAGATTTTAAAGAATAAAGGAATAGATTTGATTAATGCTAGTGATGAGGTTGGCATAACGAAATATCTTGTAAAAAATGGTGGTTCAGATGAAAAATTTATAATTAGTCTGGCAATGAGAGTATTTAAAAGTGGTCATTATAATACGGAAATCATAGAGTATTTATCACTTAATTATGAAGGACCAACTATCATTATGACGAATCTATGGAGCATAGCACATGATATTGTTGCTAAAACAGGTAAACTAGAAGAAAAAATTATAAATAATATACTCTATACATCAATTGATATACCGATGAAGAATCGCATTTTCTTAAATTATTGTGAAAATGGAGGAAAAGAAATTACAATCATCGCATATATAACAAAAATGATGCATGATTATTTTGTAAACGATAAAGCGATTACAGGTTATATTATCGGAATTGTTGAAGAAAAGCTGAAAAATGGAGCTTTATTAAATGAGACATGTAAGTTAGGCCTGCTCAAGTATTATTCAAATAAGAACAGTTTTACCGATGAAGAGGAAGATCTTATAGATATGATGCTGGGCGATTTTGCACTTAGAGATTTAAACTTTGAATTTTTTAAAACATTGCCTAATAAAATAGTTGAAAAATATCACATAAGAGATAAAGTTTATATAGAATTCAAGGGAAAGCCAAATGATAAAGTTATGATTGAGTATAAATTTTTGAATGATTTTGAGTCATCTGTACTCTCTGAGTCGCAAAAAAAAGTAAATATAAAAACAATGCATGAAATATATGCAGGAATTTATAGTATTAGCATAACAGCTTTCTTTGGAGAAACAATAAGTTATAAGATTTTTAAAGATAGCAAAAATGGTTATAAAGTGCTAAAAAATAATACTGTAAATAACTATGATTTAAGAAAAAATTATGATAAAGATAGATATAATCGTTTAAATGAGATGGTCGTAACTTCAAGATTAAAGGAAGCTGATATTGAACATGAGCTAAGCGAGTATAAAAACCTAGATGAGTTGACAAAAAAAATCTTTACTATAATGTAAAATCATGCGCATTTTGGAGGAGGGTATATGGAAATATTTAATGCAAATGTAAAAAATTCAATTGAAAATGAGATAATAAATAAGGAATCAATTGAAAGAGAATATTATATTGGAATAGACCTTAATTCAGATTATGCAATGGTTAGTTATTATTGCAACAATATGGAAACTCCAGAAACTGTAAGCGCAACTTATGGAAGCGAAGTGTTTCAGATTCCACAAGTTCTTGCAAAAAAAAGAAATGATATAAATTGGCTATATGGTCAGGAGGCAATAAAAGCTGCGGAAGCTGATAAAGAATGTTTCATTGCAAATGATTTTTTTAAAGAAGAGAGCATAGAAAAAACATATGAATGCTTTGATGATGTTTTTGAAGGGAAAGATTTACTTCAGATTTTTTTAAGCAAAATAATATCTCTACCTAGTAAAATCATAAACTGTAGAATTAAGCCAAAAGTTGTTATTTCTATAAAAAGAATCAATCGTGAAATCTATGAAGCTTTTGAGGATATAGGATTTAGACTAGGGTTTAAAAATCATAATTTTAAAGTGATAGATTATAAAGAGAGTTTTTATTATTATATGATAAATCAGGAACCACAGTTGAGTCAAAATGATGTGCTTTTGTTGTGTGCAAATAGTAATATTTTAGAGAGTTATAGATTATCAAAAAGTCATAGAACTACACCGGTAGTTATAAATATTGCTTATGATTCGATAGATACATTTAAAAGTGGAGAAGATAAGGAGTTTTGTGCTTTTTTAAAACAAATACTCACAAATCAAAGAGTAACTTCAGTGTATCTTGTGGGAAGTGGATTTGATGGAAATTGGTTGTTAGAATCAATTCAGTTTTTATGCAAAGGAAGACGAGTTTTTATTGGAAAAAATTTGTTTTCGAAGGGAGCTTGTTATGCGGCTATGTTAAAATACAATAATTCTGATTCAGAATATGTATATTTAGGGGAAAATGATCTTAAATTTAATTTAAGCATTAAGGTTTTAAATCGTAATCAGATGGAGTTTTTAACACTTGTAAATGCAGGTGACAATTATTTTGAAGCAAAAAATTCATGTGAAGTGATTTTGAGTAAAGGGAATACTATTGATTTTTGGAAGCAATTACCGGATAGTAGAGAAGCAAAAATAGAATCAATAAGTTTAAAAGATTTGCCTTTACGCGAAGATAGAGTTACTCGAGTAAAAATTGTAGCGACTCCTATTTCGAACAATTCAATTGATATATACGTTGAAGATATGGGATTTGGAGAAATATATAAATCTTCAAATAAGTCATGGCATTATGTTATGTCAATGCCGGCTTAGAAAAAGGAAAAAAACCAAAATATAGGAAAAAAGAAAGAACAAAAAGAAAAGGATGTAGTTATGGGAGAATTAATTTTATGCACTAGTTCACTTGCAAAGACACCATTTTATTGGGAAAATATTTCTGAAAATGTATATAGCTTAGAAGAATTATCATATTTGATAAAAAAGAATGTGTTTTTGGTGGAAAAATCACTTACTTCTGACCAATTATGTACATGGATTGAAAAAGAATTATTTGATAAAAAACTTGCAGAAAGTTTAAGAAATGATTTGAAAATTAACAATAAAGTCTCTAGCTTTATAGAAAAGTTGTTGACGGAAACAGGGTATTTATCACAATCTGAAATAAAAAATACTGTAAAGCTTTTAGCAGATTTAGAGACAAAGTCGGAAATTGAAGTAGGCAAGCTAAAAGCAGACCAGTTGCTAAAAGCAGGAAAAGTTTTAAGAAGTATTAAAGAGTATTATAAATTGTTATCCGCCGTTAGCAAAAATATAATGAGCGATGAAGTATTAGGAAGTATTTGGCACAATATAGGAAGCGCTTATGCAAGATTGTTTCAATTTAATGAGGCAATTAATTGTTTTTTAAAGGCATATTCGTTGAGTGCTAATTTAAATTCATTAAAAATGGGATTATATGCTGCTTTTTGTGAAAAAAATGAAAAGAAATTTTATGAAATAGCCGAAGAATATGATGTAGATACTGTGGTTTTATCAGAAATAAAAAAGGAAATGGAAGATTATTATTTAAACAATAGTGAAAATGTATTTTTTAAAGACAGTAGTAAAGAGAAAAAGGAAGAGAATATTAAAAATTTTATTGTGGATTTGAAAAAGGATTATAAAAAATTATGTAGCTAACAAGGGGTTGAAGAAAATGTTGTTTAAAAAGAATAAGAAAAAGAACGTTAATGTTTCAACAGGTGATAGCGAAAAAAAATCAAGTAATGATGTAAAACAATATATAGTTGATCAATGTGAGCATATGATAGAAATTGCAAAAGATGTAATAGATGCTCGTGACGAGTATAATGTTGTTTCATCTTATTTAAATGATGTTAAGGTGTTTGAAAAATTATCTAAAGAGAAAAAAGAGCCTATAGAAGAAGCTGCGAAATCTATTGTAAAGCTTTATAATTCAAAAGATGAAATTTTAAAGAAAAAACATGATTTGCCAGATGAAAGATTTCAGGAGTTTAAAGCTAATGAGAATGAAATACCTAAAGCGATTCGTAGATTACAGAATAATGAAGCATTTCAGAATGCTGCAAAAAAGGATATGAATTATCTTGAAGGTGAAAAAATAAGATGGCGTGATATTGAAGAAGAAAGCATTAAAGAGCAACATTTACTGAGATATTTATCAGTTTTTTTAACTATTGTATTTGGTGGAGTTCTTATTGCACTTGGAGTAGCATATTTTACTTTGTATATGGATGTGCAAAAATACATGATTTTAACAGGATTTATTGCTGTTCTTTCTGTGGGATATATTGTAATTCGTTTTCAAGATACGATGACTAATATAAAAAAATCGAAAGTAAACACAAAGCAAGCAATAATTCTTGAAAATAGAGCAAAATTGAAATATGTAAATGCAACGAATGCAGTAAGATTTGCAAGAGAAAAATACAATGTTCAGAATGCGTATGAATTTTTATATTTGTGGGAACAATACAGTGCAATTTGTCATGAAAAGAAACAACTATTGATAATTAATGATGATTTAGAATATTATACAGAAAAACTTTATGATTTAATTGAAGATTTAGACTTAACTGATCCTAAATTTTGGAAGAAATATATAGAAGCATTAACAGAGAAAAAAGAAATGATAGAAATAAAACATAATTTGGTTAATAGACGTTCTAAATTAAAACAATCCATTGAGTATAACAAAAATGCAATAGAGCTTATAAAAAAAGATGTTGATTCAAAGGTCAATCAGATGGGACAGAATTCTATTTTTATAGGAGATATAATGGATCAAATCAATAATATGTTAAAAGAAGATAAGTCAGAAAAGAACATTAAAGTAAGCAAACTTGCAGAAGAAAAGAATGAGCTTATAAATAAAGCTAGTGCGTCTGAATCAGGTATTGTTTATACTATGAATGGCGAAAACAATAATAATGAAGTAAACAATAATAATGAGGTAAACAATGAAGGAGTAAATACTACAGAAAGTAGTAATGAAAAAGATTTGATAGGGATTAATTCAAAAGATTTTGTAGAAGAGTTTAAGAATACTCGTGAAAAAGCTAAACAAAGAACTGAAAAAAGCATTAAAAAATCTAAGAATTCAGCATATAATCGATGCGAGAACAATGATTTTATTGAGCTTGCAGAGGAAATTGATAGAATTAATGAATTTGATAAAGATCAATTCGTTTCTAAAACTGCCAGTGAAGGCATATATGATGCTGTAAATCGAACAACTAGTGAATTACGTGAAATAAAGGAGATTAAACAAAAAGAAAAAGAAAAGATTAAAGAAGAAAAAAGACAAGAAGAATTAAAACGAATTGAAAAAGAAAAAAAAGAGCGTGAAGCTAGAATTGAAGAAGAAAAGCGCCTTGAAAAAGAAAGAAAACAAAGAGAAATTGAAAAAAGATTAAAAGAACAAGAAGAAGCAAGAAAAATTGAAGCGGTTCAAAAGGATGCAAAAGAATTACGTGACCACGCAGTTGAGAAGTTCTCTAAAAATATTGATATTCAGACTAGTATATCTAAGGCGGACCAGAATATAATAGATGTTTTTATGGCTGAAAAAAATCAAAGAGAAGCTTCAAAAGAGCTAGATGCAAAAAAGGAGGCATCTTTAGATGAGCCCCAAAAAGTTATGACACAAGCTGATATCTTGGCTGCTAGAGTGAGAGCAAATAAAGAAATAGATATGAAAAAAAAAGAAAGAGCAAGAGAAAGGGCAAGACAACAAGCTGAGAGGGAACAAGAAAAAAGACGTGCTGAAGAAGAATTACTAGAACACGAAAAGGCTACTCAAAAACCTCGAAGAAGAGCTGCAATTGAAGAATTGGTTGTTGATGTGCCATGGGATCCTAATATATCTGGATTAGAACAGGCAAGAAAGAGAAATAAGCCTAAAACTGTTGTCTAAAATGGATGTTAAACATTATTGTTTGGCAGATGATGCTAAGTATGTTATACTAAAAAGATACGAATTGAGTTATATTGAGGTGTAATATGGAAGTAAGAAAGAATAACGATATAACCACAGGAGTAATTTGGAAACAGATTTTGATTTTTTTCTTTCCAATATTAGTAGGAGCTTTTTTCCAGACATTGTATAATACGGTTGATGCATCAATTGTAGGTAAGTCGGCTGGATCAGAAGCTCTTGCTAGTGTTGGTGGATCGTCAGGCCAAATATTAAATTTTGTTTTTACTTTTTTCATGGGGTTAGCAACAGGTGCAACAGTTATTATTGCACAATATTTTGGAGCAAAAGAGTACGATAGGGTAGATGATTCATTACATACAGCGTATACTTTTGCAGTAGTGGGAGGATTAGCCCTTGGAGTTATCGGCTTTTTCGGAGTAAAACCATTTTTAGTTTTACTAAGAACACCGGATAACTTGATGGCTAATTCTATTTTGTATGTAAGAACACTGTTTGTTGGCCTTGTTTTTACGTTAATATACAATATTGGATCAGGTATTTTAAGGGCAATCGGAGATTCGAAACGTCCATTATATATTTTGATGTCATGTTGTGGTTTAAATATTGCATTAGATGTGTTTTTTGTTGTAATATTAAAAATGGGTGTGTTTGGAGCAGGACTTGCTACGGATATTTCTCAAGCGTTTAGTGCTTTTTTGATAACCTTTTTGTTAATGAAAAAAACACCGGGAATGGAGCTATCATTAAGGAAATTACATATTAATCCAGTAACATTGGGAATGATTCTTAAAATTGGATTGCCTACAGCTATTGCAGGAAGTATGTTTTCTGTTTCAAATATGATAGTGCAAACTTCTCTTAATCAAATGGGAGTCAGTGTTGTTGCGGCCTGGACGGCATATGGAAGGATTGATGCATTATGGTGGATGATAAATCAAGCTTTTTCTGTATCAATTACAACTTTTGTTGGTCAAAATTATGGCGCAGGTTTATCAGAAAGAATAAAAAAAGCAAATATACAGGTTATTATGATGGAAGTCGGTATTGGCATAGTCTTATCCATTGGGTTTATAACTATGGCACCTATACTTTTAAGACTGTTTGCAGATAATAAAGAAGTAATAGAGATTGGTGTATCTATTTCAAAGATTTTAGCACCGTTTTATAGTGTTTTTGCAATTGCTGAAATTTTATCAGCAACGTTAAGGGCTGAAAATTATGTTATGGTTTCAACAGTTACAACATTACTAGGAATTTGTGCATATAGAGTAGTTTGGGTAAAATTTATTGTTCCAGGCGAATCTTTGCAGAAAATATTAAGTTGTTATCCAATAAGTTGGACAATAGTGTCAGTCTTGGTGCTTATTTATTTTTTATTTAAACAGCCTAAAGTTATTAAAGAAATAAAGTAGTATTATAACAAAGGAGAACAGAATGATGTATAAGAATATAGTTTTTGACATGGGAAATGTATTAGTAAAATATGATTCAGATGCAGCAGCAAGACAGTTTACAGATGACAAAAAAATTATCAGAGAAGTAGGATTGATAGTTTTTAAATCAATTGAGTGGGAAATGCTTGATGGTGGATTAATTACAGAAGAAAAAGCTCTTAAAAAAATGTTAAGTAGATTTGAGACTGAAGAGGCTAGAGAAATAGGAAGAAAAAGTTTTGAAACATGGGATAAAGTATGTATGACACCTAATGAAGAAATGGGAGAAGTTGTGCAACAACTTAAAGATAAAGGATATAACGTATATATTTTATCAAATGCAAGTGTACGTTTACCTAAAATGTATAAAGAAGTAGTTCCAAAAGCAGATTTATTTGATGGTGTTTTTTATTCAGCACCAGAAAAATTATTGAAACCACAAAAAGAAATATACAATCGTTTTTATGAAAAATTCAATCTTGATCCATCAACATGTTTATTTATTGATGATTTAGAAGATAATATTAATGCTTCAAAAGAAACCGGTATGGACGGATATTGCTTTGCTGATGGCGATGTTAATAGATTAAAAGAATTTTTAGGATTATAGAAAACAATATTTAAATATTATTATATATTATTCTCTTCTATGATGAAATATCACTTGAATTATAAGGATATATCGTAATAGAAGAGATTTTTTATGGAAAAATATAATTAAGGAGAATATATAATTGATGAAAAATGCAAGAAACTGTTCGGAAACTTGCAAGACAACATACATTTATCACTATTCTAATAAACAACCTATCACTTATTAGAATAAAAGTGCTAAAAATAAGTAAAATTTAAAAAAATAAGATTATCCAGGAAACGCAAATGAATATTTTACTATAAAAATATGCAAAAATCTATTGACGTATATATATAATTATTGTAAACTAAAAAATGTAATTTTACAGTTGTTATACGTAATAGGAGGAAATTAGAAGTATGAGTAATGCTGTGGAGAAATCAACAAAGAAAAAACCTATGCCTCTTGCGGTACAGATTTTTATTGCGTTAGTTTTAGCAATACTAACCGGTTTGGCAAGTAGTGCGTTTTTAGGAGAGAATATATCATTAGTAGATAAGTATATTTTGCCATTTGGTACAATATTTTTAAATTTGGTTAAATTTATTGTTGGGCCAATCGTTTTGTTTTCTATAATGGCTGGTGTTGTTTCTATGAAAGATATAAAAAAGGTAGGAGCAGTTGGTGGAACAACTCTTCTTTACTATTTATGTACAACAGCATTTGCAACAGCAATTGGATTAGGAGTTGCTAATATTTTTTCGAATTTATTCCCTAGACTATCAGTAGAGGGTGTTACATATAAGGCACAAAAAGGTCAATCGTTGATGGATACAATCGTTAATATTTTTCCATCGAACTTTTTAGCACCAATTACAGAGGCGAATATGTTACAGGTGATTGTTATGGCTTTGATTTTAGGCTTTGCTGTAATTCTTGCTGGACCAAAAGCATCGCCTGCAATTAAAGCAATTGATGTAGCTAATGAAGTATTTATGAAGGCGATGGATATGATTTTGAAGCTTTCACCAATTGGTGTCTTTTGTTTATTAACACCAGTTATTGCTAAAGAAGGACCAAGAATTATTGGTTCATTAGCGATGGTATTAATGGCAGCATATATAGCATATGTTATTCATGTTATTGTAGTTTATTCATTAGCAGTTAAAACATTAGGAGGAATGAGTCCTGTAAAATTCTTTAAAGGAATGATGCCAGCTATTTTATTTGCATTTTCAAGTGCATCATCTGTAGGTACTTTGCCTCTTAATTTAGAATGTACAAAAAGAATTGGAGCAAAAGAAGAAGTATCAACATTCGTTTTACCATTAGGTGCAACAATTAATATGGATGGAACAGCTATCTATCAAGGTGTATGTGTAGTATTTATCGCAGCATGTTACGGAATTCATTTAACACCAACACAACTTCTTATGATTGTTATAACAGCAACTCTTGCTTCAATCGGAACAGCAGGTGTGCCAGGAGCTGGTATGGTTATGTTAGCTATGGTATTACAATCAGTTGGCCTTCCACTTGCAGGAATTGCACTTGTTGCAGGTGTTGATAGAATTTTTGATATGGGTAGAACAACTGTTAATATCACAGGAGATGCTTCATGTGCAGTAGTTGTTTCAAACTTATTAAAAAACAAATTAAAATCTTGGAATTCAGATAAAAGTATTGTAGAAGAAGTTGAAATTTCAGAATGTAGCGAAGAAGCATAATGTTATAGTAATACTATTTTAATTATATTTAAAAGCGATAATATTTATATAAAAAACCTCTATGGAAAATATAGTATCCATAGAGGTTTTTAACGCATGTATTAAAAAAATATTTGCTTATATAAATATACTAAAAAATAATATTATTAATTATTTTGCAGCTAAATAGCTTTATCTCATATAAAAATCTTCAATAGAATCTAATCTTGCATGCATATTTTCAAGAAGCAAATCCAAAATAGTAATTGCAGCCATTGATTCAACTACAACAACTGCGCGTGGAACGATAATTGGATCATGACGACCGTTAATAGATATTTCGATTTCTTCTCCATCGCAAGTTATAGTACGTTGTTTTGAAGCTATTGAAGGAGTAGGTTTAATTGCTGCCCTAAAAACAATTGGGCTTGAATCTGACATTCCACCTAGAATTCCTCCAGCATGATTTGTCTTTTTCGAAATTTCGCCATTTGTAATGCAAAATTCATCATTATTATATGAACCAGTAGAACTTACAACGTCAAAACCATCTCCAATCTCAAAACCCTTTACGGCACCAATAGAAAAAATAGCCTTGGCTAGTTGAGCATCTAATTTATCGAAAACAGGTTCTCCTATACCGGCTGGCATACCATTAATTATGCATTCGATTAATCCACCAGCAGAGTCTTTGCTTTCCATGCATTCGGCCAAGTATTTATCAGCTTTTTCAAAAGCATCTCTATCAGGCATATATAATTTGTTTTGACTAATATAATCCTCGTCAAAGTTGTCATAATCAATATATATACCACCTATTGATTTGGTGTAACAAAGTAGAGTAATGCCTAGTTGGTTTAATATTTTGCTTGCGATTGCTCCAGCAGCCACACGACCTATAGTTTCACGACCAGATGAACGACCACCACCTCTGTAATCACGAAAACCATATTTCATATCAAAACCAAAATCAGCATGACCGGGACGATAATAACTTGCAATTTGCGAATAGTCCTTAGATTTTTGATTGGTATTCTCTACAATTAAAGAAATAGGTGTACCAGTTGTTTTGCCTTCAAAAACACCTGATAAAATTGTTACCTTGTCATCTTCTTTTCTTTGAGTAGTTATGTTAGATTGACCAGGTTTACGTCGGTCTAAAAATGCTTGTATATCATCGTTTGAAAGCTCTAATCCTGCCGGACAACCATCGATGACGACACCAAGACCTTTTCCATGGGATTCGCCCCATGTAGTAATAGTGAAATTTTTCCCAAAAATTGACCCTGCCATATTTAAATCTCCTTTATAAAAAACTAATTATAATTATAACAAAAATAGAAACAAAAATGAATATATATAAAAAAATATTATATATGTAGCCAAATAAGAATAAAGGGTATATAATTAAAGCTCAGTGACTTCATTTTAGATGTATATTTTATAGCATTACATTCGTTATAATTTAATAGAATATATTTCTAAAGGTTCGTCTAACTGTGTTTTAGAAATTGAACTTAAGATGTCACAAGTAGAGAAAAAAGGAGATCAATAATGGCAAAATACGAATTATTGAAGCAAGAAGGTAGAGCAAAACGAGGTGTATTTCATACAATTCACGGAGATATTCAAACTCCGGTTTTTATGAATGTTGGTACAGTAGCGGCTATTAAAGGTGCCGTTTCAACTAATGATTTAAAGAATATTAAATGTCAGGTTGAACTTTCTAACACTTATCACTTACATGTTAGAACAGGTGATAAATTAATTAAAGAAGTTGGTGGATTACATAAATTTATGAATTGGGATAGACCTATCTTAACAGATTCTGGCGGATTCCAGGTATTTTCACTTGCAGGGCTTAGAAAAATAAAAGAAGAAGGCGTATACTTTAATTCTCATATTGATGGTCGTAAAATTTTTATGGGTCCTGAAGAAAGTATGCAAATTCAGTCTAACTTAGGTTCGACAATTGCAATGGCTTTTGATGAATGTCCACCTGCGTTAGCAGAAAGACGCTATGTAAGCGATTCGGTCGCTAGAACTACAAGATGGTTAGAAAGATGTAAAAAGGAAATGGCGAGACTTAATTCGCTTGAAGATACAGTTAATAAAGAACAATTATTGTTTGGTATTAATCAGGGTGCAGTATATGATGATATTCGAATTGATCATGCAAAACGAATTTCTGAAATGGACTTAGATGGTTATGCAGTAGGTGGACTTGCAGTAGGTGAATCTCACGAACAGATGTATGGCGTTTTAGATGCAGTAGTTCCGCATTTGCCAGTTAATAAACCAACATACCTTATGGGTGTCGGTACACCAGCTAATATTTTAGAAGGCGTAGAACGAGGAATCGATTTCTTTGATTGTGTTTATCCAAGTAGAAATGGTCGTCATGGTCATGTATATACTAATCAGGGTAAGATTAATTTATTTAATAAAAAATATGAAAAAGATATGAGACCAATCGAAGAAGGTTGTGGATGTCCTGCATGTCAGTCATATTCAAGAGCATATATTCGTCATTTATTAAAAGCAAAAGAAATGCTTGGTATGAGACTTTGTGTATTACATAATCTCTATTTTTACAATACTATGATGGAAGAAATTCGCACATCTCTTGAAGAAGGAAGATTTAAAAGTTACAAAGAAGAAAAATTATACAATATGGGTCAAATTAATAGAGAAAAAGAACAAGAAAATGGTTAAAATATCTTGTATCCTTTGGAATATTTGTGTAAAATAGTGTGTGTGTTTATGTCTAATCATATAAAAATATGAATAGAAGCTAAAGGAAACTTAGGAGGATAAATATATGAGTACAATTTTATTGTCATCTTCTTCAGCAGGATTCAACTATTTGTCAATGGCACTTTTAGTTGTAATGTTTGGTCTTATGTACTTTTTCATGATCAGACCACAGAAGAAAGAACAACAGCAGAAAGAAATCATGATAAAAGAACTTGAAGTAGGCGATTCAATTCTTACATCAGCAGGTTTTTATGGTAGTGTTGTAGATATTCAGGAAGATCTTGTTATTGTTGAATTTGGAAACAACAGAAATTGTCGTATTCCAATGCAAAAATCAGCTATTGTACAAGTTGAAAAACAGGATAAATAATTCTGATAAAAGAATATAATTTTTTAAAATCTACATTCGTTGTGTTTGTTTTAATATATTGTTTTTTAACAAGAGTATTAATACATGGCTTCGAGTGTAGATTTTTTTTGAAAAACAATATCACTATTTGGAATAATAAAAACAGATTAGTATAACTATATGTTATTTATATTATAAAAAACTACGATAGATTAAAACGTTGTCAAAAATTCCATTTTGTTATATCATTATTAGTAGTCTATAAATTTCAGGAATAGTAAAAAGATTCAGAAAACTTAGAAGATTAAAGAAAATTAATATAAATGGAGGTTTAGTTAAATGAATTATAAAATTGGATTAATAGCAGGAGACGGTATAGGACCAGAAGTCGTAGGTGAGGCAAAAAAGGTTTTAGATGCAGTTGCAAAGAAATATAAACTAGGATTTAGTTATACAGATATTCTAATGGGAGGTTGCTCAATCGATGCAACTGGAGTTCCACTAACAGATGAAGCAATTGAAACAGCAAAACAACAGGATGCAATTTTAATGGGATCAATAGGAGGAAATACATCAACATCTCCTTGGTATAAATTGGCACCTGAATTACGCCCAGAAGCAGGTCTTTTAAAGATTAGAAAGGCATTAAATCTTTTTGCAAATTTACGTCCAGCATATTTATATAAAGAATTAAAAAAGGCATGTCCATTAAGAGAGGATATTATTGAAGGTGGATTTGACTTGATGATTATGCGAGAACTTACAGGTGGTTTATATTTTGGAAAAAGACATACAGAGGAAGTTGACGGAGTTAAAACAGCAACAGATACTTTAACATATAATGAAAACGAAATAAGAAGAATTGCTATTAGAGCATTTGATATAGCAATGAAGAGAAATAAAAAAGTAACTTCCGTAGATAAAGCTAATGTATTAGATTCATCAAGACTATGGAGAAGTGTAGTAGAAGAAGTTGCAAAAGATTATCCAGAAGTTCAGTATGAGCACATGTTAGTAGATAATGCAGCTATGCAACTTGTAAAAGATCCAAAACAATTTGATGTAGTTTTAACAGAGAACATGTTTGGTGACATTTTATCAGATGAAGCTAGTATGATAACAGGTTCAATCGGAATGCTTTCATCAGCAAGCTTAAATGATACAAAATTTGGCTTATACGAACCTAGTGGCGGATCAGCTCCAGATATTGCAGGAAAAGGAATTGCTAATCCAATAGCAACAATTTTAAGTGCAGCAATGATGTTAAGATATTCATTTGATTTAGATGATGCAGCAAAAGATGTTGAAAATGCTGTTCAAAGAGTATTAGAAAAAGGATATCGTACAATTGATATTATGCCTCAAAAGAATGAAAATGATGCAGAAAACACTGAAAATGTCAAACAAGTAGGAACAAAAGAGATTGGAGATCTTATTGTAGAAGAAATTTACTGTCATACATTACAGTAAAAAAGCTTGAAATTTTTCCATTTTTGTTTTACCATAAGATAAGATTTGATTTGGCGAAAAATCAGGAAGGAAGTTTATATTATGAAAAGTGATAATATGAAAGCTGGAATGCAACAGGCTCCAGCTAGAAGTTTATTAAATGCATTAGGATTTACTCCAGAAGAAATAAAAAAACCATTAGTCGGAATTGTAAGTTCATATAATGAGATAGTTCCAGGACATATGAATATTGATAAAATTGTAAATGCTGTTAAGTTAGGTGTTGCAGAAGCAGGTGGAATGCCTGTAGTATTCCCTGCAATAGCAGTATGTGACGGAATAGCTATGGGTCACGTTGGAATGAAATACTCATTGGTTACAAGAGATTTGATTGCCGATTCAACAGAATGTATGGCACTTGCACATCAGTTTGATGCATTAGTTATGGTTCCAAACTGTGATAAGAATGTACCAGGTTTATTAATGGCAGCGGCAAGAATTAATGTACCAACTGTATTTGTGTCAGGTGGTCCAATGCTAGCTGGTAGAATTGGCGGAAAGAAGCGTAGTTTATCATCTATGTTTGAAGCTGTTGGCGCATATGCTTCAGGTTCAATGACAGAGGATGATGTAAAAGAGTATGAGGAAAAAGTTTGTCCTACATGTGGTTCATGTTCAGGAATGTACACAGCAAATTCTATGAATTGTTTAACAGAAGCTTTGGGAATGGGATTAAGAGGAAACGGTACTATTCCAGCAGTTTATTCAGAAAGAATTAAACTTGCTAAACGAGCTGGAATGGCTGTTATGGAAATGTATAGAAAAAATATTTGTCCAAGAGATATTATGACAAAAGATGCAATTTTAAATGCGTTAACAGTAGATATGGCATTAGGTTGTTCTACAAATTCAATGTTACATTTACCAGCTATTGCACATGAAGTTGGTTTCGATTTTGACATTTCATTTGCAAATCCAATCAGTGAAAAAACACCAAACTTATGTCACTTAGCTCCAGCAGGTCCAACATATATGGAAGACCTTAATGAAGCTGGAGGAGTTTATGCAGTTATGAAAGAACTAGCTGATATAGGTTTAATTAATACAGAATGTATGACTGTTACAGGAAAAACAATAGGCGAAAACATTAAAAATGCAGTTAATATGAATCCAGAAGTAATCAGAACAACAGATAATCCATATTCAAAAACTGGTGGTTTAGCAGTATTAAAAGGTAATTTAGCACCAGACGGATCGGTTGTTAAACGTTCTGCAGTTGTAGAAGAGATGATGGTTCATGAAGGACCTGCAAGAGTATTTGATTGTGAAGAAGATGCAATTAAAGCAATTAAAGGTGGAAAAATTGTACCAGGTGATGTTGTAGTCATCAGATACGAAGGTCCAAAAGGTGGTCCGGGAATGAGAGAGATGCTTAATCCAACATCAGCTATTGCAGGAATGGGGCTAGGAAGCTCAGTTGCACTTATTACAGATGGACGTTTCTCAGGTGCTTCAAGAGGTGCTTCGATTGGACACGTTTCTCCAGAAGCAGCACTTGGCGGACCAATTGCATTAGTTGAAGAGGGAGACATCATTAAAATTGATATCCCAAATATGAAATTAGAGTTAGATGTTGATGAAAATGTTCTAGAGGAAAGACGTAAAAACTGGCAGCCAAGAGAACCAAAAGTTAAAACTGGCTATTTAGCAAGATATGCTGCTATGGTTACATCTGGAAACAGAGGAGCAATTTTAGAAAACAATTTTAAATAAACCTATTAAAGATTAAGGGGACATGAAGATGAAGAAAACAGGAGCAGAAGTAGTATTAGAAAGCTTAAGAGAACAGGGTGTAGACACAGTATTTGGTTATCCAGGTGGAGCAATTTTGAATGTATATGATGCGTTATACAAACAAAAAGATATACATCATGTTTTGACATCTCATGAACAAGGAGCAGCTCATGCAGCTGATGGATACGCAAGAGCAACAGGTAAGGTAGGAGTGTGTTTTGCAACATCTGGACCAGGAGCAACTAATCTAGTTACAGGTATAGCAACTGCATATATGGATTCAGTTCCAATTGTTGCAATTACATGTAATGTTACAGTTCCATTATTGGGAAAAGATTCTTTTCAAGAAATAGATATAACGGGAATTACTATGCCTATTACGAAACATAATTTTATTGTAAAAGATATAAAAGATTTAGCACCTACTATGAGAAGAGCATTTTCAATAGCACAAAGCGGCCGACCAGGCCCTGTGCTTGTTGACATTGCAAAAGACGTTACTGGCGCGGAAGTAGAATATGAGTTTATACCACAGAAAAAAGCTACTAAGAAAGAAACAGATTTACTATCAAGAGTACATAAAGTGCTAAAAAATGGGAAAAAAGTAGAAATTAAATTAAATTCAACTGAAATAGAAAGTGAAGAAATAGAAGAAGCAGTTAAACTAATTGAATCGGCTAAAAAACCATTTATTTTTGTTGGTGGTGGAGCAGTTATTTCTGGTGCTTCGGAAGAACTTAGTAAGTTTGTTGAATTAGTTGATGCACCAGTCTGTGATTCATTAATGGGAAAAGGTGCATTTGATGGTACTAAACCAAATTATACTGGAATGTTGGGAATGCATGGTACTAAAACATCAAATATTGGCGTAAGTAAGTGTGATTTGTTGATTTCGGTTGGTGTTAGATTTTCTGATAGAGTAATTGGTAATCCAAAAGAATTTGCAAAAAATGCAAAAATTTTACAATTTGAAATAGATGCTGCTGAAATTAATAAGAATATAAGAGTTGATGCAGCAGTAATTGGCGATGTAAAGGAAATACTAAAATTAATTAATCCAAAATTAAAGAAGGCAAATCATAAAGATTGGCTAGATGAAATTCAATCATATAAAGAACAGTTTCCACTTACATATCCAAAAGAAGGTTTAAGCGGTCCATATATCATCGAAAAACTTTACGAAGAGACAAAGGGAGATGCTGTAATTGTAACAGAAGTTGGTCAGCATCAGATGTGGGTAGCTCAATTTTATAAATTTAAAAATCCACATACTTTCTTGACATCAGGTGGATTAGGAACAATGGGCTATGGACTTGGAGCAGCAATTGGAGCTCAGGTTGCATTAAAAGATAAACAGGTCGTAAATATTGCGGGAGATGGATGTTTTAGAATGAATCTAAACGAAATTGCTACAGCAGCAAGAGAACATCTTCCACTTATACAAATTGTAATAAATAATCATGTGTTAGGAATGGTTCGTCAGTGGCAAAATCTTTTCTATGGTCAGCGTTATTCAGCTACGGTTTTAGATGATGGTGTTGATTTTGTGAAGGTTGCAGAGGGTCTAGGTGCAATAGCAAAACGTGTAACTTCAAGAGAAGAGTTTGAAAAGGCTTTAGAAGAAGCAATTAAATGTGATGGTCCATTTGTAATAGACTGCATAATTGATTCAGATGAGAAAGTATGGCCAATGGTTGCCCCAGGCGCACCAATAAGTCAATCATTTGATGAAAGTGATTTGCAAAAAAAATAAGATTTTAAAAGTTTTAAAAGTAATTATTTAGGAGGAAGTTAAAAATGAGTAGAGTTTACAATTTCTCAGCAGGACCAGCAGTTTTGCCAGAGGAAGTTTTACAAGAGGCAGCAGATGAAATGCTTGATTATAAAGGGTGTGGGATGTCTGTAATGGAGATGAGTCATCGTTCAAAAGTATATGATGACATCATTAAAGAAGCAGAGGCAGATTTAAGAGAATTAATGAATATTCCAGACAATTATGATGTTTTATTTTTACAGGGAGGAGCTTCACAACAGTTCGCAGCAATCCCAATGAACTTAATGAAAAATAAAAAAGCCGGATACATTATTACTGGACAATGGGCAAAAAAAGCAGCAGCAGAAGCAAAAAAATATGGTGAAGTTGTTGAACTTGCTTCATCAGCAGATAAGACATTTACATATATTCCAGATTGTTCAGATTTAGCTATTACAGATGATATGGATTATGTATATATTTGTGAAAATAATACTATTTATGGAACAAAATATAAACAGTTACCTAATACAAAGGGTGTAGATTTAGTAGCTGATGTATCTTCATGTTTCTTATCTGAGCCAGTTGATGTTAGCAAATATGCACTTATCTATGGTGGTGTTCAAAAAAATGTTGGACCAGCAGGTGTAGTAGTTGTAATTATTAGAAAAGATTTAGTAAGAGATGATGTTATGCCATTTACACCAACAATGTTAAAATATAAAACACAGGCAGATAGTGCATCATTATATAATACACCACCTTGCTACAATATTTATATTTGCGGAAAAGTATTTAAATGGCTTAAAAAACTAGGCGGTCTTGAAAAAATGAAAGAGCTTAATGAAGAAAAAGCTAAAGTATTATATGATTTCTTAGATCAAAGTAAATTATTTAAGGGAACAGTTGAAAAGAAAGATCGTTCATTAATGAATGTGCCATTTGTTACAGGAGATAAAGAATTAGACGCTAAATTTGTTGAAGAAGCAGCAAAAGCTGGATTTGTTAACTTAAAAGGACATAGAACAGTTGGTGGAATGAGAGCATCAATTTATAATGCTATGCCAAAAGAAGGCGTTGAAAAACTAGTTGAGTTTATGAGAGAGTTTGAAAAAAAGAATTTATAAATAGTAAGGAGTAGGAAATGTTTAATTATACATGCTTAAATCCTATCGCAGATGTAGGTTTAAAATTATTTTCTAAAGATTATAAAAAAGTAGATAAAGTTGAAGAAGCAGAGGCAGTTTTAGTTAGAAGCTGCGCAATGCATGATATGGAATTACCAGAATCATTATTAGCAGTTGCAAGAGCAGGTGCAGGAGTAAATAACATACCTTTAGATAAATGCGCAGAACAAGGTATTGTTGTTTTTAACACACCAGGTGCTAATGCTAATGGTGTAAAAGAGTTGGTTTTAGCAGGAATGTTATATGCCTCAAGAGATATTTTTGGTGGAGTAGAATGGATTCTAGATAACCAGGATGATGAGACAATTGCAAAAAGAGCTGAAAAACAAAAAAAGAAATTTGCAGGTCACGAAATTTCAGGAAAAAAATTAGGTGTAATTGGACTTGGAGCAATTGGTGTTTTAGTAGCAAATGCTGCACAACACCTTGGAATGGAAGTTTACGGATATGATCCATATATCTCAGTTAATGCAGCTTGGAATTTATCACATAATATCAAACATATCAGTAATGTTGAAGAAATTTATAAAAATTGTGATTTTATAACAATTCATGTTCCATTATTAGATTCAACTAAAAAAATGATTGATAAAGATGCAATCGCTATGATGAAACCAAATGCAGTATTACTAAATTTTGCAAGAGATTTATTAGTTGATGAAGAAGCTGTAGTTGATGCATTAAATAACGATAAATTAGGAAAATATATATCAGATTTCCCTAATGAAACAACAGCAGGAGCTAAAAACTGTATTGTAACTCCACACTTAGGAGCATCTACATCTGAGTCAGAAGATAATTGTGCAATGATGGCAGTTAGAGAATTACGTGATTTCATTGAAAATGGAAATATCGTACACTCAGTAAACTTCCCTGATTGTAGCATGGGATCTTGTGATAGCGAGGGAAGAATTAGTATTTTACATAGAAATAACAAAGGTATGATTGCTCAATATACAACTGTTTTAAAAGATGCTGATGTTAACGTTTCAGATTTGACAAATAAAGGAAAAGGCGATTATGCATATTCTCTTATAGATGTTGATTCTAAGCTAGATGAAGATGTTTTAGAAAAATTAAGAGCAATTGATGGAGTATTAAGAGTTAGAAGAGTAAAATAATTTATTCTTTTTTCTTTCACTACTTTAATTATACAAAATTCTATGTTATACTATCCGTGAATTTAAGATATGAAAGGAAGTAGTGAGGATGAATTCGTACGATTTTATTGGTGCATGTGGGAAATTTTCTAAGATATTCAATAATGCGCTTGCTAAAGAGACAACAGAAGATAAGATTAATAAGGTTTCTGACAGTGCAGCTGATGCAGTTCAAAATGTAGTAGAGAAACCATCAATTTTAAAAAAATGGATGGAGGATCTCATACCTCAAGGTTTAGATTTCTTATTAAATATTGTAGCGGTCATTATTGTTATTTTTATTGCTAGAAAAATTGTAAAAGCAGTAATTAAGATTCTTAATAGATCATTAAATAAATTTGGTGTTGAAAAAGGTGTAAATACATTTTTATGCTCATTAGTTAAATATGCTATCTATATTTTGATTGGTATGGGTATACTTGCTAAATTTGGTCTTGCAAGTTCTGTTGTAGCTATTGTCGGTTCAGCAGGTTTAACAATGGGTCTTGCTTTGCAGGGAAGCTTGTCAAACTTCGCAGGAGGAGTTTTGATTTTACTCTTAAAACCATTCGTAGTTGGTGATTATATTGTTAACAATAGTTCTAAAGAAGAAGGAACTGTTCATGAAATAACAATTTTTTATACAAAACTATTAACTGTAGATAATAGAATGATACTTATTCCAAATGGTACATTATCAAATACAAGTTTAACAAATGTATCAAAGATGTCAGAAAGAATGATTACATTCGGAGTTGGTGTAGGATATGATACAGACTTATCCATTGTTAAAACAGTTCTAAGAAATATTGCAGCAAATGATGATAGAGTTTTACAAGACAAAGGTATAAAAGTTTTTGTATCTGAGCTTGGAGAGAGCGCTGTTGATATGCAACTTAGAGTTTGGGTTAATGCTGAGGATTATTGGGAAGTAAAATGGGATTTAACAGAAGAAATAAAAAATCAGTTAGATGCCCATAATATTAACATACCTTATCCACAATTAGATGTTTCTTTAAAAAAAGATTAATAAATAACTATAGTAAAAGAAATTTTCTGAAAATTATTGACATTACCTAATGATTGTGATACTCTTTAATTGTTGTAAAAAGTTTAATTAATTAGGTAGGAGGAATTTAGTTATGCAGGGTACAGTAAAATGGTTTAATGCAAAAAAAGGGTATGGTTTTCTTTCAGATGAAGCAGGAAAAGATGTATTTGTTCATTTCTCTGCTATCAATATGGAAGGATTCAAAGAACTCAAAGATGGCGAGAAGGTTGAATTCGAAGTAGTTGATGGAGAAAAGGGCCCACAGGCAACAAATGTATCGCCTATACAATAGAAGATTTATTAGAAAAGATATAAAAAAAGCGCAGACCAAATTTTTATGGTCTGTGTTTTTTAATGCGCTAAAAGGTTGACAGTTGTAGGATTTTCTAGTATAACTGATATTGTGTGTATTTAAAAGTAATTAATAATAATTAAATATAAATAAATAGGAGATTTTTTATATGGAAAAAAAGAAAGTATGGGTAGTAGGACACAAACATCCAGATTCGGATTCAATTTGTTCTGCTATTTCTTATGCATATCTCAAGAATGCAATTAATCAAAAAGAAGATGTAGAATATGAAGCAAGAAGAGCAGGTGAAGTTAATCCTGAAACAGCTTATATTTTAGAAAGATTTGGGGTTGAAGCTCCTGAATTAGTAGAAGATGCTGGTTCACAGGTTAAAGATATTAAAATGCGTAAGACAGAAGGCGTAAGTAGTCATATTTCAATCAGAAAAGCATGGGATATGATGAAAGACCAGGATATCGCAACATTACCTGTAGTTAATACAAGAAATAAACTTGAGGGCTTAATTGTTACTGGAGATATCGCAGAATCATACATGGACGTATATGATAATGAAACATTAGCTATTGCTAGAACTCAATATAAAAACATCATTGAGACATTAGCTGGTAAACTTTTAAGTGGTAATGAACATGGCTATTTTGTAAAAGGAAAAGTAGTTATCGGAACAGCTACATCTGAAGTTTTAAAAGATAAAATTGAATCAGACGATTTAGTAATTTTAAGTGATAGAGAAGATGCTCAACTTCTTGCAATTGAAGAAAATTGCAGTTGTATCGTTGTAAGTAACGGTTTTGGAGCAAGTGAGAAAGTTTTAGAAGCTGCTAAAGAAAAAGAAGTTGTTATCATTAGTACACCTTATGATACATTTACAGCAGCTCGTTTAATTAATCAGAGTATGCCTATTAAATTTTTTATGGCAAGAGATAATTTCACTACATTTACATTAGATGATTTATTATCAGATGTTAAGAAAACAATGTCAGAAGTAAGACACAGAGATTTTCCAGTTGTTGATGATGATATGAATTACATTGGAATGATTTCAAGACGTAATTTATTAAGCTTCGATAAAAAACAGATTATTTTAGTTGACCATAACGAAAAATCACAAGCGTTAAATAACATTGATGATGCAGAAGTTGTAGAAATTATTGATCACCATAAAATTGGCGATTTACAGACATTAGCACCAGTATATTTTAGAAATCAACCATTAGGATGTACAGGAACTATCGTATATCAGATGTATAAAGAAAATGGCGTAGAAATTGAACCAAAGATAGCTGGATTATTATGTTCTGCAATTATTTCAGATACTCTTATGTTCCGTTCTCCTACATGCACACCAGTTGATAAAATGGTAGGCGAAGAATTGGCTAAAATTGCCGGAGTAGATGTAGAAGAGTTAGCTATTAAGATGTTTGAAGCAGGAAGCAATTTCGCTGAGAAAACAGAAGAAGAAATCTTAAATCAAGACTTTAAGATTTTCCATGCTGGAGACGTTGCATTTGGTGTTGATCAGGTAAGTGCAATGGGTAAAAAACAGTTAGATGAAGTTAAAGCTCGTTTAATCCCTGCATTAGATGCTATGATTGAAGAAAAGAAAATCGATATGGTATTTGTAATGTTAACAGATATCTTAACAGAATCTACTGATTTGATCTGTGGTGGTGAAGGCGCAAGAGAAGTAGCTCAGAAAGCATATCCAAAGGCCACAGGTGAAGACAGCTTATGGTTAGAAGGCGTTGTATCTAGAAAGAAACAACTTATTCCTTCATTCATGTCTTCTATTGACGCATAATGTCAAAACATGTAAAATGAATAGGTATTTCGTTGTAGTCTAAAGTGATTTTCTAAAGCGTCATTTTAGATGAGACTTAATATAAAGACCACAATTATTATAAAAAAGGCTGAATCTATAATTTCTTAGATTCAGCCTTTTGTGTGCTTATTTATTTTTGAAAGCATTAGTTGGAGTAGTTCCAAAGGCTTTCTTATATGCACGAGAAAAAGTTGAATAGTTTTTAAAACCACTCTCATAGCAAGCCGCAGTTATCGGCATTCCATGTGCTATCAAATCTTTTGCGAGAAGTAATCTTTTATTGGTTATATAGTTTCCTATAGTATAACCAGTTTCCTCTTTGAAAATATGCATCAGATAATATCTACTGAGGAAAAATGTATTTGCAATAGAATCAATAGATATTTCATCAGTTAAATTATTGTTAACATAATTTATAATTTCAACGATTTTTTGATTGGGTGAAGAGTTTTTAATGTATTCGACACCGTCATTTATTGAAAGCCTATTAAGTTGTATCATAAATTCAAGAAATAAAATATTATGATACAAATCATTAGCATATTCATCAGTATTAAAAGAGGCTTCAAGTTCTTTAGTTATGCTTCCGAGTTTACTGTTTGCAAAAGAATGCACACGAAGAACGTGAGATTTATTATGTGAAGCTTTTTTGAAACAAAGGCTTAAATCATTGTTCTCTTCACTATAACTACTTAAATAATCTTTGGAAATATATATAATAATACGTTCATATGTTGTATTGTCACAAATAATAGGTTTATGAACTTCACCAGAATTAACAAAAACAATATCATTTGGCTGAAGTTGATATGATCGTCCTTCAATAGAATATGTTACGTGACCACTCAAAAAAATTAATACTTTATGAAAATTATGGTAATGGTATTCAATATCATGTTTTTTTTGATCTTTTAAATGAAAAATTTTAAAATTTGATTTTAAATAACCTGTTCGATTATATGAAGTCATGAATACGAACCTCCTTATGGTTATATGTTACAATGAAAAAGCACGATTTGCAATATATAAAGCACATTATTTGTATTTTATAAAAAATGTGTTATATATTATATATAATGGAAAGTAAGAAATGATTATTAAGCTTAGAAGGAAAAAGGTGATTATAAATGAAATTTACAAAGATGCATGGTTGCGGCAATGATTATGTGTATGTTAATTTATTCGAAGAAAAGATAGATGATTATGCAAAGATGTCAATTAAAGTAAGTGATAGACATTTTGGTATTGGTTCAGATGGATTAATTACTATAGGACCATCTGAATGTGCTGATTTTAGAATGCGTATTTTTAATGCAGATGGTTCAGAAGCAGAAATGTGCGGTAATGGTGTTAGATGTGTTGGAAAGTACGTATATGATCACAAATTAACAGATAAAAAAGAAGTTGATGTTGAAACAGGTGCTGGAATTAAACATTTAATTTTAAATGTCAAAAATGATAAAGTTGAAACAGTTCGTGTTGATATGGGAGAACCAGTTTTTAACGCAAAAGATATACCTGTAGCATTGGATATGGATAAGGTTGTAGATTATCCGATTACAGTTGGTGATAGAGAATGGAAGATGACTTGTGTTTCAATGGGAAATCCTCATGCAGTTGTTTTTATAGACAATGTTAAAGAGTTTCAGATTGAAAAATATGGTCCACTTTTTGAAAATAATAAAATGTTTCCAAAGAGAACAAACACAGAGTTCGTAGAAATTATTAGTGATAGTGAAGTGTCAATGCGTGTATGGGAACGTGGATCCGCAGAAACCTGGGCTTGTGGTACAGGAACTTGTGCATGTGTTTTAGCTTGTATTTTAAATGGATATACAAAAGATAGAGTTTTAGTTCATTTATTAGGTGGAGACTTGACAATTGAATATGATAGAGCTAGCAATCATGTTTTTATGACAGGTCCGGCTACAGAAGTGTTTAACGGAATTATTTAGGTTGTTTTATAGAAAGTTAATACATATAGAATTTAATACATATAGTTTATAGATTGAATAAAAAGAGGTTTGAAAATGACAATTAGACAATTAGTAGAAAAATTAGATTATACTTTAGTACAAGGTGATGTAGAAAGAGAAATCACAACTCTTGTGTATGATTCGCGTAAAGTTGAAGAAGGATCAGTTTTTGTATGTATTTCAGGTACAGTAAGAGATGCACACGAATTTATTCCTGATGTTATAAAAAAAGGTGCAGCTTGTGTCATTGTTGAAAAAGATGTTGAAGTAAATGATGAGGTTGTTGTTATTAAGGTTGAAAATTCTAGAAAAGCATTAGCTTATATGGCCGCTGCATATTTTGGATATCCAGCAAAGGAAATCAAAACAATTGGTATTACTGGAACAAAAGGTAAGACAACAACAACATATATGGTTAAATCAATCCTTGAATCTGCAGGAATAAAGACAGGTTTAATTGGAACAATTGAAACAATTATAGGTGATAAAAAAATTCCTTCAGCTAATACTACACCAGAATCATTTGTAGTTCAAAAATACTTCAGAGAAATGGTAGATGCTGGATTAGATGCTGTTGTAATGGAGGTTTCTTCTCAAGCACTAAAATTAAGTCGTGTAGAAGGATTTACTTTTGATATTGGTGTATTTACTAATCTAGAACCAGATCATATTGGAACTAATGAACACAAGGATTTTGCAGAATACACATATTGTAAGAGCCTATTATTTAGACAGTGTAAGAAGGGTATTTTCAATGGAGATAGTGAGCACGTTGAAGAAATTCTTAAAGGCCATACATGTGATGTGTTGAAATTCGGATATAATGATTCAAATGATTTAGTTGCAAAAAATGTAGAACTTAAGAAAACTCACGGTGAATTAGGTGTTAAATATCACGTTTCAGGAGAATGTGACTTTGATGTGGAAGTAAATGTTCCTGGTTCATTTAGTGTATATAATTCTTTAACAGCTATTGCAATTTGTAATTATTTTGATATTAAACCAGAAATAATTAAGAATGCTTTAAAAAATGTAACAGTTAAAGGTAGAATAGAGATTGTACCGGTAACTAAAAGATATACATTAATGATTGATTATGCTCATAATGCTATGTCATTAGAGAGCTTATTAAAAGCTTTAAGAAAATATGAACCAAAGAGATTGGTATGTTTATTCGGATGTGGCGGAAACAGAGCTAAGGCAAGACGTTTTGAAATGGGAGAGGTTTCTTCTAAACTTGCTGATTTAACAGTTATCACATCAGATAACCCAAGAAATGAAGAACCAATGGATATTATTGCCGATATTTTAACAGGTGTAAAAAAAGCAGATGGAGAATATGTAACAATTCCTGATAGAAAAGAAGCAATTAAGTATTGTATGGAAAATGCTCTAGATGGTGACATCATTGTTTTAGCTGGTAAAGGACATGAGGATTATCAGGAAATCAAGGGTGTTAAACATCATATGGATGAAAGAGAACTTATTGCAGATATTATTAAAGAAAATCCAAATTTAGATTTATAAGATGACAAGGAGAAATATTATGTCAATTTTTAAAGGTGCTGGAGTAGCATTATTAACTCCATTTAATGAGGATAATACAATCAATTTTGAAGAATTAGGAAAAATTATTGAAGATCAAATTGCTGGTGGCACAGATGCTCTTATTGTATGTGGAACTACAGGTGAACCTGCAACAATGTCTTATGAAGAGAGACAAAGTGTTATTGAATTTGCGGTAAAAACAGTAAATAAAAGAATTCCAGTAATTGCTGGTACAGGTGCTAATTCAACTCATACTGCAATTAAATTATCTGAACAAGCTAAAGAAGTAGGTGCAGATGCAATATTAGTTGTAACTCCATTTTATAACAAATGTACACAGGCTGGTTTATATGAACATTATAAAGCAGTAGCTACAGCTGTTGATTTACCGATTATTATGTATAATGTTCCTTCAAGAACAGGATGTAATATTTTACCAGAGACAGCAATTAAATTGGCTAAAGAATTTGAAAATATTGTCGCTATCAAAGAAGCAAGTGGAGACATTTCTCAAATTGCCGATTTAGCAGCTATGAATGATGGCGTTTTAGATATTTATTCAGGAAATGATGATCAGGTTATTCCCATTTTATCATTAGGTGGAATTGGAGTGATTTCTGTATTATCCAATGTTGCTCCTAAAGATACACATGATATGGTTATGAGTTATTTAGAAGGAAATACTAAAAAAGCATTGTCATTACAACTTAAATATTTGAACGTAATCCATGCTTTATTTAGCGAGGTTAATCCAATTCCTGTAAAATGGGCTGCAAATATCATGGGTTATAAAGCAGGTGGATTAAGATTGCCTTTGACAGAATTAGAAGAATCTCATAAAAAAGAATTAGAACTTGCAATGAAGAATGCATGTATTATATAATAGTCTCCTAAAGCATTGTTTTACATGTAAATTGCGTGTGTGAACATTAACATAGTTTTTACACGTATAACTTTTAGATCGATTAATATACTCCGGTTTTAAACAAGATTTGTTTGATCGGAGTATTTTGCAATTAGAGAGCTATTATATAATTAGAAAGCTAATCTGCAATTAGAGAACTAATTAAGATGTGAAATTATATTTTTTAAAATTATAAAAGTATAAAAGATTTTGAAAATAAAAAAATCAATTATATAGAAAGAGAGTTGTTATTAATGGGAAAAGAAATTTGGAAAGCTGGTAATATGCTTAATCCTGTGCCTGCAGTGATGGTAAGCGTCGCAGATAAGGAAGGAAATGCAAATATTTTGACAGTAGCTTGGGCAGGAACAATTTGTACCAATCCTCCAATGCTGTCAATTTCAGTTCGTCCCGAAAGATATTCATACCACATGATTAAAGAAACGAATGAATTTGTAGTAAATCTTACAACTAAGGATTTGGTTAAGGAAACAGATTTTTGCGGAGTTAGAAGTGGTAGAGATGTTGATAAATATAAAGAATTAGGCCTAACAAAAAGCAAAATGGAACACGTATCTGCGCCTGGTATTGCAGAAAGTCCAGTAAATATAGAATGCAAAGTTAGAAAAATTGAAGAGTTAGGAAGTCATCATATGTTTATAGCCGACGTTGTGGGCGTAGTTGTTGATGATAAATATTTTGATGAAACAAATAGATTTCATATAAATGATACAAATTTAATAATGTATTCTCACGGAGAGTATTTTGCTCTAGGTGAAAAACTTGGTAAATTTGGATATAGTGTCAAAAAAAGCAAAAAAAATAAAAAACAAAAGGATAAAAAAACAAAAGAAAAATAAAGCATCAAATAATAAATGCAAAATAATTGAACTTGTAAAAGTAGATATCTTACATATTGTTAAAGAACTCTCCTTGGAGGGAACTTTAACAATAAAAGATACTCAACAATAAAAGATTTTTATTATTAAAGGATATCCAGCAATAAAAGATAGTTGACAATAAAAGACATTTTAGAATACGATTATAAAAACTGATAACTATTGAATTAGATTATCCATTAAATATTCATAAATATCTGTATTCTTATTTTTCCAATTAGTACAAACTACATTTGCCTGCGCTTGAGATGGTACAACCAAGGTGATATCTACTACAGCTTGATTGTTTGAATATACTTGTAAATGTGCAGCATATTTTTGATTATCTGTTTTATAGTAATTAGCACGAATAGAATTATCTTTTTTCAAATCAAATTTATTTTTCTCAAAATATTTAAGAATATCCTGCTCGACTGCTTCGGATATCTTATCTTTAAAATACCCTAATGTTTCCCGACCAAAATCATTAATTGAATATAAAGTATTAGAATGGGTTCGGGTGCCAAAAATTAATCCAGCACTTTCCAAGTCTTGGATTATTTCCTGAACGTTAAAATAATTAGTATAATCAGCATCCAAGAAAAAATTAGTTATTTGCGAATTAGATAAAGGAAAATCCACTTTTTCCAACATATCAAGGATGATGAGTTTGTATAATGTATTTGGTTCAGCCATAGTACCTCCAAAATTCATTTTTAAAAATTAATAAAAACTATTTTAAAAATAGTATTGAAAAGTAATACAAAATCTGATAAACTACTTCTAGAAATATAGTAACACGATTGAAAATGTAAATCAAGAGATATGGTTTCATTTATAAATGTTATTAACTCTTTTAAGAGTCAGAGTCAGTTCAGACAAATTCCCAAACATATGTATTTAGATGACACAACTAGAAAGTTTGGAATGGAGCAAATTAGGCTACAAGAATACTGGAATTTTAAATATTTGATTGTTGTTTTTAATATTTCAATTCGTGGTATTATGTAGTGATGATTTCTATTAACGTAAATTCAGTAAAAAATAAATTAAAAATAGGAGAATATGATGCGAGAAAAGTATGAAACTTTGTCACTTTCTAATTTGAAAGAGATCGCTAAAGCGAGAAAAATCAGAGGATTTTCTACATTAAAAAAAAGGGAACTAATCGATAGATTAGTTGAAGAGGATGAAAAGCAAGAAAATTTAAATCCAACTAATGAAAAAAAATCCACAACAACTTATACATCTTATGCTAATCAGGCAAATGATGTACAACAGAATTATTCTGTTGCTAAGAATTATAATCAAGAATTTAGAAACGATAATTACAAAGATAATAACTACAGAGAAAATAATGCGAAAAATGAGCGAAATGAATATCGCAAAAACACTAGAACAGTAGAAATAAGTTATTCTGATAATAGTTCTAATGGATATTCAAGAGATAATAATTATTCAAGAGATAGTGGAAATAATTATCAGAATAGATTTAATAATAATTATAATAAGTCAAATCCAGATGATAATCAGCATGATGCAAGAAGAAATAATAATGAAAGATCATCTTATAGAACAAGTAGAAATAATGAGTATGTAGATAATGGTAGAAATTATAAGAATAATCACACCAATAATGAGCTTTCGTTAATTAAAGAAGAAAATGCCGATTTAGATAGTGGATATACAGCTAATGGAATTTTAGAGGTTATGCCAGATGGTTTTGGCTTTATTCGTTCAGCAAATTATTTGCCAGGTGATGAGGATGTTTATGTCGCTCCATCACAGATTAGAAGATTTAACCTTAAAACTGGAGATATTGTATGTGGTAATACAAGAATCAAAACACAGGGCGAGAAATTCTCTGCGTTGTTGTATGTGTCAACTGTTAATGGATATCCACCATCAGCAACAATTTCTAGACCAAATTTTGAGGATCTAACACCTATTTTCCCAAATGAAAGAATTCATCTAGAAAGACCTGGCTGTTCACTTGCTATGAGAGTTGTTGATTTGATTTCTCCAATTGGTAAGGGACAAAGAGGTATGATTGTTTCGCCACCAAAAGCAGGTAAAACAACATTATTGAAGGATATTGCCAAGTCAGTTACAAAAAATAACCCAGATATGCATTTGATTATTTTATTAATTGATGAAAGACCAGAAGAAGTAACAGATATCAAAGAATCTATTGTTGGTGATAATGTAGAAGTAATCTATTCTACTTTTGACGAATTGCCAGAACATCATAAGCGTGTTTCAGAAATGGTAATTGAAAGAGCAAAACGTCTAGTAGAGCACAAACAAGATGTTATGATTTTACTTGATAGTATTACAAGATTAACAAGAGCATATAACTTAACAGTACAGCCAAGTGGTAGAACATTATCAGGTGGTTTAGATCCAGCAGCTCTTCATATGCCAAAGAAATTCTTTGGTGCAGCTAGAAAGATGAGAGAAGGCGGAAGTTTAACTGTACTTGCAACAGCACTTGTAGATACTGGAAGTAGAATGGATGATGTGGTTTTCGAAGAATTTAAAGGTACAGGTAACATGGAAATCGTACTTGATAGAAAACTTTCAGAAAAGAGAATTTTCCCAGCAATTGATATCTCTAAATCTAGTACGAGAAGAGAGGATTTATTGTTAGATAGAGATGAGTATAAGGCTGTTGAAGAAATGAGAAAAGGATTAAGAGGAATGAAAGCTGATGAATCAGCAGAGATGATTTTAAACTTATTTAGTCGAACAGATGATAACACTGAATTCGTGATGAAAGCTAAAACCATTAAATTTTAAGTGTAAATAGGAAACTTGAAATGTGGTATTATTGTGTTGACTTATGCAAAATATCATGTTATAATAAGTCTGCTGTTTATCGGGATGTAAGCGGACGAAAGTGTCGTTCTTCGTTATAAGTATCATATACGGATCGGGTATACGGGTGCAGAAGAATGAAGCATAGATTAACGATAAGAATATAAAAGAGGTGAAAAGCATGAGAAAAGGAATCCATCCAGATTACTATCAAGCAACTGTTACATGTAACTGTGGTAACACATTCGTAACAGGTTCTACAAAACCAGAGATTCACGTTGAGATTTGTTCAAAATGTCATCCTTTCTATACAGGCCAGCAGAAAGCTAATAAGGCTCGTGGACGTATTGAACAGTTCAACAAGAAATACGGTATGAAATAGAATTAAGCAGTTATTTTATTACAAGGTTGAGGTTGTTGAATCTCAACCTTTTTAATTGAAATTTTAGATGAGATATTCATTATTTTATATTTTTTTCATTTACATAATTTCGCTTTGTGATATAATACAATAAGTTAATAATGTATTATGAGTGGAGGATATTATGAAATTTTCAGGTGTTGGCGGACAGGCTGTTATGGAAGGCGTGATGATGCGTAATAAGGATTATTATGCTGTAGCTGTAAGAAAGCCTGATAAAGAAATAGAAGTAAAAGTATCAGAATATGAAGGAATAATAAAGAACAAACGTATTAGAAAAATCCCGGTTTTAAGAGGAATGATAGCTTTTGTGGAATCTTTGTATCTTGGAATGTCAACTCTTATGTATTCGGCTTCTTTTTTTGAGGATGAAGAAGAATCTAAAGAAAGCAATTCCAGAGAGAGTATAACTAAGAATGATAGTCTTAAAGAAAGCAACTCTCAGGGGATTATGATTGCAGGTACGGTGATAGTATCAATTTTGCTTGCAGTTGGATTGTTTTTTGTTTTGCCTTATTTTATATCAATATTTTTTGAAAAATTTATTAAGTCTAATTTTTTTGTGGTTTTCTTAGAAGGAATAACAAGACTTGTGATTTTTATTTTATATATTAGTCTTATTTCATTTACACCAGATATAAAGAGGGTATATATGTATCATGGTGCTGAGCATAAATGTATTAATTGTATTGAACATGGACATAAACTAACAGTCGAAAATGTAAGAAAAAGTTCTAAACATCATAAACGATGCGGAACAAGTTTTTTGATTTTAGTCATGATGATAAGTATTGTATTTTTTATGTTCATTCAATTTGATTCTCATATTGTTAAATTATTAGTTCGTTTGATTTGTGTTCCTCTTATAGCAGGTGTGTCTTATGAGTTTATTCAATTAGCTGGTAAAAACGATAATAAATTTATTGATTTAGTAAGCGCACCAGGTCTTTGGATGCAAAGAATAACGACAAAAGAACCAGACGATGATATGATAGAAGTTGGAATTGCTTCAGTTGAAGCAGTTTTTGATTGGAGTAAATGGCAAAAGGAACAGAGAATATATGACTTATAAAGAAGTATTAGATAATGGAACTGAGCGTTTATTAGACGCAGGAATTGTTGATGCAAAGAATGATGCTTGGTTATTACTAGAGATGGTATGCAAAATAGATAGAAATTATTATTACATGCATATGCAAGATGAGGTTTTGGCAGAGCATATTAGAGAGTATGATCTTGTAATTGGCAAGCGTGCGGAAAGGGTACCTCTTCAATATATAACTGGTGAGCAGGAATTTTATGGCTTGAATTTTAGAGTTAACAGTTCGGTACTTGTTCCAAGACAAGATACGGAAACTCTAGTTGAAGAAGTACTTAAGAGAATAGAACCTAATATGTCAATTCTTGATATGTGTACAGGTAGCGGTTGCATTTTAATAAGTGTATTGAAAAACTCGATAGGGGTATCTGGTCTAGGGATAGATATTTCTAAGAATGCAATAAATCTTGCTAAAGAGAATGCAAAGATTAATAATGTTGTTGCTGAATTTGAAACAAGTGATTTATTTGAAAATGTAAAAGACAAATATGATATAATTGTTTCAAATCCGCCATACATAAAAACTGAGGAAATACAAAATCTTATGCCTGAAGTTGCAATGTTTGAACCAATAGGGGCATTAGATGGCAAAGAAGATGGTTTGTATTTTTATAGAAAAATAGTAAGACATAGTAAAGAATTCTTAAATCACAAAGGATATCTTATTCTTGAAATAGGATATGATCAGGGAAAAAGCTTAGATCTTATGATGAATCAAGCGGATTTTAAGAATGTTCAAGTTATAAAGGATCTTGCAGGCAATGATAGAGTTGTTGTGGGACAGTTAGAGTAGATTTATTTATTTTTAATAAATTTAGATTGCAATGTGAAAGAAAGGAATACAGTGTAATTATGTTATTTGATAAGTTAGATGATACAGTAAGACATTACGAAGAGTTGATGAACACATTAAGTGAACCTGATGTGGCAAATGATACTAATCGTTTTAGAAAGCTTATGAAAGAACAAAGCGATTTAATGCCAATTGTTGACACATATAAACAATATAAAGAATGTCAGCAGAATATTGATGATTCATTAGAAATTTTAAGTGAAGAATCAGATGAAGAGATGAAAGAATTAGCTAAAGCAGAATTAAGTGAGTCTAAAGAAAATTTAGAAGTTTTAGCACAGAAATTAAAGATTTTACTTCTTCCAAAAGATCCTAACGATGATAAAAACGTTATCGTTGAAATTAGAGCAGGTGCCGGCGGAGATGAGGCAGCTTTATTTGCCGCTGAAATTTATAGAATGTATATTCATTATGCAGAGACACAGAATTGGAAAGTAGAGACACTTGAAGTAGAAGAAATCGGTATAGGTGGAATGAAGAAAGTTAACTTCATGTTAAGTGGACCAAGCGTTTATTCAAAAATGAAATATGAATCAGGTGTACATCGTGTACAGCGTGTACCAGCTACAGAATCTGCAGGTAGAATTCATACATCTACAATTACGGTTGCAGTTATGCCTGAGGCTGAAGATGTAGATATTAAAATTGATGAGAAAGATATTCGTATTGACGTAATGAGAGCGTCTGGTAACGGTGGACAGTGTGTAAATACAACTGATTCAGCTGTTCGTTTAACTCACTATCCAACAGGTATTGTTATTTATAGTCAGACTGAAAAATCTCAGATTCAAAATAAGGCTAAAGCATTTGCTTTATTAAAAACTAAATTATATGATTTAGAGTTACAAAAGAAGCAGGATGCTGAATCTGCAGAGCGTTTAAGTCAAATTGGTACAGGCGATCGTTCAGAGAAGATTCGTACATACAATTTTCCACAAGGACGTGTAACTGATCATAGAATCAACTTAACATTATATAAATTAGATAAAATTTTAAATGGTGATATTGCGGAAATTTTAGATGCATGTATCGCAGCAGATCAAGCAAAGAAACTAAGTAAAATGGGCGAGGATTAATAAAAAAGATTGTAGTGTTTTGCTACAATCTTTTTTTAAAAGTATAATAAATAGGAGAAAAATATGGCAAAAAAATTTTATGCAGTTCGAAAAGGATATAAGACAGGTGTTTTTAATACTTGGGCAGAATGCGAAAAGGCTGTAAAAGGTTTTAAAGGAGCTATGTATAAAAGCTTTTTGACATTAGATGAAGCAAAGGAGTATTTAGGAGATTCATCTTCCAAAAAAATAGATGAAAATTTGCCATTTGCATTTGTTGATGGCTCTTTTAATATTGCTACAAAGGTATACGGATATGGCGGCTTTTTGAATTACAATGGAAAACGTTATGTTTTGCAGGGAAACGGAAAAGATGAAGAAATGGCAAGTATGCGAAATGTATCTGGCGAAATATTAGGTAGTATGGCCGCAATGGAAAAAGCTATAGAGCTAGGAATAGAAGAAATCAATATTTACTATGATTATATGGGAATTGAAATGTGGGCAAAAGGCGAATGGAAAAGAAATAAAAAAGGTACAATTGCCTATTATGACTACTACAATTCAATTAAATCGGCATTAAAAGTAAATTTTGTTAAAGTAAAAGGTCATTCAGGTATTGAAGGAAACGAAGAAGCTGATAGACTAGCAAAAGAAAGCGTAGGAATTTAATGCTATTCTTATAGTACATCTTTTGTATAATCATTTATAATAAAATAAAAAATATAAAATAAAAAACGAAATAGAGAGGATTAGTTATGAGTGAGTTTAGAGTTGAATTAAAAAAGGTAGTAGATGATAGTTATGACATTTTAATAGGACATAATTTAAGAAAAAAATTGGTTGATGATGTAGCAGATGGTTTGCTTGGAAAAATCAAGAAATTTGCTATCATTACTGATACAAACGTTCTAGAAATTTATGCGGAACCAATCTATAAGATGCTAGTTGAAAAAGGTTATAAAGCTGATTTGTTTATTATTCAGGCAGGCGAAAAAAGTAAAACAAGAGAAACAAAGAGCAAAATCGAAGATGCCATGCTTGAAAAAGGATACAGAAGAGATTGTGCTGTAATAGCAGTTGGTGGAGGCGTTGTTTCTGATTTAGGTGGATTTTTAGCGGGAACTTATGGAAGAGGTGTTCCATTTATTACATATGCAACAACACTTTTATCAGCAGCAGATGCTTCAATAGGTGGTAAAACTGCAGTAGATACACCTCTTGCAACTAATTTGATAGGGCTTTTTAACCAACCAAGAAAAGTATATATTGATTTAGAAGCATGGAAGACATTGCCTGAGAGACAGATGTATAGTGGTATGGCAGAAACAATTAAGCATGCTTGTTTAGCGAGCAAGGAATTATTTGTTTTTTTACAGGAAAACATGGATAAAATATATTCGAATGATGTTGAAGCGTGCGAATATATAGCCAATTATAATTGTGAAATCAAATATAATGTTGTAATGAAAGATGAAAGAGAAAGCGGTTTGCGTGAAGTGTTAAATCTAGGTCATACAGTAGGTAGAGCAATTGAAACTGTAAGTGATTATCGTTTGTTACATGGAGAAGCTGTAGCAATAGGTTTGGTTGCACAGGCATATTTAGCAAAAGAAAAGGGTTATATGACAGAAAGTGAAGTGAAAAAAGTCATTAATCTTTTAAAAAAAGCAAAACTTCCAACAGAAATTCCGGAGTATGTAGATAAAGAAGAATTGATAAATAAGCTTTATACAGATAAAAAAGTAAGAGATGGCAAATTAAGATTTGTTTTAGAAAATGGTATAGGAGATGTTGTTTGTTTTGGGGAAAATGAATATGCAACTCCAATTCATGAAGACGAAGTTAGAAATATCATTGACAAGTATTTTGAATAAATATTTCTAATAATAAAGCAATTATTGAGTGTGTTAGAGAGGTATAGTTGTTTTCATAGACTATAAAATGTATTATAATTATCATAGGAGATTTTTAAAGGTATTGGAGGAGTAAAGTGAATAAGCAGGAAAAAAGTTATTTAGAACTATTGTCGTGTACATTTCCAACAATTGAAGCGGCATCGACAGAAATAATAAATTTGCAATCAATTTTGAATTTACCTAAAGGAACTGAACATTTTATGTCGGATATTCACGGCGAATTTGAAGCATTTTCACATGTTTTAAAAAATGGCTCAGGTGCGGTAAGAAAAAAAATAGAAGATGTATTTGGTCATTCACTAACAACGGCGGATAAATCGGCGCTTGCAACGCTTATTTATTATCCAAAAGAGAAGATGGAATTAGTCAAAAAGAAAGAAAAAGATATGGACAATTGGTATAAGATAACATTATATCGATTAATTGAAGTATGTAAGACTGTTTCATCAAAATATACAAGATCAAAAGTTAGAAAGGCTTTGCCACCGGATTATTCGTATGTAATTGAAGAATTAATAGCAGAAAAACCGGAAGTTTTGAATAAAGAGGCATATTATGAGGCTATTGTAAATACTATTGTTGAACTTGGTAATGCTGAGAATTTTATCGTTGCATTAGCGGAATTGATTCAAAGATTAGTAATTGATAGACTTCATGTTATAGGAGATATTTATGACAGAGGTTCAGGATCTCATTTGATAATGGATAGATTATGTAAATATCATTCTTTAGATATTCAATGGGGCAATCATGACGTCCTTTGGATGGGGGCAGCAATAGGTAACAAAGCATGTATTGCAAGTGCGATTAGAAACAGTATCAGATATGGTAATTTAGATATGCTAGAAGAAGGTTATGGAATCAATATGTTACCTTTAGCAACATTTGCAATGGATGTTTATAAAAAGGATCCTTGTACCCGATTTGTTTTAAAGGGTGAGGTCGTAGCGACTGAAGTTGAAACTGAATTAGTAAAAAAAATGCATAAAGCGATTGCAATAATTAAGTTTAAATTAGATGGTCAGTTAGCCAAGAAGTATCCGGAATTTGGAATGACTGAAAGAAGTATGATGGACCAGATAGATTATGAACACGGTTGGGTTACTATTGATGGAAAGAAATATCAAATGAGGGATATGCATTTTCCAACAGTTGATCCTAATGATCCAACGAAGCTTTCGCCAGAGGAAGAGGATGTAATGAATCATTTACAATCGTCTTTTATACATTGTGAAAAGCTTCAGAAACATATGAATCTTTTAATGAAAAAAGGCAATATGTATAAAACATTTAACGGAAATCTATTGTACCATGGATGTATGCCAATGAATGAAGATGGAACTTTTGCAAAGGTATGGGTTTTCGGAAAAGAGTATAAGGGAAAAGAATTATATGATGTTATAGAATCATATGTTAGAAAAGCTGTTTTTTCAGTCGATTCTGTAGAAAAGAAGCAGGCAGAAGATATTTTCTGGTTTTTATGGACTGGACCAAGGTCACCTTTGTATGGACGAGATAAAATGGCAACTTTTGAGAGGTACTTTTTAGATGATCCAGAAGTTAAAAAAGAGTATAAAAATGAATACTATCAGAGGCTAGATAAAGCTGAATTAGCGGCTACTATTTTAAAAGAATTTGGTTTGTCGCCTAAGAATGGCCACATAATTAATGGTCATGTCCCAGTTCATAGAGTGGATGGTGAAAAACCAGTAAAATGCGAAGGAAAGTTGATTATTATTGATGGTGGATTTTCAAAAACATATAGAAAAGAAACTGGAATAGCAGGTTACACTTTAATATACAATTCATATGGTTTGACGCTTGCAGCACATGATCCATTTGTTTCTAGAGAGGAAGCTGTTTCCAATGAAATTGATATTGCATCACGTCAAGAGGCAGTTCAATATACAGATCATCGAATTTTAGTTGGTGATACAGATAATGGAAAACAGATGAAATGCCGAATAAAAGAATTGAAAGCACTTATAGAAGCATATAGATTAGGTGAAATTAAGGAGAAAACCAAATAATGCCAATTGTAAATGATTTTAATTTTGAGGATAACCAAGAAGCTTTAAAGGCTAAAAAAGAAGTCGAAGGAATTAAATACGTTAAATCAAAGGGGAATTTTGAGGATGTTAATCAAGTGATAAAGATTTATTCCATGCTAATAGAAAAAGAATATTTTTCGACAGTAGTCGGAATCAGTTTTTTAGTGTCCCTTAGAAATAGAGCGTTAGAATTAGGAGCAAGTGAAGAGCAACTACCTACTATTTATATTCCTAAGAAAGAAGAAATTGAGCTAGATGATGGAAAAGCTGCTAGAAGAGAATTAGCTCAATTTAAAAGGAATATGGTTTCTAAGAAGGAATATGCGACTTTGAGTAAAAGAAAAAAATTTGTTACTTTTTTAGCGATTATTTTTGGTATTTCAATAATTGGAATGTTTGCAATAATGTTTTATACCAGGTCGACGACAACTATCGTTAATTATGAAAATGAGATTATTAACAAGTACGAGGCGTGGGAAAAAAAATTAAACAAAAAAGAAAAAGAACTAAATAAAAAAGAAAAATATTTAGAAGGCTTAGAGAAGAAGCTTAAAAAGATTCAAACTGAATCTAAAGAAAAAACAACAGAGAAAAAAACTGAAAAAACAACAAATCAAACAACGGATAAATAGGGAAAAGTCCATCTTAAAGTACTTACATATAAGTGGTGCGAAAGATGGGCTTTTTGTTCACATTTTTTTCATAGGAGTAGATTATACTAGAAACAAATTAGAGAACGTAAAAATAGAGTGAGGTAAATAAAATGGATAAACTAAAAATACTAGTAGTAGATGATGAAGCTAGAATGAGAAAATTAGTAAAGGATTTTTTGGTTAGACAAGACTATGAAGTATTAGAAGCTGGTGATGGAGAGGAAGCATTAAAAGTTTTTTATGAAAATAAGGATATTGCAGTGATAATTTTAGATATTATGATGCCTAAGATGAACGGTTGGGAGGTTTGTAAAGAAATAAGAGATTCCTCAAAGGTTCCAATTATTATGTTAACAGCTAAAGGTGATGAATCAGATGAATTGATGGGATTTAATCTAGGTGTTGACGAATATGTAACGAAACCTTTTTCACCTAAAATACTTGTCGCAAGAGTTGGCGCTATTATTCGTAGAACATCACAAAATGATACAGATGAAGTGTATGAAATGGACGGAATTAAACTAGATAAAAGTGCTCATTTATTGGAAATTGATGGAGAAGTTATTAATTTAAGCTTTAAAGAGTTTGAATTATTGTCTTATTTTATGGAAAATGCAGGAATTGCATTGTCTAGAGATAAGATTTTAGATAATGTCTGGAATTATGATTATTATGGTGATGCAAGAACAATAGATACTCATGTTAAAAAATTAAGAAATAAGATGGGTAAAAAAGGTGAACTTATTAAAACTATTTGGGGTATGGGATATAAGTTTGATGTAAAAAAATAAAACAGTATAAAAACCAAAATATTTTGAAGTAATGGAGAAATGTATGGAAGACGTGTTGAAAAAAAAGAGAGCGCCGTTAACAATTCAGCTAATTGTTACTATGGTTTCTTTGGTTGCGGGCACAATATTGTTGTGTGCTTTTATAAACAGTACTTGTTTGGAACGCTTTTATGTTTATAAAAAAGAAAATTCAATTATAGATGGATTCAAAATAATTAATAAAGCAGCAAATAATAATTATTTATCTTCAAGTAAATTTGATATAAAGTTTGAATCCATATGCGCAAATAAAAATCTTACGATTGCTATAGTAGGAAGCGATAAAACAACAATTAGATCGTCATCAACTAATGAACCATATATTTTTATGCAAATTAACGACATGATTTATGGAGATGATGATAATGCCGTTGTTTTGAAGAAAGAAAAAAATTATGTCCTACAAAAACGTTTTGACGATAGAATGAATGCTTACTTTTTGACTCTATATGGAAAACTCGGCGATGGATCAACAATTTTTATGAGAACACCTTTAGAAAGTATTAGAGAAAGTGCGCAACTTACAAATTTCTTTTTTGAATGTGTAGGTGGACTAGCAGTTATTGGAAGTGCAATAGTTATTATTTTTGTGTCGAGAAGAATATCAAGACCAATTCTTCAATTGTCAAAGATTTCTAAAGAAATAACTAATCTAAATTTTGATGCAAAATATAAAAGTTATATGCTTAGTAGTAGAGAAACTGACGAACTTGGAAATAATATGAATATTTTATCAGATACTTTGCAAGACGTTATTTCTGAGCTAAAAGAGGCAAATAATGAACTTATGCAAGACCTTGAAAAGAAAGAAAAAATTGATGAGATGAGAAAAGAATTTTTATCAAATGTCTCACACGAGTTAAAGACGCCTCTTGCATTGATTCAGGGGTATGCTGAAGGATTAAAAGAATGTATTAATGATGATCCTGAAAGTAAGGATTTTTACAGCGATGTTATTATTGATGAAGCTGGCAAAATGAATAAAATGGTTCAAAAACTGTTGACATTAAACCAATTAGAGTTTGGTAACGAAATGGTTGAAATGAAGAGATTTGAGTTAGGTGAATTAATTGACGGAGTTGTTAATGCGTCATCCTTGATGGCTTCTCAGAATGACATAAATATTAAATTTAAAATTAACAATCCGATTTATGTGTGGGGCGATGAATTTAAGGTTGAGGAGGTTATTTCTAATTTTTTAAGTAATGCAATTCATTATGCAAAAAATGAAAAACAAATTGAAATAAATGTTGAAGTAAAAGATGATATTGTAAGAACAACAGTATTTAATACGGGAGATTTGATTCCAGAAGAAGAAATTGATAAAGTTTGGATTAAATTTTACAAAGTTGATAAAGCAAGAACTAGAGAATATGGTGGCTCTGGTATTGGTTTATCAATTGTAAAAGCTATAATGGATTCCTTCCATCAAAAATGTGGAGTAGAAAACAAAAAAAATGGAGTTGCATTCTGGATGGAACTTCAAAAAGGCTAATTGCTATAAAGTTTTTAAAATGTTTATAATTTAAGAATATTCGTAAGGTTAAAAAAATAGTGGATTATTACGATAACTAAAGTAGAATTATTATGATTGTCTGTGGAGTTGTGTTATGACAACTTATGATAGTTATAATAATAAGTTAAGATGTGTTTTTTCATAAAAGTAAAGGCGGAGGAATACTATGAAAAACAAAAAAGGTATACTCTTAGCGTTACTACTTTCAAATTCGTTACTTTTAAGTGGTTGCGTAGTAACTCCACTAATTGAATTAACCGATGACGAAAATGCGTTGATTACTAATTATTCGGCTAAAGTAGTAGCAAAATATAATACTTATCAAAAAGATGGATTAAATTGTACGTTACCTGATCCGGTGCTAGAACGGTCTACAGAGGAAAAAGTTGAAGAGAAAAATACGGAAGAGAGTACAGAGGTAGATGAAGAGAAAAACACTGAGAAATCTGATACGAAGGAGAATAAAGAAAATAATCAAACGACATCAGAAAATAAAGAAGATAATTCATCGTCGACAACCTTAGCTAAATTAATGGAACATGAAAACGATTTGACGATAGAGTGTACTGGTACAACAACCGCTCAAAGTTTCAATGAAAAGGGCGTGTATTCTATTTCACCTCAGCCAGGCATGTTGTACGCAGTAGTTCATTTGAAAGTAACTAATAAGACTAGTTCGGATGTGGCAGTTAACAATTTAATGAAAACATTAGATATATCTGCAAAAATAAATGGAGAGACTTATCCTGCAATGAAGAGTTTGCTTTCAAATGATTTCTTTACATATACGGGTACAGTAACAGCTAATAGTTCTATAGATATGGTAATGCTTTTTGAAATACCTAGTGATGCGGCAGCAGGTTTAGGTGGAATTTTGTTAGAGGCGACTGTAAATGGAACAAAAAGTGCTGTCAAATTATAAAAATAGCGAGTGTGTGACGATATATAAGACATAGATATCTGAATATAGATATATTATGTTAACGTTTTTGTTATGTTGTCATTGCTCGGGGAGGAGACTAAATGGATACAAATATTCTATTAGAATCAGGAACCAATGAATTAGAATTATTAGAATTCACGTTAGGTGATAATCATTATGGAATTAACGTAGCCAAAATTAGAGAAATTTTACAATATCAGCAAATTACGCCAGTTCCAAATTCGCATCCAAGTGTAGAAGGTATTTTTATGCCTAGAGATACTATGATTACTGTTATAAGTTTGAAAAAGTGTTTGGGTTTACCTGAGACAAAAGGTGAAGGTCTTTTTATCATTACGAATTTTAACAAATTAAATGTTGCTTTTCATGTTGATCAGGTATTAGGAATCCATCGTGTATCTTGGGATGCAATAATTAAACCTGATGCTACAATAAATGCACAGGATACAAGCACATCTACCGGTGTAATCAAATTAGGAGCAAAGCTAGTCGTTATTTTGGATTTCGAGTCTATTGTATCAAGCATTAGTCCAGAGACAGGTCTTAGAGTTTCAGACGTAGATACAATGAAAGAAGAAAGAAGCCGAAGCGATTCAACTATTCTTATTGCAGAAGATTCTCCACTACTTAGTAAACTTATTACAGATTGTCTGAAGAAAGCAGGATATACAAGCCTAATTATAAACGGAAATGGTCAGGAAGCATGGGATCGTTTGAGAGCTATGAAAAAAGAAGGCGGTGTCGCCGAGAAAATTGATTGCATAGTAACGGATATTGAGATGCCTATGATGGATGGTCATAGATTGACAAAATTGGTAAAAAGTGATGATGAAATGAAAGAAATTCCATTGATTATCTTCTCTTCACTTGTTAACGATGAAATGAGAAGAAAAGGCGAGTCGTTAGGTGCAGATGCACAATTAACTAAGCCAGAGATTGGTCAGCTAGTATCAGCAATTGACGATTTAATTGATAAAGCTCATAGTTCAAGAAGAGGCTAGATGAATGTAGAAAATAATTAAGGATGTGATAAGAGTGTCACATCCTTTTTCACTAAAAGAGAGTATTTGTAGTTCTTTTGATTATATAGTATAAAACTAAAGAATAAACTGTGTGTTTAATAAACGGGCAGTAAGATTGGAGGGAGAGTGGAAAATGGAAAAACATCCAGAAGAAGATTATTTAGATGATTTGTTAAAAGCTATGGATGAAACTGTTAGTGATTCGGCTTTAAATAAAGCTGAAGCTTCTGCTCTATCTGTCAATCATTTAGATGAAAAAGTAGATCCATCTCGTGCATTTGGTAGAAAATCTGCGGACGATTTTTTAAGAGATTTCAATAAAGAATTAGAACAAACATCTAATAATGGAGTTTTTGCAAAAAATATTGAAAAAGAACTAGATGAATTTGAAAAAATAATAAATGATTCAACAAAGCGTGCGAAAAAAGAAAATAACGATAATATATTTAAAACTGATGAGGGCAAAGAGATTAGAGAGTTATTAGGAAGAACAGATGGAACGAGCCCTATAGATGAAGACGAGGAAGAAAGCGATGATGTTGAAACTGATATAGAATCTATGGATTTGGGTAGTGACATAGATTTAGAAAATGACCTAAATCTAGAAGGCAATCTAGAATCAGATAGCAATTTAGAAAGTGACCTAGACATAGAAAGTAATCTTGATTTAGATGGTGATTTAGATTTAGATAATGACGTGGATACAGAAAACGATTTAGAACTCAAAGAAGGAGAAGAATTAAACTTAAACATAGACGAAATTCAGTTAAATGATGTTGAAGAACCAGAAAATGAGATTGATACTCTTGATTTAGATATCGAAGAAGACGAGGCTGATTCATTAGAAGCAGACATACAAGAATCGTTTGACGATTTAGTTAGTCAACTTGGTAACGACGGTGAGATGGAAGAAAAAGAAGATGAAGAAAAAGAAGATGAAGTAAGAGAAGACGAAGAAAAAGAAGATGTAGAAAATGATGAAACAGAAAAATTAGAAACAGCAGAAACTACACAGAATGAGCCAGAAATAGAAAATATTACTTCTGAGAGTAAAGAAGGTGAAATAGATTTGGCAGAGAAAGAAAATGAATCAATTGAGGAATTGTTAGACGATTCTAATTTGGATTTAGGTTTAGATGATTTAGATGATTTGTTTAAAGATGATGAAGATAAAAGTTCAAGTGATGAAATAAATTTAGAGGCTGAGACTTCAAGTGAATCTTCAGGAGAACCCTCGTTAGAGGAATTGGCTGAAGGATTATCAAATCTTGAAACAGAAGATACATCTGATAGTGGAGATGATTCGGATGAATCAATTGAAGAAGGTTCAGATGAAGATAATTCAAAGGGCAAGAAAAAAGGAAAAAAGAAAAAAGATAAAGGTGATGGTGAAAAAAAAGGTGGCTTTTTTGCAAAATTAGTGGGAATGCTATTTGGACCGGATGATGAAGATGAAGAAGGCACTGCCGGAGCAGGAGATGCAACAGCAGGTGAACTTTCAGAAGAAAATGCAGCTATCTTAGCAGAATTAGGGATGAGTGGCGCAGAAGGTGCCGATTCCAAAGGAAAAAAGAAAAAAGAAAAAAAGAAAAAAGAGAAAAAGCCTAAAGAAAAGAAAGAAAAACCAAAGAAAGAAAAGAAACCAAAGAAAGAAAAACCTAAAAAAGAAAAGAAACCAAAAGAAGTAGATAATACGCCACCATTACCAAAAGGCCCAGTAATTACGATTTGGATTATGGCATTGTCACTTTTGGCATTTATATATTTAGGAACCAATCTAATACGAAAAGATATGCTTATGAAGAATGCTAAAACTTCGTTTGAACAAAAAAAATATTCTCAGGCATATCGAGAACTATCCGGATTAGACATAAAAAAAACAGATGAAAAAATGTATGCAAAAGCAGAAATGTTTGCAAGTCTAGAAGGTAGATACAATGCGTATATGACATTTTATAAAGCACATAAATATGATATGGCCTTAGATGCTCTTGTGTGTGGTAAAGGTAGATGTGAAAATTATAGAGAATTAGCAAAACAACTAAAATGTGAAAAAGAGCTAACAGATTATGAAAACCAAATTGATGCTGCATTACAAGATTCATTTGGGGTATCGCCAGAACAGGCCAAGCAGTGGTATAATATAGGAGATTGGAATCAATATTCAATCGAAATATATAAGAAAGTAAGAGAATTAGGCTTACTTGAAAGTTAGGAGACCACTACTATGATAGCAATTATTGACTACAATGCTGGCAATTTAAAAAGTGTAGAAAAAGCCTTTGTTTCGCTGAAAGAAGAATGTGTTGTTACAAGAGATTTGAACACTATTCTTTCGGCGGACAAAGTTGTTTTGCCAGGAGTCGGAGCTTTTGGAAAAGCAATGGTACAATTAAAAAAATATGAACTCGACAAAGCAATAAAGGAAGTAGTTTCTGAAGGTAAACCATTTTTGGGAATTTGTCTTGGATTACAACTTTTATTTGAAGGAAGTGAAGAAAGTAGCGGCGTTGAGGGATTAAATATTTTGGATGGACAAATTATACGAATTCCATCAAAGGAAGGATTAAAGATTCCTCATATTGGATGGAATAGTTTAGATATCACCCCAGATGGACGTTTGTTCAAGGGACTTGATGCTAATCCTTATGTATATTTTGTCCATTCTTATTATTTGAAAGCAAAAGATGAGCAAATAGTTAAAGCTACTACAGAATATGGCGTTAATATTCATGCTTCTGTTGAAAAGGATAATGTTTTTGCATGTCAATTCCATCCAGAGAAGAGTAGTAGCGTAGGATTAAAAATTTTGGAAAATTTTTGCAACATAAAGTAAAGTTTTGAATTTAATTTTTAGAGAATTTTTTTAATAGAAATAATTAAAAATAATAAAAAAATTTCAAAGAAATAGTATCAAAACTGCAGTTAAAAAAGAAAGGGAATACTATGTTTACAAAAAGAATAATTCCATGTTTAGATGTAAAAGATGGAAGAGTAGTAAAAGGAGTTAATTTTATCAATTTAAAGGATGCAGGAGATCCAGTTGAAATTGCAAAAGTTTATGATAAAGCAGGAGCAGATGAATTAGTATTTTTAGATATAACAGCTTCATCCGATAACAGAAATACAGTGATAGATATGGTTTCTAAGGTTGCTTCAAATGTATTTATACCATTTACAGTAGGAGGAGGAATCAGAACTGTCGAGGATTTTAAGGCCTTATTGAGAGAAGGAGCTGATAAGATTTCAATAAATTCCGCTGCAATAAATAATCCTGATTTAATTGCAGAAGCCGCAGAACGTTTTGGAAGTCAGTGCGTAGTAGTGGCGATAGATGCTAGAAAACGTGAAGATAATAGCGGTTGGAATGTTTATAAAAACGGAGGTAGAGTTGATACAGGCTTAGATGCAGTTGAGTGGGCCCAAAAAGCAGATCAATTAGGAGCAGGAGAAATTTTGCTTACAAGTATGGATTGTGATGGCACCAAAAATGGATACGATATAGAACTCACAAGAACTATTGCTGAAAATGTATCAATTCCTGTAATTGCTTCTGGAGGTGCTGGAGTAAAAGAACATTTTTACGATGCACTAGAAGAAGGAAAAGCAGATGCAGTGCTTGCAGCATCACTTTTCCACTATAAGGAGTTAGAAATCAAAGATTTAAAAGAATATTTAGCAAAAAAGGGAATATCGGTTAGATTGTAGGAAGGAGATAACATATTAAGTTATACTAGAGAATGAAAGTTACAAATGATTGGCAGAATGTTTTAGAAAAAGAATACAAAAAAGATTACTATAAAGATTTATATAAATTTGTTTTGGAGGAATATCAAACACAAATTATATATCCACCAGCAGATGATATTTTTAATGCATTACATTTGACACCACTAAAAGATGTAAAAGTGTTGATTTTAGGACAAGATCCTTACCATAATGAACATCAGGCTCATGGATTGAGTTTTTCCGTTTTACCGGATCAAAAAGAAATTCCACCATCTTTGCAAAATATATATAAAGAATTAAATAGTGATTTGGGTTGTTATATTCCTAACAATGGTTTCCTTGAAAAATGGGCCAAGCAGGGAGTGTTAATGTTGAACACTGTTTTGACGGTAAGAGCACATCAGGCAAATTCGCATAGAGGACATGGATGGGAAAAATTTACTGATGCCATCATAAAAGCAGTAAATGAGAAAGAAGAGCCAGTTGTATTCTTGTTATGGGGACGACCAGCGCAAATGAAAGAAAAAATGGTAACAAATCCTAAACATTTGGTTTTAAAAGCTCCTCATCCAAGTCCTTTATCAGCATATAGAGGATTCTTTGGATGCAAACATTTTAGTCAAACAAATGATTTTTTAGAAAAAAATGGTATAAAACCGATTGATTGGCAGATTGAAAATATAAATTAATTATTATATTCAATCACTATATTTAGTCATTATATTTAGTCATTATATTTAATCATAAAACACCCTCTTTTGACGATATAATATACGTAAGTGTATGCAAAATTATCAAAAGGGGGTGAATTTATGGCAATAACAACAGGATTTAATAGTCAATCTATAAGTATGCTTTTTTCACAGAATCAGAATAATAAAACCAATACCAATAGCATATCAAGCATTTACAAATTATCGAGTGATTATAGCACGATTAAATTTGGTGGCTATGGACAATTGGTCAAATCATACATAAATAAAGTTGAAGGAAGTAGTAGTTCAAGCAAGAGTAAAACTAAATATGAAGATGTTGATACTTTAGCAAGAATAAAAGAATCACTTAATATTGATAAAGATAATGCTAAGAGTACATCAGTTTCTAAAGAATCAAACAAGACAATTGTAGCAGTTGAGGAAAAAGCAGATAAGCTGATTAAAACTGCGAAAGAGCTCAATTCTGACAATAAGATTTATGATGATTCAGAAAAACTAAATAAAAAGATTAATGAATTTGTAGATAATTATAATAGTTTGCTTAAAGAAAAGGAAAATATTAAATCAACTACAATTGATAAATCATATGAAAATCTAGTTAATGCGACAAAATCTAATGAAAAATTATTAAAAGCGGTCGGAATAACAATAAATGAAGATAAAACGCTTAAGATTGATGATGAAGTTTTAAAAAATGCAGATAAGGACAAGTTAAAAGTTTTGTTTAAAGACAATGCATCATATGGTTATAGTACAAGGCTTAATGCATCTATGATTCAGATGAATGCAAAGAATGAAGCCAATAAATCAAATACATATAATTTTGATGGAGCATACACAAATAACTATAATAGTGGCTCATTATTTAATTATTTAATTTGACAATATAAATTAATCGGATAATAAAAAATAAATTTGACATTTAACATTTAAAAGAGAGATATTATTGCACGTTTTGTACAATAGCATCTCTCTTTTTAAAAAAAGATTATTAGATATTAATCTTCTGACTCTTCAACTGAAAATACTTGACGTTTTCTAGCCATTTCATCACTTTCAAGATATTCATCATAAGTTGTTACTTTATCAATCATGCTACCATTTGGTAAAAATTCAATGATACGATTAGCTGTTGTTTGAACAACCTGATGGTCGCGGCTTGAGAATAAAATAACACCAGGGAATTTAATCATACCATTATTTAATGCAGTGATTGATTCCATGTCTAAGTGGTCAGTAGGCTCGTCAAACATTAATACATTGCTACCTTCAATCATCATACGAGAAAGAAGAACACGAACTTTTTCACCACCGGATAATACACGCATCTTTTTAACACCATCTTCTCCGGCAAATAACATACGTCCTAAGAATCCACGTACATAAGTAGCTTCTTTAACTTCTGAGAATTGAGTTAACCAATCAACGATTAATGAATCAGTGTCAAAAATCTCAGTATTATCTTTAGGGAAGTAAGACTGGCTTGTTGTTACACCCCATTTATAAGATCCTTCATCAGGTTCTAATTCACCTGCTAAAATTTTAAATAATGTTGTTTTTGCTAATTCATTTCCACCAACGAAGGCGATTTTGTCATCATGTCCAACGATGAAAGAAATATTATCAAGAACTTTAACACCATCGATAGTTTTTGAAATTCCTTCAACTGTAAGAACTTCATTTCCGATGTCTCTGTTTGGTCTAAAATCAATATATGGATATTTACGGCTTGAAGGTCTAATTTCGTCAAGCTGAATTTTTTCAAGAGCTTTCTTTCTTGAAGTAGCCTGCTTAGATTTTGAAGCATTAGCAGAGAATCTTGAAATAAATTCTTGTAATTCTTTGATTTTTTCTTCTTTTTTCTTATTAGCTTCTTTCATCTGACGAATCATAAGCTGACTTGATTCATACCAGAAATCATAGTTACCAGCATAAATCTGTATTTTACCATAATCAAGATCTGCAATGTTAGTACAAACCTTATTAAGGAAGTATCTATCATGTGATACGATGATTACAGTATTTTCGAAGTTAATAAGGAATTCTTCTAACCACGAAATAGCATCTAAATCCAAGTGGTTAGTAGGCTCATCGAGTAAAAGAATATCTGGATTACCAAATAAAGCCTGAGCAAGTAAAACCTTAACTTTAGAAGCACCAGGTAAGTCCTTCATTAATGTATAATGCTCTTCAGAAGGAATACCAAGACCATTTAAAAGTGTAGCTGCATCACTTTCAGCATTCCATCCGTCCATCTCAGCAAATTCAGCTTCTAATTCACTAGCACGAATTCCATCTTCGTCACTAAAATCTTCCTTAGCATAAATTGCTTCTTTTTCCTTCATAATATCATATAGACGGCTATTTCCCATGATTACTGTATCAAGAACCATTTTGTCGTCATATTTAAAGTGATCTTGTTGTAGGAAAGAAAGACGTTGACCTGGAGTGATAATAACTTCACCACTAGTTGGTTCAATTTGTCCAGATAGTATTTTTAGAAAAGTAGATTTACCAGCACCGTTAGCACCGATTAATCCATAACAATTGCCCTCGGTAAATTTGATATTAACTTCTTCAAAAAGAGCTTTTTTACCAAGACGTAGAGTTACGTTACTTGTTTGAATCATAATTTTTAATTCTCCTATAAAATAATAAATAAAATATACTGTTTAATTATAATTTGTGAAAAAAAAATAGAGTCCTAGATGTATAAAAACATGAAGTCTTCTATACTATGCACAAATATATCATATTACATAATGTTCAAATGATATAATACTAAAAAACAACCTAAAAAGCAACTATAAAAAAATTATAAAAAAAGCGGATTTATATGCAATAGCACTATTAATTATATGAATAATTACCACCTTATATATAAAATAACTAAAAAGTATCTCAAAAAATACAATCCATTATAGTGGTTTTGCTTGATTTTTTTTGAAAAAATGTCTATATTTATATGTAGGGGATCGATTGAAAGGTCGATACAAAAATTTTGGACATTTGTTTAATAAAGAGTAGGAGGATTTACATGAAACGTTCAATGAAAACAATGGATGGAAATCATGCTGCAGCTCACGTATCATACGCTTACACAGATGTAGCATCAATCTATCCAATTACACCATCATCTGTAATGGCTGAAGCAACAGATGAATGGGCAACAGCAGGAAGAAAAAATATTTTTGGCCAGGAAGTACAGGTTACTGAAATGCAGTCTGAAGCAGGTGCAGCAGGTACAGTACATGGTTCATTGGCTGCAGGTGCTTTAACTACAACTTATACAGCATCTCAGGGATTATTACTTATGATTCCTAACTTATATAAAGTAGCAGGAGAAAGATTACCAGGTGTATTTAACGTATCAGCACGTTGTGTAGCTTCTCATGCATTAAATATTTTCGGTGATCACTCAGATGTTTACGCTTGTCGTCAAACAGGTGTTGCAATGCTTTGTGAATCATCTGTACAGGAAGTTATGGATTTAACACCTGTAGCTCATTGCGCAGCAATCAAAGGAAGAATTCCATTTATTAACTTCTTCGATGGATTCCGTACATCTCACGAAATTCAGAAAATTGAAACATGGGATTATGAAGATCTTAAAGATATGGTAGATATGGATGCAGTTGATGCTTTCCGTAAAGGATCATTAAATCCAAATCATCCATGTCAGATGGGTTCAGCTCAAAACCCAGATATCTTCTTCCAGACAAGAGAGTCATGTAACACAGCATACGATGAGTTACCAGCTATTGTACAAGAATACATGGACAAAGTTAATGAAAAAATTGGAACAAATTACAAATTATTTAACTACTATGGTGCACAGGATGCTGAAAAAGTTATCATCGCTATGGGTTCAGTTTGTGAAACAATCGATGAAACAATCGACTTCTTAATGGCTAGAGGCGAAAAAGTCGGTGTTGTTAAAGTTCGTTTATATAGACCATTCGTTAAAGAAGCATTAATCGAAGCAATTCCAGATACAGTTAAGAGAATCTCTGTATTAGATAGAACAAAAGAGCCAGGTTCATTAGGTGAGCCATTATACTTAGATGTTGTAGCAGCATTAAAAGGATCTAAATTTGATCAGGTTCCAGTATTTAGTGGACGTTATGGTTTAGGTTCAAAAGATACAACACCTGGACAGATTGTTGCAGTATACAACAACGAAACAAAAGAAAGATTTACAATCGGTATCATCGATGATGTTACAAATCTTTCACTTGAAGTTAAAGAAAATCCAGTTACAACACCAGAAGGAACAACAAACTGTAAATTCTGGGGACTTGGAGCAGACGGTACTGTAGGTGCTAATAAGAACTCAATCAAGATTATTGGTGATAATACAGATATGTATGCTCAGGCATATTTCGATTATGACTCTAAAAAATCAGGTGGTGTAACAATTTCACACTTAAGATTTGGTCATACACCAATTAGATCAACATATTTAATTTCACAAGCTAACTTCGTTGCTTGTCACTGTACAGCTTATATTTACAAATATAACATGGTACAAGACTTAGTTCCAGGTGGTACATTCTTATTCAATACACAGTGGTCTGTAGATGAATTAGATGAAAAATTACCAGGACAGGTTAAGAGATACATCGCAGAAAATAACATTAACTTCTATATTATCGATGGTGTTAAAATTGGTAAAGAAATCGGACTTGGAAAACGTATCAATACAGTTTTACAGTCAGCATTCTTCTCATTAACAAAATTAATTCCAGAAGAAGAAGTTATTAAATTAATGAAAGACGCAGCTACAAGATCATATGCTAAAAAAGGTGATAACGTTGTACGTATGAACCATGAAGCAATTGATGCAGGTGCAACAGCATATGTTAAAGTAGATGTTCCAGAAAGCTGGAAGAACTGCACAGATGATGATTATTCTAAAGAAGTTAAAGGTGACCGTAAAGATGCCGTTGATTTCGTTAAAGAAATTCAGTCAAAAGTTAACGCACAGCAGGGTAATACAATTCCAGTTTCAGTTGTTAAAAAATATGAAACAGGTTACACACCATCAGGTACAGCTGCATTTGAAAAACGTGGTGTAGCTACTGATGTTCCAGTATGGGATTCAACAAAATGTATCGAATGTAACCAATGTGCATATGTATGTCCACATGCGGCAATCCGTCCAGTTGCATTAACAGAAGAAGAGGCTGCTAATGCTCCAGAAGGAATGCAAATTAAAGATTTAAATACAATGCCAGGATACAAATTTGCAATCACTGTATCAGCTTATGACTGTACAGGATGTGGATCTTGTGTAAATGTTTGTCCAGATAAAGTTCAGGCAATTTCAATGGCATCATTTGAAGAAAACGAAGGTGAACAGGCATTCTTTGATTATGGTGTATCTCTTCCTGAAAAAGAAGAAGTTATCGAGAAATTCAAACTTACAACAGTTAAAGGTTCTCAGTTCAAGAAACCATTGCTTGAGTTCTCAGGAGCTTGTGGTGGATGTGGAGAAACTCCTTATGCTAGATTAATCACACAGTTATTTGGTGATAGAATGTACATTGCAAACGCAACAGGATGTTCTTCAATTTGGGGTAACTCATCACCATCTACACCATACACAGTAAATGCTAAAGGACAGGGTCCTGCATGGTCTAACTCATTATTCGAAGATGCAGCTGAGTTTGGTTATGGTATGTTACTTGCTCAGAGAGCTATTCGTGATAGATTAAAAGATGAAGTTGAAAAATTAGCTTCAGAGAGCACAGCAGTTAAAGATGCAGCAGACAAATGGGTAGAAACATTTGCAAGTGGTATCACAAACAAAGATGCAACAGATAAATTAGTTGAAGCATTAGAAAAAGATGGTTCAGAAGCAGCAAAAGCTATCCTTAAAGAAAAAGATTACCTTGCTAAGAAATCTCAGTGGGTATTCGGTGGTGACGGATGGGCTTACGACATCGGATTCGGTGGAGTTGACCACATCTTAGCTTCAGGAAAAGATATCAACGTAATGGTATTTGATACTGAAGTATATTCAAATACAGGTGGACAGTCTTCAAAAGCTACACCAACAGGTGCTATTGCACAATTCGCAGCAGGCGGAAAAGAAACTAAGAAGAAAGACTTAGCTGGTATCGCTATGAGTTATGGTTATGTTTACGTAGCACACATCGCTATGGGTGCAAACATGGCTCAGACAGTTAAAGCACTTGCTGAAGCTGAAGCATATCCAGGACCATCATTAATTATTGCTTATGCTCCATGTATCAACCACGGTATCAAGAAAGGTATGAGCAAAGCAATGACAGAAGAAAAACTTGCTGTTGAATCAGGATATTGGTTCAACTTCAGATATAATCCTGAACTTGCTGCAGAAGGAAAAGATGCATTCATCTTAGACAGCAAAGAGCCAACAGGTGATTATCAAGAATTCTTAAAAGGTGAGAACCGTTACGCTTCTTTAGTTAAGTTCCACCCAGAAAAAGCTTCTGAGTTATTTGCTAAAGCAGAGCAAACATCTAAAGAGCGTTATGAGCACTTAAAGAAACTTGTAGATTTATATGCAGGTAAATAATAAAGGTTTTCATGTCTAAACAATATGTTTAGAGTTTTATGTAATCTTAAATGGGGACACTATTCTGAATAAGAGTAGTGTCCTTTTTATTTTTTAAAAATTCATGCAAATTTATTAATTTTCAGACAAATAAGTTTGACATTAAAAATGTCTAATGATAAAATTTAATTATGTATTATAGGGTTTTAGTATAGAAAAAAGGAGAGGTAGAAATGAAAAAAGAGGGAATAAAATTCCAAAAAGAGACAGATAATAGTAACAGGGATTTGATATTAGATTATGAAGATATTGATATGGCTGATAATGCTAGTGAAGATATAATGGAGATTACAATTGATCCTAAGGTTAAATTTCCTAAAGAATTTAATGAAAATTTAACAGAAGTTTTTAATGAATCGTTGGCTGAAGAGGGAAAAACACGTCAGCAAAGATATGTTACAAGAACAAGAACTGCAAGAACTCAAAGGGTTAATAAGATAAAAAAAGAAACAATAGATCATAAACAAAATGAAAATGAGGGATTAGAAATGGAGAACGTTGTTGAAAAGAACCAGGAACTAGAAAAAACAGATAACCTTGAACATACAGTTACTCAGGAGAACAAACAAGAAAAAATACAAGAGAAACCACAAGAAAAAAACTTAGAAAAAAAAACTGAAAGAACAAAAGAAAGAACACAATTTACAGCTAGTAATATTACTATAGTCAACATGGGAGATGATACAAAGGAGAATAGGTTAGAAAAAGAAGGGGGAAATGATATGGAGGCAGATTTATTAGCAGTTGAAAATGACGGATTATTACAGCAAATAGATGAATTCAGGGAGAAAGCAAAAATGTTACAGACACTAATACAGACAAAAGAAAATCAAGCAAAAAAATTAGAAGGAATTGTAGCTGAAAAAGAAGATAAGGCCGAAAAACTTCAACAAATCGTGAATGAAAGACAAGAAAAAGTTGATGGTATTACAGGTGAAGTAAATAAAAGAATAAAAGAAATGGAACGAGAATTGGTTGAAAAAATTAATGTTATAGAAGAAACAATTGATTCACGTTTAAAAGAAAACACATCAAATACAAACGAAATGAATAACCAGTTAAAAGAGACAGTTACAGATTCTAATACACAGGCCCTAAAAAAAATTGATGAAAAATTAGGAACAGTTGTAACATCAAGAGAAATTGAAGGAATTGTTGAAGAACAATTGGAAGAAACTAAAATTGTTTTATCAGAAAAGATACATAGTGAAGATGTAAAATTATATAGAAATACAAAAGATGCTCTAAAAGATATTGAACAGCAACTATATAATATAGAAAACGTAAAAGATAGCACAAATTCTGTAAAAGGATTATTAAAAGCAGTTATGGCATTGTCTTTAATAAATTTTGCGGGAATAGTTGCAATTGGTTTGTATATGCTTGGATTTATTCATCTTTCATAAAATATCAAACTAATCAACAGAATAATGGATTATTATAGAAGTGACCATCTGAAGTAGTATGGAAAAAATGAATTAAAAAAGAACCATGGTAGAATCAATAAACTATCATGGTTTCTTTTTGATAGAAAAATCTGTAAAAATAAAAACATATAACGTAATGCTATTAAATTATAATTAAAAGATACATAGGCAAAAAGAGCTGTGTGTGTTATAATATAGACACTTACGTTCAGGAGGTAGGAAATGCAGATACAAGAGTTAACTACTTATAGAATTATTGAAGATAAGAAAATAGATGATATAAATTCAAAAGGTTATATTTTGGAACACATTAAAAGTGGAGCAAGAGTCAGTGTTATTTCGAATGAAGATAAAAATAAAGTTTTTTATATAGGATTTAAAACTCCACCTAAAGATGAGACAGGAGTACCACATATTATTGAGCATACAGTTTTATGTGGATCAGCCAAATTCCCTGTCAAAGACCCATTCGTTGAATTGGTAAAGGGTTCACTTAATACATTTTTAAACGCGATGACATATCCAGAGAAGACAGTTTATCCAGTAGCAAGTTGTAACGATAAAGATTTTCAGAATTTAATGGATGTATATCTAGATGCAGTTTTTAATCCAAATATTTATAAGTATAAAGAAATATTTAAACAAGAAGGATGGCATTACGAATTAGAGGATAAAGATTCACCTCTTAAGATAAATGGTGTTGTTTATAATGAAATGAAGGGTGCTTATTCATCACCAGAAGAGGTGCTTCAGGAAGAAATTAGTAAAGCGTTATTCCCAGACAATGCATATGGAAAAGATTCAGGCGGTAATCCAGAACATATTCCAGAATTAACATATGAGGATTATCTTGATTTTCACAGAAAGTATTATCATCCAGTTAATTCATATATCTATTTATACGGAGATATGGATGTGGCTGAAAAACTAGATTGGTTGGATAAAGAATATTTAAGTAAGTACGATAGAATTGTTGTTGATTCCGAAATTGAAAAACAGCCGGAATTTGATGGAATAAAGGACATTGTTAAAGAATATTCAATAGCTTCAGATGAAGATACTAAAGATAAAGCTTATTTGTCATATAGTAAAGTTATAGATGACGTGTTAGACACTAAGCTTTATCATGCATTTGATGTTCTTGACTATTGCTTAATTTCTGCACCGGGAGCCCCTGTAAAGAAGGCTTTGATTGATGCAAAAATTGGTAAAGATATTTCAAGTTCTTATGACGATGGCATTTTACAGCCAACATTTACGATTTGCGCTAAAAATGCTAATGAATGTGACAAAGAAAGATTCGTGCAGATTATTGATGAAACACTTAGAAAAGTTGTAAAAGAAGGTATTAATAAAGAAGCAATTTTAGCTTCAATTAATTCATCAGAATTCCGTTTCAGAGAAGCTGACTTTGGACAGTTTCCAAAGGGATTGTTATATGGTTTACAGATGCTTGATTCATGGTTGTATGATGATACTAAACCATTTTTACATTTAGAGTGTTTGGATACTTATAAATTTCTTAAGAGCCAGATAGGTACAGATTATTATGAAAAATTAATAGAAAAGTACTTGTTATCTAAGAAAAATGGTGCAGTGATAACATTAAAACCTGTTGCAGGATTAAATTCAAAATATGAAAAAGAGCAGGAAGAGAAATTAGCCAAGATTAAAAGTCAGATGTCTGAACAAGAAATAGAAGATCTTGTTAAAGAAACTAAGCATTTAAAACAATACCAGGAAGAACCATCTTCTAAAGAAGATTTAGAAAAGATTCCAATGCTTAAAAGATCCGATATTTCACCTAATGCAATGCCATTTAAAAACGAAAAAGTTGTAGTAGAAGATGTGCCTGTTATTTATCATGATTATGAAACAAATGGAATTGATTACGTTGATTTCATGTTCGACACAACAGATTTCACACCACAAGAAATACAATGTTTGGGCTTATTAAAGGCTTTATTGAGTTACGTAGATACAAAAGAATATAAATATTCAGATTTGTCTAATCAGATTAGTATTTATTCTGGCGGTATTACTTTCTCAGCGTCAGCTTTAACTAAGATTGCAGACAATAAGCCATTGATTTATATAAATGCAAGAATTCGTGCTTTGCATGAGAATATTGATAAAGGTCTATCACTTTTATGGGAAATCCTTTTAAATACTGATTTTTCAGATACATCAAGAATAAAAGAATTAATAGCTCAGACAACTACAAGATTAAAAAATAGCATTAGCAGTAGTGGAAATGTGGCGGCAGCTTTAAGAGCATTATCATATGTTTCTAATTATGGCTACTATTCAGATTTAATAGTCGGAATAGAATTCTATAAATTTATATCTGATATAGATGAGAATTTCGATGAAAAAATTGATACAGTCATTGAAAACATTAAAAATGTTCTTACTAAGGCTATATCAAAAAATAGATTGACAATCAGTTATACAGGTAATAAAGAATTATTTGAAGATACAAAAGAAACAATTGCAAAATACCTCAGACAGTGCCAAATTGGTACTAAAGCCGGTAAAGCTTTACCAGTTGAATTTAAACAAAAAAATGAAGCATTTATGGATGCCTCACAAATACATTACGTTGCCAGAGTCGGAAGCTTTAAAAAACACGGCTATGATTACACAGGACTTCTTAGAATTCTTAAGGTGATTTTGAGTTATGATTATTTATGGATTAATGTCAGAGTAAAGGGAGGAGCATACGGCTGTTCAGGCTCATTCCAGAAGACAGGAGAAGTTATGTTTACTTCTTACAGAGATCCAAATCTATCTGCAACAAATGATATTTATGAAAGAATACCAGACTATGTTAGAAACTTTGATGTTGATGACAGAGATATGACTAAATACGTTATTGGAACTTTCAATTCACTTGATGCACCACTTTATCCGGAAGCATTAGGTTTAAGGTCATTTGTGGCATACTTAGTCGGAGAAACACAGGAACGTATACAAGAAGAAAGAAATGTTATTTTAAATGCGACACAGGAAGATATTAGGAAACTAGCTGATATGTTAGAAGCAGTTTTAAAGGAAAATAACATTTGTGTAATTGGTAATGAAGTTACAATCAAAAAAGAAAAAGACTTGTTTAATAATGTTGAAACTTTATAACTAGTAACGTAATGCATAAGCGAGTGTGTGTTTTTAGAAGATAGACTCAATGATCAAATATAAAGTGTTAATATAAAAGTCAAATGCAATAGAAGAAAGGAGAGTATAGGCGCAATTGGCGTTTATACGAAAGATAATGAACGAAAGTTTTAAATCAGGATTTGTTACAATTATTGGAAGACCCAATGTTGGAAAATCAACATTAATGAATAAAATTATTGGACAAAAAATTGCAATAACATCAAATAAACCACAGACAACAAGAAATAGAATTCAAACAGTTTATACAGATATGTCAAGGGGACAATTAGTTTTTTTAGACACACCTGGAATTCATAAAGCCAAGAATAAGCTAGGCCAATTTATGGTGAATGTAGCTGAAAAAACATTAAAAGAAGTAGATGTTATTTTATGGTTGGTAGAACCTTCGACATATGTTGGCGCAGGCGAACAACATATTATAGAACAATTAAAGAAAGTTACCACACCAGTTATTTTAATTATTAACAAAGTTGATACTGTAGAAAAAGATAAGGTACTTGAATATATTGATACTTACAGAAAACTATATGATTTTGCAGAAATTATTCCAACATCAGCACTCAGAGGTAATAATATAGATGATGTTATAGATAGTATTTTTAAGTATATGCCTTATGGGCCACAATTCTACGATGAAGATACTATAACTGATCAACCTGAAAGAGCAATTTGCGCAGAAATTATTCGTGAAAAAGCTTTACATGCATTAGATGAAGAAGTACCACATGGTATTGCTGTTGGAATTGATTCAATGAAAACAAGAAAAAATAAATCTGGATTGATTTATGATATTGATGCGACAATTGTATGTGAGAAAAATTCACATAAAGGTATCATTATCGGAAAACAAGGTGCAATGCTTAAGAAAATAGGAACAAATGCACGCTTTGAAATTGAAAGATTATTAGATGCAAAAGTAAATCTTAAATTATGGGTTAAAGTCAAAAAAGATTGGAGAGATAGCGATTTCTTAATCAAGAACTTTGGCTTTAAAGATGAAAATTAATTGTTATGATTAATAATAATTTAGTATTAAAAGGCATAGTATTGTCGGCTATGCCTGTGGGCGATTATGATAAGAGATTAAGCATTTTAACTCAGGAAAGAGGAAAAATAGTTGCGTTTGCAAAGGGTGCAAGAAGGCCAAATAATCAATTGGTGGCAGCAGCTAATCCATTTTGTTTTGGCGAATTTGAACTTTATCAGGGAAAGAATGCATATACATTGTCTAAAGCTAACATACAAAATTATTTCAGAGATTTGGCAAACGATATTTCTACTGCGTATTATGGATTTTATTTTTTAGAATTTGCAAGTTATTTCTGCCAGGAAAATGTAGAAAACTTAGAATTCTTAAAGCTTATTTATCAGTCACTGCGTGCGTTAGAGAGTCCACGGTTTGATAATAAACTAGTGAAGGCGATTTTTGAATTAAAGGCGCTTACGATTGAAGGAATTGCTCCGATGATGTTTCATTGCATAGGATGTCATACGACAGAAAAGCTTAATTATTTTTCCATAGAGCGTTCAGGTATTGTATGTCAAAAATGTAAGAAAGATATACATGTTTATAAGATTTCAGATGCCACACGATATACTATGCAGTATATAATCAGTCAACGAATTGAAAAATTATATACTTTTAAATTGACGGATGAAATTTTAAGTGAATTAAGTTATATAATAAAAAAATTTATTGATTATCACATACAGCATAGGTTTAAGTCTCTTGAAATAATAGAACAAGACGTGTATAATTACAAGAGTTAATGCTTAAGTAACGGACAAGAAGGTAGGAAAAAACATGAAAAGATTATTTATGATAATTCCAGTGTTTGTACTAGTGCTGGGAATGTGTACAGGGTGTGGTAAGAATTACGAAGCAAAGAAGAGTACACTATTTATAGAAAGTGATGGAGGGGTTGTATCAAAGGATATAGAGGCATTTGATACACACGAATATAGTAAAGAATCATTTAGAAAATACGTCAATCAAAGAATTGATGACTATAACAAAAAAATGGATTCGAAGGCTATCAAGCTAAAAGAACTTGAATTTAATAATGACAATGCAATTTTAACTATTTCGTATAAATCATATAAAGATTATTCGAAATTTAATGATATTGATTTGTTTGTAGGAAGTGTTTCTGATGCAGTAGCTGAAGGTTATTCTATAGACACTAATTTTGTTAAAATTGAGGACAATAAGCCTGTTAAGAAAGTATCATGTAATAAGGTTTTAGAAAACAATTCGGATAAGATTGTTATAATTAAAGCTAATACAAGAGTTAATATTTCAGGTACAATTAAATATACATCAGCAAAGGATGTAGAATTAGTCAATGATAATACTGTTGACATTAAAGAAAACACTAATTTGCTTGATAAAATACCTGATAAGAAAGAGTCAGATAAGGATTCATCAAATAAGAAGTCATCAGATAAGAATTCTATATCAAAAGATAAGTCATCTAAAAAAAGTAAAAAAGACAAAGTACAATCTGATGGAAGCGTAGATGAAAAAGATCTTGAAGTAGGAAAAGACAAAGAAGAAGATGTTAAATTCAATTTTAAAGAAGATAAATTAAGTTCATCTTCACAGATTTCAGATGTTTTCACATACGTTGTATTTGATTAATAATATTGCTAAAAGTCATTAGGATTATTCCTAATATTTTTATAAAAATCACTGAGAATGAGAGGAAAATCTGTTATGGAGAAAACCATGGATAAAATTGTACAAGTAGCTAAAGCAAGAGGATTTGTATATCCTGGCTCTGAAATTTATGGAGGTCTTGCTAATACTTGGGACTACGGTAATTTAGGTGTAGAATTAAAAAATAATGTAAAAAAAGCTTGGTGGAAAAAGTTCATCCAAGAGAATAAGTATAATGTAGGTGTTGACTGTGCCATTCTTATGAATCCACAGACATGGGTTGCATCAGGTCACTTAGGCGGATTCTCAGATCCACTTATGGATTGTAAAGAATGTCACGAGAGATTTAGAGCTGATAAAATTATCGAGGAATTTGCAGCTAAAAATGATATTGAATTAGAGACATCTGTAGATGGATGGACAAATGAGGCAATGCAAGATTTCATTAAAGAACATGAAATTAAATGTCCTTCATGTGGAGCTCATGATTTCACAGATATCAGACAGTTCAACTTAATGTTTAAAACATTTCAGGGTGTAACAGAAGATGCTAAAAATACAGTATATCTTCGTCCTGAAACTGCACAAGGAATTTTTGTCAACTTTAAGAACGTTCAAAGAACATCTAGAAAGAAGATTCCATTTGGTATTGGACAGGTTGGTAAATCATTTAGAAATGAGATTACACCGGGTAACTTCACATTCCGTACAAGAGAATTCGAGCAAATGGAGTTAGAATTCTTCTGTGAGCCAGGAACAGATATGGAATGGTTCCACTATTGGAGAAGCTTCTGTAAAGAATGGTTATTATCATTAGGAATTAAAGAAGACGAAATCAGATTAAGAGACCATGATCAGGATGAATTATCATTCTATTCAAAAGGTACAACTGATATTGAATTCATGTTCCCATTCGGATGGGGTGAATTATGGGGAATCGCTGATAGAACAGACTATGATTTAAAATGTCATCAGAATGTTTCAGGACAGGATTTAACATACTTTGATGATCAAAAAGGCGAAAAATACTTACCATACGTTATCGAACCATCATTAGGTGCAGACCGTGTAGTATTAGCATTCTTATGTGCTGCATATGATGAAGAAAACATTGGTACAGAAGAAAAACCTGATGTTAGAACTGTTTTCCATTTCCATCCAGCATTAGCACCAGTTAAAATTGGTGTATTACCACTTTCTAAGAAATTAAACGAAAGTGCAGAAAAAGTATTTGAACAGTTATCTAAACAATATAACTGTGAATATGATGATAGAGGTACAATTGGAAAACGTTACCGTCGTCAGGATGAAATTGGTACACCTTTCTGTGTTACATATGACTTTGATTCAGAAGAAGATCATGCAGTAACAGTACGTGATCGTGATACAATGCAACAGGAAAGAATTAAAATCGAAGATTTAGATGCATATTTTGCAGATAAGTTCAAATTCTAATTAAAAGCTTTAGTAATTAAAAGGTAGGTCAATGGTTACTAATTGATCTGCCTTTTAAAGTTAATGAGGAAGTAAATGTTACAAGAAAGAATAATATATAAATTGATGGCTGTGTTAATTTTATATGCTTTTTGTATAATCTTTTTTTATATGTGTGTAACAGAAAGATTGACACAAGAGTATTGTGAATTGGGCTTTGTTGGAATATTAGTCAATTCATTATTTTTGATGAATATTATTGGAATAAAAAATGGAATAATGTTTTTTTTCCCGCTTGAAATAGTTACAATTGTATTGATGTGGTCACCGTTAAAGGAAAGAATAAGTTTTTGTGCACGCGGGTTATTACATTATTATCCTATAATATATCCTTCAATTATATGCATTGCAGGCCTTTTAAACTATGAATTAATTGAATTCCAAAAGAACAGAGAAGACTTAATAGAGCAACATAATGTACAAAAAAAGGAATATGCTTTAAGATACGATGAACAGGTAATGTTGTATAGAGAAAAAAATAGCATAATTCAAAATTATTATTCTAAAATGAATAGGCATGTGCTTATGTTGATGAAGTGTATAGAACAGAAACAGTATGATGATGCACTAGAGTATATAGAAAGAGTTAATGGGCAAATAGATTATTCTGAAAAATCATATAGTAATTGTGCCAATCAAACAATAAAAGGAGTTCTGATTTTATTTGATGAGAAAGCAAGACAGAATAATTGTAAACTGTTTGTAAGGACTTTGGTGCCGGTTCAAATTAGTTTAGATTCAAAGGAAATAGTGTATATAATGGCAGCATTGCTAGAGAATGCAATTGAGTCATCTAGGATGGCGTACAGTTATAAAGAAGCACAAATAGATGATCAACCAGTTATACGTTTATATCTCGATTATGATACAAGTTCTGATACAATTGATATAAAGATGGAAAATTATTGTGGAAGGAAGGTATTATTTGATGAGAAAGGAATGCCTGTTACCGATAAAGAAAATGGTGGTAATGGAGTTAAAACAGTATGTCATATTGTAGAAAAATATAATGGTAAAATAAAATTTATTCAACATGGTAAGACATTTATAACAAGAATTCAAATTAATTGTTAGTAATTTTTAGAAAATTTAAAATTACTAGTTAGTTGAATTCTTTTTTTTGTAAAAACAAAAAGTCGGAAAATATAAAGAAGCAGGCAAATAAATACGACAATAGCGAATAAAGCGTACAGTATACAAAAAACAATAAAAAATATGATGAATTTAAAAAAAATACTTGTAAAACATCCTAAGTGTGTTAAAATTAATATGTACGATATAACTAAAAAATCGCACGAAATATAGTATTGGTTATACATTTTACTGAAAAATGTTAAAAGAGGGTAAAAATGAAGTATTAGGAGGATGTGTAAAATGGCAAAGAAATGGGTTTATTTATTCACAGAAGGTAATGCTGACATGAGAGAATTACTTGGAGGAAAAGGAGCTAACTTAGCCGAGATGACTAATATTGGTTTACCAGTTCCTCAGGGATTTACAATTACTACCGAGGCATGTACACAGTACTATGAGGATGGCAGAGAAATTAACCAAGAAATACGTGGACAGATTAATGAGTATATTGCAAAGATGGAAAAAATTACAGGTAAAAAGTTTGGTGACAAGGAAAATCCATTATTAGTATCTGTTCGTTCAGGTGCGAGAGCTTCAATGCCTGGTATGATGGATACAATTTTAAACTTAGGTTTAAATGAAGATGTAGTCGATGTAATTTCTAAAAAATCTAATAATCCAAGATGGGCATGGGATTGCTACAGACGTTTTATTCAAATGTATTCAGACGTTGTAATGGAAGTTGGTAAAAAATATTTTGAAGAATTAATCGACAAAATGAAAGATAATCGTGGAGTTAAACAAGATGTTGAACTTACAGCTGATGATTTGAAAGAGTTAGCATATCAGTTTAAAGATGAATATAAAGAAAAAGTAGGAGAACCATTCCCAGATGATCCAAAAGAACAGTTAATGGGAGCTATTAAAGCTGTATTCCGTTCATGGGATAACCCAAGAGCTAACGTATATAGAAGAGATAATGATATTCCTTATTCATGGGGAACAGCTGTAAACGTTCAGTCAATGGCATTTGGTAACATGGGAGATGATTGTGGAACAGGTGTAGCATTCACAAGAGATCCTGCAACAGGTGAAAGAGGCTTATTTGGTGAATTCTTAACAAATGCCCAAGGTGAAGACGTAGTAGCCGGTGTAAGAACACCAATGAGAATTAGTGAAATGGAACAGAAGTTCCCAGAAGCATTTGCACAGTTTAAAGATGTTTGTCAGATCCTTGAAAAACATTATAGAGATATGCAGGATATGGAATTTACTGTAGAAAACGGTAAATTATATATGTTACAGACAAGAAACGGAAAGAGAACAGCTCAGGCTGCATTAAAGATTGCTTGTGATTTAGTTGATGAAGGAATGAGAACAGAAGAGGAAGCTGTATCAATGATTGATCCTCGTAACTTAGATACATTATTACATCCACAGTTTGATGTAAAAGCATTAAAAGCAGCAACTCCAATGGGTAAAGGCCTAGGAGCTTCTCCAGGAGCAGCATGTGGTAAAGTAGTATTTACAGCTGATGATGCTGTAGAATGGGCTAACAGGGGTGAAGATGTTATTCTTGTTCGTTTAGAGACATCACCAGAAGATATCACAGGTATGAAGTCTGCTCAAGGTATCTTGACAGTTCGTGGTGGCATGACATCACACGCAGCCGTAGTTGCAAGAGGAATGGGTGAATGTTGTGTAGCTGGTTGTGGAGATATCACAATGGATGAAGAAAATAAACGATTTAAATTAGGTGGAAAAGAATATCATGAAGGAGACATTATCTCAATTGATGGCTCAACAGGTAACATCTATGATGGTGTAATTCCAACAGTTGATGCTCAAATTGCAGGTGAATTTGGAAGAATCATGGCTTGGGCAGATAAATTTAGAAGATTAAAAGTTAGAACAAATGCTGATACTCCTCGTGATGCTAAGAAAGCAAGAGAATTAGGAGCAGAAGGTATTGGTTTATGTAGAACAGAGCATATGTTCTTTGAGGCTGATAGGATTGCAGCATTTAGAGAAATGATTTGTTCAGATACAGTAGAAGAAAGAGTTGAAGCACTCGATAAGATTTTACCTTACCAGCAAGGTGACTTTAAAGCACTTTATGAAGCACTTGAAGGAAATCCTGTTACAATTAGATTCCTTGATCCACCACTTCATGAGTTTGTTCCAACAGAAGAAGCTGATATCAAAAAATTAGCAGAAGCAAAAGGAAAATCTGTTGATGAAATTAAAGACATTATTGATGGATTACATGAATTTAACCCAATGATGGGACACAGAGGATGTAGATTAACAGTCGCTTATCCTGAAATTGCAAGAATGCAGACAAAAGCTGTAATTCGTGCAGCAATCGAAGTTCATAATGAACATAAAGATTGGAATTTACGTCCAGAAATCATGATTCCACTTGTATGTGATGTAAAAGAATTAAAATTCGTTAAGAAAATTGTTGTAGAAACAGCAGATGAGGAAATTAGAAAAGCAAATAGCGATATCAAATATGAAGTGGGTACAATGATTGAAATTCCAAGAGCTGCACTTACAGCTAATGAAATTGCAAGCGAAGCTGATTTCTTCTGCTTTGGTACAAACGATTTAACACAGATGACATATGGATTCTCAAGAGATGATGCTGGAAAATTCTTAGATGCATACTATGATAATAAGATTTTTGAAAACGATCCATTCTCTAAATTAGATCAGACAGGTGTTGGTAAATTGTTAGAAATGACAATTAAACTTGGTAGACCAGTTAATCCATCATTACACATTGGTATTTGTGGAGAACATGGAGGAGATCCATCATCAGTTGAGTTCTGTCATAAGATTGGCTTGGATTATGTAAGCTGTAGCCCATTCCGCGTACCTATCGCAAGACTCGCCGCAGCGCAGGC
>Ga0256405_10000282_pt1 | contig 168133 bp, 114 predicted proteins | sample RumenRJG_02DNA_FD_189096 | JGI IMG/M metagenome (GOLD analysis project Ga0256405, IMG submission 189096) | Bovine rumen microbial communities from Lethbridge, Alberta, Canada - RJG_02 | ecosystem: Host-associated > Mammals > Digestive system > Stomach > Rumen | place: Canada: Alberta...
CTGAATGTCATGATTTTATATGAGCTGATACTTAAAAAAACGTAAATAGATAACCAAAATTTGTTCAGATGGAAAAGAAAAAGGAGTTGCGATTTCTCGTAACTCCTTGATTTTTAAGGCGCTTCAGGATGGGCTTGAACCAACGACCCCCTGATTAACAGTCAGGTGCTCTAACCAACTGAGCTACTGAAGCAGTGCGTTCGATTTCTCGATTGCGGGTGCAAAGGTACGGCGAAAAAATGAATTATGCAAACTTTTTGAGAGTTTTTTTTATGAAAAGCTAAAAAAATTGTGAAAAAGTGGGCCGAAACAGCTGTTTTTCGCTGATAAAGGTGTAATTTTGCATGTGAAAAAGGAAATAAAATGACGAACGATATGATCAGACAACTGAGACTGCTGGCGGCCACTGTGATGATGCTGCCGCTGATGGCAATGGGACAGACGGCCGACAACCATAACCTGGAGGTGGGCAAGAATCTGGATATTTTCACGACGCTCTATAGCCAGCTGGATTTGTTCTACGTCGACACGCTGAGTCCTGGTCAGACGATGACGGCGGCCATCAAGGGCATGCTACGGTCGTTGGACCCCTACACGGAATATTATCCTGAAGAGGAGACGAAAAACCTGCAGATGATGCTGACGGGTAAATATGCCGGCATCGGGGCACTCATCAAATACCATGCGCGGCTGAAACGGGTGGTGATCGACGAGCCTTATGCCGGTATGCCGGCTGCTGAGGCCGGTGTGCGCAAGGGTGACATCATCATGAGCATCGACGACTCGCTGATGACCGACAAGAACGTGTCGTACGTGAGCTCACATCTGCGCGGCGACCCTGGCACGAGTTTCGTGCTGAAGGTGCTGCGTCCCATAGGGGCTATGAGCGACGTGGCGGTGGATGCGAAGGGGCGTGTGAGCGGCGTACGTGAGATGAAGTTTAAGATTACGCGGCGCAACGTCAAGATGCCGGAGCTGCCGTATTATGGAATGATTAGTGAAGAGGGAACAGACGCTGGTGAGATAGGATATATCAACCTGAACCAGTTTACGGAGGACTGTGCTAAAGAGGTGCGCCGGGCGCTGGTGGACCTGAAGAAGCGCGGCGCCCGGGCACTGGTGTTCGACCTGCGCGGCAACGGCGGCGGCTCGGAGTCGGAGGCCGTGGACATTGTCAATCTGTGGGTGCCTCAGGGGCAGACGGTGGTGGAGAACCGTGGTAAAGTGCCGCAGGCCTGCCGTACCTACAAAACGCGTCTGGAACCGGTAGATACGGTGATGCCCGTGGCTGTGTTGGTGAGCGGCGAGACGGCCTCGTCGAGCGAGATTACGGCAGGTGCGTTGCAAGACCTCGATCGCGCTATCGTTATAGGTACGCGCACGTATGGCAAGGGCTTGGTGCAGGTGCCGATGGATTTGCCTTACAACACAAACGTGAAGATTACCACGTCGAAATACTATATACCCTCGGGGCGCTGCATTCAGGCCATCGACTACAACCGTCGGGAGGGTGCGACCTATCGTGAGCGCACGCCCGACTCGCTGACACATGTGTTCTACACGCATGGCGGGCGTGAGGTACGCGATGGCGGCGGTATCACCCCCGACGTGGAGGTGCGCAGCGATACGATGCCCAACATTGCCTACTACCTGACGGCCGGCGGCATGGATTCTACCGAGGTGCTGTTCGACTATGTGGTGGATTACATAGCCCGCCATCCACAGATTGCCCCTGCGGCAGAGTTCCATCTGACGGAAGACGACTGGCAGGAGTTCTGCCGCCGTGTGGTGGATAGTGGCTTCGACTATGACCCTGTGTCGCAGAAGCAGTTTGACGAGCTGGTGAAGACGGCCAAGTTTGAGGGCTACTACGACGAGGCGCGTGAGGCCTTCGACGCACTGCGGGAGCGGCTGAAGCACAATGTGGGCAGAGACCTGGAGAAACACCGTGAGACCATACAGCAGATGCTGGAACTTGACATCATCTCGGCCTACTACTTCCAGCGTGGGTCTATCGAGGCTGGCCTGAAGTACGACAAGCAGCTGAAGGAGGCCGTGCGATTGTTGCAGTCGCCCGAAGAGTACCGTCGGCTTCTCACGCCGCAGTCGAAGAAGGCCTGAGGGCATGTCCTGCCGCGGCAGGACACCCTCGTATGGGACTTTTTGCCTCGCCCTTCAGAAAGGATTCTTCGTGGTGAGCCAGAACAGCTCGTCGCAGCTTGTCTTGATTGCCGCCCAGCGGTAGTAGACGCGTGAACCCCGGGCATAGCCCGTTTGTTCCGCGTGGGGCATCCTGCGCCACGTGTTGTCTATGCGTCGGGTCAGCTCGCCGACCTCCGCTTTCGTCAGTGCTCTGTCGAAGTTGTACTGACGGGTATGGTCAGAGCGGCCCACCCATTCACGGATTACTCCGCTCAGCATCTGGTAGGCATCGCGCCAGATGCCGGTGGGCAGGGCGCCGTGGTCTATGTCAGCGCATGCGTCGCCCATCATCTTCATTAACAACTCGGCATCCATGAACACAATGCCCTCATGTGGTGTGCATCGGCACACACATCGAATGTGAATTATCTTCATTCGCTTTGATTTTCAATAAGTTAAAGAACTCCTTAACTCATCGGAATGTGCATAAAAATATACAACAATCCCTCTGAGCGCCACGCCTCGTGGCTGGCAGGTAGTGATTGTTGTAATGATTTTCGGCTGCAAAAATAGGCATATTTTTCTATATCGCCAAATATTTCTGCATAAAAATCAATGTCAGGTCTTCACTGCCGTCCCTGTCCACGCTCTTTTTTATTATTTTATTCTTTTATTTTTTATTCTTTTCATTTTTCTTTGTACCTTTGCACCTCATAAACCCGCATTTCCTATGATTGTTTGCATAGCAGAGAAACCCAGCGTGGCCCAAGACATAGCCCGCATCATCGGGGCAACCTATCGCCACGACGGCTATTACGAAGGTAATGGCTATCAGGTGACGTGGACCTTCGGCCACTTGTGCGAGCTGAAGATGCCCGAAGACTACACACCCGCATGGCGTGCATGGGCCCTGTCGTCGCTGCCCATGATTCCGCCGAAGTTCGGCATAAGGCTGAAAGAAGACGCGGGCGTGAAGAAGCAGTTTGCCGTCATCGAGCAGCTCTTCCATGCTGCCGACGCCATCATCAACTGCGGCGATGCCGGCCAGGAGGGTGAGCTCATACAGCGATGGGTGATGCAGAAGGCGCAGGTGAGCTGTCCTGTGAAGCGGCTGTGGATCTCGTCGATGACCGACGAGGCCATCCGCGAGGGCTTCGCCCAGCTGAAGGATCAGGGCGAATATCAGTCGCTCTATCTGGCGGGGCTCAGCCGTGCCATCGGCGACTGGCTGCTTGGCATCAATGCCACGCGCCTCTACACCATCAAATACGGCCAGAACCGCCAGGTGCTCTCTATCGGGCGCGTGCAGACACCCACGCTGGCCCTTATCGTCAACCGCCAGAAAGAGATTGACAACTTCAAGCCTGAGCCCTATTGGGTGCTGGCCACCGTCTATCGCGACACTACGTTTACGGCCGTCGTCAAGGAAGATGATGATGAGGCTGACGACAAAGAAGGTGGCAAGAAGAGGCGCGGCTTCGCGTCGAAGGAAGAGGGAGAGCAGGCTTTCCAGCTCATTGAGGGCAAGCCGTTTGTGGTGACGAAGGTGCAGAAGAAGAATGGCAAGGAGCTGCCGCCGTCGCTCTACGACCTGACCTCGCTTCAGGTCGACTGCAACAAGAAGTTCGGCTTCTCAGCCGAGATGACGCTGAACATCATACAGCAGCTCTACGAGATGAAGCTGACCACATACCCCCGTGTAGATACCACCTTCCTCTCTGACGATGTGTATGCCAAATGCCCGCAGACCATGAACGGCCTCTTCCAGACCAAGTTCGCGGGCGTGGCGCCCTATGCCGACCTGGTGCGCCCGCTGGGGGGCAAACCCCTGCCAAAGTCGAAGCGGGTGTTCGACTCGTCGAAGGTGACTGACCACCACGCCATCATCCCGACGGGCATCGTGCCCGGCTCGCTGACCGACGTGCAGCAGAAGGTTTACGACCTGGTGGCCCGCCGCTTCATCGCCGTGTTCTATCCGGAGTGTCTTTTCGCCCAGACCATTGTCGAGGGAAAGGTGGAGGACATCGACTTCAAGGTCACGGGCAAGACCATCCTCGATCCTGGCTGGCGTGCCGTCTATGCCAAAGATGCACCTGTGGCCGACGAGGCCGACGAGGCGAAGAAGAAAGACGAGGAGCGCACGCTGCCTGCCTTCGTGAAAGGCGAGAGTGGTCCCCATCAGCCTACGCTCACCGAGAAGTGGACCACGCCGCCACCCTACTATAGCGAGGCCACGCTGCTGCGTGCCATGGAGACCGCCGGCCGATTGGTGGACGACGAGGAGCTGCGTGCCGCCATGAAGGAGAACGGCATCGGTCGGCCGTCTACCCGTGCCGCCATCATCGAGACCCTCTTCAAGCGCCATTACATTCGCAAGGAGCGCAAGCGCCTTGTGGCCACCCCCACGGGCATTGAGCTCATCGGCCTCATCCACGAGGAACTGCTCAAGAGTGCCGAGCTGACGGGCATCTGGGAGAAGAAGTTGCGCGACATTGAGTCTCGTAAGTACGACCCGCAGCAGTTTATCGACGAGCTGAAGCAACAGGTGGCTGATATTGTTCGCCAGGTAATCAGCGACCAGAGCAACCGCCACGTGACGGCTCCTACGACTGCCTCTCCCCCTCCCCCAAAAAGGAAAAGAGCGCCAAAGCCGAAGAAAGACGCCGCCCAGGCTCCTTCCACGCCAGACGCCGCCAAAGCGCCCGCAGCAGCCGGAACCTCTCTTTACATCTCCCCCCACCTCCTGGAAGGGGCCGGAGAGACTCCTGTGCCTTGCCCTTTGTGTGGTCAGGGTCACGTCATCAAAGGCAAGACGGCCTATGGCTGCTCACGCTGGAAAGAGGGATGCACATGGCGCCAGCCGCTGCAACATGACGGCGCATCATAATTGGTGAAGAAAACACAATAAACCGGCGATGAAGACGTTATATAATGGTATGCAACGAACGTTCAACATATTATATATAGTTGTCATCGCCGGTTTGCTGGCATCCTGCGGGGCCGACACGGCGATGAAGAAAGGCGACAAGTTCTTCGCGCTTGGCGAATACTACGATGCCGCCACACAATACAAGAAAGCTTACTCTCAGACGGCTGCCAAGGAGCGGCCCCTGCGCGGACAGCGCGCCCTGAAGATGGCCGACTGCTACCGGCGCATCAACCAGACGCAGCGTGCCATCGCTGCCTACAACAACGCCGTGCGCTATAAGCAGGCTGCGGCCTCCGACCTGCTCCACCTGGGCCGGCTGCAGCTGAAGAACGGCTCCTACAAAGAGGCGGAGAAGACTTTCATGGCCCTGCTCGACTCGCTGCCGGGCGACCCTATGGTGAAAAACGGAATCGAGTCGGCCCGCATGGCTCCCGTGTGGAAGGCCAATGCCGAATACTCGGGCTACACCGTGAAGAAGCAGGAGCTCTTCAATTCGCGCCGGGCCGAATACTCACCCATGCTCTGGGGCGACGAGGCCGACCAGCTGCTCTTCACCTCTACCCGCAACCAGGCCCGGGGCGATGAGCTGAGCGGCATCACCGGCATGAAGAATGGCGATATCTTCTTCTCGCAGAAAGACGACAAGGGCAAGTGGTCGAGGCCTGAGCCCATTGAGAGCGACCTCAACACCGACGACGACGAGGGCGCCTGCGCCTTCACGCCCGACTTCAAGACCATGTACCTCACCATCTGCAAGACCGACCCGACGTATCCCCGCTATGCTCAGATAGCCACCTCGCAGCGCAGCGATGCCTCGTGGGGCAAAGCCACGCCGCTTGAAATAACCAAGGACACGCTCTCCACCTTTGCCCATCCGGCCGTCTCGCCCGACGGCATGTGGCTCTACTTCGTCAGCGACATGCCCGGCGGTCTGGGCGGCTACGACATCTGGCGTATGCAAATCACGGCTCGCGGGCTGGTGGGCCTCGAGAACCTGGGCGAGCCCATCAATACGCCCGGCAACGAGATGTTTCCCACCTTCCGCCCTAATGGCGACCTCTATTTCTCGTCCGACGGTCATCCCGGCATGGGCGGACTGGACATCTTCATCGCACAGCCAATCACCGAAGAGCAAACGGTAATGAGTGATTTTGGTAATACTCAAGACGGGAAAAACAATGCAAGCGATGAAGGTAATCTGCAAATTACTCGTTATAAATTAGAGCACCCGGGCTATCCGCTCAACTCCTCGGGCGACGACTTCGGCCTGACCTTCGAGGGGCTCCACAACCGCGGCTACTTCTCCTCGAACCGCGGCGACGCCCGCGGATGGGACCATATCTACTCGTTTGAGAAGGAAGAAATCATTCAGACCGTCAAGGGATGGGTCTACGAGCAGGAGGGCTACGAGCTGCCCGCAGGGCTGGTCTACATGGTGGGTAACGACGGCACCAACAAGAAACTGAGCGTCAAGGGCGACGGCTCGTTCACCGAGGAGATAAAGCCTGGCGTGGACTATGTCTTCCTCGGCACGTGCAAGGGCTACCTGAACCACAAGGAAGAGCTGCGCGTCGACTCGGTGCTCGAGAGCGAGGAGTATGTGCTACAGTTCCCGCTGGCCAGCATCACGGCGCCTGTGCTCATCGACAATATCTTCTACGACTTCGACAAGGCCACGTTGCGGCCTGAGTCAACCGAGGCACTCGACAACCTCATCGCCCTGCTCAACGAGAACCCCAACGTCACTATCGAGCTCAGTGCGCATACCGACTTCCGTGGCAGCGACCAGTATAACCAACGCCTGTCGCAACGGCGTGCCGAGTCGGTGGTCAACTATCTCATTGCGCATGGCATTGCAGCCGACCGCCTCTCGCCCGTGGGCTACGGCGAGCAGAAGCCGAAGGTCATCAAGCGCAAGCTGACTGAAAAGTATCCGTGGCTGAAAGAGGGCGACGTGCTCACCGAGCAGTTTATTGCCGCCTTGCCCGACGAGGAGCAGCAGGAGACGTGCCATCAGCTCAACCGTCGCACCGAGTTCATCGTGCTGCGCACCACCTACGGCATGTTCGACGCCGAGGGCAAGTTGAAAGAGCAGCCTAAGAAGCCGGAGCCGCGTGAAGAAGAAGTGCCCGTCGGCGGCGCCGACGACCTGTTCTTCTGACGTCATCCGGCGCTGTTCACTTCACCACGGGGGCCAAAACATGATGCGTTTTGGCTCCCGTGGTGTTTCATTTCGGCCCTTGTTGCCCTATGTTCCGGCCCTCGTTGTGCGGCGTTCAGCCCCAGGTTGCAGGGGAAAAATGGCGGAAAAAATGGTGGAAATGGAGCAGTATAACCAATAAAAACACAAAACAAGGTGGTAAATTAAAAAAAATGTGTATCTTTGTGGCATGGTTTCCTCATTAGATTAATGCGGAAAAGTATTACCAACATCTATAAACTTAACTAAAACTGTATTACATGAAGTATGCTATTTTTACTCTTCCATCGAAGAAACTATGTCTTCTGATGGCGTTGGCTGCAGGATTATTCGCTGTTCCGTTGTCAGCTGAGGCCGCACGGGCCGTACAGCACGTCGAGCAGCAATCGGGTGTGGTGAAAGGCCAGGTGACTGACAAGAGCGGCGAGGGCATCATCGGTGCCACCGTGAAGTTGAAAGGCAGCACCACCACGGGCACCGTGACCGACTTCGACGGCAACTTCCAGCTGACCGACGTGCCGGCCAGCGGTGTCGTTGTGGTCTCTTACATTGGTTTTGCCACCAAGGAGGTACCCTACCGGAGCGGCCAGACCCTCAGCATCATGATAGAAGAAGACAGCGAGGTGCTGCACGAAGTGGTGGTGGTGGGCTACGGCACCATGCGCAAGAAAGACCTGACGGGCTCTGTGGTGCAGATTGACCCGAGCCGGATAGCCGACCAGAACCCCAACAGCGTGCAGGACCTGCTGCGCGGCACGCCGGGCCTGCAGATAGGCTTCGACTCGTCGGCCAAGGGCGCCGGCGCCTCTATTCAGCTGCGTGGCCAGAACTCGCTCTACACCGATGGGGCGCACAACTCGCCGCTCATCATCCTCGACGGCATGCAGTTCAATGGTGAGCTCTCGGAAATCAACCCCGACGACATTGCACAGATCGATGTGCTGAAGGATGCCTCGTCGGCCGCCATCTACGGAGCCAAGGCAGCCAGCGGCGTCATCATCATCACCACCAAGAAGGGTAAGCAAGGCAAGCCCATCATCAACGTGACCGCCAACCTGGCCGCCAACACGAAGGCGCAGTACCGCAAGGTGTTCGGCGCCGATGCCTACATGACCTATCGCGAAGACTGGTTCAAGGCGCAGACCTACGGCTACCGCGACGACGGCACGTGGGGCTACTACGGCACGGAAAGCGGCATACCCGCAGGCTACTACGACAACGTAGACAACATAGGCCGATATGGACTCACGCAGGAGCAGTGGGCCACCACCGGCCCCAAGACGCTGCAGTCAGGCGAGTCGCTGCTCAGCCTCTACGCCCGCCGCATGGGTCTGGATGCCGACGCCTCGCTGGTGATGCAGAACTTCCTGGCCGGCAAGACCTACAACTGGGAAGACGCCACCTTCCGCACCGGCTTCAACCAAGACTACAACGCCAGCGTGTCGGGTGCCACCGAGGCGGTGAACTACTACCTGAGCTTCGGCTACCTGAACAATGAGGGTGCCATACAAGGCGACGAATACTATGCCTATCGTGCCAACATGAAGATAAACGCCAACATCACCGACTGGCTGAAGGTGGGCGCCAACGTGAACTTTCAGGACCGCAGCGATACGTCGCAGCCCGTGCCCTTAAACAGCAACTACTGGGACAACAACCAGCTGCGCGAGTCGCCCTACGGCGTGCGCTTTGCCGACGACGGCAGCGAGCTGCAGTATCCGCGCAACGGCACGTCGACCAACGGCGGCTACAACTACCACTTCCAGCAGAAGTATATCGACCTGGAGAAAGGCTACACCGTGCTGAACACCATCTTCAACGCAGAGGTGAAGCTGCCCTTCGGTATCACCTACCAGTTTAATATTGCACCGCGCCTGCAGTGGTTCTACGACCGCTATTGGCTCTCGGCAGAACTGCCTGACAGCAAGCCGGCCGACCGCGGCTCCAACCGCAACTCGGCGAAGCACTTCGACTGGAACCTGAACAACACGCTGACGTGGGACTACACATTCAACTCCCTGCACCACTTCACCGTGACCCTGGTGCAGGAGGCCGAGGAGCGACGCTACTGGAGCGACAACATATCGGCCCGCAACATCACGCCCACCGACGTGCTGGGCTTCCATTACATCGCAGGAGCCAACATGGAGCAGAGCTCTATATCGACCAACGACACCCACTCGTCGGCCGCTGCCTACCTGGGCCGACTGTTCTATGGCTTCAAAGACCGCTATATGTTCACCGGCACGGTGCGCCGCGACGGCTATTCTGCCTTCGGACAGAACAACCCATGGGCCAACTTCTGGTCGGTGGGCGGCAGCTGGGTGTTCTCGGAAGAGACCTTCGCCAGCGCCTGGCAGTGGCTCGACTATGGTAAGCTGCGCCTCTCCTACGGCACCAACGGCAACCGCTCGCTGAGCAACACCTACCTGGCGCTGGCCAACCTCGCCAACGGCGGCCTCTATGCCTACTACCGCTATGGCACCACCACGCAGGAAGTGCTCAACGCGCTGAGCGTCAGCCGTCTGGGCAACCCGAATCTGGAGTGGGAGAAGACGTCGTCGTGGAACCTCGGTCTCGACTTCTCGGTGCTTAACTCGCGCCTGTCGGGCAACATCGACTTCTACCACAAGCGCACCCACGACATGATCATGGCCCAGCGTCTGCCCGGCTTCACTGGTTTCGGCAGCATCACCACCAATCTTGGCGAGGTGACCAACACGGGCTTCGAGCTCACGCTGCGCTCGGTGAACATTGATACCGAGAACTTCAAGTGGAGAACCGCCGTGGGCTTCTCTTACAACAAGAACAAAATCAAGCATCTCTACTATGAATACGACGAAGACGGCAAGGAGATTGACGATACCAGCAACAGCTGGTTCATCGGCAAGCCCATCGGCGAGATATGGTACTGGAAGACCGACGGCATCTGGCAGGTGGACGAGGCTGAAGAGGCGGCCAAGGTGAACCAGAAGCCCGGCGACCCGAAGGTGGTGAACTACTACACCGGCGACGACCGCGACGGCGTGCCTGTATATAACGACAAAGACCGCCAGTTCCTGGGCACCACGCAGCCACCCATATATTGGAACATGCGCAACGACTTCGAGTTCCTCAAGCACTTCACCTTCTCCTTCTCCATGTATTCATATATGGGCCACAAGAGCCTCTCGGGCAACTGGCTGAACAACGACAACTCTGGCTCGATGTTCACCCAGACCTGCAATACCTATGCCAAGGAGTACTGGACACCCGACAACCCCACCAACGACTATGCGCGCCTGAACGCCGTAGGGCCGTCGGGCGTCACCGGTATACAGAAACTCTATAACCGCAGCTTCGTGCGCCTGGACAATATCACCCTGGGCTACACCCTGCCGAAGGAAATCACCGGCAAGTGGGGCATAGAGCGCGTACACCTCACGGCAGGCGTCAACAACGTTTTCACCATCGACAGCTGGGACTACGGCGATCCTGAGACAGGCGGATTCGCCAATCGCCAGTTCTTGTTCGGTCTTAATGTAACACTTTAATAAAAATGAAACACGATATGAAACACAATAAGCGTAACATCACGTTCCGCATGGGACTCATGGCAGTCCTTGCGGGCACCATGGCCGGCTGTTCCGACAGTTTCTTGGAGCAAGACCCGCTGTCGTTCTACGAACCCGCCACAACCTACAGCACCGAGGCCGGACTGCAGGCCGCACTCACGCAGTGCGACAAGCAGCTGAAGACCTATCGCATCGACGGCAACTGGAACAACGTGGGCATCTTCACCAACTATCTGATGTCTGACGTGGGCATGTATGCCAAGACCGACATGGGCGGCGGCTTCCAGGATAACTTCGATGCCAAGCTCACGCCCACCTCGGGTATGGGGGGCGGCGGCGACGGCAACTACATGCAGCGCTTCTGGGACCAGGGCTACAGCATGGTGAAGTATGCCAACTCCATCCTGTCGTATGTTGACCAGGTGAAGGGCCTGACTGACGAGGTGCGCGACGCCTATAAGGGCCGCGCCTACTTCCACCGCGCCTATGCCTACTATAACCTTGCCTTGCAGTTTGGCGACATCCCGCTGGTGACGCAGCTCATCAGCGTGCCTAAGCGCAACTACTCTTCAACGAGCAAGGAAGCCATTTTCCGAATGCTGGTACACGACTTGGAGTTTGCCGTCACCCACGTGCCGCCCCAGAGTCAGATGAAGTATGTGGGGCAGGTGAACCAAGAGGCCTGTCTGCATCTGCTCGTGAAGTGCTACCTGGCCGTGGGCGAGTATGCCAAGGCCGAGGCTACGGCCACCGACCTCATCAACAACCACGGCCTGCAGCTCATGACCGAGCCCTTCGGCACCTGGCAGCCCTCGGGCAACGAGGAGACGTGGAAGGTGACGCGCAACGTGGTGTGGGATTTGCACCGCACGCCTAACATTGCCAACCCGGCTAACAAGGAGACCATCATGCTGATTTCTAACTCCAACGACCAGGACTTCGCCACCTATAATATCATGCGCGCCTGTTTTGTGCACTGGAGCAACAGCGTGATACGCGACCCGCACGGCATGGCCACGCCTGGCAACAACATCGCCCGCAACAACCCCAACTACAACCCGCAGCTCGACTGGGTGCGCGTGGCCGGACGCGGCATCGCATTGAACCGCACCTCCTACTTCTACAACAAGACAATATGGAGCTACGACGGCGAGACCGACTGGCAGGACCTGCGCCACAACCGCGAGGTGGGCAACTGGATGGAGATGGAGGACTTCAAATATAACAACCCCAACTCTGAGTGCTATGGGCAGAACTATCAGCTCTATGCCACTGAGGACTTCGTGGGCGCCGACGGCACGGTGCTGGTGCACAAGGGCGACCTGCTATGCTCTGACACCATACGCAGCTGGTATCCCACGCCGCTCTATCAGCTCTATATTCTCGACACACCCAACGAGAATAACCTGGGTGCCGACCAGTTCCAAGGAGCTTCGGGCAAAGGTGCCAACGGCGACATGTACCTCTTCCGACTGGCCGAGACATACCTGTTGCGCGCCGAGGCACGCCTCTATCAGGGTGACGCCGCAGGGGCTGCCGACGACGTGAACGCCATACGTCGGCGCGCCAATGCCAAACAGATGTACACCACGGTTAACATCGGCGACATCATGGCTGAACGGGCACGCGAGCTCTACCTCGAGGAGTTCCGCCAGGCTGAGATGGTGCGCGTCAGCTGGTGTCTGGCCCGCAGCGGCGTGGCCGACGAGTGGGGCGACACCTACGACCTCAATACGTGGGACAAGCAGGAGGGCACTGACCTCAGCGGCGGCAGCTACTGGTATAAGCGCTGCACACGCTACAACGTGTTCAACCACGACTACGGCCGCGGACAGCAAGGCAACCAGACCTTCGAGTATAAAATCAACAAGCACAACCTGTTCTGGCCCGTGCCAAACTCGGCCATTACGGCCAACAACCGGGGGGTGCTGAGGCAGAACTACGGCTACGACGGCTACGACGAGTCTATACCCATGTGGACCGACTGGGAGGAGGCTGTGGCCGACGAACAGCGCGCCGATTGAGTGTTGGGCCCTGCAGCAAGTTTCTGCTGCGGGGCCCGATGCTGCTTTTGGAGGCTGGCAAAGACGGCCTGATGGGAAAATCCCTACAAAGTTTAGGGAAAAGTCTACCCCGATTTAGGGAAAACCACCTTTCGGCATTCAACGAAATACTGTATCTTTGCAACAGATTCGAGAGAGAGTCTGAGTTTTTTTACGAAATCGAATGTTTCCATAGATTTGTTTTTTAGGTTATTGTTTGCTTTTAATTTTGAAAGAAGGAGCGCAGCCGATGAGATATCGGTTGCGTTTTGTTTGTGCATGGCAGTTAACTTCTTTTAAGCTCTGGCCGTGCAGTTTCTGGGCGGTTGGTAGTTTTATGAGTAAAATATACTTCAAACACCGTAAAATGACAATGACTGACATGAAAAAAAATCTTTTGCAATGGCTGCCGGCAGCGATATTGCTGCTGGCTACAGGGTGTGGCATCGACGATGGCGGCTACACCTACAACGGAGGGTGGACAACAATGGTGGGCGAGTCAATGGAGGGCGAGATGCCCGGCGACAAGTTCGAGGACTTCAGCGACAACCCATTTGTAAGCACTGTCCAGACGCCCGTATCTACCTTCTCTGTGGATGCCGACGGCGCGTCGTATGCCATTGTGCGCCGCTATCTCAACATGGGCCTCGTCCCGCAGGCAGGCAGTGTGCGCATCGAGGAGTTGCTCAACTACTTCACGTTCGATTATGCTGCGCCCGTCGACGGTCAGACGGTAGCCATCAACGGTGAGGTGGGGGCCTGCCCCTGGACGCCCACCCACCGGTTGCTGCGCCTCGGCATGAAAGGCCGCGAGCTGAACGCTGACGAGATGCCGCGTGCCAACTTCGTCTTCTTGGTCGATGTGAGCGGCTCGATGCAGGGTGCCGACCGCCTCGACCTGCTGAAGAGCGGCCTGAAGCAGCTGCTCTTCCAGCTGAATCCCGACGACCGCATCTCGCTCATCACTTATTCGGGCCAAGTGAGCAAGCTGCTGGAGTCGACACCCGTCAGCGAGGCGGCTGTCATCGTCAAGGCCATCGACAAGCTGTCGGCCTCGGGCAGCACAGCAGGAGGCGAGGCTCTGAAGATGGCCTACGAAGAGGCGCTGGCCAACTATGATGCCAAGGCCAACAACCGGGTCATTATGGGCACCGACGGCGACTTCAACGTGGGTGTGAGCAACACCGATGAGCTGGAGAAACTGGTGGAGGGCTACGCGCGGCGCGGCATCTACCTGACCTGTCTGGGCTTCGGCGTGGGTAACCTGAACGACGGCATGATGGAGCGCATCAGCAATACGGGCAACGGCAACTATTACTACATCGACTCGGAGAATGAGATGATGAAGGTGTTCGTGCATGACCGTGCCCACTTCGTCAGTGTGGCCAACGATGCTAAATGTCAGGTGACTTTCGACTCTACCATGGTCAGCTCATATCGCCTCATTGGCTATGAGAATCGTGTGATGGGCAACCAGGACTTCGTCGACGACAAGAAGGATGCTGGCGAGATAGGTGCCGGACAGACCGTCACGGCGCTTTATGAGATTGTGCCTACGGAAAAATACATCCGTGAGGAGATGGCTGGCCGCCATGAAGGCTTCGCCACGTTCGACTTCCGCTATAAGAAAAGCCTTGACGACAGCAGTCTGCCGCTTTCCCTCCTGCTGACGACTGGTGGCGCGGGGCAGCCTGCCTCTGCCAATCTCACCTTTGCCGCCGGCGTGGCCGCCTATGGCATGGTGCTGCGCCAGTCGGTCTATCGGGGCGATGCTACGTGCCAGATGGCGAAAGAGCTGGTTGGGGGCAGTCTCTCATTCGACCCTCACGGCTACCGTGCCGAGTTGCTGCGTCTCATCGGCAAAATAAGAGACTGAACTTTACGATGTGTCTTTAGAACTACGAATTACTCGAATTGAACGAATTATATCAGCTCTTGTACTACTTCAATCATGATTTGAAGAAAATTGAAAGAGACTTTCGTTCAATTCGTGTAATTCGTGTAATTCGTGTAATTCGTGGTTTGATTAGCAGCCGAGGCTTGAGTGAAGAAGTGAAAATACGAGAGGCGGCGTCAGAACTGTAGGGAGTGACGCTCGCGGCTGGTCACTTCGGCCACGGTCAGCGCCGTGAGCACAGCAGCGCAGACGATGGCCTGCACCAGAATGGCCGGCATGGTGGCCGTATGGAAATAGGTCAGCACGTCGGCCAGCAGCAGTTTCCATGCGCCGCCAACGGTGAAGAGCAGGGCGATGAGCGCCAGGCAGAACACCGTCCATAGCCGCGAGAGGCGCAGTGAGCGCTCGGGCAGACGGTTCATCACGCGTCGGGTAAAGCCGCCGTCGGGCAGCTGTGTGTCGCGTGCCTGCTGGAAAAACTGCTCCAGCAACAGTTCGTCATGGTCTGTCATATCCGTTTTGTTTTAAATAGGTGGCCAACCGCTCTTTGCCGCGCCTCAGGTGCGACTTCACGGTGTTGGGTGGCAGCGAGGTAATCTCGGCGATGTGGTCGATGCTCTCGCCGTCGATGAGCTGCAACGTGATGCACGTGCGCTCCTCGTCCTTCAGCAGCGACAGGGCACGGTAGATGTCGGCCTTCAGCTCGTAGTCTACGGTGTATTGCTGCCCGTCGCCCAGGTCGTCGGTCTGCCGGTCTGCCGCTTTTGCCCCGCGTGAGCGTTGGTAGTCGTAGAACACGTTGTAGGCAATGCGCATCAGCCACGTCTGGAACGAGGCCAGCCCCCGGAACTGTCCGATGCTCTGATAGGCCTTCAGAAACGTGTCTTGCGCCAAGTCGTCGCTCAGCGCTTCGTTGCCCAGCGTGAGGCTGAGCAGGAAGCGTCTGACGGGTGACTGGTATTTCCTGACAAGCTGGTCGAAAGCCCGCGTGTTTCGGAATACCGCCACCTGTGTCACGAGCGAGAGGTCACTGAGTGTAGCCACGTGTTTCTTGTGCTGATGTTATGCCTGTTGCCGGATGCAGCGCATCGCAGCTACGCAGTGATGTTGTTTTTTGCGGGCATCACAATCCACATGATGATGTAGAGGATGAGCCCTGGAAAGACGGTGCATACGGCCAGGAAGGCATAGGCTATGCGCACCAGTGTGGGGTCAAAGTCGAAGTACTCGGCCAGACCGGCGCAGACGCCGCCCAGCACGCGATCGTTAGAACGATAGAGCTTTTGAGTCATGATACAATTGCTTTTATATGATGTTGTTATATAATTGTTGATTGGTCGGATGGTGGGCCGGTGGCATGACGCTATGGCTCGGTCACGTCGCGTCGAGGCTCGTCGAAGTCGTCGGCGTGCAGCTCTTCGCGCTTCTTCTTGGCGTTGCGTGCGATGACCAGGTTGCCCAGGCCGATGCAGAGCACCAGTATGCCGATGCCGACGCCGACTTCGCCGATGGTCCAGCCCAGGAAGCAGGTCAGGCCGATGCCCAGGAAAACCTGTCGGATGCCTTTCATGCGCAGCTCGTCGTCAATGTCGGCCGGTTTCTCCACCAGCTCCTGCGGGATGGGCTGTCCGCTCTTCATGGCCATCTCGGCCAGACGGATGCGGTCGCGCCGTCCTTTGTGAATGAAGTAGAAGATGAGGCCGATAATCAGCACGGGGGCAATGACGAAGAGAATGAGTAGCACAATCAGCACAAACCCCATGCCGGCCAGTTCGTTGATGCCCCACTTGTCTTTCAGAATCGAGTCGGTCAGCGACCCGGTGCTGAAGTCTTCGTCGTCATCGAAGGGGAAGTTGCCGTAGGCTATGGTGGTCGTGCCTGAAGTGTCGGCGCGGGTGGTGTCGCTGAAGACCTCCACCTCGTCTTGGCGTGTCGTGTCGGCTCCTGCAGTTATGTTGCCGGCGGTGTTAGTCTGGGCCACTGCTGCTGTTGGCAACATGGTGGCGCACATCAGAGCCAATGCAAGGAAATACTTTTTCATTTTCTTTTCTTCGTTGTTTGTTAATTCATCCTTTTGACGCAAGAAAAACCTCTGAAGTTGCAAAGATACGAAAAAAAATTGTAACTTTGCAGCCAGAATGCAATTACCCGATGAATTTTTAGCTCAGACGCTGGCCGCAATGGGCGAAGAGCGTTTTGGGCGCTTCTTGGCGGCTTTCGACGCGGAGCCGCCGGTGAGCATCAGGCTGAATCCGGCGAAGATTGCCGGCGGCAGCGTGCCGCGCGTGGGCACCCCCGTGCCCTGGTGCCCGTTGGGCTACTATCTGGCTTCGCGCCCGCAGTTCACGTTCGACCCCTTGTTGCATGCCGGGTGTTACTATGTGCAGGAGGCGGCCTCGATGTTTGTGCACCACATCGTCAGCGAGCTCATCAGGCGGCCGGTGCTCATGCTCGACCTCTGTGCTGCGCCGGGCGGGAAGTCGACGGCCTTGCTCTCGGCCCTGCCCGAAGGCAGTGTGCTGGTGAGCAACGAACCCGTCAGGCAACGGGCTCAGGTGCTCGTGGAGAATATCGTGAAATGGGGCTACGACGACAGCATCGTCACCTGCAACTACCCGCGTGACTACCGCCAGAGCGGTCTTTTTTTTGACGCGATGCTCTGCGACGTGCCCTGCTCGGGCGAGGGAATGTTCCGCAAAGACCCGGCCAGCATCGGCGAGTGGAGCCTGCAGAACGTAGAGCGCTGTTGGCAGTTGCAGCGCCAGATTGTGGCCGATGCATGGCAATGTCTGCGGCCCGGCGGATATATGATATATAGTACATGTACCTATAACATAAAGGAGAACGAGGAGAACGTGCGCTGGATGTGTACTGAGCTGGGAGCGCAGGTAGTGCCCGTGGGCACGGAGGCGGAGTGGGGCATCACAGGCTCGCTGCTCGAAGGTTTCAGCGAGCCGGTCTATCGCTTCATCCCCGGTCTGACGCAGTCGGAAGGCCTGTTTGTCTGCGTGCTGCGCAAGGCGGGCGAGGCTGACACTGCAGCACCCCAGCGGTGGGACGGGCGGCGGCTCAACGTGCTCTACGATGGCAAGCCCCAGCCCGTGAAACGAGGCAAAGACGTGCTGCCCAGCCATGCCGAAGCCCTGAAGGCTACATTCCGGCCAGGGCGCTACCCTGCGGCAGAAGTAGGCTACCGGCAGGCCATTGCCTACCTGCGCCACGAGTCGCTCGCGCTTCCTGCCGACACTCCTCGCGGCATGGTCGTCATCATGTTTGGCGGACGCCCACTCGGCTTCGCCAAAAACATAGGCAACCGCGCCAACAACCTCTATCCGCAAGAATGGAAGATAAAATCGACGCATATACCAGAAGACTATGAAACAATATTTAGACCTGCTTGACCGCATCTTGCGGGAGGGCGCCCGGAAGGACGACCGCACCGGCACCGGCACGCTGAGCGTCTTCGGCCACCAGATGCGCTTCCACCTGGCCGACGGCTTCCCGCTGCTCACCACGAAGAAGCTGCACCTGAAGTCGATTATCTACGAGCTGCTGTGGTTTCTGCGCGGCGATACGAACATCGGCTACCTGAAGGAGCACGGCGTGAGCATCTGGGATGAGTGGGCCGATGCGCAGGGCGAGCTGGGCCCCGTCTACGGCCACCAGTGGCGCTCGTGGCCCGACTACAGCGGCGGCACCATCGACCAGATTAGCCAGGTAATCGACCAGATCAAGCATCATCCTGACTCGCGGCGCATGATTGTGTCGGCCTGGAATGTGGCTGAGGTGAACCGCATGGCTCTGCCGCCCTGTCACACCATGTTCCAGTTTTATGTGGCCGACGGACGCCTGTCGCTGCAGCTCTACCAGCGCTCGGCTGACACGTTCCTCGGTGTGCCGTTCAACATTGCCAGCTATGCCCTGCTGCTGCAGATGATGGCCCAGGTGTGCGGGCTGAAGGCGGGCGACTTCATCCATACCACGGGCGACACCCACCTCTATCTGAACCATCTCGACCAGGCCCGCCTGCAGCTCACGCGCCAGCCCCGCCAGCTGCCTGTGATGCGCCTGAACCCCGACGTGAAGTCGCTCTTCGACTTCACTTACGACGACTTTACCCTGGAGGGCTACGACCCGTGGCCGCACATCAAGGCGGAGGTGTCGGTGTGAGTTTTTTTCTCGTATAGTCTATTCATCATTTATTAGTTATGACTGTCAATATGATTGCTGCTGTGGCCAGAAACGGGGCCATAGGCTTCAACAACAAACTGATATACTGGCTGCCCAACGACCTGAAGCGCTTTAAGCGGCTCACCACCGGCCACACTATCCTGATGGGGCGCCGCACGTTTGAGAGTCTGCCCAAAGGGGCGCTGCCCAACCGTCGCAACTGCGTGCTGAGCCGCACCACACGACAACTACCCGGCTGCGAGTGCTTCAGCTGCTGGGATGACTTCGTAGCTTCGTGCCAGCCTGACGAAGATATCTACATCATAGGCGGTGCCAGCATCTATGCCGCGCTCATTGACCGGGCCGACCGCCTGTGTCTGACCGAGATTGACGACGTGCCCGCACAGGCTGACGCCTTCTTCCCCGACTACAGCACATGGAAAGCGGTCGCCCGCGAGGAACATCCCGCCGACGACCGCCATGAGTTTGCCTACACCTTTGCTGACTACGAGCGCTGATGTGCTCAGCGCTCCTCCAGTTCTGCCGGATTCAGACTGTTGATGGGCAGCTGCCTGTCGATGGCCGCATGAAATGAGATGATGCTCTCGCTGCGGGCCAGTCCCAGCGGCTGCAACTTGTCGTGGATGAAGTTGAGCAGGTGGTGGTTGTTGACGGCATAGATTTTGATAAACAAGTCGTAGTTGCCCGTGGTGTAGTGGCATTCTACTACCTCAGGCATCTGCCTCAGCTTGTCGACCACGTCGTCAAACGACTCCGGGTTTTTCAGGTTGATGCCTATGAAAGCGCAGGTTTCGTAGCCTATTTTTTCTGGGTCGATGATAAACTGCGAACCCTTCAGGATGCCGAGGTTCGTTAATTTCTGAATGCGTTGGTGGATAGCCGCGCCACTCACGTTGCAGATGCGTGCCACTTCGAGGAAAGGCACCCGTGCATCATCGGCTATCAGTTTCAAGATTTGTTTGTCCAGACGGTCGAGTTTCTGATTTGCCATAGTGTATGATATTACTTTTTATTTTGTGCAAAGATAGTCTTTTTTTTCGATAAGTGCAATTAAATGTAGGAAAAAAAGACTGAAAATGCGTCTATATGCTATTTTTCGGTGGCTGAATAGTTTATTTTCAGCGCGAAGGATTCCTGCAATGCCCGTTTCACATCGGCAATGATGCCCATCGGCACGTCGCGGTCAGCTTTGATGGAGACGGTCATGCGCGGCTTGTCGTCGGAGTTCATCTGCGAGCGCTCACTTTCTACGAAGGCCCGTATATCGTCGATGGTGGCTATGCGGTTGTTCAGCTGGATGCTGAAGTCGTCAGAGTGCTTGTCCTGCCTGCCGATGTAGATATGGCATACGGCCGACTTGTGGGCCACCTTCTGCACCTCGGTGCCCTGCGGCACCTGGTAGTGCACCTTCAGGTCGACGTCGCGCATGTGGGTGACAATCATGAAGAAGAAGAGCACGGTGAAGATGAGGTCGGGCAGCGACGACGTGTTGAGCTCGGGCACCTCGCGTTCGCGCCTTGGAAACAGTCCGCGTCTCATGGCTGACCTCCTTCCTTTGTCTGCCCTGTGGGCGCCATCTCGCTGATGCGCTGCGGGAAGACCATTGCGATGGCTTCGCGCTGCTCTATGGTGCAGCGGGCGTAGGGGCGCCCGAAGCGCTGGCGGGCCAGCTGGTTGCGCAGCCTGTTGTAGCCGGCCACGATGGCATTCTGCATCTGGAAGTAGGCGTCGTAGGTGGTGCGTGCGTCGGTCTGTATGGTGATGATGTGGCGGTCGCTCACGCGGCAGCGCCCCAGCAGGTTGACGTCGCGCTCACTCTTCTCCGGCAGCGCGGCATCGTCGGCCTTGTTCTCCACAAAGTCGGCCACACGGTCGGTCAGCGCCTCCGGCGTCAGCGTGTCGCCGTTGCACGTCAGACGGTCGTCGGCGTCGAGCACCAGGGCCAGCACGTTGCGCTCCTTCACCAGCAGCTCCTGCTCTGTCTGGCTCTCTTCGGGCGGCGGCAGCTGCCGGGGCAGCCCCTTGTCGGTGTCCATCGACGAGGTCACGAGGAAGAATATCAGCAGCATGAACGAGATGTCGGCTGTCGACGTCGTGTTGAGTCCGGGCACTTTCTTCTTCCTTCTCTGAAACATAGCAGCAGTCTCCTCCCTTCCTGTATTATTTCTTTAGCTTGCGGCTCAGGCCCGACACACCGAAGAGCACGCCGGCCGCCGCCACAATGATAAGCACTGCCGACGTGTAGATGAACATGTCGGCCACGCGAAGCCAGAAGGCACTGGCAAACGTCTGGCCGTTGACCACCATAGGTTGTGTGCTGCCGCAGGCATAGCTGACGGCCATCACCACGGCCAGCAGGGCCACCGTGCCCCACGCGATGCGGCGCACTGGGATGCGGTTGACCACCGCCTCGCTGTGGTCGCAGGCCAGCGAGCGCACCACCGACCAGCCCGTGAGACCCACGGCCAGGGCGAGCATGGTGTAGATGACGTAGAAGAGCAGGTCAATCATGGGCTTGGCTGAGTTTGCGTTTCATGATGATGTCGAGCAGCGTGATAGCCGACTCCTCCATCTGCGACGTCAGGTGCTCAATCTTCGACAGGATGTAGTTGTAGAACACCTGCAGGACGAGGGCTACGATGATACCGAAGATGGTGGTGATGAGGGCCACCTTCATGCCCGAGGCTACGATGGTGGGGCTGATGTCGCCCGCCTCCTGTATCTGGTCGAAGGCCATCACCATGCCGATGACGGTGCCGAGGAAGCCCAGCGAGGGCGCAATGGCAATGAAGAGCGTAATCCACGAGCAGCCCTTCTCGAGGTTGGCCGACTGCACCGCGCCGTAGCTGACGATGCTGCGCTCCACCACGTCCATCTCCTCGTCGCAGTGCATCAGGCCCTGATAGCAGATGGAGGCCACGGGGCCGCGCGTGTCGCGGCAGAGCGTCTTGGCTCCCTCCACGTCGCCGGCGTCTACTTTCTTCTCCACGTCGGCCAGCAGTTTCTTGGCATTCACCTCCGACAGCGTCAGATAGATAATGCGCTCAATGCAGACGGCCAGGCCGAGCACCAGCGCCAGCGCCACGAGCGACATGAAGCCGGCTGTGCCCTCCACGAACTTCGTCTTCAGCTGTTGGTGGAAATTCATGCCCTCAGCCATCTCGCCGAGGTCTTGCATGGTGTCGTCGCCCACCAGCTCCTCCACCGTGGGACCTTCGTCGACGTCGGTGTCGGCCTCGGGGGCGTCTTGTGCAAAGGCTGCTGTGCTGAGCGAGGCCGATATAACCAGGGCCAAGGCGAGCAGCAGCCTTCTCAAATGTTTGATATGATGTATGAGTTTCATCGTTGTGGTCGTTTTTTCGGGCGCAAAGGTAACAATAAAATTCCAATTCACCACATTATTAAGAATAATTTACTCTTTCGTTGTCTGCCCGACGGTAAATAATCACTACCTTTGCAGGCCCAAAAGGCTGCGGGCGCAGGCCCGGCGGAAGGGCAGCAAAACAGAATAGCACATGTCGTGGAAGAAAAAATACAGGTGCAGCCGGTGCGGCTATGAGGCCGACATCTATGAAGGGCGCGGGCTGTTCAGACAGCAAATCACGCCCGTGGTGTGCGCCGACTGCCAGAGCATTCAGCAACTCGTGGTGGGCGGCATCATTGCCGACGTGGCCCCCTCGTTCCGCAGCGAGGTGGGGCGCTTGTGCCTGCAGTGCGGCAGCAGTCGCCTCAGCCTATGGGACGGCCACACCTGTCCGAAGTGCGGGGGCACTATGCAGTTCACCGGCGAGCAGGACTACTGGACGTGAGGCATCAGTCGTCCCCCCCGTCGCTGAGCCGAAAAAAACACGGTCATCGCTTTGCCGTATCATTTTTTATTTGTACCTTTGTACTCACATTAATCCATTAGTTAAAAAAGAATAACAGACACAACAGACATGAAACCTACACTTTTTCTGCTTGCAGCAGGCATGGGCAGCCGCTACGGCGGCTTGAAACAGCTCGACCCCCTGGGGCCCAGCGGCGAAACCATCATGGACTATAGCATCTACGACGCCATACAGGCCGGTTTCGGCAAGATAGTATGGGTCATTCGTAAAGACTTCGAGGAGCAGTTCCGCACGCAGATACTCGCCAAGTATGAGGGCCACGTGCCCTGCGAGCTCTGCTTTCAGGCCCTCGACGCGCTGCCCGAAGGCTTCAGCGTGCCCGAAGGCCGCGTGAAGCCCTGGGGCACCAACCACGCCGTGCTCATGGGTAAGGACGTTATCCGCGAGCCTTTCTGCGTCATCAACTGCGACGACTTCTACGGTCGCGACGCCTTCATGCAGATAGGCCACTGGCTGGCTCAGCTGCCCGAGGGCTCGAAGAACAAGTATGCCATGGTGGGCTTCCGCGTGAGCAACACGCTGTCGGAGAACGGCACCGTGGCACGCGGCGTTTGCGCCTACGACGCTGAGCGCCACCTGACCGACGTGGTGGAGCGCACCGAGATTATGCGCGTCGACGGCCCCGTGTGCTATAAGGACGAGGCCGGCCAGTGGCAGGCCATTGCCGACGAGACGCCCGTGTCGATGAACATGTGGGGCTTCACGCCCGACTACTTCGACTACTCGGAGCGGTACTTCCGTGAGTTCCTCAGCGACCCGAAGAACATGCAGAACCTGAAGGCTGAGTTCTTCATCCCCCTGATGGTGAACAAGCTCATCACCGAGGGCACGGCCACCTGCGAGGTGCTCGACACCACGAGCGTGTGGTTCGGCGTCACCTACGCCGCCGACCGCGCCGCCACCGTGGCACGCATCCAGAAGCTGGTAGACGAGGGCGTCTATCCCAGCAAGCTGTTCTAAGCAGGGGCAGCAGCCTGCACCGTCGTCATGCGGGGAGTCTTCTTCAAAGGAGGCCCCCCGCATGTTGCATAACAGCACATCAGCGATATCTCTGAGCCTCAGAAGAGTCGCACGGGTGGCACCACGGAGCCAGATTTTGGCCAAAATTTATACAATTCCGGCCAAAATTAAAATGATTTTGGCCAAAATTCTATTCCTCGCGGCGGAAGTATGCGCTTAATTCCAAAAGATTTCGTATCTTTGCACCTTCAAAAACAACAAACACATAGATTCCACAATGCTGAAACCTATTATCACCGACGAGGAGTGCCTGCAACTGAAGGCACTCATCAACGAGAGCGACACCATCCTGCTGACCTGTCATCAAAATCCCGACGGCGATGCGCTGGGAGCCTGTCTGGCCTGGGCTGAAGTGCTGAAGACGGTATTCGGCAAAGAGGCGCAGATCATCGTGCCCGACCAGTCGCCTGACTTCCTGCAATGGATGCCCAACACGGAGAAGGTGATACGCTACGACAAGCACCGCGAGGGCTGCAACTGGACCCTGAACCACTGCGACCTCATCTTCTGCCTCGACTTCAACACGCCGTCGCGCACGGCCGACATGGAGCAGGCTCTGCGACTGTCGCCGGCGCGTAAGGTGCTCATCGACCATCATCTGGCCCCCGACATCGATACCGTCATTGCCATCTCACACCCCGAGGCCTCGTCTACGTGCGAGCTCATCTTCCGCGTGGTGTGGCAGATGGGGTGCTTCGACCAGCTCAGCAAGCACTTCGCCGCCCCGCTCTACTGCGGCATGATGACCGACACGGGCGCCTTCACCTACAACTCCAGTGACCCCGCCATCTTCTTCATCATCTCGCAGCTGCTCACCAAGCGCATCAACAAAGACAAGATATACCGCAACGTCTACCACACCTTCTCGGAGAACAGGCTGCGCCTGACAGGCTTCGTGATGTATGAACGGCTGGTGGTCGACGCACGCCGCCATGCCAGCTACTTCACCCTGAGCCGCGACGACCTGCGCCGCTTCCACTTCGTCAAGGGCGACGCTGAGGGGCTGGTCAATATGCCGCTGCAGATGAAAGGTCACAAGCTCTCGGTCTCGCTGCGCGAAGACACTGAGCGGGATCGCCTGGTGTGGGTGTCGCTGCGCAGCGTCGACCAGTTTCCATGCAACGAGATGGCCGAACGCTTCTTCAACGGCGGTGGTCATCTCAACGCCTCGGGCGGACGACTCTACTGCACCATCGACGAAGCCGTCGAGGTGGTGAAGCAGGCCTTCGCCGCCTACGAGCAGCAGTTGCTGTAGTGCAGCACCCTGCAAAGACGCAACGGATGTTAATTAATGTCTATTCAGCTGAAAATATTCGCGTTGCCAAGCGCAGTCTTCATTTTTATTAGTAACTTTGCACGCGATAAATATTAAATAAGGTATATATGAAAAAGACTCTTTTGGCACTCATGTCACTCGTCTGCCTCGCTGCCTTCGTGGGCTGCAACCACTACGAGACCTATGGCGATAAGAAGGATAAAGAGCGCAAAGCCATCAGGCAGTTTATCAGCGACTCGGCCATCGTGGTCATCGACGAGGCTGTGTTCCATGCCAACGGCGACGTCACTGATTTAGAGAAAAACGAGTTTGTGTATCTCAGCAACTCGGGTGTCTATATGCAGATTGTGAACAAAGGCTGCGGCGAGCCGCTGCGCGACGGCGAGCAGACTGACCTGCTGGTGCGCTTTCTCGAGCTGTGCATCATGGACTCTACGGCGCTCTACAACGACACGGCGCCCTACGATGTCGACGTGCTCAACGTGCTGCGCTCGGGCGGCTCCTACTCAGGCTCGTTCACCGAGGGCCTTATGCGCACCACCTACGGCGTCAACGGCATGGCGGCACAGGCGGCTGCCGGACAGCTGGTGGCGTTTCCCTACATCAATGTGGGGCGGCCCCGCTCGGCCGACGACCAGGTGGCCAAAGTGCGCCTCATCGTGCCCCACTCGCAAGGCCATCGCATAGCCACCAACTATGTCTATCCCTACTATTATGAATTCACGTTTCAACGTAAAATAGACTTATGACACTGATTAAATCAATTTCCGGCATCCGCGGCACCATCGGCGGACGTACGGGCGATACGCTCAACCCGCTCGACATTGTTAAGTTTACAACGGCCTACGCCACCTTTATTTCGAGAACGAAGCGCGGTGAAAGCGCAACAACTCCTGACTCAAGAAAGATTGTCGTGGGGCGCGACGGGCGCATCAGCGGACCGATGGTGCGCGACATCGTGTGCGGCACGCTGGTGGGCATGGGCTACGAGGTCGTAGACATCGGTCTGGCCACCACGCCGACTACTGAGCTGGCCGTGCGCTGGCATGAGGCCGACGGCGGCATCATCATCACGGCGAGCCATAATCCCACGCAGTGGAACGCGCTGAAGCTGCTCAACAGCGAGGGCGAGTTTCTGACGGCGGCCGACGGCGCTGAGGTGCTGCGCCTGGCTGAGGCTGAGGACTTCGACTATGCTCCGGTGGAGCGGCTGGGTCGCGTCGTCGTGGACGACACCATGAACCGCCGCCATGTGGCATCGGTGCTCGACCTGCGTCTGGTGGATGTGGAGGCCATCCGCAGGCGCCATTTCCGCGTGTGCGCCGACACTATCAACTCGGTGGGCGGCATCATCCTGCCTGAGCTGTTTCAGGCCTTGGGCGTCGACTTCGAGATTCTCAACGGCGAGTGCACCGGTCAGTTTGCCCACAACCCCGAACCCCTGGAGAAGAATCTGGGCGGCATCATGGAAAAGATGCGGCAGGGCGGTTTTGACCTGGGCATCGTCGTCGACCCCGATGTAGACCGTCTGGCCTTCATCTGCGAAGACGGTCGCATGTTTGGCGAGGAATACACGCTGGTCAGCGTGGCCGACTACGTGTTAGGCGAGGAGGTGAAGGCTAAGGGCGGACAGCTTGCCGCCGCGCTTATGACAGTTTCAAACTTGAGCAGCACCCGTGCGCTGCGCGACATCACCGAACGGCATGGCGGAAAGTACTGCGCTGCCGCCGTGGGCGAGGTGAACGTGACCACCAAGATGAAGGAGGTGGGGGCAGTCATCGGCGGCGAAGGCAACGGCGGCGTGATTTATCCTGAGAGCCACTACGGCCGCGACGCCCTCGTGGGCATCGGCCTCTTCTTGTCGAGCCTGGCCCAGAAGGGCTGCACCGCCAGCGAGCTGCGCCACACGCTGCCCGACTACCAGATAGCCAAGAACCGCATCGACCTGACGCCCGACACCGACGTCGATGCCATCCTGCTGAAGGTGAAACAGATGTTTGCCGACGATGCGAAGGCTGAGGTGAACGACATTGACGGCGTGAAGATTGACTTCCCCGAGGCGTGGGTACACCTGCGCAAGTCGAACACTGAGCCTATCATACGCGTCTACAGCGAGGCACAGACCATGGCCGAGGCCGACGAGCTGGGCAAGCGCCTGATGCAGGTGGTCTACGACATGCAGAAGTGATTGTCTTTTCATCGCCTGCTTCGCGGGTACATGATAAAGAGCGAGCCCCCGCAACTGTTTTACGGTTGCGGGGGCTCGCTGTCTGTGTGGGGGTGGGTCTGTGGCTTCAGAAGCCAATCTTCCCGTTCCACTGCAGGTACCAGTTAGTAGGCTGGCTGAGGTCTTTCTTTATCTCCGACTGCATGGCGGCAGCCTGACTTCTGCCCCGGCGGGCATAGACGTGGTCGGCCATGAACTGCCCAGGGTTGCTGCTGCGCAGGGCGAAGCGCATGAGGTCGTAGTAGCGCGTGCCTTCGAAGGCAAACTCCAGTGCTCCCTCGTTGAGTATCAGACTGTCGACGAAGTGCTGCTGACGGCTGCGCAGTTCCTCAGCGCTGAGCAGCGAGTCGGTGGGCAGTTGGTAGTAGGCGTTCAGCGGCGTCCATCCAGAGCCTCGGCTGTGCATGCCGAGGGTGTTGTGGCTCGGCGAGAGGTTCATCGTGGTGATGTCTTCCACGTCGACCACGGCATAGCGGCTTGCGGGGAAGTCAAACTGGGACATGAAAGCCGAGTCGGCCGCGTTGCAGTAGGGATACACATACTGCTGCATGGTCTGGTTGGTGAGGCCGGTGGAAAGGATGAGGAAGGCCATGCGCGGATAGCCCGCCATGTTGAGTGCCTCGGCCAGACGCAGATAGACCATCTGGCGGCGGTAGATATGCACGTTGCGCGTGGCATACTTGGCAATGCTTTGAATGTCGACGCGCTCGTTGGTCACCGTGTTGCGCATGGTGCCCTCAGTCCACACGTAGGAGAGGCGCAGGTCGCCGCTGCGGTGGTTGCTGATGCCGGCCGACGGGGCGTAGATGACACTGGTGCCGTTGGCGCCCACGCAGCAGTTCACCTGTGCGGCCGAGATGTCTTGCAGCGCCTGCGAGGGCACGATGCTCACCTTGTAGTCGTTGTCGCTGCTCGAGTTGAAGAGGTTGCGCAGCTCGCTGTAGTAGCCTTCAGCCCTGATAGAGTCGCCGGGAATCATGGTGATGAGCTCACTCTGGGCGGTGTAGGTCTCCGACGAGAAGATGTTCTGCATGTTGATGCTGACGGTGCTGGTCCACGAGGTAGAGCCTGGTGCCCACATCCGTGAGGCCACGCCGGTGGGGTAGGCCGAGTTCATGCCGTTGCGCTCGCTGATGTACTTGTAGTAGTTGAGTGCGGCCTCGCGGTAGTGGCCTGCCCATAGGTGGAGTTCTGCGCGCACGATGCTCAGGGGGAAGTAGAAGAAACGCGAGTCGGTGTTGCGTATGGTGCGGTAGCCGGGCAGCTCGGTGTTGTAGCGCTCGGGCAGCGTGGCGAGGTCGGCAATGAAGTAGTCGCAGATGGCCTGCAGGTCGTAGCGCGGGTAGTCGCGTTCAGCCTCCTCCTTGGTGAGGATGGGCTCGGTGACGAAGGGCACCTGGCCGTAGTTGAGCACCAGCTGCAGATAGGTCCATGCGCGTATGGCCTTGACGGCGGCAAACTCCTTCATGAAGACATACTCGTTGCGGTTGGTGCGCAGGGCCGTGTCGGCGTGGGCTATGAAGTAGTTGCAGTTGTTGATGATGGCATAGTAGTCGCGCGGAGCGTTGTACATGTTGTCGTCGCCGACGTTGAAGTTGGCCACGTCGCGCAGGTCGGAGCTGGCGGCAGAGGTGAGGTCGACGAGGTCGGCGCGCACCTCGCCGAGCAGGATGGTGCGGTCGGCAATGGCCTGCAGCTTGTTGAGTATGCCGGTGACGGAGTAGATGGTGTCTACGGCGTTGTTCAGGTGGTCGTGGTCAGCATAGAGCACGGTGTCTGACTCCTGGTCGAAGAAATCGTCGCAGGAGGTGAGCAACAGCCCCCCTCCTACTCCCCCGAGGGGGAGCGCATAGAGCATCAACAGGCGGGCGGTTTTCTTTATGTCAAAAAACAGTTTCATATAGTTTTTATATTATGTGTAGTTATGTGGTTGTATAGCTGAGGAGGTCAACTCCCCATCTCCCTGCTTGCTCCCTCCCCTTCGGGGATGATGGGTGGGAGTGGGGGCTACAAGTTAATCTTCACGCCTGCCACCAGCGTGCGTCCCTGGCCGAGGCGCCCCAGGTCGATGCCCTGGCCGATGACGGCCGACGTCATGGTGAACTCGGGGTCGCTGCCCAGATACTTGGTGAGGGTAAACAGGTTGCCGGCCTGGAGCCATAGCTGCAAGCCCTGTATGTACTCCGACTTCAGGGGCAGGTCGTAGCTCAGCGTGACGGTCTTCAGGCGCAGGTAGCTGCCGTCTTCAATCCAGCGGTCGCTGAAGCGGCTGTTGCCCATGGGGTCCTGAAAGGCTATGCGCGGCATGTCGGCCCGTTGTCCCTCAGCCTGCCAGCGGCGCTCCACGGCCGTGGTCTGGTTCATAAAGCGGCTGCCGCTCTCCAGCTGCTGGCGCAGGTAGTTGAACACGTCGTTGCCCAGCGAGTAGTTGAAGCGCAGGTCGAGCTTCAGCCGCCGCCATGCGATGGTGGTGAAGATGTTGCCGTAGATGTCTGGGTTGGGGTCGCCTATGACGATGCGGTCGTCGGGTGTAATCTGTCCGTCGCCGTTGAGGTCGGCAAAGTGCACGTCGCCGGCTCCGAAGTAGTTTTTGTCGATGCCGTTGTCAGCATAGAAGAAGAGCCCCTTCTCGCCGTTGAGTCCGGCAGCCATGGCCTCCTCGGTAGTGGAAAAGACGCCGAGTGCCTTGTAGCCGTAGAAGAGGTTGGCGGCCTGTCCCACTTGGGTGCGTATGGTGGCGCCGTACAGCTCGTTGTCGATGTAGCCGGCATCGACGGGCAGCTCCTTGATGCGGTTCTTGTAGTGGCCTGCGCTGACGCCCAGTTGCCACTGCCACTGCTTGCGTGCCAGCAGCTTGGCGGTGAGGCTGACGTCGAAGCCCTCGTTGCTCAGCTTGCCGCCGTTGGCCCAGTTCTGGTCGAGGCCAGAGAGGAATCCGAGCTGCTGGCGGGTGAGCAGGTTGCTGGTGGTGGAGCGGAAGTAGCTGGCGCTCAGGCCAAGGCGGTTGTTGATGAAGTTGCCTTCAAAGCCCACGTTCAGCCGTCGTGTGGTCTCCCACTGTATCTTGGTGTTGCCTATGCCGTCGAACGACAGGCCTGCAATGTCGTGCAGGAACTGCGAGGCGCGGAAGTAGCTGCGCGCGGCATAATAGTCGATGTCGTCATTGCCGCTCACGTCGTAGCCAGCCGAGAGGCGCATGTAGTCGATACCCCTGACGTCGGCCAGCCACGGCTCGCCGGTAAGCACCCATCCCATCTGCACGGCGGGGAACACGGCCCACGGCGTGCTGCAGAGTCGCAGCCAGCCAGCCTCCTTGCCGAAGCGCGACGAGCCCTCGGCCGTGAGGTTAGCCTGCACGTAGTAGCGGCTCATGTAGTTGTATTCGGCCTGTGCGTACCAGGCCAGCGAGTTCCAGTTCTCGTTGATGCCCACCACAGCCACGTTGAGCAGGCTGTTGCGCATCTGCGGTGTTTTGTCGCTGCCGGTGTTGTAGCCCACCTGTGAGTTGGTGGTGAAGCTCTCCCAGTTGATGCGCGCGCCGCCGAAGAGGTGGAGGAAGTGTGCGTCGTAGCGGTTGCTCCAGTCGAGCCGTGTGTCGCTCATCACCGAGTTCTGCTTGGCGGCCAGCGAGCGCACCTCGTTGTTGCGGTAGGCACCGATGCTGCTCACGTAGTAGTCGGGTGTGCCGTTGATGGGTATGTAGTAGCGCTCGTTGGTGTTCACCAGGTTGTAGCTGAAGTGCTCGCTGAGAGTGAGGTGGGCGTTGAACCTGTATTTGGGCATGATGGAGAGGTTGAGCATGGAGTTCTCGAAACGGTTTTTGTTTTCAGCCTCGCTATACTCCAGTATGGCGGCAGGGTTGCCCAGTTGCCAGTTGTAGCTGGTGTAGTTGGCCAGCGCCTCGGTGAGATAGTCTTCGGGGTTGATGTCGTAGTGGCTGTCGGAGAGCACGCCGCGGCCGTAGCTATAGGGGCTGATGAAGGGGCTCTTCACGTAGGCCAGGAAGGCTGGCGAGGTGGGCGTGCCTTCGTCGTAGGTCTCCGGCGCACCGTCGTCGCGCAGGTTGCGCGTGACGTTGGCAAACGAGGCGTCGAAGCGCACGGCGAGGCTGCGCGTGAGCGCGATGTCGGTGTTGAAGCGCACGTTGAGACGTCCCATGCCGTTGTTCTTCAGTGTGCTTTGGGCGTTGGTGTAGCCCACCGACAGGTTGTAGTTGGCCACGTCGTCGCCGCCCTCCACGTTGATGCCGTAGTTTTGGTTGATGGCCGTGCGGTAGACCAGGTCTTTCCAGTCGGTCTGCTGGTGATACTGCGTGTAATAGTAGTAGTCGGGGTCTTCGTTGAGGAACTTGAAAGTACGGTTGCGCGTGTTGGTGGTCTTGAGCAGTTCCGAGGCATAGTTGCGGTACTGTTCGGCCCCCATCATGGATATGAACTTAGGCTCGAGCGACACCCCTGCTGCCACGCTGGCCGTGATGCGTGTGGCCATCGACTTGTTGCGCCGTGTCTGGATGAGGATGACGCCGTTGGCGCCCTTGGCTCCGTAGAGGGCCGTGCCGTTGCGCAGCACGGTGACCTTGTCGATGTCGGCGGGGTTGATGTTGGTGAGGATGTCGTTGTAGAAACCGTCGTGCAACAGCGTGCGACCGTATTGCTGCTCGATGATGACATCGTCGACCACGATGAGCGGCTGGGCGTTGACGTTGAGCGAGTTGAGACCCTGCATGAACATCACGCTGCCCACGCCGGGAATGGCGTTACGTCCGGTGGTGTGGACATAGGCTCCCATCTGTTTCTGTATCTCGTCCTTAATGTTGATGGCATCGCTATATTTGAAGTCGTGGGCCCACACGTCGCCGCGCACGTTGGTCTGCTGGGCGTACTCGGCACTGAAGGTGGTGGGATAGAGAGCCGCCGTCTTCTGCTGTGTGGCGCGGCTCAGACCGAGCCGCACGGGGTTGTAGTCGGGGGTGGAGACAAAGAGGCCGGTGGCGAAGACGGGCACGCTGAGCTCGTAGGTGCCGTCGTCTTCCGTCAGCACGCTGTAGCCGTCAATCTCGGCGGCACGCACGATGGCGCCCGCGACGGGGGCCTGCGTGGCAGCATCGACGATGCGTCCTCTGACGGTGCGCGTCGCATACTGCACCTGTTTCGGCTTGAATGTCTTTGCAGCGGCCATCTCCACCTCGTCATCGTCGTCGGTGTCGTCATCTTGAGCTGCTATACTGAGCGGAAGGAGCACGAGCGACATCATGAGCAGAGAGGCGCGTGCCATGCCGAGCCGGGTGCGTGTCCAGTTGAAGGAATATATGTTTTTGAAATCCATCGTCATTATGTTGATTAGTGGTTTATGGTTCGGGGGTTCGTTACTACTGGTGAGGCTTCAGTATGATACAGTCGATGCGCATGGTGCGGGTGTGGGTGTTGTTGCGCTGCTGAGCGTTGCTCACGCGCGTCTCCACCCTGAGCGTCACCTGCGGGTTTTCTTCGCTCAGATTGTAGGAAGCCACGGGGAAGTGGAAATCCTCGGCCAGCAGTATGTGGTCAACCACGTCGGGGTTGGTGGTGACCATCGACACGAGTTGGTTGCTCTCGGTGGTGCCGTTCTGCCTGTGGTAGCTGATGGTGCACCGCAGGTTGGTGGGCAGCCGCTGCACCTGGCTGGCATTGCTGTCGTTGGCCAGTGCGGGTGCCGTGACGAGGTAGATATCGTAGCCGGTGTTAGAGAGCACGTTGCGTATGTTGAACGTCACAGTGTGGTTCATGGTGGTGATGGCCGGCACGAACTCTACGAAGCCGTTGCCCGACACCTGATTGTAGAACGCGTTGTCGCTGGACACGCTGCGCAGCATCGGCGTGACGGTGGCTATGGAGTCGCCTTGGGTGGCTTCCACGCGGCTCACCTCCTTGATGCTGCCCTGACTCTCGGCCTCGATGATGATTTGGCGCAGGAAGGTGTGGCGCTTGTCGATGTGCCAGTTGTCGGCCTTCATGAGCAGTCCGTTGCTGCACGGCACGTCTTGTGTGCCGCTGAAGACGCCCTCGGGTGCTGTGGGGTTGAAGTACTGATAGTAGCTGAGCGAGTCGGCGCCCCACCGGTATCTGCGCAGGTTGTAGTTGAGCACGGCCGAGGTAGACATGACCGAGTCGGCTGGCTGGCCGGTGCCGAGCGACGGGTTGACGGTGTGGCTGAACACGGTGCCCTGCGTGATAGCCAGGCGCGTGTTGGTGTAGGCGATAGAGTCGCGGTCGGCCACGGTGTTGTCGTAGTTGAAGTAGCTGGCATACTCGTCGACCAGCTGCCGCCATACCTTGTTGGTGGGTGCCACCATCCAGTAGGTGCTGTCTTCGGCATTCAGCTCGGCATTGAGGAAGTCGAAGAGCTCGTTTTGCTGCGAGAACACCGAGTCGAGATAGACGGTTTTGCCGTCGACGATGCCGCCGGCCACGCTGAGGTGCGGCTCAAACTCCTTGAAGTAGAAGAGCGGGTAGGCCCGCGAGCTATTGAGTGTGTCGCCGCAGTAGAGGAAGTTGCGCAGGCTGTCGAGGTCGGCATCCTTGCGCAGGTACTCGAAAAGGTTGGCGAAGTAGTCTACCTTCTGTCCCACGGTGAAGAGCACGCCGTTTTGGTAAAGTGCGTTTGTAGTGAGCAGGGGCGTGCCGCTGATGTGCTGGGGGGTGATGACGGCATACTTGCCGTTCATGAGCACGATGGAGTCGTGGCTGACCGACGACACGGAGTAGTTGTAGAGAGCCATGTGGTTTTGCAGAAACTCCTTGATGACGGTGTTGTCGTCGTCGCTCACGTGGCCTTTCTCTTCGGCATACTGGCCGATGAGGGCCTCGGCCTCGTCGGCCGAGAGGCAGTCGTTGGTGGGTGCAAAGACGGTGAACACCTGGCTGCTGGCCAGGGCCTTGTCGTAGCCGCAGGCCTCGACGACGCGTGCGAAGTTGCTGAGCTGCTCGTTAGACTTGATGGCCTGCCAGAGCGAGCCCTGGTTGACGCCGGTGGCTTCAGCCTCGTAGTGGTCGTCCCATGTGTCGGAGCATGCGGTGAGTGCTGCGGCGATGCCACAGCCCGCGATGAGTGCGAGGGCGCAATGTTTGATGCTATTGATAGTCATAATGGTCGGTTTTCGTATGTTGGGTTGCTTGTTCTTACAGATCGTCTTCCATGTCGCCTTCGCCGTCGACCGCATAGACGCTGCTGGGCACGATTTCGAAGTAGTCGAGCATGAACTCATTGTTGTTGCCTTGTTTGCCGTCGCTGGCCACGCGGAAGCGCAGGTAGTGGTCTTGGTTGGCGTCGATGTAGGTCTGGCAGAGAATGCGGCGGTAGGTGCGCGGGTTGCCGGTGAAGAAGAACTGCTCGCCGCTGTTGGGGTTGAAGTGGTAGGTGCTGCGTCCGGCGCGGTAGGCTCCCAGGTTCTTCATCAGCTTCTGTTCCTCGGCTTTCTCCTCGGCAGTCTTCCGGTTGTAGTCGCCCAGTTTCTCGTCGGTCACGTAGCGGTCGCCAATATAGAGGTCGCTGTCGAGAAATTTGGTCATGTCGAGGGGTATGCCCTGCGGCACACCGTCGAAGTAGGTCTGCATGACGCCGCGCGTGGGCAGTGCGCAGAAGCCCAGTCGCAGCTGGTAGTTGCCCGACTTGGGCACGGGTGGTATGCGGAAGGTGAAGTCGTAGTCGCCGAAGAGGTTCCACTCGTCGCCCTGCCACGACCAGAAGTTGGTGTGAGGTCGGCGCATGACGACGTAGCAGTTGGTGAAGGTGACGCCGTCAAGATAGCCCAGGGGGAAGTAGAAGTTGCGCCCGTTTTTGGGCACGGCAGCATCGTCGGGCGTGTCGGAGGCATCGTCGGCAGTGGGTATGCCCTTGAGCCGCATGTCGTTGGTCATCACCTCGGGGAAGATGGTGGAGAAGTCCATGCGAATGCGCATGTTCTGCACCGTCTCACGCACGTCGTAGCTGAAGGCCACGATGTCGTCTACATAGAAGTAGTGGCCGTTGATGGCATCGTGTGTGGGACTGTTCTCCACCACCGAGTTGATGAGTGCGCCGCGCTCGGTGTAGGCGGGGGCGGCATAGCGGCGATTGATGAAGCGCTCGCCCACCTTGTCGGCATCGGCGCCGCGGCAGTCATTGCCGTCCTCGTCGATGTCGACGGTGAGCTGCTCCACCTTGATCATGGTGTGGGGCAGCAGCGTCTGGTACCAGTCGACGGGGTTGATGACCTTGGTGTTTATGCCGAAGGCCTCGTTGGTGGCGCCCACGTTCATCACGAGCGGCGTGAGGTCGCTGGTGCCGGGCACGTAGCGGTTGAGTATGTGATACTGCACGAAGCGCTTCAGGGGGTTGACGCTGTCGGTGAGGTTTTGGAAGCTGTGGCCAGGCGCGCCGGTGTCTTCAGGATACACCCTGTCGTAGATGCTGCAAGCCAGGTCGTAGAGGGCGCGCAGCGTGCCGCCCTCGGTGGATATGCCCAGCTCCCGGAATTTGGCGAGGTATACCTCGTCGGGCTCCACGAAGACGGTGTAGCCGTATTTGCGCGTGTCGGGCACCCAGGCCACCTCTTTCCAGAAGTCGCTGGTGTAGTAGTATTTCTGATAGGCCTTGGGGTCCCAGGTGGGGTCTTCCACGAGGGCGATGTTTTCGTTGACGCCCGTGGCCGTGAGTGCTTCATAGAAGATGCTGATGGCGGGATTGTCGCGCAGGATGTCGGCAATGTAGCTGTTAGACTTTTCGAGCACCATGTCGATGGGCTGCACGATGCCGTTCTCCACCGAGTCGTTCTTCAGGTCGTAGTAGATGTGGGCCGTGCCTTCAAGATACACCACGGCATTGCCGTCGGCATCGAGTCCCTGCGCAGTGGCCAGATAGCGGCCCAGCAGGTTGGCCGTCTGCAGGCGGTCCTGGTCCATCTCGTAGGTGGAGTACATGTTGGCCACGAGGTGGGTGCGGGCAATGGTGTCGCAGTCGGCATCGCTGAGCTGGGTGATGCTCTGCAGACCTTTGCCCTGCAGGTAGGTGGCCACAGCCTCGTTGTTGGGCGCGAAGCAGGTGTAGTGGCCGTAGGTGGCCAGCAGGTCCATCAGGTTGGCTCGCTCCACGATGGTCTTAAACTCGCTGTACTGCTGGCGGTTTCTCAGGTAGTCGCTCATCATCTCGCCCGTGAACGTGTAGAAATTCTCGCTGTCGGGCTCGTCAGAGCAGGCTTGCAGGCCGCCGATGGCACAGACGGCGCAAACGATATATAAAAGCTTCTTTATCATAGGTATGGAGTATTATTGTTTATGATTTCTGGTAACTACTGTTCTCACCGCTGCCGAACGAGGGGTTCTGGCGCAGGTTCTTGTTGACCTTCAGCTCGTCGTTGTTATAGGGCCAGAAGATGGCATCCATCTTCTGGAAGAAGTTCTGCAGGAAGGTGCCGTTGATGCCGTCGCGCTTCTGGGCTGCCTGCGACAGCACCTGCGTGTTGCCGTCGCGCAGCGAGCGGCGCACCAGGTCGTACCACCGCTTGCCCTCGAACATCAGCTCGCGCTGGCGCTCACGGAGCACCAGCTCTTCCATCTGGGCCTTGGTCAGATAGTCGGAGGCTACGAGCGTGTCGGTGAGTGTGGCTTCGCAGACGGAGCGTTTGTTGACGGCGTTGACCAGCGAGAAAGCCTCCGCCAGCAGCGGGGTGTTGTAGTCGCTCGTCTCGGTGTCGCTGCCTTCGCGCATGAGCTGACAAAGTGCTTCGGCCTTGAGCAGCATGATGTCGGTGAGGCGGTAGATGACCCAGCTGCTGCTGTTGTAGTAGTGGTCTGCGTTGTTGATGCGGGCATGGCCGTATTTGTTGCCGTAGTTGGCTTCCACCCTGTCGGGCTGCGTGGCATTGATGGTGATGGCGTTGTAGACAAACTTGCTGATGGCCTCGGCCGTGCCGTTGACATTTTCGTAGAGGCGCGCGTCGACCTTCTTGTTGCGGTCGTCGAAGATGGTGCGCTTGGAGGTCTTCGAGATGTCTTCCACGAGTGTGGTCGACGGCCCGACGAGTCCCTTCAGCACGCTGGCGTTGCCGTAGAAGGCGCCTGCCGCCGAATTGGCGAGCATGCCGTTGCCGGCGCTCGACTTGTCGAAGAGCAGTTCGAAGATGGTCTCCTGGCTGTTGCCTTCCACGAAAATCTGGTTGTAGGTATTGCCGTAGTAGTTGGTGATGATGGCGCCGTTGACGAGCGGATAGCCGTTGAAGCGTGCCTTGTGGGCATGCTGGTCATAGCTCTGGCCGCTCTGTCTGTTTCGCTCCTCAGCCAAGGCTTTTTTCGAGTCGATGACCATGTCGGCATAGCGTATACAGCTGTTGTAGTCCTGCTTCCACAGATACATCTCGCAGAGCATGGCATGGATGGCGTCCTGCGTGATGCGCCCGGTCTGATAGAGGGGCTTGGTCTCAGGATAGCGCCTGACGGCCTGTGCCTGCACTTGCTCCAGATTCTGTATCAGACTGTCGAGCACGGCATTGAAGGGTGTGGCCGGCAGGTCCATGGTCTGGTCGTCGTCGGTGAAGGCCGCGGTGCTGTAGGGCACGTCGCGGAAAGTGCGAATGAGGTAGAAGTAGCACAGGTCGCGCAGGGCCGACACCTCGGCGATGGTGGCCATCAGCTCGCTCTGCGTGTAGCCTGGGTCGCGGCCTGCCACCTGCGGTGCATACTTGATGACCGTGTTGCAGCGGTTGATGATGTTGTAGAAGCCGTCCCACGTGGTGTAGGCATTGATGGCGGTGATGTTCTCCTTGAGCACATTCTCCAGGTTGATGTCGTTGTTGATGTTCTGTCCGGCCATGACGTTTTCGCTGCGGAACTCGCCCCACACCATCATGCGGCGCATGACGCCGTCGCCCTGCAGGGCCGAGTAACATCCGGCCACCACATTGTCTACGTCGGCTTTCTCGTTCCAGAAGTCTTCGAGCACAATCTCGCTCTGCGACTTAATTTCGAGGAAGTCGGAGCAGGAGGCGAGGGCGGCGCAGACGGCAAGACTGCCGACGAATATTTTGTTGAGTCTGGTATTCATATATATTATGTGTACTTAGTTACTTGAAAAAATACTGTATTACTTTAGAAGTCGACAGTGACACCGAGGGTGTAGGAACGCGAGCGCGGTGTCTGCGCATTGTCGATGGCTGGATCGTAGCCCACGTTCGATATGTCGGGGTCGACGCCAGAGTATTTAGTGATGACAAACGGGTTGTTGATGCTGGCATAGAGCGAGAGGCGGTTCAGGCCTATCCACTTCAGGTACTTCTTCTTGATGGCATACGACAGTTGCGCGTAGCTCATGCGCAGATAGGAGCCGTCTTCCACGAAACGGTCGCTGACAAGTGTGTTGTAGCTGGAGTTCTTGCCGAACATGGCGCGCGGTATCGACGTGTTGTCGCCCTCCTTGCGCCAGCGGTAGTTGACGGCCTGGCTCTGGTTGTCGTTGCCCGTCATGGCCTCGGCATTGAGGCGGGCCATGTTGAGAATCTTGTTGCCCATGCGGTAGGTGAACTGTGTGGAGAGCCTCCAGTCGCCGTAGTTGAAGGTGAAGCCGAAGCCGCCGGTGAGCTTGGGCAGCGACGAGCCGAGGTAGACAATGTCGAGAGCGTCGATGTTGCCGTTGTGGTCGATGTCTTCATAGATAGCGTCGCCGCCTTGGAAACGATAGTTCTTGCCGCTGGCATCGTTGGTGTAGTTGTACATCATGCGCACCGGCACGCCGTTGCCGTCGACGATGAGCTTGCCGTCTTTGTTGAAGGCCACGGGTGCCGTCTTGCCCTCGGCAATGAACTGCTGCTGCTCTTCGGGCGACATGTTGACGAACGTGCTGTAGTTATACTGGTAGACGCCTTTATAGCGGAAGCCGTAGATGGCGCCGAAGGGGTTGTGCAGCTGCACGCGGCGCAGCCACTCGCCGTTTTCGTAGCTGAAGGTGGAGTTGAGGTTGTTGAGTATGTACTCGTCCATCTGCAGTATCTCGTTGCGGTTGTTGCCGAAGTTGGCGTTGAGGTCCATGTAGAACTTGCCGGCCCTGATCAGGCGATTGGTGCTGACGTGGAACTCCCATCCCGTGTTGCGCATCTTGCCGCTGTTGCGGTAGGGCACGGTGGCGAAGCCTGCGTTCGAGGGTATGCGGTAGTTAGACATGAGCATGTCGGTGGTGGTAGAGCGGTAGGCCTCGATGGTGAGGTTGAGCTTGTCTTCGAAGAAGCCGAAGTCGGCACCGAGGTTGTAGCTCGACACAATCTGCCACTTCAGGTCGGTCAGACGTATGTTGAGCGGTGCGATGGCCGCCATGTCGATATAGCGGTCGGTGGCACCGTACTTCGATGTGTAGAGGTAGTTCTGGTTAGGCTGGTTGCCCACACGGCCCCAGCTGGGGCGCACGGCGAGCATGGAGAGCCACTGGCTGGTGGGCTTCATCCAGGGCTCGTCGCTGACAATCCACTTCAGCGACACCGAGGGGAAGTAGCCCCAGCGGTGGCCCGGGCCGAACTTGGTGGTGCCGTCGGCACGCATGGTGAAGTCGGCCACGTAGCGCCCCTTGTAGGCATAGTGGGCGGAGAGGGTGTAGTACATTGAGCGCCACTGCCCGTAGCCCGACCCTAGGTCGTCAATCTTGCCGCCGGCGGCAGGGCTCACCACCACGTTGTCGGTGGAGGGCAGGCCCGAACCGGCATTGTTCTGGTAGTTTGACGAGCCGGAGGTGAGCTCAAAGCGACCCATGACCATCATGGAGTGGTCTTTGTTCTTGAAGGCCGGTATGAGCGTCAGCGTCTGCTTGGTGTTGAACGACACACTCTTCGACGAGCCGGTGTAGCTGGTGTTCACCTTGCTCTCCCAGCGCTTGGGCGTCAGCTCTTGCGGGTAGAACTTGTCGTCATACTGGTTGAAGATGTTCATGTAGACGGAGCCGCGCCAGTTGAGCTGCCAGTGGTCTTCGTCGAACCCCAGCAGCTGGTAGTTGATGACCAGCTCGGGCGACATGTCGTAGGTGCGGCGTTGGTTTTTGGCCAGGTTGGCTGACGCCACGGGATTGACGTAGGTGCGCTGGTCGTTTTCAAACACCGACGAGCCGATGTAGACACCCTCCTGCGGCATGTTGTAGTAGGCCGAGGTGTTCTGGCCTGTGATGGGGTCTTTCTCGTAGATGCTCATGTTGGGCATCTTCTTCAGGGCTATGCCCAGCAGGTTGTCATAGTTCATGTCGTTGCGGGTATAGGTCAGCGCGAAGTTGGTGCTGACGCGTATGCGCTGCGACACGTTGTAGTCGAGGGCTACGCGGGTAGAGAAGCGGTTGAGCTTCTGCTTGATCATGGTGCCCGTCTCGTGGTCGAAGCCGCCGCCTATGCGGAACGAGGCTTTCTCGCCGCCGCCCGATATGGTGACGTAGTGGTTCTGGCGCATGCCCCACTGCGTGACGGCGTCGCGCCAGTCGGTGTTGTCGCGATACTGCCGCCAGTCGGCGAAGCCGCCGGTGGCGTCGAGATAGTTTATCTCAGGTATGCTGTACATGTCGGCGGCGTTGTCGTTCTGCTGCGGGTTGAAGTAGGCCTCCTTCAGCATCATGGTGTAGTCGTCGCCGTTGAGCAGGTCGTAGCCTTTGGGCTGGTAGGTGCCAGTGAGTTTCAGCGAGTAGGTGAGTCTTGGTTTGCCGCGCACGCCGCGCTTGGTGATGAGCTCGATGACGCCGTTGCCGCCCTGCGAGCCGTAGATGGCGGTGGCTGCCGCATCTTTGAGCACGGTGATGGAGGCGATGTCCTCGGGGTTGATGTTGAGCAGCTCGGCAAACTTCTCGTTGTTGGCCCCGGCCATGTCGAAGTTGTCGAGGCTCACCTCGCGGATGTTGCCGTCGACCACGATGAGTGGGTTGGCGTCGGTGAGCGATGAGAGCGACGAGACGCCGCGCAGGCGCATGGTGGAGCCGGAGCCCAGGTCGCCCGAGTTGCCGATGATGTCGAGGCCGGCGATGCGGCCCTGCAGGGCTTCGTCGACCGACGTGATGCCCAGGCCCTCGAACTCCTTCATCGAGATGGTCTGCGTGGCATACGACACCTCGCGCTGCGGTATGGGCAGCGCACTGCCCTGCATGCGGCGCTTTGACTTGACGGTGACCTCTTTCAGCATGGTGGCCGACTCCATCCTGACGTTGAAGGTGGTCTTGTTGATGGGCAGTGTGAGCGTCTTCATACCGACGTAGCTGAAGCGTATCTTGTCTTTCACATTGCGTATCTTCATTGTGAAGTTGCCGTTCAGGTCGGTGACGGCCGACTCGATGATACGGCCGGTGGCGTCGATTTCGCAGACGGTGGCCCCCATGAGCGCTCCCATGTCGTCGCTCACGGTGCCGTGTACCGACGATATCGTCTGTGCCCCGGCGGCGTTGGCCAGCAGCAGGGCAGTCAGCATGATGATATGCTTAAGTATTCTCATACGTGTTATGTTTCCTCTTTGTTACTTATTTGTTAAGATAGTCTCTCACCACCTGTCGCCAGGGCTTCATCGTCTCGTAGTAGAGCGGGGCGTCGATCATGTGTATCACGGCGTCGCTGGCCATGAAGAGACGTGAGCTGTAGTTGCTGCCGCGGAACCAGTATTCGCGGCAGATATTGTTGAAGAGACCTTCTGTCTTGACCACGTGGCGGGCATGTCCCATGACGTCGGTGACGGTCAGGCTGTTAGTGTCGAAGTCGACGGTGAGGGGATAGAAGCGCCCTGTGTCGGGGTTGCGCTTCATGCTTTCATAGCTGTTGCCCATGGAGCCTGGCTCTGGTGCCATGCCGATGGCCACGGAGTGGTCTTGCACGTGATAGCGTATGAAGTTGGTGATGATGCCCCTGATGGCAGTGGCTATTGAGTCTTTGGCCTTGTCGCTGCTGGGCCAGCGCTCGGCGGCACAGATGCTGTCGATGACGCTGTCGTCGTCGCCCAGCTCAAGCTCGTTCCACGCCGGCAGGTAGCCGTCGCGCTGCAGCTGTGCTATCGACTCGTTGGTGGGTATGTAGACCGTATAGTTGTAGTTGTCGAAGAGCCTCATGTTTTTGTTGCCCTGGGTCAGGTTGCCCGGGGTATAGGTATTGTTGAGCTTCTCGGTGAGCAGGTCGCAGTAGTCGTTTTCCAGCAGATTGAGGAAGGCCGAGTATTCGGGGTGTTCCTTCAGCGTCATGTAGAGCGACTTGGTGGCTCCCATGGGCACTTGGTTCTCAATCTGGTATGACCGTCCGTTGGTCTTTGTGTAGACGCTGGTGGAGGGCAGCTTCTTGTGGCTGTGCTCCATCTGCCATCCGCCCTCGAAGCAGAGGGCACCGTCGGCATTCCTGGTGACGCGCAGCAGTGCGCCGCCCTTGGTCTTGAAGTACTGGTAGCCGGCGCCGACGTAGTCTTCGAGCGTCATGGTCTTGTCGGGTATGACGATGATGAGCTGGTCCATCAGGTCGTCGAGCATGGTGTTGATGATCTCGCGGCCCACCTCCGACTGTGTGCGTGCGCCTTTTGCGATGTTGCCGTCGGGGCTGACGGTGCTGTTGTAGCGTGTGGCCTGCACGCGCTCGGCGCTGGTCTTCGTGGCGTCATAGTAGAACTCGATGAGCTGCGATGCCTCAGCGGCGGAAGTAGTGCCGTCGTCGCCCGTCACATTGACCGTGGTGCCATAGAAGGCGGGATCCAGATAGCTGAGCATGGCATTGTTGGTGGGCAGCAGTAAGGCATACTTAGAGTCCATGGAGAGCAGGTAGGGCAGGAAGTTGCGCTGGTCGATAATCCAGTAGACCACGTTCATGGTCGAGGCATGTGCCAGGGCGGGGTAGGCCACCGAGGCATACTCGGCCGGCGAGAACACCTTGTTGACCATGTAGACCACGCCGTTGCAGCCCATGAAGCATGAGTCGATATCTTCCACCTTGATGCCCAGAGGCTCCTTGGCATCGTTGAGCACGTGGTCGAACTTCGAGGGCACCGTCTCTGAGAAGGTGGGCAGCATGTTGACGTTGAGCAGCTTGGCCAGCGTGGCGTCGGGTATGGAGTCCCACGTCTTGTATTCGTCGCGCAGGTCGCGGCCCTCGCCTTCCCACCATTCCTCAAGGGCCTTGTTGGTAGGCACAATCATGGCGCCGGCATCGTAGTGCAGGTCGTAGCCCATGGTGTTAGAGTACATGTAGTGGTTCCAGCCCGGGTCGAAGGCCAGCTGTGCCGCCGGCACCTCGCCGTTGGGCATGCGGTTGTTGTCTTCGCCGCCCAGCGAGCGCCGGCTGTAGTAGCGCAGGGTGAACACCGAGTCTTCGTTGTGGTAGATGCGGTTGTACTCACGTGTGCCGTTGGCGTGGTAGTAGGGTGCCGAGAAACGGTCGATGAGCTCCGACCACATAGACATCTGTGGGTGCTGGCGCAGTATCTCGGCCATGTTGGGCGACGACTCAATGACGCCGTCGACCTTCTGTATGTAGCCGTTCTTGCAAGTGATGTCGCGTTCTACTATCTTCTTGCCGTTGACCCATGCCTCGTCGATAGACGATGCCTGGTGGTTGGTCAGTATAGAGAGGTCTTCGCTCGTGATTTTGTTGAACCGCATGTAGGCAGGCAGGAAGTGAATCATGGGCGCCGAGGTGCCGTCTTTGAAGATGGGCATGCTCTTGCCCCGTAGCCGGTAGCTGTCCCACGCCCTGGTGGTGGGCATCTGCGAAGGCAGCATCACGCAGACCGAGTCGTAGATGCTCGAAGCCGTCTCACGTCGCATGGCCATGCCTTCCATGGGCGGATTGCCGCTGACGTTGGCCATCAGCTCGATGAGGTAGGCATTGTTGATCATGGCACTGTTGAGCAGCATCTTCTTCTGTGCCTCGGTGAGCTGCTCGTAGTTTCTGGCGCCCCAGGCGTTGGTCTGAAACCACTGGCTGAAGGCTTCGTCGTCGGCGGCAAACAGCGTCTTCGACCCCGTATGGCCGAGCACTTCGGTCTGACCCAGGTCGTCGATGAGGCGCAGCATGGTGGTGTAGGTGCCCTCCTCCTGCAGACGCTCATAGATGGAGTTGCCCAGCCACGACGGCTGTCCGGAGAGCACGTCGTCTTGGCACGACTGCATGGCGGCGGCACCTATCAGCAGCATCGAGCAGGCGGCCAGAGCCCACCTTCTTCCGTGCTTGGCGGTAGTTGTTCGTTTCATAGTTGCTTTATTGTTTATTTTGTTTTTGGGTTGGTTGTTCTTGCTTTTGTATGTTGTTCGCCGACATGCGGGAACCTGTCGGCGCTTAGTTTCCAGTCTTAGTAGTTATCCGCCTGCTGACTGCGGCCGTCGGGACAGCCGTCGGGGGCGGATGGCCTCGCGCATGTGTGCGCTGATTATTAAATAAGGTGTTGGCGAGAGAAAGAACAAAGGAACCGACCCCGACAGCCACAGCCGTTAGCAGTGGTTGTCGTTGCCGATTCCGTTTTGTTTTAAAGAGAGTATAATCTGTTGTTACAGATCATAGACAAATGTATATGGGTTTGATCAGTGTGTGACTTATCTTTGCACTTTTCTCACGATGACAGCTCCGTTGCCCATGGTCACCTTCTGCACGAGTATGCCGCGCTGGGCAGCATTCACCTTGCGACCGTCGAGCGTGAAGTACTCCACGACGGCCTGGCGGCTGAAGTCGGCATTCTCAATGCCCGAGGCATCACCGTCGATGGGCAGTTCGCTGTTGGCACCGAAGTACTGCAGCTGCCAGTTGTCCCAGAGCGTCCAGTTGTTGTCGATGTTCACATTCTTCTTCAGACCGATGCGCAGGTAGCCGTCGGCACCCACCTTGGCCGTCACCTTGTTGTCGTTGTACTTGCCGTTCATAAACTCGTCGCCGGCCGTGACCATCGTGTTGGGCACCTCCATGCCTTCGCTCTCAGAAGCCCATGCATAGTCGGCCTCCAGCTCGCTCACATGCTTAGCACCGGTGGCCAGTCGCATCAGCGCCTTGCTGCTCACGGTGCTGTCGCCGTTGAGGGCGTAGATGAAGGCGTGGCTGAGGCTCTCGTCGTCGCGCGTCTGGTAGTCGTTGGCCGAAGTGCCGGCACGGTAGAACGCCTGCACGCTCACCTGATAGGTGCCAGCGGGCAGTCCGTAGATGTCCTGATAGTAGTCGAAGTTGCTGTTGAATATCTCCACGTTGGCAGCCGTGCCGTTGCGCGAAGCCGTGGTGCCCTCCCATCCGTCGGCGTTGTCGTCGTAGGCGGGGTTCTCCACTATCGCAGTCAGGTCTACGGGCGACAGGTCGCTGGCGTCAGCATAGTTGTCGGGCAGGCGCAGCTTGGTCTTCATGGCCTTGATCTTGCGCAGATACTCGTCGACGTCGGCATCCTCGATGCTGTGGTTGCTGAGTGCGTTCTTAATCTCCTCGTAGAGATTGCCGGCCTCTACCTGCATGGTGGCACTGCCCGAGCCTATGGCGTCGAGCAGACTCTCGTTGGCGGCAGCCAGCTCGGCAAACTTGGCTATACTGTTGCTCACCACCTCATTGGCGGCGAAGAGGTCCTTCAGGGCGTTGAACATCTCGCTGCCGTCGTTGCCGCTGAGCGACTCGTTGGCAGCTGCGATGGCAGCCGTCAGGAACTCGTAGGCCGTCTTGCTCATAGGCTCGTTCTTGCGTGCCTCGGCGTTGGCCACCGTCTCCTGCAGGATGGGGCGTATCACGTTGGCGTCGAATCCCTCGTAGACCAGCTTAAAGTTGTCCCAGATGGCCCAGTTTGGTCCGGCCAGCGCGCCCTTCACACCGATGCGGATGGGCGTGCCCTGCTCAGCCACCAGGCCGTAGGCCTTGCTTTTGTACATGCCTGCGGCGAAGGCCTCGGCGGCCTGCTGCATGGTGTTAGGATACTGGTTGCCGTTGCCGGGCTCGTCGATGCCGCTCTGTGTGTACTGCGTGCCGTTGGGCAGTTCACCGCCGGGTGCGCCTTCCTCGTAGATGCACTTCAGAGCCGTCTGGTTGTCGTTCATGTAGACGAAGGCGGGGGCAATCTGCTGTCCGTCAAGCCACAGTTGCCATGCGTTGGTCGACGAGTGCTCGTGCTGCGGGCGGCCCAGGCGGAAGAAACCCTGCACCTCGATGCTATAGACACCCAGGCGGGCTTTGTTCACCACCTGATACACGTCGAAGCTGGCCTTGTCGTAGGCCTCGGCGCAGGTGTTGCCGCCGCCGCTGCCCATGGTGGGATTGCCGCTCCAGCCCGTGGCACCCTGCTCATAGTCGGGGTTCACCAGCAAGTAGGTCACGTCGGTGCCGGCAGGTATGTTGGCGTTGATCTCGTCAATCCAGTCCTGCACCTTCTGTATCTCGGCGCGCAGCTCCTCGGTGGTCAGTGCCATGTCGTTGATGATTTCCTCATAGTCGAAGCTGATGTAGTCGCCCAGGTCCTCGCGGAATATCTGGTCAATCTCCTCGTTGGCAATAGCCTTGCGGCCCTCGCCCTCCACCAGGTCGATATACTCCTGCCATGTGGCGGCATTCTCCTTCAGCTTAGCCTCGGCGGCCTGTATGGCCTTTATGGCTGCCATGGCCTCTTCGAAGGTGCTGGCGCTGGCGCTGGCAATGGTCTGGTTGTACTCCTCGATGTAGGATACGGTAGCCACGATGCCGTCGTAGGCCGGCAGCGCGCTCTTTGTCTGGTTGATCCAGTAGGCGAAAGCCTCGGCCGAGTTGCCGTAGTAGGTCAGTGAGAAGTCGTCGAAGATGCTCCAGTCGCCTCCGATGGTGACGGTCTTCTCCACGCCGATGGTCATCTCACCGCTGTTGATGCCCACGAGCAGCTTGTTGTCATAGGCGTTCAGCGTGTGCATGTAGTACTCGGCAGCCACCATGTTGTTGGGCACGATGAGGGTCTGGCCCGTCTCGCTGTCGGTGACGGTCGACTCGTTGCCTACGCCCGTAGGCACCGACTGTGCGGCAGTGAAGGGCGACACGATGGCCTGGCGGAGCGTGTCGGCGCCCGTGACGGCATACAGCTTGGCATAGCGGCTCTGCTCGTTCTGTGCCTTGTAGTTGGCATAGGCAGGCTCGGGGTTGCCGGCGCGGTAGAAAGCCTTTACGCCCAGGGCATAGACGCCGTTGGGCAAGTCGCTCACCTTCTGGTAGGTGTCGTAGTTCTTGTTGTAGTGCTCGGCATTGTCCTTGGCGCCGTTGCCGGCGAAAGGCGTGCCGCTCCACGAGGCGTAGCTGTTGCCGTTGAAGGTGGGATTCAGAATCTTCGAGGTCATCTCCTGTGGGTTGTTCACCGTGGCGCTCTGCTCTGCATGATGTGCCAGAGCGTCTTTCACCTCCTTGATGGCGTTCTCCAGCTCCTCGATGGAGGCGTTCTCGTCCAGGTAGACCTGCTTCTGGGCATCCACGTTGATGCCCTTGCCTTCAGCCTCGTCGATGTAGCCCTTCAGCTCGGCGGCCTTCTCGTAGGCAGGCATCAGGGCTGCCCACGCATTGTAGACAGCGGGAACCACCAGTTTCCAGTCCACGGCAGCGCCCTCGGCAGCGGGGTCGAGCAGATAGAGGCGCGTGTCGGTGGTCTCTCCGTTCCATCCCATGAAGGCGCCGTCGCGCACCTGCGTGTTGGCAATGCGGTAGGCGTCGCCGACGGGCGTCACGGTCCAGTAGCGGTAGGTCTCAGAGTTGTTGTCCACCCAGATGGCTTCGCCGTCAGCAGCGGCGAAGGTGCTCATCCAGGCGCTCTTTGTCTCCACCGAGTCCTTCAGCTCCACCATGCCGTCGGGGCAGCTGTCGGTCAGGGTGAAGATTACCTTGTAGCCCTGGTTGCCCACGCTGGCCCGGGTGCTATAGTCGTTGGCTCCCAGGAAGAACATCTTGGCCCCAGTGTTGTAGAGATACACCGTATCACCCACCTGGTAGCTTGCAAACGATGCGGGCACGGGCTTCTGTCGCACGCCGTCCACAATCGTAGCTGTCGCAGCCGTGGCTGTCAGCCACAGTGCGCTCATAGCGATTAGTTTTGAGAATTTCATAAGCTTTAGCTTTTTTTGAAGTTAGTAAAAAATAGAAGTTTTGTGTTGGATTCAGAGAAGTCAGAGTAGTCTGCTGTCAGTGCATCTTTTGTGTTATCGGCGACAAAGTTAATCATTTTTTTAGAAATGACCGCCTGTTTTTACGTTTTTTTTCTCTTGCAGGGGGAAAAAGTGTCGATATAACACATGGGAAGGCGCCAACACCGTCTGTCGGCTCCTTCCCATGGGGTGGTGTAAGATTGATGTAAAGTGCCGTTGATATTACTTCCCCACGTATTTTCCCATGAAGAAGATGGCTCCCGTGGTCTGCTCGTAGATGATGTAGACGAAGGGCGAGGTGGCATGGAAGTGGCGCACTTCCGGTTTGTGGTTGTCGCCCGCATCGCCATAAGTCCAGAGCGAGGTGATGGCAGCAGCTTTTGTGCCTGCTTCGTCAATCTCGATATGCGCCACATGCTTTAACTCGCTGAACAGATTCTTTGAGTGGTACTGTTCGGAAAGAGCATTCGAGAAGTCGGCAGCATCTGAAAGCGACACTTTCAGCCCCATGCTTTGCAGCAGGCTGTTCATGCTTTGCGAGATGCTTGTGGAGTAGCGGGGCAGCTTCACCTCCACTGTCTGTGGCTTCATGGCTTGGCAGATGGCTGCGAAGCGCTTGGCCGAGAGCTGGGCCACCATCTCGTCGGTACTGCCCTTGACAGGCATGAGCACCACCATCTGGTAGTTACCCTTGCCATAAGGCAGACTGACGGCCTGCACTTGGTTGTCGGACATGTAGCCGAGTGTGTCAATCTTTGTCATGACAGGCAGCATGACGGTGTTGCCGTCGCTCAGACGAAATGCTGCTTCTGCGGTCTTCGACTCGTCGAAAGCGGTTGCCCACTTGCCGCTGAAGTAAGTGCTGTTGAGAAATGCCCCGAGAGCGTATGACCTGATTGCGTTCTTGTCGACAGCATCCTTTATCATTCCGTGGGTCTTTTCCTGACACCAGCTGTTCATGCGGGCCACTGTCGCGGCGGCGTCGGTGAAGTTGGCTGATTCCATGCCAGCCTGATAATATTGCTGCAGGGTCGACATATACGAATTCAGAAAAGCCCCGTCGTAGGTACTGTTGGTAAATAGCGCATTGGCTATTTCCATAGTCACTTCGTTGTCCAGCTGAGGTGTATTCAGCAGCATGTTGGCGAAGTAGTTGTTCACGGTCTGCTGGCTATTGGCTGCAAAGCCCAGCACTCCGGCAATCTCCTGCTGCGTGGAGCCTGCGGCACCATTGCTCAACATTCCCAGCACATAGCCCACCGACATGGGTGAAAAGACGTAGCTTTTGCCTGCTTCGGCATCCAGTTGGTGCAGCAGGTTGAAGGCGAAGTCGTTGCCGTCGGCCACCATTTTCTTTTCTACACGCGTGAGGCTTATCTCCCCGGGAGTGCTTACAGCCTGCTGTGCTGTCTCGCCATCGTCGCTGGAGCAGCTCGACAATGTCATACCTAAAACGGCTGTTACAAAATAGATGAATCTTCTCATAATTTTTTTTTGTTGATAACGTAAATTGAAAGTCAATAATATAATCAGATAAGATGTCCATTAACTTATATTATCTTGACTGAACTTATATCTTGACTTATTTTGCAAAAATAGTTTTTTTTGATATTGTAGTATAATTGATATTTTTTTTACTTTTTTTAACAAAGTATATTATACACTGTTCAGTTAAAAACGAACCGCACTGCTTGACAGCAAGATTTTTTTCAAAATTTGAATCAAAATAAAATGATTCTGATAGACACAGAGTTCCTTTTGCTAAATTTCCAGCCCAAGGCTGCCGTATGAGGGCTCGTTGAATAGTTGCATGTGTTGAGTGTTTGCAACACATAATACATTTTGGCCCAGGTCGAAATCGACCCAGGCCAAAACAAATAAAAACAAATACAGAGGGAGTTGTTACTTTATCACAATCTTACGTCCGTCGTGCACGTATACGCCCCTCGTCGAAGGACGGTCTGTTAAGCGCCGACCGCTCAAGTCATAATAAGCTCCCTGTAGCGTTACTCCAAGCGATTGCGTCTTGATGTCAGTTGCATCATACAGCACAATTTGCTTGTCACTGATGTTCTCCGTAAGCTTCAGACCTGACTCCTCGTAGTCTGCATAGCCGTCCTTGCTCACCCGCAGATCATAGACAAGGTTGTCTTTCAGCACATTCAGGCAGAACGAACCATCAGCCGCCGTCCTCGTCATGTACAGCACATCGCCCGAAGTCAAAGTGATTACTGCATTCTCAATGCCGTCTATGCCGTTCGTCACGACGCCACTCAGGCATTTCGCATCCTTCTCCGTCAGAAGATACACAACGGGAGAGAAATCAGCTTTCTTGCCCAGTGATGTCACCTTGTCATAGTCGTCAAAGTCGTAAATTGTCGTGCCTAAACCGCGCTCAGCCTCAAAAGTAGGAGTGTCGTAGCCTGCATACTGATAGTAAGCCTGCATCGTCACGCGCAGGTTACCACCTTGGTATACCATAGGCTCTGCAAAGTTAATCACAATCTCATCTACGTTCTCATCCCGGCTATGGCCTACAAACGAATAGGCGGCCTCGCCATACACTTTCGTCGCATAAGCTGTCAGCTCCGACAGCGATGAAGGCATGTCAGTGCCGTTAACCTCTTCCATCCATACCGTCAGCGAGTTGAGGTCCACCTCATAGCGGCTTATGCCTTTATACTTAATGCCGCTGATCTTCGTGCCAGTCTCAATGTCCAGACGGTTGGAAGGATAAAGAGTAGACGATGCGCTATATTTCTCAGTCAGACACATAGGAGCGACTGAATTATTCTCACCGTCAGGTGTACCCACCTGCACCAACTCCGAGGCACTTTCTGCATTCACCACGAGTTCCGTGGCAGCACTCTCTACCTCATAGTCGTCAGCACTGAAACGAATCTTTGCCTCAAAGACTCCAACCTCGTGGGGTGTGAACTCCAGCTTGTAGCTCACCATAGCATTTTTATCCAGTTCAACAGCATCGCCCTGGGCCACAATTTCATTATCAATCAGCAACTCTATGGTATATTCACCTGCGTGCTCCACGACGCCGTAGTTGCATACATCCACTGTTGTCGCCAGTTTTTCATTGACGTTGCCTGTGGCAGGTATCTTTACGTTCATTAGTGCCACATCGTGACTCAATGGAGCCAGCTCATATCCGCAGATATTGTCTATACGGGCATAGTCTGCCTGAAAACCAATGAAATAGTCGCCGGCAGGAATCGAATTCACAGTAATAGTGCTGAAGGGATATGTATATCCCGACCAATAATCACCCTCGCGGGCAGGAAATTCACTGTCGGTCACTGTTCTCGCCTCAGTCCAATTGACGCGGTCGGCAGAATAGCTAATGATAAGTTTTGGAGTGTAGTTGCTGTAGCGCGCCACGTCGACAGTCAGCTGTGCCCCATTCTCCACATGGAGTTTCGGGGTGATGAGCTTATTATTCGATGTCCAGTAAACGTAGGCTGTGTTTGAGCCATTGCTACCTTTCCCTATCGACCAGTCGCCTTCATTAATCATTCCCTCAGGAATATTGTCAGAAGTTTCGAAGTCCTCAAAATAGACATTACTGTCAATCACATTTCCAGACAAAGCCACAACCAAATTGATGCCTTCGTCACCAGCAATGGTGAGCGTGCCGTTCTGCTGGCCCACAGTTGCAATCCCCATCTCGACAGTGAGGGTGGCTGAGGCATGGGCGGGGACATTCTGAGGTGCATCACTCTTCAGGCTGAAGTTGCCTGTCGTCATAATCGATGTGATATGAGCATCCTTACCGCCACTGTTGATAAGCGTCAGTGTGCGTTCCACGGCCGTCTTTGTATTGCCGAAGCTGACAATGTCATCAGCCGTTAACTCCTTACCGTCGAGATAGACACTCAGCATCGGGGCGTACGGCGTGACCGACACGGCAGCCTGGCGGCTGATGCTCTCTGTGAAGTTTTCGCGAATGGCCACAGCCAGGGGCGAAGTATAGTCGGCAGCATTAAGTGTAGCCGAGATAACAATCTCATCAGAGGTCTCACCTGCTTTCAGTGTAGCACGAATGGGCTCTGTGGCCACTACGGTGTTCTCGTTACTAACCAGCAGGCTTATGCTAAAGTTAGGGTCAGCTTCAGATATTTCCACGTCACCGCAGTTCTTCACCTTCACCCCATAGCTGAGGGTGAAAGTCCCTTCAGGTGTCACGTCAATAGTGGCAGCGTTCTTACTCGTCACACTACTGATGGCAAGTTCTTTCTTCACTGTCACGTCGGCCTGTTCGGCCTCAAAGTCGCGCACGGTGCAATTACTAATGCGTATGCCCACATAAGTATATTCGTCGAGCGAGAGAGTCAGCGTCTCATAGTCGTCTTGTGAGTGTGTGAAGGCCGTCAATGGCTGCAGCTCACTGCCAGCCTTGAAGGTGCTCCCGCTCTTCGTGCAGGCATAAAAAGTCACGGTGCCGCTCTCATAGCTGCTATTGTCCTTGGCCTTAATAGTCACCTGCCCTTTTACCAGCGGCGACACGAGCAGATCCATGTGTCCGTAGTCGCCATCGCCCTGATCTGTGCATGTAATAGTCTGTGCCGACTTTGTATATTCGGGCTCGCCGTACCAATAGTCGTCGATGTGCCCCCATCCTGCGGGAGCGAATTGTCTGTCGAGCTTGCCATTACTCAGGCCGTTCAAGTTCCATTTGTAATTTGAAACCTCGTCGGCCCATGATGCTGCGTGGCCAAGAATGAAGGCCAGCAACGCCGTCATCAGAATTCTTTGTTTCATAGCTATTATGCTTTTAAGAATAATGTGTTTTTTATTTCACGACAACTTTTCTCACCTGACCATCGGCCATGCGGATGATGTTCAAGCCTTTCTGCATGGAGGGCAGACGATGGCCGCTCATGTCGTAGATGGCCGTCTTGGCTGCACGGTTGCCTGTTGTGGGAGTTGCTATTCCTGTCGCACCGGCACGCTGGCGTGCACTGGCCAGAGCATTCTGGTATTCTTCCATCGTGGCATCGCCAACCAAATCGCCAAAACTCTCTTCCCAACTGGTGTCCTTGAAACTGCTTCTGGCGCTCTTCAGCACATGAAGTGTAGCATTTTGCATGATAGACCAATTGGTCTTGCCATCGTCAGAGATAGACATGAAGGCGTCGCTGCCAGCCACAGGTACCAAAGATGTAAGGCAATAAACATCTTCAATGTTGTTGCTCTCGTTAAACACCAGATTGTACATGATGCTGGTGCCAAGATAGACAAGTTTCGGGTTGATATAGAATGATTTCAGATTGTTCATGTAAGAGAAGGCCAGCATTCCCACTTTCTCTACATTTTCAGGCAGAACGAATGTGCTGAAATTCGTGTAAGCAAAAGCAGCATTAGCTATCTCTTTGATGCTTTCGGGCAGTGAGATTTCTGACAGCGAGCGGCAGTCGATGAAACAGTTGGCGGGGATAGTGCTGATATTGGCATCGATAACCACCGACTTCAGGTTATGACAGCTTTCGAAAGCCGATACGCCGAGCGAATCGACACTGGCAGGGATGAAGATTGACTCCAGGGCCACGCTTCCAGCGAAAGCCATATCGCTTACGGTTTTCAGGCCCATAGGCAGTTTGACAGCTTTCATGTACTTCTGTCCGTAGAAGGCACTCAAGCCTATTTCGGTCGTGCAGTCAGGCAGTGTATAGCTTTCTGCTGTCTTCATGGCCGGATAGAGCAGCAGCGAGGTCTTGTCAGCATTGAACAGCACGCCATTGTCTGATGACAAAATAGGACATCCTGGGGCCACATTGACAGCTTCCATGGCGTCCAGGCCATTGAACACATCCTCGCCAATATTGGTGAGTGAAGCCGGCAGACTGAGCGAGGTGAGCTTCTCGTCGTAGAGGAAGGCTGCATCGCCAATTTCAGACAGACCGGCAGGAATGTTGATGCCTGTCATCTTGCGGCAGCCGGCAGCACTGAAAGCTCCCAATCTGACAACACTCTGAGCCACGTCAACAACCCCTTTGTAGGCTGCAGGGACAGCAAGCAGCACGGTTTTCTGTTTATCGTAAAGCAGACCATCGACACTGCAATAGTTTTCATTAGCGGCATCGACAATGAAGTCGGTCACAGGTGTCAGCATGGAGAAGGCCCCCTCGCCAATACTGCTTACCGATGCGGGAATCTTGATGATGTCGTTCACCAGCGAGGTGCAGTTCAGAAAAGCCTGGCGACCGATGGTCTCCAACTTACTGCCCAGCTTGATTTGCAACAGGCTCTGGTTGTTGTAGAATGCCATTGCACCGACAGATTGTAGCTCTTCGGGAAACGTGACCGAAACCAGATTTTTATCATTATAGAACGCACCGGCCTCGATGGTCTTGATCTGAGCAGGAAGCTTCACCTGCGTCAGGGCTTTAAGCTCAGCGAAGCCTCCGTTTGAAATCTTTGTCAGTTCTGTCACTTCGCTCATGTCAATAACAGAGATGACCGAAGCGCCATAGTTGCGTAAGTCGCTCGACAAAGTGGCAAAGTCGCTATCGTTCATCGGGCCCTTGATGGTCAACATTGTCCACTGGAAGACCTCAGTGTAGGAGTAGAGTTCACCGATGGTGCCGGCCTGCGTGAGCGTGATGGTTTTCTCAGTAGCCGACAAAGTCAGTGCGAAGAGGGCACTGAAGACAAGTGTAAAAAGTCTTTTCATGATGGTTTTAAGTTTGGTTATTAAATTGTATGTTGTAATGTGGCTATCACCTTCCGTATAGGGCCATCGTTTATGCGAACAATGCGCAGGCCACGGCCCATTGCCGACCGCCCCATGAAGTCAAAGTCGTGTAGTTCTATCTGACCGACTGCTACATGTCGCACACTGCTGCAGTAGTCGTCGATGATGTTATAAAAGTCTTCCCAACCCGGTGCGTGCTGATAGAGGAGTGTCGTGCCGACGGGCACATGAAGCTCGGTGTTATACAGGTCGACATTCATGAACGCAAATTCGGCGTCGGGCGGAGTAGTGCAGGAACATGCTGCGCTTTTGAGGTTATTGTTCTGATAGAAAGCTGCGTCGCCGATCAGACGTACAGACGGCCCCAAGGTAACTGACCTCATCGCTGAGCAGAACGCGAACGCCTGTTTTCCTATCAGCTGCACCTCGTCGGGCATCACCACTTCGGTGGTGCTTGTGCAGTTTTGAAAGGCGGCAGAACCGATTGTGAGCAAGCTGGCAGGTAGTGCAAGCTGTTTAAGTCCCTGACAATCATAGAAAGGCTGAACGCCGATGCTCTGCAGTTGGTTGGGCCACGTAAGCGAGACCAGAGCCGTGTCATTGTAGAAAAGGCCTTTGGGAACTGTTGTCAATGCGGCTGGTAGCACGGCCTCAGTGAGATAATTACAAAAGCAGAATGCATATTCGCCAACCGATGTAAGCCCCTCGGGCAACTTCACCAATTCCAGTTTCTGACTGTTACGCAAGGCCGTGTCAGGTATAGAGTCGACACCCGCGGTCTGGCTCAGATCAAGACTTGATAGCTTGCCCATCTGTGCTATCTGCCCCACAACCATAATGTCTTGATTGTTCAGTGGTCCTGCTATTGTCAGCTCTGTCCATACATTGTAGTTACGACCCTTGATTTTATCATAGTAGAAAGTACCTTCGTGCTCAACAGAAATCCTGATGGCATAAGCCTCCAAGCATGGCAGCAGGATAAAAGTCAGCAGGATGAGACGCCGGAAAGCATCTCTTGCAATTCTTGTCATCATAGAATTCCTCTTTGACATCTGAGACTTAGTATCTTACAATCCGCTTGTGCCATCCCTGGCTATTACAGTCTATCGTTATTCCTTGTCGCAGCATACCATCGCGCACCTGTATACCGTCAAGTTGGTAGGCGGGACGCTGGCGAGAGAATGCTGTGAGCGGACTGATGGCCGACTCATCGTTTTCCTGCTTACTGAAGCAGAACGACACAGTGCCGTCATCGTGGCACTCTATACCTGTAATGGCACAGTGCATAAGGCGCTCTCCGTCTATATTGTTATTAAATAAGGTGGCCGCAGGCTGCGAATAATCAGTCAGACTGTCGTTGCCTTCAAAGGGATAAGGATCGCCCAGCTCACCCGGCAGACCGCTGCTGGCCTCATTATCTGCATGGAAAATACTCACACGCTGATGGTCGGCATCACTATTCACATAGTTGCGGCGCCATGGGTTAGGCATATAGTCGACATGCAGAATAAGCAGGCCGCTGGCAGGCAACTCGGAGTCCCATCCGTTCTTCTGGCGGTTCTCAAGCAAGTAGTATTCATTTGGGCGGCCAGGATTCACTATCTTATAGAACTCACCCTGCTGGCTCAGCGGTTTCATTTCTTTCACGGTAGTAGGTTTATAGTCGAGCGAGCCGAGACTGTTAAGCTCTATAGGCTCCTGCCAGCCACAATACATTTTCTCATAACTTGTATATCCTGCAGGACACCAGCCAAGGGGATTCTCGCCATTGAAGCCACCATTGTAGCTGCCATGGCTCATCACATCCCAGTCGCCCATACCGAAGGCACGCCAGTTTGTATCATACATGTCGGGTAGTCCCATACAATGAGAGAACTCATGACAGAAGGTGCCAATGCCGTTCAGCACAGCCCCACTGTCACCACTCAGCTCTGCTGAGCAGGCATAGGTGTCAACGATGGTTCCGTCAAGCTCGAGTGAGCTATCGGCAGCATCAGTTAGTGTCCATTCATGGGGCCACACTGTGTAGTCGGGGCCTCCGGAAGCCTCGCCATAGCCCGCATAGAGCACAAACACCTGGTCAACCTCGTTGTCGCCATCCCAGTCGTATTGAGAATAGTCCACGTGTGCGTCAGCCGCCAGACAGGCTTCTTGTATCATCTCGCCCGCATGCAAGTCGGCCCGTGTCGTACCCAGGTCTTCGCCCCGCTCACCATAGTAGCGCACGCTTTTCTGCAAAGTGAAAGGCCCCACTACATCAAATGTAAGATTGAGCAATCCGCCGCTCTGTGCACTGAAATAGTCGTGCACGCTGCCTTGCGCTCCGTGCTGGCTGTATCCGGGCTGATTGGCAATCTCGTTGTAGACCTGCTTTGGATCGTCTGAAGAGAACTTCTGGTCGGGGAATTCCACGAGAATTATCAAGCCCCGACGGTCACCCCTGAGTACCTGTGGATCTTTCTGTTCCACATGGCGCATAGACTGTTGTTGCTGCCACCGTTCCGTGTCAGGTTGTATATGCAGTTGTTCCGTCAGGTTCACTTCGGCTGCCTGTCGCAACTCTGGTTCATGAGCCAACATAGGTGTAGGCTGCAACTGCCGACCGCTGAAAGATGCGTAGCGAAAGCCACCAACAGGATTGCCACAGAGGGGCAGATAATCTTGGGTGACATAGTAACTGCAATGGGCATTGCCCACAAGCATCACCCTCAGACTGCTGCCGTCGGGTTGCACAACCGTTTTCCACACCCTCTGCGCAGGCACTGCCATCACGGTTGATGCTATGACCAGCATAACTGCTGTCAGAAAATTCTTCATTAAATAATTCTTTTTGACTTATGGTAAAAAAAGTATGCAAAAGTAAATAATTATTTTATAAAGATACAACAATATGGAAGTTTTAACATATTTTTAACGGTTTGTGCAACTAAAATCGTAACTTATTTTTTTAGTAATAAGTTCTACTCATAAATGAATGGCTGAAAAAACTGGCGATTTAAGAAAGGTCGAGGTATGCTATCATTTATGATAAAATCAACTAATTTTGTGACGCCTGCCGAGGGGGAAGTTGTGTGGGAAACGGTGCTACTCGAAGAGCAGGTCGCCGAAGTGCTGCGGGCAATGGAAGTCGGGGTGTGGCAGTGGGATGGGGTAGTGGCTGAGGAAGTGAGGGCGGGGCAGCAGGTCGCCACACTTGTAGAAGTTGGCGCGGGCCATGATGCCGCTGAGACACTCTACATGGTCGGCAAAGAAGACTGTGGCGGGCACTGCCAGTTCCATGTGCCACAGACTAGGTCCCTGCCGCAGGTCGAAGGGCTGCCGTCCCAACGATGTGGTGCGGCTGATGGAGGCCATCGTGGCAGCGGGTGCCGCCAGACGGTTGTGGCGGTCGGGCCCGCAGGCCAACAACAGTTGCCCGGCGCAGTTGCACTCCAGGTTGTAGTAGTGGGGCTGTCCGGGCAATTGGATGAACGCCTCGCAGCAGGAATCCTCCCACACACGACCGCCGTCGGCCGGTGCCATAGCACGCACCGCATCTTCAGCCACGCGCCAGCATAGCAGCACCTGCGTGCCGTTGTGGGCAATGGCGAAACTTACGTCAGGGCGGTAGGGATAGACCTCGGCCCAGGGGGCGCAGTCCAGCCGTTGCCATGCGATGCCTTCGCGGCTGAAAAGAGTCGGCAGTTGCTCAGCCTTCAGCAGACCGGAGCAGACTATTCGTTTAGCTACAATCATAGGTAGGTCTTAATTTAAGTAGAAAGATGTCTCGTGGTCGGCTGCAGCAGTGTGGTGATGTAGTCGCTCATCATCCGTTCGTGAGCCTTCACCTGCAGGAAGAGGCGCCACTGGTTGCGTGCTCGGTCGAGGTTGTGCTCCTCGTAGCGGCATTTCCAGTAGTGGTCGCCGCAGAGGTAGTCCCACAGGAATCGCACGGCTTGCATATAGGGGAAAAGTTCGGCAGCATAAGGCAGCAGATGGATTTCGGGTGGCGTGAGAAACTGTGAGGCCGACTGGATGTATCCCTCGGTGAAGGCGCGGAAGATGTCGTCGCGGAAGCGCACGTTCTCCAGCCTCGGATCGTCCTCGGCCGTGGCATTGGCTGCCGAGCGCAGGAAGTCGCCGTAGTCGCTGAAGAAGAGTGAGGGCATGGTGGTGTCGAGGTCGATGACGAGCAGGAAACGGCCTGAGTGGCGGTCGAACATCATGTTGTTCACCTTCGTGTCGCAGTGGCAGATGCGGCGGGGCAGGCGGCCCTCTCTGTGGAGCCGTTCGCCCAGACACATCGCGTCGGCCTGCTGCATGATATCGGCGATGAAATCGGCGGTGGCAGCGGCGCGCCCTGCGACATCGGCCCTGATGGCCTGCTGCAGCTGACTGAGGCGCAGCTCCATGTTGTGAAACTGCGGGATGGTCTCCGCGAGGGCATCGGCAGGCAAGTCGCTGAGCATCAGCTCATAGTCGCCGAAGGCCTGTCCGGCCTCGCGGCTGGAGTGGGTGTCGACGGCGTCGAGCGTCACGGCATCGCTGATGAAGACGCTGACGCGCCAGCAGTTGCCGTCGGCAGGGCTTTGCCACCAGTTGCGCCCCTCGTCGGTCTCGATGAAACGCAGCACGCGACGGTCTATGTCGGTCGCGCCCCGCGCCTCGAGCTTTTTCCGCAGGTGGCTGGTGACGATGCTGATGTTGCGCCCCAGAGCCTCTGGATTGGTGAAGACGTTGGTGTTGATGCGTTGCAGCACGTAGTCGGGACGGTCAGTCTCAGCCGTGGTCACGCGATAGGTGTCGTTGATGAGTCCGTCGCCCAGGGGTGCGATGTCGCTCACCGTGCCTTCTATCTTGAAGTGCCTCAATATTTCCTTCATAGCATTTCTTCTTAGCAATGACGGTGCAAAGATACGAAAAAACAAGGGAAAAGCAAAAGTGAGACTATAAAAAACGCATGAAAAGTTGGCCGTTTCAGAAAAAACGCCTATCTTTGCCGCATATAAATATTATGACCCTATTACTATGCCAAGGAAAGAAATGAAACGCCGGTCGTCGAAACGTGATGTGGCCGGTGCATTGCAGGGGCTGCTGCAGGCTCACCCTAACGAGCCGCTGTCGCTGCGACAGATATTCAAGGCCCTGAGGCTGAACACCCACCCGCTGAAGATGCTGGCCATCGATGCACTGGAGGAGATGACGTGGGACGACTACGTGGTGAAAACGCCTGACGGCGCCTACCGTCTAAACATGAAGACACAGGTGCAGGAGGGCACATTCGTGCGCAAGCAGAACGGCAAGAACTCGTTTGTGCCCGACGGCGGCGGCGACCCTATCTTCGTCTCTGAGCGCAACTCGATGTGGGCCATGAGCGGTGACCGCGTGCGTGTGGCGATGATGGCCCGCCGGCCTAACCACATGAAAGAGGCCATCGTCACCGAGATACTGGAGCGCAAGCGCGACCAGGCCGTGGGCATCCTGCAGGTGGAGAAGGACTTCGCCTTCCTGAACACCGAGGGCGGCGGCTTCGTGCACGACATACTCATACCGAAGAAGAAACTGAAGGGCGGCGTCACCGGCCAGAAGGCCGTGGTGAAGATTACACAGTGGCCCTCGGCCGAGTCGAAGAACCTGGTAGGCGAGGTGATTGACGTGCTGGGTGAGCAAGGCAACAACAATGTGGAGATGCACGCCATCCTGGCACAATACGGCCTGCCTTATAAATATCCGAAGAAGGTGGAGGAGGCTGCCAACAAGATCAGCGGCGAGATAACGCCTGCCGACCTGGAGGGCCGTGAGGACTTCCGCCAGGTGCTTACCTTCACCATCGACCCGAAGGACGCCAAGGACTTCGACGATGCGCTGAGCATCAGGAGTGTCCCCCAAACTTCCTCGAAGGGAAGGGGGAGCAATGAAACTTCTGCGGAGGGGGCAGGCTATTACGAGGTCGGCGTACATATTGCCGATGTCAGCCACTATGTGACCGAGGGCAGCATCATCGACAAGGAGGCCCAGCAGCGGGCCACAAGCGTCTACCTCGTCGACCGCACCATCCCCATGCTGCCCGAGCGGCTGTGCAACTACATCTGCTCGCTGCGCCCCGATGAAGACAAACTGTGCTACAGTGTGGTCTTCGTGATGGACCAGGATGCCAACATCAAGAGCTCGCGACTGGTGCACACCGTCATACGCAGTGACCGTCGCTTTGCCTACGAGGAGGTTGACGAGATTCTGAAGGAGGACGAAAAAGAGAAAAACGGTAACCATGCTGCCGCTGTTCCTTCTGCCAGCGACACGGCGGCAGCAGATGCTTCTCTTCCCACGCTTCACGCTTCCCTGCAGGCTCTCAGCCACATGGCGCAGAAGTTGCGCGAGCGGCGCTTCAAGGCTGGCGCCGTGAAGTTCGACCGCGAGGAACTGCACTTCGACACCGACGAACAGGGGCATCCTACGCGCTGCTACTTCAAGAAATCGACGCTGGCCACGCAGCTCATCGAGGAATTTATGCTGCTGGCCAACCGCACCGTGGCCGAGATGATAGGGCGCGTGCCCAAAGGCACCAAAGCCAAGACGCTGCCCTACCGCATACACGACCAGCCCGACCCACAAAAGCTGGAGCAGCTGCGCCAGGTGGTGGCACCCTTCGGCTACAAGGTGAAGACTGCCGGCACGCGCGGCGCCATCTCGAAGAGTCTCAACGGTCTGATGGAACAGGCCCAGGGGCAGCGCGAACAGAAGCTGGTGGAGACGCTCGCCCTGCGCGCCATGATGAAGGCCAAATACTCTACCCACAACATAGGCCACTACGGACTGGCCTTCGACTACTACACCCATTTCACGTCGCCCATCCGCCGCTATCCCGACACGATGGTGCATCGCCTGCTCACCCGCTATCAGGAGGGCGGACGGAGTGCCAACCAGAAATACTACGAGGAACAATGCGAGCACTCCAGCGACATGGAGCAGACGGCACAGCAGGCTGAGCGCGACTCTATAAAATATAAGATGGTGGAGTTTATGGGCGATAAGATAGGGCAGGAGTTCGACGCCCACATCTCGGGCATACAGAGCTACGGCCTCTACTGCGAGATTGACGAGAACCACTGCGAGGGACTCATCGGCATGCACGACCTCGACGGCGACTACTATGAGTTCGACGAGCGCCGCTACTGTCTCGTGGGCCGCCGCACGCACAAGAAGTTCCTGCTGGGCGACCCTATCCGCATCAAGGTGGCCCGTGCCAACCTGGAGCGGCGCCAGCTCGACTTCATTCTGGCCGACTGATGCGTCGCCGCGAATAGTGTCATGGCCCACGATGCAGGCCTGATTGCCAATCAACGAGGGCCTGAATGCAAGGCGACGAGCCCCTCGACGCCCTGCGTTTAGGCCCTCATTGTGTAGGAGCAGTCCTGCCGCCAGTCGTCGGTAGGCACGGCTCCAATGGCTTGACAAACAGCGCTTTTATTTCATGTTTTTTAAAAAACTTGAAGAAATATTTGCGGGATTCAGGAAAAATGCTTATCTTTGCACCCGTTCAGTGGAATGAGGGGCTTGACAAAAGCTCCTCATTTCTGTTATAAATCATAATTGTGCGACATAAATGATCAGCAAGGACACGCTAAAAAGCTATGTGGAAGAGTGGCTCCAGGAGAGCGACTACTTTCTGGTGGATATCATGATGGAGGGCGACGACCGTATCGCCATCGAGATAGACCATGCCGACGGGGTGTGGATTGAGGACTGCGCTGAGCTGAGCCGATTCCTGCAGGAGAAGCTGGGCGAGGAGCTCGACGACTTTGAGCTCGAGGTGGGCTCGGCCGGACTGGGCCAGCCGTTCAAAGTGGAGCAGCAGTATCGCAACCACGTGGGTGACCAGGTGGAGGTGATCGACGCTGAAGGCCGCAAGCTGACGGGCACGCTGAAGCAGGTAGACGGCCGCCGCTTCACGCTGACCACGCAGGAGAAGCAGGTGCCCGAGGGCAAGAAGCGCCCCGTGAAGGTCGACGTAGACCGTGAGTTCTCGATGGACGAGGTGAAGTCTACGAAGTATCTGCTGAGCTTTAAGTAAAGGCTGCCTGCAGTTTCTTCTCCGTGGAAGAGAAACATGCGATGGGCAGACGACACCAGTAGTAATTAACGGAAATAATAATATAGCTTGGAACCCCCGTAACTAACCAAGCGCCTCTCCCTCGGGGAGGGGGTGGGGGTGGGCTTATGGCAACAAAGAAAGACGCAAAAGGTCCCAGCATGTTTGAGACCTTTCAGGAGTTTAAGGAGACGAAGAACATCGACCGCACCACGCTGGTGAGCGTTCTGGAGGAGAGCTTCCGCAACGTGCTGGCCAAGATGTTCGGCTCGGACGAGAACTTCGACGTGATTGTAAACCCCGACAAGGGCGACTTCGAGATTCACCGCCACCGCATCGTGGTGGCCGACGACGAGGTGCAGGACGAGAACAAGGAAATCTCGCTGAGCGACGCACTGAAGATTGAGCCCGACTACGAAGTGGGCGAGGAGGTAAGCGAAGAGGTAGACTTCACCAAGTTCGGCCGACGCGCCATCCTCAACCTGCGCCAGACGCTGGCCTCGAAGATTCTGGAGCTCGACCACGACGCCCTCTACCAGAAGTACAAGGACAAGGTGGGCACCATCGTCTCGGGTGAGGTCTACCAAATGTGGAAGCGCGAAGTGCTGCTCATGGACGATGAGGGCAACGAGCTGCACCTGCTGAAGGCCGACCAGATTCCTGCCGATAACTATCGCAAGGGTGAGACCATCCGTGCTGTGGTGAAAGAGGTAAACAACGACAACAACAACCCGCGCATCATGCTCTCGCGTACCAGCCCTGAGTTCCTCAAGCGTCTGCTCGAGGCCGAGGTGCCTGAGATTGCCGACGGGCTCATTGCCATCCGTAAGGTGGCACGCATGCCGGGTGAGCGCGCCAAGGTGGCCGTGGAGAGCTTTGACGACCGTATAGACCCCGTGGGAGCCTGCGTCGGCGTGAAGGGTAGCCGCGTGCACGGCATCGTGCGCGAGCTACAGAACGAGAACATCGACGTGATCAACTACTCGTCGAACACGCAGCTCTTCATCCAGCGCGCCCTCTCGCCAGCCAAGGTGACCGAGATAAAGCTCGACGAGGCGAACCACAAGGCTGAGGTGTATCTGCAGCCTGAAGAGGTGAGCCTGGCCATCGGCAAGGGCGGCATGAACATCAAGCTGGCCTCGATGCTCACTGAGCACACCATCGACGTGTTCCGCGTGGTGCAGGATGCCGACGACGATGAGGACATCTACCTCGACGAGTTCAGCGACGAGATTGACCAGTGGGTCATTGATGCTATCAAGGCTCTGGGATACGACACCGCCAAGGAGGTGCTCAACGCACCGCGCGACCTGCTCATTGAGAAGGCCGACCTTGAGGAGGAAACCGTGGACCACGTGCTCGACGTGCTCCGCGCAGAGTTTGAATAAGTTCATAGTGCATAGTTCATAGTTCATAGCGAGAAGGCGCCGTTTGCGGCGAAACTGATGATGTGAATTATGAACAGCACAAAAAACTATGAACTGTGAACTATGAACTATGAACGAAGAATTAAAAAGAAAAGTATGGGTATCAGATTAAACAAAGTATTAACAGAACTGAATATAGGACTTCAAACGGCAGTTGATTTCCTGAAAAACAAAAAGAGCTTGGGTGAGATCCGCGACGACGCCACCTCGAACACCAAAATCAGCGACGAGCAGTATGCTGCCCTCGTGCAGGAGTTCAGCGGCGACAAGGCGGTGAAGACGCAGGCCGACAGGCTCTTCCCTAAGAAGGAGAAGAAGAGAACCGTGAGCACGGGCCCTCAGTCGGAGACCAAGGCCATCACCAAGACCGAGGAACAGATGGCGCATCGCCAGCAGTTCCGGCCGCTGGGCAAGATTGATCTCGATGCCGTGGGCAAGCCGAAGCCTGCCCCTGTGGCACCCAAGGCTGCTGCTCCCGCGCCATCTGTGAGCCCTGCATCACAACCTGAGCCGAAGGCTGCTGCCGTGAGCCCGGCTCCGAAGAACGAACAGCCTGCTGTGGCCCCAGCCCCGGCAGAAGCAAAGACCGCTGTTGTCAGCGAGCAGCCGAAGGCGGAGACCGCCGAGCAGCCCATGACTGCGCCTGCCGCACCCGCCGCCCCAGCTCCCGCCGCCCTGGAGAAGGCCACAGAGCCAGCTGCTGAGGCCCCGACGACCGTGGCGCCGAAGGCTGAGACCCAGGCTCCCGCCGCCCCAGCTCCCGCTGCCCCGGCCAAGGAAATCTTCACCCTGAAGAGTGAGGCCAAGCTGGCCCCGAAGGTGAATGTGCTGGGCAAGATCGACCTGTCGGCCCTCAACCAGAGCACCCGCCCCAAGAAGAAGACAAAGGAGGAGAAGCGCAAGCAGCGCGAGGAGAAAGCTGCGCAGCAGCGTGCCGCCGGCGGACAGACCGGCGAGAAGAAACGCGAGCGCATACGCACTAATAAGGTAGATATTGAGGCTGCTGCCAAACAGCAGCAACAGCAGCCCGGCAAGAAGAAGAACAAGGGCGGAGGGCAGAACTTCAGCGACCAGCAGAACCAGCAGGGCGGCAAGAAGAACAAGAAGAACCGCCAGGTGCAGAAGCCCGTGGAGGTGAACGAGGAGGATGTGGCACGCCAGGTGAAGGAGACGCTGGCCCGCCTCACCTCGAAGACCATGCAGAACAAGAAGGGCGCCAAGTACCGTAAGGAGAAACGCGACGCCGTGCAGGAGCGCATGAACGAGGAGATGGCCGCTGAGGCAGCACAGAGCAAGACGCTGAAGCTGACCGAGTTTGTGACCGTCTCGGAGCTTGCCACGATGATGAACGTGCCCGTGGTGAAGGTCATCGGCACATGCATGTCTATCGGCATCATGGTGAGCATCAACCAGCGCCTCGATGCCGAGACCATCAACATCGTGGCCGATGAGTTCGGCTTCACCACCGAATATGTCAGTGCCGAGGTGCAGAACGCCATACAGGTGGAGGCCGACGACGAGAACGACCTGCTGCCGCGCGCACCGATTGTCACCGTGATGGGTCATGTGGACCATGGTAAGACTTCGCTGCTCGACTATATCCGCAAGACCAACGTCATCGCCGGTGAGGCCGGCGGCATCACCCAGCACATTGGTGCCTATAACGTGACGCTGCCCGATGGTAGGCAGATTACCTTCCTCGACACCCCTGGTCACGAGGCCTTCACGGCCATGCGTGCCCGTGGTGCCCAGGTGACGGATATTGCCATCATCATCGTTGCTGCCGACGACTCGGTGATGCCTACCACCAAAGAGGCTATCGCCCATGCTCAGGCTGCCAACGTGCCGATGGTGTTTGCCATCAACAAGATTGACAAGCCGGGGGCCAACCCCGACAAGATTCGCGAGGATCTGGCCAACATGAACTTGCTCGTCGAGGAATGGGGCGGCAAGTACCAGTGCCAGGAGATTTCGGCCAAGAAGGGCATCGGCGTGGAGGAGCTGCTCGAGAAAGTGCTCCTCGAGGCTGAAATGCTCGAGCTGAAGGCCAACCCCAACCGCAAGGCCACGGGCTCTATCATCGAGTCGAGTCTCGACAAGGGCCGCGGCTACGTCTCTACCGTGCTCGTCAGCAACGGCACGCTGAAAGTGGGCGACATCGTCATTGCCGGAACAAGCCACGGCAAGATCAAGGCTATGTTCAACGAGCGCAACGAGCGCATACAGGAGGCCAAACCCGCCCAGCCTGCTATCATCCTGGGCCTGAACGGCGCTCCCACCGCCGGTGATGCCTTCAACGTGATGGACTCTGAGCAGGAGGCCCGCGAGATTGCCAACAAACGTGAGCAGCTGGCCCGCGAGCAGGGACTGCGCACGCAGAAGACCATCGGCCTCGACGACATCAGCCACCGCATCGCTCTGGGCGAGTTCCACGAGCTGAACATTGTGGTGAAGGGCGACACCGACGGTTCTATCGAAGCCCTCTCCGACTCGTTCATCAAGTTGTCGACGGAGAAAGTGCAGGTGAACGTCATCTCGAAGGCCGTAGGCCAGATCAGCGAGAACGACGTCATGCTGGCTTCGGCCTCAAGCGCCGTCATCGTAGGCTTCCAGGTGCGTCCCTCGTCGGATGCACGCAAGCTGGCCGAGCGCGAAGGCGTGGAGATCAACACCTACTCGGTCATCTACGACGCCATCGACGACATCCACTCTACCATGGAGGGCATGCTCGACAAGGTGGTGAAGGAGCAGGTGACCGGACAGGTAGAGGTGCGCGAGGTCTACAAGATTTCGAAGGTGGGTACCGTGGCCGGCGCCATGGTTGTAGAGGGCAAGGTGCACCGCACCGACAAGGCCCGTCTGGTGCGCGACGGCATCGTTGTCTTCACCGGAGCCATCAACGCCCTGAAACGCTATAAGGACGATGTGAAGGAGGTGGCCACCAACTTTGAGTGCGGTATCTCGCTTGTCAACTTCAACGACATCCAGCAGGGCGACATCATCGAGACCTTCACTGAGATTGAGGTGCAACAGAAACTTTAATTTCTGTTCACGGTTCATAGTTCTTGGTTTGCGGTTGGGGAGATACCTCAACTCTGAGCCATGAGCCATGAGCCATGAACGACGAACAACAAACAATGAGCTATAACAACGAGTTCGTGCGTCAGGTGGCTGAGCAGAAGTATGAGTTCGGCTTCACCACAGACGTACATACGGAAATCATAGAGAAAGGGCTGAACGAGAATATCGTTCGGCTCATCTCAGCTAAAAAGGAAGAGCCCGAGTGGATGCTCGAGTTCCGCCTACGTGCCTTTCGCTATTGGAAAGAGCAGACGGAACCAAAGTGGGGCCACGTGCATGTGCCTGAGATAGACTATCAGGCCATCAGCTATTATGCCGACCCTACTGCCAAAAAGGCCAAGGCGTCTGACGGCTCCCAGTCAGATCAGATAGACCCCGAACTGGAAAAAACTTTCGACAAGCTGGGCATACCCCTTGAAGAGCGTCTGGCGCTGAGCGGCAACACGGCCGTAGATGCCATCATGGACTCGGTCTCGGTGAAGACCACCTTCAAGGAGAAGTTGCGTGAGAAGGGCGTCATCTTCTGTTCTATCGGCGAGGCTATCAAGGAGCATGGCGACCTCGTCAGGCAGTATCTTGGCACTGTCGTGCCCTATAAAGACAACTTCTTTGCTGCTCTCAACTCGGCCGTGTTCAGCGACGGCTCTTTCGTCTATATCCCCAAGGGCGTGCGCTGTCCCATGGAGCTCAGCTCCTATTTCCGCATCAACGCCCGCAACACCGGCCAGTTTGAGCGCACACTCATCATTGCCGACGACGATGCCTACGTATCCTACCTCGAGGGCTGCACCGCCCCGATGCGCGATGAGAACCAGCTGCATGCTGCCATCGTCGAGATTATCGTGATGAACCGCGCCGAGGTGAAGTATTCTACCGTGCAGAACTGGTATCCCGGCGACGAGCAGGGCCGTGGCGGCGTGCTCAACTTGGTGACCAAGCGCGGCGACCTGCGCGGTGCCGACAGCAAACTGTCGTGGACGCAGGTGGAGACTGGCTCGGCCATCACGTGGAAATATCCCTCGTGCATCCTGCGCGGCGACCGCTCGCAGGCCGAGTTCTACAGTGTGGCCGTCACCAACAACTATCAGGAGGCCGACACGGGCACGAAGATGATACACATAGGGCGCGACACCCGCTCGACCATCATCTCGAAAGGCATCAGCGCCGGCCACTCGCAAAACAGCTACCGCGGTCTCGTCCGCGCTGCTGCCACAGCCGAGAACGCCCGCAACTACTCGTCGTGCGACTCGCTACTGTTGGGCTCCGACTGCGGCGCCCACACCTTCCCCTATATGGACGTGAAAAACCCCACTGCCATCTTCGAGCATGAGGCTACCACCAGCAAGATATCTGAGGACCAGCTCTTCTACTGCAACCAGCGTGGCATCCCGACGGAACAGGCCGTGGGGCTCATCGTCAACGGCTATGCCAAGGAGGTGCTCAACAAGCTCCCCATGGAGTTTGCCGTCGAGGCCCAGAAGCTCCTCTCTGTCTCGCTCGAAGGCACGGTGGGATAGTTTCGAGTTCATAATGCATGGCTATATAGGATGATTATTTTAAAATTCAACATTTAAAAGTCAACATTCAACCCTTAACATTAAAAAATGTTAGAAGTAAAAAACCTTCACGCCCGTATCGGCGATAAAGAAATATTAAGAGGCATTGACCTCACCATTCGCGACGGCGAGACACACGCCATCATGGGGCCTAACGGGTCGGGCAAGTCTACACTGAGCGCCGTGCTCGTGGGTAATCCGCTCTATGAGGTCACTGAGGGCACGGCCACCTTCAACGGCAAAGACCTGCTGGCCATGAAACCCGAAGACCGCGCTCACGAAGGGCTCTTCCTCTCGTTCCAGTATCCGGTGGAGATTCCCGGTGTGTCGATGACCAACTTCATGCGCGCTGCCATCAACGAGAAGCGTAAGTATCAAGGACTGGAGCCGATGAATGCTGCTGACTTCATCAAGCTGATGCGCGAAAAACGCAAGATTGTGGAGCTCGACCAGAAACTGGCCAACCGCTCGGTGAATGAAGGTTTCAGCGGCGGCGAGAAGAAGCGCAACGAGATTTTCCAGATGGCTATGCTCGAGCCGCGGCTGAGCATCCTCGATGAGACCGACTCGGGGCTCGATGTCGATGCCATGCGCATCGTGGCCGAGGGCGTCAACAAACTGATGACGCCAGAGAAGTCGTGCATCGTCATCACCCACTACGACCGCCTGCTCGAGATGATTCGTCCGCAGTATGTCCATGTGCTCTATCAGGGCAGAATAGTGAGAACCGGCGGCCCTGAGCTGGCCAAGGAGATTCAGCTGCACGGCTACGACTGGATTAAGGAAAGCCTTTCCCAGAATTCTTAGTTCATAGTTGAGTGGGCGATAATCCTACTTTCAACCATCAACAGTTAAAAATCAAGATGGACGAACAAACGAAGAAACAGAATATGACCTCCTCCCCGTCGGAGCAGACTGGGGCGGAGCTCCAATATATCGACCTGTACCGGCAGTGCCGCACCATGATCTGCGAGCATGGCAGCGATGCGATGAATGCCGTGCGCGATCAGGCCTTCAACGACTTTTGCCGACAGGGCTTCCCGTCGAAGAAGGTGGAGCGCTATAAGTACACCGACCTGCAGAAGCTCTTCGAGCCTGACTATGGCGTCAACCTGAACCGGCTGGAGATACCCGTTGACCCCTATGAGGCCTTCCGCTGCGACGTGCCTAACCTCTCAACCTCACTCTATTTCGTGGTGAACGATGCCTTCTACACCAAGCAGTCACCGAAGGGACATCTGCCTGAGGGGGTGATTGTCGGCTCCATGCGGAATCATCCAGACATCGTGGCCAGATACTACTCACGGCTGGCGAAGACTGCCGACGACGGGGTGACGGCCCTGAACACCATGCTGGCGCAGGACGGTCTGCTCGTCTATGTGCCCCGTGGCGTGCGCGTCGATCGCGCCGTTCAGGTCATCAACATCCTGAAGGCTACGCCGAGGAATGCACAGCGCCAGGTGCCCGACCTGATGGTGAACCGCCGTGTGCTCATCATCGTGGAGGACGACGCCGAGATAAAACTGCTGTTCTGTGACCATGCGGCTGACGACCGCCACTTCCTCACCACACAGGTCATCGAGGCCTTCGTGGGGGGCAATGCATCGCTCGAACTCTACTGCCTGGAAGAGACCCATCATAAGAATGTGCGCCTGAGTAACGTCTATATCGACCAGCAGTGCGATAGCCGCGTCAAGCATAACGTCATCACCCTGCACAACGGTATCACCCGCAATCGCCTCGACCTCACCTTCTCGGGCGAGGGTGCCGAGTGCGACTGCTACGGCTGCGTGATTGCCGACAGGGAGCAGCATGTGGACAACAACACGCTCATCGTTCATCGCGTGCCCCGCTGCACCAGCCGCGAGCTTTATAAGTACGTGCTCGACGAGAAGGCCACTGGAGCCTTTGCCGGCCGTGTGCTGGTGGAGCACGGGGCACAGAAGACCTCGTCGCAGATGACCAACCAGAACCTGACGACCACCAGCCAGGCACACATGTACACCCAGCCGATGCTCGAAATCTATGCCGACGACGTGAAGTGTGCCCATGGTTCCACCATAGGCCAGCTCAACGACGCAGCCCTCTTCTACATGCGCCAGCGCGGCATCTCCGAGCAAGAGGCGCGTACGTTGCTGCAGGTGGCCTTCATCGACGAGGTAATCGACCTCATCGCCCTTGAGCCGTTGCGCGACCGCCTGCATCACTTGGTGGACAAACGCTTCCGTGGCGAGCTCAACAAGTGCGAGGGTTGCAAGCTCTGCCGATGAGCTTGCTAACTATGCATCCGAAAAAAGACGACGACAGATGAAGAAAACAATAGCGATGCTCGTACTGACGTGGCTGCTGACTATGGCAGCCATGGCACAGCCAGTGCCGAAGGGTGCACCCTACAAGAACGCCTCACTGCCTGTGGAGCAACGCATTGACGACCTGCTGAGCCGTATGACCCTGGAGGAGAAGACGGGACAGCTGCGCTGCACCATGGCCTGGAACTACTATGAGCGGCGGGGTAATGCTGTGAGACTGACCGACAGCTTCCGCCACGACATCGGCAAGGAGCATGTGGGCATGCTCTGGGCTACGTTCAGGGCCGACCCGTGGACGCAGAAGTCGTTCGACAACGGTCTGACGCCCGAGCTCGCAGCCCGCACGGCCAACGCCATGCAACGCTATGCCGTGGAGCAGACGCGTCTGGGCATACCTCTCTTCTTGGCAGAGGAGGCCCCACACGGTCACATGGCCATCGGCACCACCGTGCTGCCCACAGGACTGGGCATGGCCGCCACATGGTCGCGCGAGCTGTTAGAGCGTGCCGGGGCGGTGATTGCCAGCGAGGTGCGGCGGCAGGGCGCTCACATCAGCTATGGCCCCGTGCTCGACCTGAGCCGCGACCCGCGGTGGAGCCGTGTGGAGGAAACCATGGGCGAAGACCCTGTGCTGACGGCCGAGCTGGGCAGCGCCATGGTGCGCGGTCTGGGCGGCGGCCACATCAGTCTGCCCACGGCCACCCTGCCCACACTGAAGCACTTTCTGGCCTACGGCACCACCGAGGGCGGCCACAATGGGCGCCCCACCGTCGTCGGCATGCGTGAGCTGCACGAGAGCTATCTGCCGACGTTCCGCAAGGTGATTGACGCAGGGGCGCGCAGCATCATGACATCGTATAACTCCATCGATGGCATTCCCAGCACCTGCAACGACTATCTGCTCACCGACGTGCTGCAACGGCAATGGCAGCTGCAGGGCTTCGTGGTGAGCGACCTCTACAGCATCAATGGTATATGGAACGACCACGGTGTGGCAGCCTCGCTCGGCGAGGCGTCGGCGATGGCCTTAGAGGCCGGTGTCGACGTCGATCTGGGGGCTATGGCCTATGGCACGCTGGCCGATGAGGTGCGTGCGGGTCGCGTCAGCGAGGCGGCAGTAGACAGTGCCGTGCGCCGTGTGCTGCGCATGAAGATGGAGATGGGCCTCTTCGAGCATCCCTATGTGACGCCAGAAGATGCCCGCCAGGTGGGCTCCGCGGCTCATGCCGACGTGGCCTTGCAGATGGCGCGCGCCTCAGTGACGCTGCTCGAGAACCGCGGTGGTCTGCTGCCCCTGCAACGGGGTGTCAGTGTGGCTGTCGTAGGACCTAATGCCGACAACGTCTATAACCAGTTGGGCGACTACACTGCACCGCAGGCCGACGGAAGGGTGGTCACCATTGCCGAGGGCCTGCGCCGCAAACTGGGTGACGACCATGTGCGCTATGCCAAGGGTTGCGGCGTGCGTGACACCGTGCATGCCGACATACGTGCTGCCGTGGAGGCCGCTGAGGGCGCCGACGTGGTGGTGGCCGTGGTGGGCGGCAGCAGTGCACGTGACTTCAAGACATCATACATCGCCACCGGGGCTGCCCAGACCGCGTCTGCCGAGGAAGCCGGATACCTGTCGGACATGGACTGTGGAGAAGGCTTCGACCGCGCCACGCTCACCCTGTTGGGCCGCCAGAACGAGTTGCTGCAAGCGCTGAAGGCCACGGGTAAGCCCCTCGTGGTGGTCTACATCGAAGGGCGTCCGCTCGACAAGCGGTGGGCCTCGGAGCATGCCGATGCATTGCTCACAGCCTATTATCCCGGACAAGAAGGCGGCACGGCCGTGGCCGACGTGCTCTTCGGCGACTACAACCCCGCCGGCCGTCTGCCTGTCAGCGTGCCCCGCACGGCGAGCCAGTTGCCTGTGTGCTACAACACGAAGGCTCCCGCCACACGCGACTATATGGACATGAGTTCGCGGCCGCTATATGCCTTCGGCTACGGGCTGAGCTACACCACCTTCAGCTATGCCGACCTCTCCGTTGAGTGTCTGCCGGGCGACAGCGTGAAGGTGAGTTTCAGTGTGACGAACACGGGGGCGAGGGACGGCGAGGAGGTGGCGCAGGTCTACGTGCGCGACGTCGTGGCACAGACCGTACAGCCCCTGCTGCAGCTGAAGGCCTTCGACCGCGTGATGCTGCGTGCCGGCGAGACGCGCCGCCTGACCTTCATCCTGACACCTGACGACCTGAGCATCATAGACCGCCACATGCAGCGCACACTGGAGCCCGGCACCTTTGATGTGATGGTAGGCCCTTCGAGCGACCGCATTCTGCTGAAGGGGGCAGCTGTGATAAAATAAGAATTAATGGATGAGAAGTGGAAAATGACTGATGAAAGCTGAAAAGTGAAAATATAAGGGGCAATAAAACAGACTGGCACCCTATACCCCGAGGGAATTTCACTTTCTTGAGGAGGGGTAGGGCTTATTAATATTTAAGAAATATGTACGACATCAATAAAATACGTGAGGACTTTCCTATCCTGCAGCGTGAAGTGTATGGACGGCCGTTGGTCTATCTCGACAATGCCGCCACGACGCAGAAACCGCTCTGTGTGCTCGACGCCATGCGGCAGGAATATCTCAACGTGAACGCCAACGTGCATCGCGGCGTGCATTATCTCAGTCAGCAGGCCACCGACCTGCATGAGGCGGCCCGCGAGCGGGTGCGCCGCTTTATCAATGCCCGTAGTACCACGGAGATCGTCTTCACCCGTGGCACTACGGAGTCTATCAATCTGGTGGCACAAACCTTCTGCGAGTCGCAGATGCAGGAGGGTGACGAGGTGCTGGTCACCGACATGGAGCACCACTCTAACATCGTGCCCTGGCAGTTGCTGGCCCGCAAGCGTGGCATCGTGGTGCGTCATCTGCCCATCAACGACAGCGGTGAGCTGGATCTCACGTCTCTCACCTCGCATCTCTCACCTCGCACGCGGCTGGTGAGCCTCTGCCACGTGAGCAACGTGCTGGGCACGGTGAATCCCGTGAGGCAGATTATCCGCCAGGCCCACGAGCGCGGCATCCCTGTGCTTATCGACGCCGCACAGAGCGCGCCCCACATGCGCCTCGACGTGCAGGACATGGACTGCGACTTCCTCTGTTTCAGCGGTCATAAGATGTATGGTCCCACAGGCATCGGCGTGCTCTATGGCAAGGAGGAGTGGCTCGACCGCCTGCCGCCTTATCAGGGAGGCGGCGAGATGATCGACCTGGTGTCGTGGGAGCGCACCACCTTTGAGCGTCCGCCGTTGAAGTTCGAGGCCGGCACGCCCGATTATGTGGCCACCCATGGGCTGGCTACCGCCATCGACTATATCGAGCAGATAGGCATCGACGCCATAGCAGCTCATGAGCGCGAGCTGACGCGCTATGCCATGGAACAGATGCAGCAGATACCAGGTATGCGCTTCTACGGCGAGGCAGAGGAGAAAGATGCCGTGGTGAGCTTCCTTGTGGGCGACATTCATCATCTCGACATGGGCACGCTGCTCGACCGCCTGGGCATTGCCGTGCGCACCGGCCACCACTGTGCCCATCCGCTGATGACGCGCATGGGCGTCACCGGTACTGTGCGTGCCTCGTTTGCCCTCTACAACACTCGCGAGGAGGTCGATGCCCTGGTGGAAGGCATTCGCCGCGTCAGCCAAATGTTCTGAAAGGAATTGGGGATGTGTGAGGTGAAGGTAGAATAGACCAGAGACTTCTCTTTGTCACCGTTGTTGTGGTGAAAAAATAGCAAGACTATCCTACCTTTACCTCACCATCTCCCTTACTCCCCAACTCCTCACCTTCTCATCGAGAGTCGACATTTCAGCACGGCACTGACGAACCACGTCAGGCAGAGTACGCGCAGCACCATCGACATCGAGGGGAAGACCGTCATGAGAAAAGCCAGTTGTGCGTTCAGCAGGTGCAGCGTCTGGCGTGTGGACAGCTGACGTTCCAGCACATCGCCGTAGTAGCGGGTGAGTAAAGTCAGTGTGCGGCCAAAGCATGCCGTCAGATGGTTGTCGACGCTGTTATTTCTCATCTCCTTTGCATTCAGAATCATTTCGTTGTTCATAATCCTATTTTCTTTTTTATTCTTATCTGTCTTTCTGGGTGCAAAATAATGAGTTTAAAGTGCACAGAAAGTTCAATCATGAGACTTTCTTTGTTAAAAACCGGCGAATTTAAGATGTTTTAACGACTTTGCGTTTCATTTCGCCCAGCAAAACATTTGCCGCCCCCCAAAAATATGTTATCTTTGCATCGCCAAGTTAACGAACAAAGATTGCACAAGATGCTGAAGAACCACTACTACGAGGGACTCATTGAAGCTGGTTGCGACGAGGCTGGCCGCGGCTGTCTGGCCGGAGCCGTCTTTGCCGCCGCCGTCATTCTGCCGCCCGACTACGTCAACGCGGCGCTCAACGACTCTAAGCAACTCAGCGAGCGCCAGCGCTACGAGCTGCGTCCTGTCATAGAGCGCGACGCCCTGGCATGGGCCGTGGGCGTAGTGAGCCCCGAGGAGATAGACCGTATCAACATACTGAATGCCTCAATATTGGCCATGCACCGTGCCCTGGATCAGCTGCAGCCAGTGCCCGAGGCCGTCATTGTCGACGGCAACAGGTTTAAACCGTGGAACCCGTCGGTGCCCTACACCTGCATCGTGAAGGGTGACGCAAAGTATCTCTCAATAGCTGCCGCCTCGGTGCTGGCCAAGACCTGTCGTGACGACTACATGATGCGGCTGGCCGACGAGTATCCGCAGTATGACTGGCAGCATAACAAAGGCTACCCCACGCGGCGCCACCGCGAGGCCATCCGCCAGCATGGCACCACGCCTTATCACCGCATGACATACAACCTGCTGGGCACTGCAGAGCTGAGCCTCGACTTCAAAGATTAGCATCCCGATGAGACACGACAAACTGGAGCGCGAGCTGAAGCTGATGCTGCTGCTCATAGAAAACCATAACTACACCGTGCCCGAGATATGTGACAAGATAGGCATTTCGAGGCGCAACTTCTATTACTATCTCGACTTCTTCCGCGACGCCGGCTTTCTGGTGGAGAACCACAAGCCCTACTATCGTCTGCGAAAAGATTCGCCCTTCTTCCGTAAGCTCGACGCTGTAGTACACTTCACCGAAGACGAGGCCATCCTGATGCGCCGCATATTGGAACGCACGGGCGACCAGAGCGCACAGACGCAGCGGCTCATGCAAAAGCTCGATAAACTCTATGACCTCGACATCATCGACTCGGTGAAGCTGCGTGAGCAGGTGGGACGTAACGTGGCGGCCATCTACCAGGCTATCAAGGAGCACCGCACGGTGGTGCTTTGCAACTATTCGTCGCCTCATAGCAACAGCGTGAGCAATCGCGTGGTGGAGCCCTTCCTCTTCATGAACGGCAACCAGGAGGTGCGCTGCTACGAGGTGGCGTCAGGCATGAACAAGACGTTTAAACTCTCGCGCGTGGCCGATGTGCAGCTGCTCGACCTGCTCTGGGCCAACGAGCAGCGCCACAGGCAGATGTTCACCGACATCTTCATGTTCAGTAGCGAGGAGCAGCGGCGCATCACGCTGCGCATGGGGCGTCTGGCTGCGGCCATCATGCGCGAGGAGTATCCGCAGTCGGAGCGCTACATTGAGCAGGCCGATGCCGACCACTGGACGTGCGAGTTGCCCGTTTGCTCCTATCAGGGCGTGGGCCGCTTCGTGATGGGACTGATGGAAGATATCGACGTGGTGGGCGACGAAGGTTTTAAGGCTTTTCTGAGAGACAAAATCACTATATTAACAAAAAAAAGAAAATGAAGAAAATTTCTATTCTTGCAATGGGCGTCGGCAGCGCGCTGCTGACGAGCTGCGGCACCACGGGCCTCAACGCCCTGGGTACACTGGGACAGGTGATGAACGGACAGCAGACCGCCACCACGGGTACGAACAACGGACAGCAGGGAGGTAACATCCTGACTGATATCCTCGGAGCTGCCACCAACGGGCAGACCATCGGCAATGTGCTGGGCTCGGTGCTCGGCACCACGAAGATGACGGCACAGCAGCTTGTGGGCACCTGGACTTACGCACAGCCCGGTGTGGCTTTCACCAGCGACAATCTGTTGGCACAGGCCGGCGGCGAGGTGGCCGCACAGACCATCAAGCAGAAAGTGGAACCGATGTACCAGAAGGTGGGTATCAAGTCGTCGAACACGAAAATCCAGTTCAACCGAGACGGCACTTATGTGGCTCTCATTGCCGGTAAGCAACTCAGCGGTAATTTCTCGTTCGACGAGAAGTCGCAGAAGCTGGTTCTCTCCAGCCTGCTGCTCAACCTGACGTGCTACCCGAAACGTAACAGCGACGGCATCGCTCTGCTCTTCGAGTCATCGAAGCTGCTCACGCTGCTGCAGACCATGTCGGCCCTGAGCGGCAACCAGTCGATGCAGACCATCGGCGACCTCTCGAAGAACTACGACGGCCTGCGCCTCGGCTTCGATTTCAGGTAAGCCACCTTGTTGCGCCCGGGGCCCTGGGGCTTTCCTGGGGCTTTCCGGGCTTTCCGGGTTTTCCGGGTTTTCCGGGTTTTCCGGGTTTTCCGGATCTTCCGGGCTTTCCGGGTTTTCCGGGTTTTCCGGATTTTCCGGGTTTCCCGGAACTCCCATTGCTGTGGCAGCGGGCTGAAGCTTATCGAAGTATGGCCCGTTGCTCTGGGCGATGCGCCCTGTTGCTCCCTGTGATGTGCCTCATCGCTGCCAACGAAGCGCCCTCACCGTGATTACAGTGTTGATTTTCGGCAATAATTTGCCGCTGCAGGAAAAATAGTAGCCTGCCGCGAATCATATTCCACTGAAAATGTGTAACTTTGCAGCTGGTTTAAAATATAAATAGGTAAAAAGACAATAAATTATGGCAAAGAAAGCTCTTCTGATGATCCTCGATGGATGGGGAATCGGTCAGCACGGACGTGGCGACGTCATCTACAATACGCCAACGCCTTATCTCGACTATCTCACGGCCATTTCGGCCCACTCACAGCTGCAGGCCTCGGGCGAGGATGTCGGTCTGCCTGACGGGCAGATGGGCAACTCGGAGGTGGGGCACCTCAACATCGGTGCCGGACGCATCGTCTATCAGGACTTGGTGAAGATTAACCGCGCCTGCCGCGACAACTCTATCGTTGAAAACCCTGAGGTGAAGGCTGCCTATACTTACGCCAAGGAGCACGGCAAGAAGCTCCATCTGATGGGCCTCTGCTCCGACGGCGGCGTGCACTCTTCGCTGGAGCATCTCTTCAAGCTCATCGAGGTGGGCCGTCACTACGGACTGAAGAACCAGACGTTCGTTCACTGCTTCATGGACGGTCGCGACACCGACCCGCACTCAGGTAAGGGCTTCGTCGAGCAGGTGGAGAAGGTCTGCGCCGAGAACGATGCCGCCATCGCCTCGATTGTGGGCCGTTTCTACGCCATGGACCGCGACAAGCGCTGGGAGCGCGTCAAGGAAGGCTACGACCTCATTGTCAAGGGCACCGGCAAGCAGGCCACCGACATGGTGCAGGCTATGCAGGAATCGTATGACGAGGGCGTCACCGACGAGTTCATCAAGCCCATCCACAACGCCACGGTCAGCGGCACCATCGAGGAGGGCGACGTGGTCATCTTCATCAACTTCCGCAACGACCGCGCCAAGGAACTCACTATCGCCCTCACCCAGAAAGACATGCCTGAACAGGGCATGAAGACCATCCCCGGACTGCAATACTACTGCATGACGCCCTACGACGCCTCGTTCGAGGGCGTGCATATCCTTTTCCCCAAAGAGAACGTGGAAGACACGCTCGGCGAATATCTCTCGCGCCAGGGCAAGCGCCAGTTGCACACGGCCGAGACGGAGAAGTATGCCCACGTCACCTTCTTCTTCAACGGCGGTCGCGAGAAGCCCTTCGACGGTGAGGACCGCATCCTCGTTGCCTCGCCGAAGGTGGCCACCTACGACCTGAAGCCTGAGATGTCGGCCTATGAGGTGAAGGACAAGCTCGTGGCTGCCATCGGCACGCAGCAGTACGACTTCATCGTGGTCAACTTTGCCAACGGCGACATGGTGGGCCATACGGGTGTCTACAACGCTATCGCTAAGGCTGTCTGGGCCGTCGACCACTGTGTCCACGACGTCATCGAGGCTGCTAAGGCCAACGGCTACGAGGCCATCATCATTGCCGACCACGGCAATGCCGACAATGCCATCAACCCTGACGGCACGCCCAACACGGCTCACTCGCTGAACCCCGTGCCTTTCATCTATGTGACTGACAACAACTCGGCCACCGTGCGCGACGGCCGTCTGGCCGACGTGGCTCCCAGCATCCTCCATATCATGGGCCTGGAGCAGCCTAAGGACATGACCGGCGAGAACCTTATCTGCGACTGATGGGCCGTCGGGCGGCAGCTGTCAGGCAGGTTGGCTTGCCTTTGGCTGTCTGCTAAAGAATCATAAAATCCCAAGCCTTACTCTGATGAGGCTTGGGATTTTTGTGTTTTTATTATTACCTTTGCAAGTGATAATAAGTGTATCTCTTTGTACAGAGGCTTATGAGTCAAAATAGGATACACATCATGAAAGTAAATGCTATATGGACGTTAAGATAGAGGAGTCGTGGAAGCGACAACTGCAGGGGGAGTTCGACAAGCCCTATTTCCAGCAGCTCACAGAGCGCATCCGCCAGGAATATACTGCCGGGGCGTGCTATCCGCCGGGTAAGCTGATTTTCAACGCCTTCAACCTCTGTCCGTTTGACAAGGTGAAGGTGGTCATCATCGGGCAGGATCCCTATCATGAGCCAGGACAGGCCCACGGGCTGAGCTTCTCGGTGCAGCCGGGGGTGCCTTTCCCGCCGTCGCTGCAGAATATCTTCAAAGAGATTGAGATGGACCTGGGCACGCCCGTGCCGCAGGATGGCGACCTCTCGCGGTGGGCTCGCCAGGGGGTGCTGCTGCTCAACGCCACGCTCACCGTCCGCGCCCACATGGCCAACAGCCATGCCATGCTGGGATGGCAGAACTTCACCGATGCCGCCATCCAGGCGCTGGCCACTCAGCGCCATCATCTGGTATATATGCTGTGGGGCGGTTTTGCCCGCTCGAAGGCGTATATGATTAACAAGCAGCAGAACCTCGTGCTCGAGTCGGTACATCCCTCGCCACTCTCAGCCAACCGTGGCGGTTGGTTCGGTCAGCATCAGTTTTCGCGTTGTAATGAGTATCTGAAAGAGAACGGGATAGAGGCGATACAGTGGTAGTAGTATAGTATATGGAAAGGACACAATGTATGGAAGAAAGGAATAGTGCAGAAGCAACAGAACGCCCCTCCCTTGGTGTGAGGGTGGGTTCTCTTCCTCCTATCATAGAGGTAGGCGATATCCTTATCTCCTCTGACCTGCTTACTGAAGAGTTCTGCTGCGACCTCGACACATGCCACGGTGCCTGCTGCATAGAGGGCGACGCCGGCGCACCTGTCACCATAGACGAAATCTTGGAGATAGAAAACCACGTCGATGCGGTGTGGCCCGACCTCTCTGCCTCTGCCCAGAGCGTCATCGACCGTCAGGGTGTGGCCTATACCGACCAAGAGGGCGACCTCGTGACGAGCATCGTAGGTGGCAAGGACTGTGTCTTCACCTGCTATGGCGACATCGACCTTGGCGAGGGGCACATCGTGAAAAATTGTTGTCTCTGTGCCCTCGAGCGGGCAGCAAGAAAGAAGGCCGAATCTAATGGCCAATCCTCAATGGTCAAGGGGCAATGGATCAAGCCCATCAGTTGTGCCCTCTATCCCATCCGCGAGAAGATATTTTCTGACGGCACCGTAGCCCTGAACTACCATCAGTGGGACATCTGCCGTTGCGGTCGCGAGCTGGGCCGCCGTCTTCATCTGCCCGTCTATCGGTTTCTGAAGGCTCCTCTCATCCGCCGTTTCGGCCAGGCCTGGTATGACGAGCTCTGCGTCGTGGCCGATGAGCTGCACCGCCAGGGCTATCTCTAAACCCATACGTAGAAACATTTCAGCCGCGACATTCCTCCAAGAAGAATGCCGCGGCTGTATCGTTATGCTCCTTGCCTTCACACTTCATGACATTATTTTCTGTAAATTAGGTGAGAAAGCAAAAATCCCCGAAAGCACCAAAATGCTTGCGGGGAAAAGTGGGGCTGCGTCAGGTCTTGCGGTATTGCGAGGGGCTCATGCCTACGTGCTCCTTGAAGTACTTGCCGAGGAACGACTGGTTGGGGAAGTTCATCTCTTCGGCAATCTGTTTGATGCTCTTGGTGGTGTTGCGCAGCATGACGCGCAGCTTCAGCACCACGTAGTTGTCAATCCACTCGTTAGGCGTGCGCCGGCTGACGTGCTTGATGGTCTCAGAGAGGTACTTCGGCGTGATGCATATCTGCTGGGCATACCAGCTGACGCGCCGCTCCCGCTGGCAGTTGGCCTCTACGAGTTGAATAAACTGCGCGAAGATGGCGTCAGGGCGAGAGGGTCGGTGGTCGCTGTTGTTCTGTGCGCGGCGGATGACGTTGCTCAGGTCGTAGAACATGGCCAGAAGCAGGGTGCGCAGCAAGGGGCGCCGGAAGTGGTTGGCGGGGTCGTTGATCTTGGTGCGCATGAAGTGGTAGTACTCGCTGAACGTCTGCTGCTCCTGCTCCCTGAGCTTCATCACAGGATACTGGCGGGTGAAGAGGAAGAGGCGTGAGATGTCGCTCACCTCGCGGATAATCTCGTGGAAAAAAGGTACGCTGACCATGATGCAGAGACCGTCGAGATCTGCCGTCGGTGTGAAGGCGTCGACCACGCGGTGCTCCGAGATGATGAGGATGTCGCCCGGCGTGAGCTGTTGGCGGCGTGTGTCAAGCAGGTAGGTGGCACCGCCCCGTGTGCAGAGGGCGAAGATGATGAAGTTCATGCGGCGTGCCTCGGTGGGGAAGCAGGCGGCACTCAGATTGTCGAGCAGCAGCAGGTCGCTCTCCAAGAACCCGCTGTGGTGCCACTTCTTCAGCTGCTCGAAGTCTGATTCGATGATTTTCTTATCCATGGATATGTTTAGTTTGTCCTTGTATTAGCTTAAGTGTTTTCTGTTTCCCGTTGTAGACGATGGTGAGGCTGACGTCGGCCGTGGCCGTGATGACGGCCTCGTTGACCCGGCCATGGCGCCACGCCATGTCGACGATGGCGCCGCCGCGCGTGCGCAGGCCCTTTACCTGGCCGTCGGCCCATGCCTCTGGCAGGGCGGGCAGCAGGCTGATGATGCAGCTGGGCACAGCCTTGCCACCGTCGCCGGGCTTCACGGGCATCAGCTCGCTCTGCACGAGCATCTCGCAGACACCGGCCGTGCCGCCGAAGTTTCCGTCAATCTGGAAGGGCGGATGGGCGTCGAAAAGGTTGGGGTAGGTGCCGCCGCCCTGTCCGTGGCGCCGTGGTCCGGCAGGCACGGCGCTGAGCAGCATCTGGTAGATGTGGTAGGCCTGTTCGCCGTCGAGCAACCGTGCCCAGAGGTTGATGCGCCAGCCAGTGCTCCATCCCGTAGTCTTGTCGCCTTTCTGGATGAGCGTCTGGCGGCAGGCTTTGCTCAGCTCATGGTTCACAATTCTAACCTCATCGTTGGCTGCGCTGTGAGCTGATGCTGTGGGGGCGAGGTGATGGCCGGGGTAGAGGCCGATGAGGTGACTTTGGTGGCGGTGCTTCGGCTCGTCGTCCTGCCAGTCGTGGTACCACTCGTTAAGGTCGCCTTCGCGCCCAATGGTGTAGGGATGCAGGCGGGCGAGGGCATCGCCGAAGGGAGCAGTCAGCGAGTCGCGGCCAAGGATGCGGGCCGCCTGTATGGTGTTTGTGAAGAGTTCGCGTATGATGGCCATGTCGGCTGTGGAGCCGTAGCAGGTGGTACCCTTATAGCCCGTATCGGTGATGTAGACATTCTCGGGTGAGGTGCTGGGGGCAGTGATGAGCTCGGCGGGGTTGGCGGGGTTCTCGATGAGCCAGTCGAGACAGAAGTCGGCGGCGCCCTTCATCAGCGGGAAAGCCACGCGCCGCAGGTAGTCGCGGTCTTGTGTGAAGAGAAAGCGCTCCCAGAGCGTCTCCACCAGCCAGGCGCCGCCCATGGGCCAGCAGGCCCACTTCGGGCTCTCGCGCTTCTCGCCCACAGGGTTGGCCATGGCCCAGAGGTCGCTGTTGTGTCCGGCTGACCAACCGCGGGTGATGCCATAGTAGTTGCGTGCGGTGTGGGCGCCATTGTCGGCCAGAGCCTGTATGAAGCCATCGAGTGGCTGCGCCATCTCAGTCAGGTTGGCTACGAAGGCAGGCCAGTAGTTCTCCTCGAGGTTGATGTTGATGGTGTAGTTGCCGCGCCAGGGTGCCTGCAGATGGGGGTTCCAGAGGCCCTGCAGGTTAGCAGGCACGCCGGGCGTGCGCGAGCAGCCTATGAGCAGATAGCGTCCGTACTGGAAATAGAGCGTCTCCAGATAGCGGTCGGCGGCAGCGTTGCCCTGGTTGTATTTCAGCAGGAGGCTGTCGGTGGGCATGTCGTCGGGCGAGAAGGCGTCTGATGACTGTCCGAGGCGCAGGGTCACGCGACTGAAGAACTGCCGGTGGTCAGCGACATGGCGACTGAGCACGTCGGCAAAGCTGACGTTGCGCGTGTGCCAGGCGCGGTCGGCAGCCTGGTCGATATAGGGAGCCCCCTGACTGACAGGGTGGGCGCGCGGCCCGTTGTAGCTCGTGGCATTGACGAAGTAGATGGTGGCCTCGTCGGCCTCACGCAGGTGCAGCATGGTGTCGGTAGCCTCTACGGTGCCGCCGCGATGGTCGATGCGCAAGATAGAGCAGAAGTGTATGGTCTCGCGGGCGTCGCCCGTGGCATGGCCGGTGAGGGTGAGCTGGGCGCCGCTGGCCTTCACACGGTGGCTCAGCAGCGACGTCAGGCTGACGTCGGCGCTCACCATGGCAGGCTGCGAGGCCGTCAGATGCACGGCGATGAGTGAGTCTGGATGCGAGGCGATGTATTCGCGCCGGAAGCTGACGCCACCTCTGTTATACGTGACGCGCGCAATGGCCGAGTCGAGGCTCAGCTCGCGCCGGTAGCTGGTGGCGGCAGTCTTGTCGAAGTCGCTGATGCACATAGTGGCCAGCGGCATATAGTAGCTGGAGTTATGACCTTGCACGTGAAGTTGCAGCGAGTCGGCCTGGCGGTAGTCCTCGGCGAAGAGCGCCTCTCGAATGCGCGGAATCCAGACGGCAGCCCCCTCGTCTTCGCTTCGGTCTATGGGCTTGCCGCTCCAGAGGGTGATGTCGTTCAGCTGCAGTGAGTCGGCTGCTGGGTCGCCGTAGATGAGCGCTCCCAGTCGGCCGTTGCCTATGGGCAGCGATTCCTCGAAATAGATGGCCGGCCGCTGATACCATAGCCGCATGGGCTGTTGTTGTGAGAAAACGGCAAGTGGCAGAAATATGGCAATGAGTGATAAAAGTCTGTTCATGGCTGCAAAGTTACGAATAAGTAATCGAAATTCCAAATTTATTTTATTTTTTTCAGAACGGGATTCACTTCGGGGAAGTCGGTTAAAAGTTGCGTAAAAATATAATAAATGTTTTCTAATCACGTTTATGGATATATAAAAACTATTTAGCAAAGATGAAGAAACTCATGATTCTGACGGCCTTGATGGCCCTGATGGCGCTTGGCGCAGCAGCCCAGAATGAGCCTGGGCGCTGGACGTTGACACCCCGCGTGGGTCTGAACCTGGCTCGACTGACTAACCCTGATATCTATATTTGGGGGGAGTCGTCTCTAGACGAGGAGATGGAGTATGAAAACCGCAGAGGACTGCTGGTGGGTGCCGAGGCCGAATACCAGCTGAACCGCATCGTCGCCCTCTCGGGCGGGCTGTTCTTTTCCGGTCAGGGCGCGCAACTGAAAGAAAACTCGGTATTCCGTGACTTGAAGGTAACGCTCAACTATGTAAACGTGCCGCTGACGGCGAAATTCTATTTTGCCTCCGGCCTGGCCTTCCGTACCGGACTGCAGCTGGGCTTCGCCGCCAAGCGTCATGTTGAGGATAAGGAATATGCAGACAGTGAGCAGTGGGAGAGCTATTCTGATGATGATACGTGGTATCGCACCTTCGACCTCAGCCTGCCTCTGGGTCTGCAGTTCAACGTCGGGAATATCCAGCTTGACGCAACCTACAACTTTGGACTGACGAATGCCACGAAACTCGACCAGGTAAAAATGCACAACCGCGTGTTGCAGCTGACGCTGGGCTACCGCTTCGAGTTGTAGACTATACTCCAATCGAAGGAAATTAGCGTGTTATAAGTAAGGGACAGAAATTACCATGATTTCTGTCCCTTATTCTTTCATTTCTCTGTCATCATTCGTTTCGATGACAGAGAAGATAATACTTTAATAGATATATACTTTGAACCGGGCGATGGAGCCAGGGGCACCTTGTTCGGCACGGGGCAGATACTCAAGGGCTGAGATGTTCTGGACGGCACCGAGGTCGATGACCAGCAGATGAGGAGTCGGTGTGCCCTTCTCCGTCTGCCAATAGGTGGACTCCTGCAGGTCGAAGACCTTATCGGCGGTGTGGTTGCCGTTGTCCTCCTCTGAGTCGGCATATTTGGCCGTCCAGGGCTCGCGGCTCAGTCGCTGGCCCTTGTCGTCTTGCAGGTAGAGCTCGGCAATGGCAGTGCGGTCGCCCTGTTTCTGGGTGGAAAGCACCTCGATGGCAAGGTAGCGACCCTTCTGCGGCGTCTCGAAGCGGAAGGTCTGCCAGCCGTTGCCGGCTTTTGCGACGGCAGTGCTGCCACCTGAGGTGAAGCCGACGGGAGTAGCCGAGTTGAGGTCGGGCTTGTCGCCGATGTTGTTGTGCTTGTTGGTCTTCTCCAGCTGCAGCTTGTTGAGCTCAGGCTCAGCCTGTCCCCATACCACAGCTTCTTTAGGACCTACAATATCAAGGACTATGACCTCATTCTTGCCTTTCTTCAGCCAGCAGCCGGGCACGTAGAGCGTCTGCTGCGGGCCTATCGACCAGATGCGGCCCATGGGATGGCCATTCACCCATACCTGGCCTTTGCCCCACGTCTCGAAGTTGAGGAACGTGTCGCCCACCTTCTTCAGGTTGAAGAAGCCGCGGTAGTAGCCCCCGTCGCTGAAGATGGTCTCAAGGCGCTTCATGTCGTCGTGTGCCAGAGTCATCTCGCGGGTGATGGCCTCGTAGTCGTCGCTCATGGTGATAATGCTCCAGTTCTTCAGGTTCCATGTGGTCTCATGGCCGTCCGTTTCGGCCTGCAGCAGCACCTCGTCGGTGATGCCCTTGAAGTCCTTGATGGCGCGCCCGAAGTTGATGCGGCCCATGGCTTCCACCAGCAGGTTGAGTGCCTGTCCTTTCTTCACGGGCGGCAGTGTGATGCTCTTCTCGTTTTTCACGCGGTCTATCTTACCCACGTAATGCCCGTCGATATAGACAAGGGCGAAGTCGTGGCAGTCGTTGAGCGTGAGCACACTCTTCACGGGCACCTCAGGCAGTGTCGTCGTGTATTCTATCATACCCCAGCCGCAGTCCATGTCCTCCATGGTGAGCAGGTCGCGGCTCTCGCGCTTGGCAGTGGCATAGTGGCTGATATGCATCACTTTGTCAAGCTTGAAGCGCGGCACTGTGATGACGGGCATGGGAGCCTTTGGCACGGCAGGCAGCTTTTTGTCTGAATACTTCTGCATCATCTCGCGCAACTCGTAGTACTTAGGCGTAGTAAGGCCCTGCTCGTTGATGGGCGCATCGTAGTCATACGACGTGACATCGGGCGCGAAGCCGGGAGAGTTGGCGCCGGCCCAGTGGCCGAACGACGTGCCGCCGTGGGTCATATAGAGCGAGAAGGAGATGCCTTTTGAGAGCATCTCGTCGATGCCGGCCACCATGTCGCTGGCGGGGCGCGTCTCGTGGCGTGCTCCCCACTTGTCAAACCATCCGCTCCAGAACTCAGAGCACATCTTGGGGGCGTCAGGCCGCAGCTCGCTCAGGCGCCGAAACTGCTGGTCGATGTTGGCGCCCGTGCCGAAGTTCATCGTCCAGACGAGGTCGTCGAGCCCGTTCTTCTCGAAGTTGGAAGACCAGTCACACTGGAACAAAAGAATAGACTCTTGTCCTTGCGCTTTGGTGTGACCTCTCTCCTCCCCGGCCAGAGAGGGGTTGGGGCTGTATATTTCGCGCAGCATATCTCTGATTTCACTCACGTAGGGCTTGTCCTCGCCGTAGCTGCCGTATTCGTTCTCCACCTGCATCATGATGATGGGGCCGCCGTTTTGGATGGTCAGTGGAGCCAGTTGCTCACCCACCTTCTGTTCGAAGATTTTCACGCGCTCCATGAAGTAAGGGTCGCGTTCGCGCAGCCGTATATCCTTCTTCTTCAGCAGCCACCAGGGCAGGCCACCCATCTCCCACTCGGCGCATACGTAGGGACCGGGGCGCACGATGACATACATGCCGTTGCGCTGGGCGATGCGGCAGAACTCGGCCACGTCGTTTTGCCCGGTGAAGTCGAACACGCCCTCGCGCTGCTCGTGGATGTTCCAAAAGATATATATACACACTGTGTTCATGCCAAGCGCCTTGCACATCTTGATGCGATGTTCCCAGTAGGGGCGCGGTATGCGGGGATAATGAACCTCGGCCGCTTTCACCACGAAGGGCTGGCCGTTGAGCAGGAAGGTCTTGTCGCCGGTGGTGAACGTGCCGGGCTTGTTGGCTGCCGGCACGCAGAGCGGGGCGAACAGGAGGATGGCCGAGAGGGCCAGGGTTTTTAGGAGATGTCTCATTGGAGGTGGGATGATGGGATTAGGGAAATTGATGGTATTTCGTTTTCTTATTTTATTATTTTTTTGCCGTTCTTGAGGTAGACGCCTTTGGCGCCCTCGCTGGCAGGACGCCCTTGCAGGTCGTAGAGCGACGAGACAGGGGCAGCAGCCTGCATGCTGGGCGATGCGATGTCGGCCAGACCGTTGATGTCGACTACAAGCGTAGTGACCGAACGGGGACTGAGCTCCACGGCACTGAGGTCTACGGTGCCCTTTAGCCGCTGCAGGTCGTTGCTGCTGTCAGTCACGTACTGACGGGCGCCAGCCAGAGTGCCTTCGGCCGACGACAGGTCGATGCGACGCATAGACCGGCTCATGTTGACAAACACACACACCAGCTGACGGCCGTCGGGCGACAGCCATGCCGAGCCGAGCAGGGCGTTCATCTCGTTGGCGCCGTCGATGGCGATACGTCTGTAGCCAGGTCGTATGAAGCGGCTGTACTGCCCCAGCACCCACAGGTTCTTGTCGGCCGTCAGCGTGCCACCCTGCTTGATGTCGCCATAGCTCTCGTCGCCGGTGTCGCCCTGGGCGTTGATGCGTATGAGGTAGAAGCGGTTCTTCTGGCTGTACTTCTCCTGCGCCATAGCCGTCCAGTAGCTCCAGGCCGAGGCGCCGGCAAAGGTGAGGTCGCAGTGGATGAGCTTGCCCATGTAGAGGGCGATGTCCATGCGCGTGGCAGCCTCGTAGCTGGCGGGGAAACCGGCCGAGGTAGAGGGGGCGGCGTCGAGCATCGACCACTCGGTCTGCATCACTTCAAGGTTGTATTTTGCGGCTGCGTCGGCCACGCTCTGGCGAATGTTCTGCAGGTCGGCATTGTTGGCAAAGGTCCAGTAGCTGTGGCCCGCCACCACCTTGCCCATAGAGGGCAGGTCGCCCACGTAGGTCGATGTGTTGTTCGGGTTGAAGAAAGCCTCAATCTGCTTTGAGGCTCGTCCGCTGCCGCTGTAGAGCAGGTCCCACGATGAGGCCTCAGGTATGAGAATCTTTGTGGTGAGATGGCGCTTGGCTATCGACTTGTCGAGCTCGCGTGCCAGGCGTGCAATGTTGGTGTTCTCCCAGGGCGAGCCCTCCTGGCCGTCTTTCCAGTCGAAGCGCGGCTCGTTGACGGGGTCTACGTAAGTGATGTTGTAGCCCTCGCCGGCGAAGTGCTCGGTAGTGGTGGCCAGAAACTCGGCGAAGTCGTCGTAGCAGTCGTCCTTCAGGTTGCACGATATGTTTTGCCCTCCGGCGTTGGCCTTGCCGTTCTTAGTATAATAGATAGGTGCCGAGTTTGAAAAGAGCAGGAAGTGGTCGACGCCGTAGTGCTTAGCCTGCTGCATGAACCACTGCTGTCCCTGCTGGCGGCTCCAGTCGTAGGTGCCGTCGGCATTGATGAAGCAGTCGGCGCGTCGTGTCTCGTCGTCGATGTTGCTGGCAGCGCCCTGCGTGCTGCTGCCCGCCCCGATGTTGACGCGCCAGCATGAGAGTCCGATGCCGAGGGGGTTGCCGTCGGTGTCGGTCTCTTGGCTGAAGAGCCATTGTGCGGCGTTTTTCTTCTGTGTGTCGCTGAAATAGCGACCTACGAAATCGGCCGTCCAGCAGTCGCTGGCTCCGAAGTCGCTGATGGTCTGGTACTGCACAGCCGGGTTGACGCTGACCTGAGCATTGGGCAGAGCCTCACCGGCTCCGAGTGTGATGTTGTCGAAGCAGTAGGTGGCCTCACCCCATCCGCTGCGTGGGTCGCTCCAGTTGCAGCTCAGAATGATGTAGATGCTGCGCAGCGTCTGTCCGTAGAACCTTTCGCCCAGGTCCACTGAGATGCGCTCCCATGTGGCATCGTTGCTGAGCGTGCCCTGGTAGAGTTGTCCGCTCTCCTCGTGGGTGTTGAAGCCTATGCGCATCTCCTTGGGCTGTATGCTGCGGTAGGCCAGCAGGGTGAGCACGCGGTTCTGGTCGGTGATGGTGACGGGCGTCAGCAGGTCGAGTATAAGGAAGTTCTTATACCAGTCGGCATCGGCCTTGTTGGTGGCTCCCACACAATAATTGCTGGTGTTGAGTCCGCTCTTCGAAGGATTCTCCATGATGCGGGGTTTGACGGAGAAGAGCGTCCCCGTGTAGTCCTTGTTGATTTTCAGCTGCCCGGCCGTCTGGTCCTCAAAGTCGGCGAGCACGGTCTGCGCTGCGCTAAACGAAACGTGGAAGAGAATGATGGAAAGAAAGATAAGTGCTCGCTTCATACAGGGTTTTGTTTTGTTGTTGGAAAGGATGAAGTTGGAAAAAAAGGAGCCAAGGGCCACACATGGTGGCATGCCCTCAGCTCCTTTACATACCATAATTAATTATTTGTATTCAGGGTTCTGCTCGATGCTGCCATTCGACATGGTGATCTCCGAGTTGGGGATGGGGAACAGCAGGTCGCGCTTCTCGTCGAAGAAGTAGCCCTTGTTCTGGGCTTCGTTCTGGTTGCCCAGCTCATACTCGTCGGTGCTCTCCTGAGTGTTGTAGATTACAAACGAGCCGTTGGGACCCATGACGTTGCAGATGGCGGGCTTGCCGTTGTCGTCCTTCCAGCGACGGAGGTCGAACAAGCGGTTGCCTTCGAGGGCCAGCTCCAGACGGCGCTCCAGACGGATGGCGTCGCGCAGCTGCTTGCCTGTAGACGTCACGGGGTCGAGGTTGACACGGTCGCGCACCTGGTTGAGGGCTTTCTGTGCCTCATCGTCGTTGCCGAGGGCATTCTCCACCTCTGCCTTCATGAGCAGCACGTCGGCATAGCGCAGCACACGGTAGTTGAGGGGAATGTGGGCTGCGTCGTAGGGCGACGGACGGCGGTCGACGGGGATGTAGAGCTTCATGTTGCAGCGTGCACTCTTGTGCTTCGAGGGCGAGATGACATAGGGGTTGTCCTCATTCCATGTGGGGTCGCCGGGCACGTCGGTCTGTCCGTGCTTCAGAATGGTGTACTTCAGGCGGATGTCGTCGCCGGCATCCACGAAGGCCTTCTCCAGGTTGCTGGTGGGCAGGCCCCACGACCAGCCGCTGTCGTCGCGCGAACCGACGACCACCGAGAAACGCTCACCCACGCCGTAGCGGGTGTCGCCGTTGGTCTGAAACTCGAAGAGACCCTCCTTGCTGTTGTTGTAGTCCATGCTCCACACCTTCGAGAAGTCGTCGAGCAGCTCGTATTCGCCGCTGCCGATGACCTCGTCAAGCTGTTTTTTAGCATCGCTGTACTTCTCCTGATAGAGGTAGACCTTGCCGAGCAGGCCCTGGGCGGCACCCTTGGTGGCGCGGCCCATGTCGGCTGCGGCATACTGCGAGCGCAGGGGCAGCACCTTGATGGCGTCGAGCAGGTCTTTCTCGATGAAGGCATAGGTAGCTTCAGCCGATTCGCGCTTCACGCCCTGCAGCTCGCTGGGCATGAGCAGACCCTCGATGATGGGCATGCCGCCGAAGTTGCGCACCAGGTCGAAATACATGAAGGCGCGCAGGAACTTGGCCTCGCCGATGAGACGCTGCTTGTAGGCTTCATCGCTGAAGGTCAGGGCGGGAATCTTGCTGATGGCAATGTTGCACTGCAGGATGCCCTTCCAGCGATACTGGTAGAAGTTCTGCACGGCATTGCCGCCTTCCACGGTATTGCCCGTGTAGTGGCTCAGCGGCAGGTAGTCGCCAGGCTCCTGGGTGGTGTTGCCCATCCATTCGTCGTCGGTGCACATGTCAACGAGTCCGTAGTGCTTGAATATCTGCCACCAGTCATCGCAGGCCAGATAGGCATAGCAGCCTATGACCTGGTTGGCACATTCTTCCTCCGTGGCGAAATAGTTTTCCATGTCCTGCTGGCCCAGGATAGGCTCGTCGAGAAATTCAGAGCAGCTGGTCAGCGTGAATCCTGCGGCCAATGTAAGGCCAAATAATATCTTTTTCATATCTGTTCTCTTTATATGTCTAATCATAATTACTAATTGCTCATTACTAATTACTCATTATCAGAAGTTGAGGTTCACGCCCAGCAGGAACGTGCGTGGGTTAGGATAGCCAAACCAGTCGATGCCGGCCTCGGTGACGCCGTTGGAGCCGTTCATGGCAGCCGTCTCAGGATCCATGCCCGAGTAGCTGGTGATGGTGAAGAGGTTCTGGCACGACAGTGAGATGCGGGCCTGCACCTTGTCACCCAGCACTTGCTTCGGCAGGGTGTAGCCCACCTGCAGCAGCTTCAGGCGGAAGTAGCTGCCGTCCTCCACGAAGAAGGTAGAGGGCTTGTTGTGGTTGCCGTTGGCATCGTTCACCGAGAGACGGGGCACGTCGGTGTCGGTGTTGTCCGTGCGCCATGCCTTGTCGTAGGTGCCCTTGATGACGTTCACGCCGTCGGTGCCGAAATAGCGGTCCTTGTTGAGGTTGTAGATGTCGTTGCCGAAGGTGCCGTAGAACTGGGCCAGGAAGTCGAAGTTCTTGTAGGCGGCATTCAGGTTCAGACCCACCATCAGGTCGGGGAACGGGTTGCCGATGTACGACTTGTCTTGCTCGTTGATTTTGCCGTCGTGGTTGATGTCGCGGTAGCGGAAGTCGCCGGGCTGTGCGTTAGGCTGCATGGCCGTGCCGTGCTCGTCGGTGTAAGAGCGCACCTCAGTCTCGTTCTGGAAGATACCGTCGACGGTGTAGCCGTAGAACTGCGAGATGAGCTTGCCCTCCTCGTTGCGGATGATGTAGTCGCCGTTGTGCGAGCCGGTGTAGATGAAGTCACCATTGAGCGTGATGGCTTTGTTGCGCACGCTCGACAAGTTGAGGCCTACGCCATAGCTGAAGTCGGTGGTGCGGTCCTGCCAGTTCAGACCCAGTTCCCAACCCGTGGCGCGCATCTCGCCCACGTTCTCCCACATCTGTGCGTTCCACATGGGATAGCCCGTCAGCAGCAGGTTGTCTTTCTTCATGAGCATGTCGTGGCTGGTCTTGTGGAACCAGTCGGCGGTGAGGCGCAGACGGCTGTCGAGGAAGGCGGCGTCGATACCGATGTTGTAGTCTTCCACGGTCTCCCACTTCAGCTTCTGGTTGCCGATGCCGCTCACCTGCGAGCCCACCACAATCTGGTCGCCGAAGACGTAGCGCATGGTGCCGATGGAGCTCAGGTAGGCCGAGTTGTCGATGTTCTGGTTGCCCACCTTACCCCAGCCGAGGCGCAGCTTAAGGTCGTTGAAGATGTTCTGGTTCTTCATGAACTCTTCGCCCGAGATGCGCCATGCAGCCGAGACGGCGGGGAACGTGGCGTATTTGTTGCCCTCGGCAAACTTGCTCGAGCCGTCGACGCGCACCGATGCCGTCAGGTAGTATTTCTCGGCATAGTTGTACATCACGCGACCCAGATACGAGATGAGAGCGGTGTAGGAGTTGTAGCCGTTGGCGTAGTCGTCGGCCGTGCCGGCGCTGACGTAGCGCAGCGTCTCAACGTTCGAGGGGATGTCGTAGCGGTAGCCCTGCAGGTAGTAGTCCTGGAAGCGCTCCATGGTGTAGCCGGCCATCAGGTTGAGGTTGTGCACCTTGTTGAACTGCTTCATGTAGGTCAGTGTGTTGGTCCAGTTCCAGTCTACCCAGTTCTCCATGGTGCGCTTGGCCTGGTTGCGGTCGGCCTTCTCCAGATTGTCAATGAAGAAGGTGGGGGTGAACTCGTCGCTCAGGCGGAAACGGGCGTTCAGGCCAAACTGCGAGCGGAAGGTGAGTCCGTCGATGGGTGTGACGGCAATGAACGGCGTGGCCAGCATGCCATACTCGTCGGCACCGGCATCCAGGCGCCGCATCGAGGCCACGGGGTTCCACTCCTGGTTGTTGTTTGAGCGGGCATAGCGGCTATACTCGTTGCTGGTCCACTGGTCTTCGGGCAGCATCACGTTGGTGGTGGGGTCCATGCCCATGATGGCGCCCATCAGCGAGGGGGTGTTGTCCCAGCTCTCGAAGCGGGGCGTGAGGTCGATACCGGCTTTCACAATCTTGTTGAAGTTGTACTCCATCGAGAAGCGGGCTGTCAGCTTCTGCCAGAAGCCCGTCTTGTATTGTGAGTTCTGGCGGTAGTAGCCTATGTTGCTTGAGTAGATGAGTTTGTCATTGCCGCCGGAGAAGCCGATGTTGTAGTTCTGCTGCAGGGCGACGGAGTTGATGCACTCATCCCACCAGTCGGTGTTGCCGCCGCCTTTGAAGGGCGACACCTGTGCGTCGTTGGTGTAGCGTGCGTTGTACACTTTCTCATACTCCGCAGCATCGGCAATGTCGGGCTTCGAGAGCGTCTGCAGGCCGATGGTGGCCGATGCGGTGAACTTGGTGGCGCCCTGCGACCCCTTCTTCGTGGTGACGAGGATGACGCCGTTAGAGCCGCGCGTACCGTAGATGGCAGCAGCCGAAGCATCCTTCAGCACCTGCATCGACTCGATGTCGTTCTGGTTGAGAAAGTTGATGTTGGTGCCCACGGGCATGCCGTCGACCACATAGAGAGGATCCGAGCCGTTGACGGTTGACACACCGCGTATGATGACGCGGGGCGAGGCACCGGGGCTGCCGGCACCCGTCACCTGCACACCGTTCACCTGGCCCTGCAGGGCGTTCATCACGTTGCCGGTAGAGAGTTTCTCCAGCTTGTCGCCCTTGATGGCCGAGATAGAGCTGGTCAGGTCGCCTTTCTTGGCCACGCCGTAGCCAATGACCACCACCTCGTCGAGGTCGTTGGCCTCGTCCTGCATCGTCAGGTTGATCACCTGGCGCCCGTTGACGGCCTCTTCCACCGTCTTGTAACCTATGGCCGAGAATACGAGCGTGGCGTTGCGGTCGGTCTGTATGGTGTAGTTGCCGTTGAAGTCGGTCACCGTGCCCGATGCCGTTCCCTTCACTTTGACTGTCACGCCGATGGCCGGTTCCTGGTCAAACGACGAAATCACTTGTCCCTTCACCACGATGTTCTGTGCCTGCGAGGCCAGAGCGACGATGGCTACAAGGAGCGTCAATATATATCTTTTCATAATCGTTTTGTCTGATTCTTGATGCTACATGTGTTTACTTCACGGGTATGATTCTTGAGCGCAGCAGGTGGTAGTCGAACTCGAAGCGATAGCGTCCCGTGGCGGGGATGTCCATCTTCTTCATGTTGTCGCCGCCGTTGAGCACGTTCTTCTCGTTGTTGTCGCTGCCGTCGAAGCGCCAGAAAGGCTCGGGCCACCAGCCCCACCAGTGGGTCTGCGAGATGGTGAACTGAATCTGAGGTCCGCCCTGCTCAAGGTCCATATAGCCGTAGAGCAGGTAGGGGTTCGTCTCGTCCTGCGTCAGGATGTAGGCGCCGTCGTTCTGGTTGGTCTTCCATCCGGGAATGCCGGGAATGCCCTCGCCGGCCAGGCATATCTGCTCGGGCTGCTCGCCGCTGCCATCGCCGAAGTCGCGGAAGGTAGTGCCGTTGAGCGTCATCTTCTGCGTGGTGGGCACGTAGGTCTTCACGCTGTATGCGCCGGTCACGATGTTCAGCTTGATTTCATAGTAGGCCACCTGCGTGAGCTCAATGCCCTGCGTCTCGGCGCTGTTGGCCAGCAGCGAGTTGTCGTCGGGGTCCAGACCGAAGCAGATAGGCTCGAAGTCGGTCATCTGCGGGATGAAGCGCACGCGGGTGCCGGCCTTCTGGTTGTAGTAGTGGGCGGTGTACTCATATGGGCCGGTGTGGTCGATGAGCATGGGCACGCCGTAGACGTCGCTCGACAGGTCGCGGGCATCCTCCACGTCGGCCAGGTACATCTTCTCGAAGTCGGGCATCTCGTCGACGGTGATGGTGCTGGTCGTCGAGGCGCTGTTGCCCATCTTGTCAAACACGGTGATGGTCATGTCGTATGACATCTTTTCGGCAGGCAGGTCGTAGACCTTCTTCACCTGCAGCTCTTGGACGCCGTTGGCCTCGATGCGGTCATTGATGGAGAGCGCTTCACAGACCACGAGCATATAGTCGAGGCTCTTGTTGTCGGCCACGGTCATGTTGAGCTTCAGCTTGGGGTTCTGCACCAGCACCGTGAGTTCTTTCGACGGGGCTATGGTGAAGGTGGGGTTGGTGAAGTCGCCGTCGGCCGACACGGTCAGGTTGGCTGTCGTGGTGTTGCCCAGCACGTCGGTGACGGTCACCACGACGGGGAACGAACTGCTGTCGTCCCACGTCTTCTCGGCCCGGTAGTTGTAGCTCAGCTCATAGTCCTTGTAGAGCGAGTCGGGATAGAGGAAGAGCAGGTCGATGGTTTTATCGAGGTACATACCCTCACTCTTCAGGTTGATTGACTTGATGCCGTCGGCATCCGTTACGACTCCTTTGATGGTAAACTGGCGTCCGGGCTCCGTCTGGATGTGATCAGTCTCGAGCATGATGACCGGATTTTTGCCATCCACCACGGAATAGTTGTCGTCATCATCGCTACAGGCCGTCAGACCCAGCGTCAGCATGGGTACCATAGCAGCCATCAGCCAACTTCTTTTCAGAAGATTTTGGATGTGATACATAAAGTTGTTAATTTGTGATATAGTTAATAAAAAAACTTGGCGTCATGTATATATACATATTTAATATGTACTTTGGACGTGCAAAATTAGTGTTTTTTTTATGATTAGCCAAAATAATTGGCATTTATTTGCAGATTTTATATTCTTGGCGTAGCTGTTTTCTCCTCTGTTCTGTTCTGTTTTGCAACAGCTGCTTCCATGCGAGGCATCATTCGTAGATGCTGGTGGCGCTGGTTTTCTCCTGTTTTTCTTCGCTTAGGATGAGGCTGCGCAGGTCGTCTTCGGTGAGCTGGCCGCGTGGTTGGAAGTCGTCGCTCAGCATGTAGCGCTCCAGGCTGTAGAGCAGCTGGCGGGCCTCTGGCAGCCGACTCCCGATGAGGTCGATGGCCGACATCAGCAGGCGGCCTTTGCCCACGCGGGCCTCGACAACCTGAGCCAGCCGGCGGTTGCGCACGAAGTTGTCGACGCTCTCCACGATAGGTGTGGGACTGAGTGCGAGCGAGTCGAGCACCATGACGCGCGACCGCTTTATCAGCCGCCACCACTGCCAGTCGCTGTGCATGTCGGTGGGAAAGCAGCTGAGCGAGGGGTGGTCTTTGTGGATGAGCAGCCCCATCGTGCCTGCCTGCTTGGGGAAGTGCACCGGGCTCCAGAACACGGGCAGAAACTTGCCCTCCAGGCCGTTGACACGCTCCATGGGTGGCGACAGCAGCACGCGCTTGCCGCGCTTCAGGGCGCGCAGCGCCTCGTCGAGCCGCTGTGTGATGACAATATTTTTTGTATCTGCCTGTGGCGCCTCTGGAAATACCCATAGCGACCAGCGGTTGCGGTAGGGCGTGGAGTCTATGCTGACGATGAAATCGAGCTTTTTGGCTTCTCTGATAGTGTTTAGCGGCGCTTCTACATGCAGCAGGCCGTCATTCCTTCCTGTGGGTATCTGGACCGACTCTATGCTGCCAAATGCTACATTTTCGCCCATTTCATCGACAATCTGCCATGTTATCAGTTTGTCGTTCAGTGGCTTGCCCAGAAAGTTGGCAATGTCGATGTCGGCTGTAAATATTTCGTCGCTCTGCCACACGGCCTTGTCGAAGCGCGCCAAGGGTACCACCGGTCCGCAGAACTCGCGGAAGCGGCTGGCCTCCATGATGCCCTTCGAGTCCCAGAAAGCATCGAGCAGTCCCACCAGCGCCGTGCCCTGACCGGGGAAGTCTTGCAGTCCGAGCAGCTGTATGCCGCTCTGCTGCGGTGTCTTCAAGGCACGCTCTATCTCCTCTTTATAGAGCAGGGCGGCCAGACGGCCCGAGGCCTTGGTGTAGAGGTCGGCCTTGGACAGCAGCCCCTTCTGCAGCAGATCCTGACGGATAGCCTTGAAGTTGAGTGGGTCGAGGGTGCCGGTGTACTTCTCCGCCTCGCGCAGGTTGGGGTAGACGGCATACTGCCCGATCTCGTGGGCGACGAGCGGCACCTTGACGTCGCGGGCCGCCTCGCGGTAGTCGCTGCGGAACTCTGGCTCATGCTCATCGAACACACCCTGTCCGCGCACCCATCCATGGTCGGTCCACTGCGTGATGAACACCTCATCCTGTGGCTCCGGATGCTGGCCGTGGCCTTTCTCGAAGGTGAACGACGTGGTGGTGTAGAGATGGCGCGGGTCAGCAGCCTGCATGTGGGCTGTCAGCTGGTTGAGAAAATTGAAGTCGGGCTGCAGCTCGTTGCCGCAGCTGACGATGCAGAGCGATGGGTGGTTGCCGTAGCACGTGAGCAGCCGGTCGGCCTCGGCGTAGAGGAAACGGCTCGTAGCCGTGTCTTTGTTGACAGTGAGCGACCACACGGGCAGCTCCACTTGTAGCATCAGCCCCAGGCGGTCGGCTACGCGGAAGGCGGCCTCGGGCGGGCACCACGAATGGAAGCGCAGGTGGTTGAGGCCCCATTCGCGGGCCGTCAGCATGGTCTTCAGCCATCCCTGTTCGTCCATGGCGGGGGCACCCGTCAGCGGAAATACACAGCACTCCAGTGCGCCACGCAGAAAAACCGGCTCGCCGTTCATGAGCAGACGGTTGCCGTCGGCTGCTATCTGGCGCATGCCGAACTCTACCTCCTTTGCGTCGGTGCCTATGTCGACGCGCAGCCGGTAGAGCTTGGGCGACTGCTCGCTCCAGAGCTGGACGTCGCTCATGGGCAGCCGCACGCTTATCTGTTGGCTCTTGATGTCGGTTTCAGCGGCGGCGGTCTGGTCGATGCTCAGTCTGGCACGCCCGCGGCCGGGCTTGTTCAGACTGACTACTACGTCTACGGCCGACTCCCTGGGGTCAGGATAAACTTCTACCTTATTTATATAAATGTCGGGCAGGGCGCGCAGGGTCATCTCGCCCAGCACGCCGTTCCATTTCGTCTGTGTGTCGTCGGTGTAGGCATGAGCCAGCTGGTCCACCGAGATGTCATACTGCTGGCGGTTGTCGATGCAGAGCTTCAGCGTGTGCCATCCTGCGCTCAGTCCGTCGGCCAGCATGAAGACGTGGGGGGCCACCAGGCTCTCCTGCTGCAGTCTGGTGTCGGTGCCGTCTATGTAGAGACGGCTCCTCCAGAGCACGCGTTCCAGCCTGAGTTCCAGTGGCCGCCCGGCCATGTCGGGCGTGATGTTCACGCGCCGCTCATACCAGGCTGGTCCGATGTGACTTACGCGGCGCGTCAGTCTCGACAGCTGTGGCTTTGTGAGTGCGGGCTGCAGGGTGTTGGGTGTGCCCAGTCCGGCCATGTCGAGGGTTGAGGGCAGGCTGATGGTGTGAGCAAAGGCTGTCCCGGCACTGTCGAGTGCCACCTTCCACTCGCCTTGCAGACTGATGGTCTGCTGGGCCATGAGGTGTGCTGCTGCCCATGTGGCAGCCAGTAGCAGGAGAAAATGTTTTTTCATATTGCAGGTCAGTGAATAAATCTGCCTGCAAAGATAGTGCTTTTCTCTGATTCCAGTTATGGATTTTCTTGAAATGTTCATGGAGAATATTTCACTCCGAGTCGGTCTTGTGGCCGGATATGCCGCCTGCAGGTCTCTGCTGGCGACAGAAAAATGGTGAAACGGGCGAAAAGATGGTTCTTTTTTGCACTTTTTTACATGTGATGTGCAATCGTTTGGAAAGTTTTTTGTAACTTTGCGGCATTAAAATCAATCCTATGAAAACGATAAACACTTTTGATGAATTAGTAGCCCATCTGGGCAGCCGCACCGACAAGCGCCGTGTGGCAGTAGTTTGTCCTAACGATGAGTCGACGCAGTATGCCGTATGCCGTGCTATCGACGAGGGTTTTGTGAATGCAATTCTGGTGGGATGCACCGAGGAAGCCAAGGCCGTCTTTGCCAAGTATGACGCCACGCGCGTGGAGTATGTAGAGGCCGCCGACGCCGACGATGCCGCCCGCAAGGCCGTCGCACTGGTGCGCGAGGGTAAGGCCGATGTGCTGCAGAAGGGTCTGCTCAATACCGACAACCTGCTGCATGCCGTGCTCAACAAAGAGACGGGCATCCTGCCCAAGGGTCGTGTGCTGACCCACCTCACCTGTGCCCAGATTCCTGGCCAGAATCGCTTCCTTTTCTTCACCGACCCTGCCGTCATTCCTCATCCCACGGCCGAGCAGCGCGTGGAGCAGCTGAAGTATGTGGTGGAGACCTGCCATGCCATGGGCATAGAAGAGCCCCGTATCGGTCTGATTAACTGCACCGAGAAGGTCAACGAGAAGTATTTCCCCCACACCGTAGAATATCGCGAGCTCATAGCCCGCGTGGAGAAGGGCGAGTTCGGCCGCTGCATCGTCGACGGACCACTCGACCTGAAGACCTGCCTCTCGGCTGAGGCACTGCATAAGAAGGGCATCAACTCGCCGCTGGAAGGCAAGGCTGACGCCGTCATCTTCCCCGACATACAGGCCGGCAACGTGTTCTATAAGACCATCACGCTCTTCTGCGGCGCATCGTGTGCCGGCATCCTGCGCGGCCCCATGTGCCCCGTGGTGCTGCCCTCGCGCGGCGACTCGAAGGCCTCGAAGTTCTACTCCCTGGCACTGGCCAGCATCTAAGCCATCAGGAAATAACGTAATCTTTTAAAAAATACTTCAGAAACATCTATGAAAATTTTAGTCATCAACCCGGGTTCTACTTCAACGAAGATTGCCGTCTATGAGGATGAGAAGGAAGTGCTGCGCACTAACATCAAGCACCCCGCTGAGGAGATTGCCAAGTACAACGAAATCATCGACCAGAAGGATTTCCGCACTCAGGTGATTCTCAGCACACTGAAGGACAACAACATTGAGGCCCGCTTCGATGCCGTCATCGGTCGTGGCGGACTGCTGAAACCCATGGCCGGCGGTGTCTATGAGGTAAACCAGCAGATGATCGACGATGCCACCCATGCTGAGCATAAGCATGCCAGCAACCTGGGATGTATCGTGGCTGCCCAGATTGCCAAGAACCAGGAGGGCTGCCGTGCCTACATTGCCGACCCCGTGGTGGTCGACGAGCTGAGCGACGTGGCCCGCGTGAGCGGTCTGCCCCAGATGCCCCGCGTCTCTATCTGGCACGCCCTCAACCAGAAGGCTATCTGCCGTCGCTACGCCAAGGAGCAGGGCAAGGCCTACGAAGACCTGCGCCTCATCTGTGTGCACCTGGGCGGTGGCGTCTCAGTGGCTGCCCACGACCACGGACTGACCGTCGACGTTAACAACGCCCTCGACGGCGAAGGCCCCTTCTCGCCTGAGCGTGCCGGCACACTGCCTGCTGCCGACCTCATCAGAGCTTGCTTCAGCGGTGAGTATACCGAGGCACAGTTGCTGAAGATGATGGCAGGTAAGGGCGGTTTTGCTGCTCACCTGGGCACCAACGACGCCCTCGACGTGGAGATTCGTGCCCTGAAGAAGGGCGACGAGAAGGCCCGTCTGGTGTTCGATGCTATGATCTATCAGATTGCCAAGAACATCGGCGCACAGGCTGCCGTGCTCTGCGGACAGGTTGATGCCATCCTCGTCACCGGCGGTATGGCCCACTCGCCCTATATCTGCGATGAGCTGCGCCGTCGCTGTGGCTTCATTGCTCCCATCTGCGTCTATCCCGGCGAAGACGAGCTCGAGGCTCTGGCCACCAATGCCTATGACGTGCTCAGTGGCAAGCGCGAGGCTAAGCAATACTGCTGATACCTTTGGTTTAACAATACCTCTATCACCCCTGGCGGTTCCCTCAACGGAGGTGGGCTGCCAGGGATTTTTTTATGATGATGCAAAGTTTACTCAGAAACCTCCTTTCAGCCGTTCTGTTTGCCTGTGCAGCCGTGACAGCCGTGGCTGTTCTTCATGGCTGCAGCCGTACGGAGTCTTATCCGCAGGCGCTCGTTGAGGCCGACAGCGCGTGTGTCGCAGGTTATTACGGGCGGGCCGACAGCCTGCTGGCAGGCAGTGAAGCCCAGACAGCCGACTTGGCGGAGCCTGTGCGGATGTACAGACAGTTGGTGGTGCTGACAAGGAAATATGTCGGTGGGGGCCTCTCTGTGGATGACTTCTCGATGGCCGACAGCCTCTGCCGCTATTACCACGAAGCCGGACCAGCACAGAAAGAGGCGAGAGCCTTGCTGCTTCTGGGCAGCACCTATGCCTTGGTTGACGACAACCCGTCGGCCCTCAGCTGTTGTCTGAAGACCGAAAGTCTCGCCCGGCGCCATGCAGACCTGCTCACCGAGTCGTGGGCTTGTCAGGACATAGGCGACATCTACTTCAACCAGCGCATGCTCCCTGAGTGCAAGAGCTATTTCAGACGATATGCAGATATATCAAGTCAGTTTGGCAATACAATGAAAATGGCTTATGCACTGAGCAGGATGGCATTAGTTTACACGATTGAAGACAATATAGACAGTATCATTTATTGTTATCAGCGCTCCAATGCTTTGGCTTAAGAATGGCCACAAGGTAAAGAGGTGGTGTGCACAAACAACTTCAACCTGTGTGATATTTATATACAGACGGAGCAGTACGACAAGGCTAAAGAAATCATGCCCCGTGACTCGATGAATGAAGTGAACTGGGCTTATTGGCATCTGGGGAATAATCATGTGGATTCGGCAATTTTTTATTTCAATAAGCTATTAGAGTCGAGACCAATACACTCGAAAGCAGAATTTCTTCGGATCCTGATTAAACTGGAGAAGGACAAAGGCAATAAAGACCGTGTCAATGACTATTATGCACAGCTATTGGACGCGGAAGATTCATTGAAGGAAATATCACAGGTAGAAGAAACACGACGAACAGAGGCGCAATACCGATACACGCTCCTTGTCGCCGAACGTGATGAGCAGGCAGGGGCAAAGAAAAAACTGTCGTGGTTATTGACTGCCTTGTTTGCTGCTTGCGTCATCATCGGCTTCTTCATCTTACATGCCGTAAGACATTTCCGCAAACGAAAGGAAATGGAGTTAGTTCGTGAGAGACTATTGCGTCAGGAAGAGGAAAACAAGAACCGACGTGGCACTGAACAGCTCGAACAGAATCGCAGGCAGATAGAACAGCTGCAACTGTCGTTGGATGATGCGCTACAGAAAAATGACAGCCTGATGGCAAAACAGTTGTCGGACGAGAAAGAGTTGCTGACGCTGAAAAATATGCAGATTGAGACTCAGCAACAGCAGGAGAAACTGAAGATGGAGCAGCTCAGTAATGAGTGCTATTATCAGAAACTGTTCCTCGCTGATGGCATGAAGCAGGATAGATTGACTGAGGAAGAATGGGTGAAACTGGCGCATAGTATCGATGACATATATGATCACTTTACGAGGGTGGCCAAACTGTCCCCCCGTGACCTAAAAATTTGTTATCTTGTAAAGTTGAATGTGCCGCTAGTTAATATGGCATCGCTCCTATGTGTTTCGAAGTCTGCTGTCACCTTAGCGCGTCTGAGAATGTGGAAGAAGATTACAGGAGAGAATGGCACCGCTTCGCAGCTTGACGAGTTTATAAAGAGCTTCTAAGTTTTTTTTACTATAAGGGTTTACAAGTAGTTTACATTAGTTCTATGTAAACTACTTGTAAACCCTTTTTCTTGCTGTATTTCGTCAATATCCCTACCTTTGTAGGCGAAAATTGAAACACCATTTTAAAAAATAAATTAAATCACAAGAAATGAAAACAAAATTTTTACTTGCAGCTTTGTTCTCCGTACAGTTTGCTTTCGCAAAAGACTACACTTTGGTAGTAAAAGGAAAGACATTAATGTAAAGGGACATACCGAAATGTATGGTCATGAGGAGGAAGGTTCTGACACGATCAGCGTGACTCCTGCTGATGGTGTTACAAAGAACTTGCTTTTTGCCATTGCAACAGCTTGGCATAGTTATAACTATTGGACGAAATTTTAACTAAATAATCAAAGAATTATGAAAAAAAACAATTGTGAGAAATGGCTGAAAATCAGCTCGGATGCAAGAAATGTGATGAAGCATGTGATGCTCGGTGTCTATGCTGCTATGGGCATTATCTATTGTCCCTATAAGATAATGATGGCAGTCGTGGCGGCGCTCTTCCTCCTCAGTGTCCTTCTCGACATTGTTATGAAGAAGCGCTGCAAAGAAATGGGAAGGAAATGAAAAAACACCCACCCATGGCAAGCAGAACAAGACTGATGCTGCATCTGGCTCTGGTGCCCGTTGCTACGGCGGGCATCACAGCCTTGGCAAGCCTGTGCAGGTCGCGTGTTTACAGGCCTGTGGCCCGATATGTCGCAGCTGCTGATATTCTTTGCGGTGCTGTGGGCGTGTTATGCTGGACTTGTTGTCTACGATTATCTGAAAGGCGAGTGTATGCTCTGACTGCGTTTCTGCTGCTGACCGCTGGCACGGTGGGAGCGCAGGAGGATGGTAGCTGCTGGTCGGTGAGACCGATGGCAGGAATGACGGTTGCCACACTGATGGGTGACGATGTGGACAAAGTGAGCAGTCGTGTAGGATGGGCCGGCGGCGTGGAAGCCGAATGTAGACTGTCGGGGCGGCTGTCGCTGAGTGGCGGCGTGGTCTATGCCTGCGAGCGGATGAAAGATAACTCTGAGGTGTCGTATTATTTAGGCCCCTCTTCCATCTGTAGCATAAATGAGAAATGAGAAATGGGCGCGCAGCCCATTTCTCATTTCTTATTTGTCATTTTTTTGTTCCTTGCGTTACGCGTCGATGTTGGCGTAGGTGGCGTTCTTCTCGATAAACTCGCGGCGGGGCTCTACGTCGTCACCCATCAGCATCGAGAAAATCTCGTCGGCCTCAGCGGCATTCTCGATGGTCACCTGCTTCAGCAGGCGGTTCTCGGGGTTCATGGTGGTCTCCCAGAGCTGCTCGGGATTCATCTCACCCAGACCTTTGTAGCGCTGGGTGTGCAGGGCACTGCTGTTCTCGTCGCCGGCCACATATTTGTCGATGAAGGCCTGACGCTGCTGCTCGGTGTAGCAGTATTCGCTGACCTTCTTGTAAGTGCACTTGTAGAGTGGGGGCGTGGCGATGTAGAGGTGGCCGCCCTGGATGACCTGTGGCATGAAGCGGTAGAAGAGCGTCATGATGAGCGTGTCGATGTGGGAGCCATCGACGTCGGCATCGGTCATGATGATGATTTTGTCGTAGCGCAGCTTGTCGATGTTAGCCTCGCGGTCACCCTCGCCGTCAACGCCGAAGCGCACGCCTATTGACTGTATGATGTTCATCACCGACTCGGCTTCAAAGACGCGGTGCCACTGCACCTTCTCCACGTTCAGAATCTTACCGCGCAGTGGGAGTATAGCCTGGAAGTGGCGGTCGCGGCCCTGCTTGGCCGAGCCGCCTGCCGAGTCACCCTCCACGAGGAATATCTCGGTGTTCTTCGGGTCCTTCATTGAGCAGTCGGCCAGCTTGCCGGGCAGTCCGCCGCCGCTCATGGGATTCTTGCGCTGCACGCTCTCGCGTGCCTTGCGGGCAGCAATGCGTGCCGTGGCGGCCAGCACCACCTTGTCGCAGATGAGCTTAGCCTCCTTCGGATGCTCCTCCAGATAGTTCGACAGCGCCTCGCCCACGGCCTGCTGCACGGCGCCTGCCACCTCCGAGTTGCCCAGCTTCGTCTTCGTCTGGCCCTCGAACTGCGGCTCAGCCACCTTGATGCTGATGACAGCCGTCAGACCTTCGCGGAAGTCCTCGCCGGCAATCTCAATCTTGGCCTTCTCTATCTGCTTCGATATCTGCGGGTCGGCATCGGCATATTTCTTCAGCGTGCGCGTCAGGGCCATGCGGAAACCCACCAGATGCGTGCCACCCTCGATGGTGTTGATGTTGTTCACGTAGGAGTGGATGTTCTCCGTGTAGTCCGTGTTGTACATCACGGCCACCTCGATGGGGACGCCCTGTTTCTCGGTCTTCAGGTAGATGACATCGTCGAAGAGGTGTGTGCGGTGGCGGTCTACGTAGCGCACGAACTCCTTCAGGCCGTCCTTGGCGTGGAACACCTCCTCGCGCAGGTTGCCTTCTTCGTCAGGACGCATGTCGCGCAGCGTGATGGTGATGCCGGCGTTGAGGTAGGCCAGCTCGCGCATGCGCTTGGCTATGATGTCATATTTGTATTCGGTAGTGGTGAAGATGGTGGGGTCGGGCCAGAACTGCTGGCGCGTGCCCGTCAGGTCGGTGTCGCCTACAATCTTCACGTCGTAGAGGGGCTTGCCCTTCTCATACTCCTGCTGGTAGATATGCCCGTTGCGATAGACCTGCGACAGCATGTGGGAGGACAGCGCGTTGACGCACGATACACCCACGCCGTGCAGACCGCCCGAGACCTTGTACGAGCCTTTGTCGAACTTACCACCGGCATGGAGCACCGTCATGACCACCTCGAGGGCGCTCTTGTGCATCTTCTCATGCTCGTCTACGGGGATGCCGCGGCCGTTGTCCTGCACGGTGATGGAGCCGTCTTCGTTGATGGTCACTTCGATATGGGTGCAGTAGCCTGCCATTGCCTCGTCTATAGAGTTGTCTACGGTCTCATTCACCAGATGGTGCAGACCCTTTTCGCTGATGTCGCCGATGTACATGGCCGGACGCTTGCGCACGGCCTCGAGACCTTCGAGCACCTGAATGTTGCTCGCGGAATAGTTCTCTGCTTGCTGCCCGGCCGTGCCGAGCTGTTCGTTCAGTTCTTCTGCCATTGTTGTTTAAGTCCTTAATAGGGTGCAAAGTTACAAAAAAAAAGCGACACCAAAGAATTTTCGGGTCGCTTTTTTCTGTCGTTTTGTAAATAGATGTTATGCACTCGCTGTGATGTCGGTCTGAAAGTGCCGTCAGCGCGACAGTTGTTTCACGAAGTGTACACTTCCGTCGTGGCCTGTGGTCCTGACAATGCTGAGGCGGCCGCTCTGCGGGACGGCCTGCCGACGTCCCTGCAGGTCGAAGACGGCTGTTGCCGTGCGCCCGTCGGAGCCGCTGATGTCGCGGATGGCCAGCGGACTGGGTTCGGCATGCTGCTGGTTGCAGTTGAGCACGGTGCCGTCGTCGGCACTGAGCAGCATGGCCACTACGCGCAGGTTGTCGAGGCTTTGCACCATGTTCCGGCCCTCGGTGTTCAGGGCCCGGGTCAGGTCGAAGGTGTAAGTGTATTGCTGTTCCTGCTCCTCAATGATGGGTGCAGTGAGGCTGCCCTCTATGCCGAAGGTCCCCGAGCGCATGATGATGACATCGTTGAACTTCAGACCGCTCACCTGCGAGGGGGCGTCCATGAAGAAACGGAAGTCCTCGGGGTGCCCGCTTTGGCCTGAGAACCCGTTCTGTTGCAGCCACTCCTGCCCCTTGCCCGTGAGACTGTCGGCCAGCAAGGCGAAAGCCAGCTCGTAAGGACAGTCGTCGCGGTTGACGGGGAAGATGACATGGGCCGTGGCCTCGAGCACGCTGTCGGCAGCCCATCGGGTGGTGACATCGATGTCGGCCGGCGCCTGCACATCAGCAGCCAGCTGCCATATCTGGTCGATGCCGAAGCCCTGTTCTGGTTGGTTCAGTCCATAGTAGGCGTCTACCTGCGCCACACGGTCAATCCAGCAGTTGGGGAACGACTGGACGTTCGAGGGGTAGTAGGACGTGAATGCCATGACATCCTGGTTGTGGTAGGAGATGCAGATGAACTCATCGGGATAGAGCTCGTGCATCTTTTCCAGTCCCACGATGCCGCGGGGGCACCACTGACACCACGTGCCGGTGTATTCCTCCACCAGTGGGCGCTTCTTGGGATAACGCGAATAGGCCGTGAGCAGCTGCGTGGACTGTGGCTGGCGCCACTGGTTGTCGGCACCGTTGACGCGCGTCACGGTGATGGTGAGCGGATAGGTGCCGCGGTCAGGCAGCACAGGCAGGTCTATGGCAGCTGTGGCATAGAGGCCGAAGCGGGCCTCCACGGGCATGTCGAGGTCTACGTGGCCAGTCGATATTTGCCCGCCAGCCTCGGCCTGATAGTCGAACGAGCGGATGCCGGCCGAGCCGTAGTTCACCACGTTTATTTCGGCCTGCGCCTCATGGCCAACCGGTGCGTTGACGGGACCGAACATGACGGATGCGGCATGTTCGTGAATGTCTGGTCCGCCCAGAATCACCTGCAGGGCCAGGGCGCCCATCTCTGGGTGAGAGAACCACTTGCGGTAGGTGCGCGACGAGTGAATCCAGACGTTGGCACCTGTGGTCAGTGCGATGGCGTTCTTGTTCTGCTCGTTCAGTTCGGCCGTGTCGAACGAATAGCCCAGATAGAGGCCCTCGCCGGTGATGGTGTAGGGCTCATCGAAGCGCACCTCCACCCATCCTTCAGCGATGTCGGCTTCGGCCTCGGCAATGTCGGGCATGTTTTTCTTTGCCTCGAGCGTCAGTTCGCGGGTGAGCCAGCCGCGCAGGTTGGCCAGCCCCTCAGTGCGCCCCTGGGGCATGTATATGCGCAGCCCCCGCACCTGGATACCCACCAGATTCGTGTCACGCAGCTGAATGGCCACGTCGTAGCTCTCCTGCTTGCCGGTGCCGTAGAGCTTCTCGGGATTGCCGTAGCTGAAGGTCAGCTCGGGGGTGTTGCCTTGTGCCAGCGCCACTGTGGCACTGGCCAGGACAAAGAGTATTGCTAACAGGCGGCTCCTCATTTCACAAACATTTTAATGTTTTTCACAGTACCGTCGGTCATCTTCATGCTGCGTATGTTGAGTCCGTGGACGGGGGCGACGGTCATCTGGCCGTCGGCCGTGTACCAGACAGAGTTGACCACCTGACTGCAGGTTGCGTCGCGGGTGCAGCGAATGCCTGTAGTGACAGGGTCGCTGATGATGGGGTCGGGCCACTCGTCGTCATCCTCGTCATAGTTCAGATACTGCTCCATGGTGCGGGTGACGAGATTTGAGTAGTGGGTCTCGCCGCAGGCTGTGTAGTAGCTCTGCGCGCCGAAGCTTTCAATGCCTTCGAAGTAGAAGTAGATGACCTTCTGTCCGCCGTCGCGCGAGAAGATGTCTTCGCCGTTGTCGTAGGTGGCGGGAATCTCTGTCATCGGCTCCCACACGTCGTAGTCGTCTTCATCGAAGGTGAACAGCTCACCGTCGATGAATATGTTGTAGTAGAGCTGCGAGGGATTGATGAAGTTGCCGTCGACGTCCTCCTCGGGAATCACCACGATGAAGTAGCTGTCGCCGTAATCGGGGTCGAAGGGTGCAAAGCCGTAGATGGGCAGCTGCGGGTCGGCAGGGGTAGCAGCTCGCTCGACGAAGCGGGTGAATGAGGGGTTGACCAGTGCCGTGATGATGGCTATTTTGTCGGGTGATCCGTTTTCAATGATAGAGGTGTTGTAGTCGGCAGTCAGCACACCTTTCTCAGCATCGAAGTCGAACTCGGCAGTGGCGGCGTCCTCGAAGATGTTAAACCAGTCTTCTGCTTCTTCGTCCCATACCTCTTCCATCTTGGCCGTTCGGGCGTAGGCGTGGCGGTCCCAGAAGGGGCTGAATCCCAGATACTGGTTGGTGGGGAAGCTGACGCGGTCGCCCTCGATGGTGCCGCGGATGAAGCTGTCTTCAAAATCGGCGAATGGTGCCATGTAGATATCGTTGCCCACGACGGCACCCTTCACCATGCGGTTTACCTTGTAGCCATAGTCGTCGGTAGCCTTCAGGAAGTAATCTTTGAGCTCGGCACCGGCTGGCAGTAGCACCTTCTCGCCGGGGCTGCTACACTTTATTTTCCATACGCCATAAAGCAGCCACTTGTCGTTGGCATCCGTCAGGGCTATCATCAGGTCGTCTCTTTGCGTGAGCACGCCGTCGGCATAGTCGAAGGTGATGCGGTCGGTAGTGGTGCAGGGAGCATAGCTGTACACGTCCTTGCCGTCTTCATCTTGTGTGACGGTGACGTTATAGACATGGGCATAGGTGAGCCTCCCGTCGCTGGTGTAAAACACGGCCTGCGGCAGTTCCATGGCGTAGGTGCCGTCGGTCTGGCGGGTGAGTTTCAGGTATCCGTCATCCTCGGTGATGCTCCACTGCTGGGGAAAAGGATGCTTCATGTAAACAGTGCCCTCGCCGTCGTCGATGAGCTGTAGGCGGTAGCCCTGATTGGACTCGATGGTGGGCTTGGTGGCGTCCTGTCCCCAGGGGAAGAACGATTCTGATTCGGCGTAAGTGTCGTAGACTGTGCCCTCGGGCTGGTTGGTGATTTGGGCAAAAGTGTTGCTTGCGGCCATCATGGCGGCAATGGTCAGTAAGGTAAATGTCTTTGTCATAAAAAAAAGTTTGTTTAGTGACGGAATGATTTGTGCATGCAAAAATAAAGAAAATAACCGTAATTTTTTATGCGAAGTTTCTTAATAAATATTAAATACCGCAAAAAACGAAACCTGTCCCTAAGGGACGGGCACCGTTTTTTGCGGTATTTTAGAGTGGTTTGGGTGTGCTTGCCGTTTTTCCTGTGCAACGGCAAGTAATTATCTGCCTATGCTCTTCATCGTCTCAACAGTTCCGTCGGCGTAGGTGATGCGGCGGATGATGAGGCCCTTGGCCGTGGGCTCCACGCGGTGGCCCATGGCGTCGTAGCATTCAGTGCTGACAATGGCCCTCGAATTCTCGGTGCCGTCGATGGCGGCAGACTTCACGTCGTACCAGACGAGATTCGATTGGTTCACCACATCACCCACGCGATAGAACACCTGCACGCCGATGCGGTCGTTGACGGGCTCTGCCTCGGTGTAGGTAAAGGTGTGGCTCGTGCCGCTGACGCGGATGGTCTGGCCGTCGGTGTAGTTATAGGGGATGTCGGCACGGCCGTCGGGCGTGAGCAGCTGGCGGTCGTCGACGAAGACGTTGTAGTACATGTTCTCCTGGTTGATGTAGTGGCCGTCTACGTCGGTGGCGGGGATGTCGATGGCAAAGATGCCTATGCCATAGCCCTCGATGATGCCCGAACAGCTGACCACCTGCGGGTCGGCCGGCACAGCAGCCACCTCCTCGTAGGGCGTGAACGAGGCCTTGGCGATGTCATAGTACTGGCCACCCAGCTTGTCGTTTCCGGCGTTGACGAGGAAGAGCTCCTCGGTGCTGAAGGCGCGTGTCGTGGCGTCGTAGCTGAAGGTGACGGACTCGGCGTCGGTGAGCTTGATGTTGTTCACGGGCCACTCGCCCAAGCCGGGGATGTTGATAATCTCAATGGAGCCTTCGGCAGCCTTCAGCCAGACGTAGTAGCCCAAGGCCTCGTCGGCACCGAGGAACTGCGAGTTGGGGCAGATGAGGCGGTCGCCGTCGATGGTGCCGTGGATCCAGCTGTCGGCAGCCCCCGAGGGATTGGCGATGTAGACCTCGTTGCCGCTGAAGCCCACGTTGATGGTCTTCGTCTGCGGGGCGCCGTCGGCCTCATAGCTCATCATGTAGGTGGAGTAGGTGGCATCAGCAGGCGGGCACTGCACCTCGAGGCCCATGGGGCGGATGGTGATGCCATACTCCACGTAGCTGGTGGTGCGGCCCTCGGCGTTGCATATCGACAGATAGCCGCCGTCGGTCTGGGTCAGCGTGCCGTCGGCATAGCTGAAGATAAGGTCGGTGGCCGCAGGGTCGACGGCCAGTGACTGGCCCTTCTGCGCCATGCGGTAGAGGTAGTAGGTGGTGCCTTGCTCTGTGGTGAACACCTGCGGCGTGTGGAAAATGGCCTGCGTGCCGTCATCGCTGAGCTCGCCCTCCATCCACACGCCTTTGCGATAGTGGGTGATGGGGTCCTTGATGTACATCTTCTTGCCGTCGACGACCACGTGAGCCACCACGCCTGTCTCATCGAAACGTGATATCTGGCCCGTCGTGTAGTCGGGCACCATGCCCTTCGAGCAGTATTCCATGTTCTTCATGAGCTCGCCCGCGGGCTGCTCAGTAATCTGTGCTGTGGCAGCGATGCACATGGTTGCTGCCACGACTGTAAGAATTGTCTTTTTCATTGTATGGTTAAAAACGTTGCGAATGATGTTATCTGCCAATGTATTTCTTGCCGTTCTTCACATATATCCCCTTCTTTGCGACCGAGTTCATGCGGCGTCCCTGCAGGTCGTACGCAGCGTGGTCGGTGGTCAATGGTGAATGGTCGGTGTATTCGATGCCGCTCCCGGCGGGTACGTCCTGCTTCTGGATGCTCAGATGACCGTCCTTCTTTGTCAGGCGCCACACGTTGTAGTTCTCCTTGCCGTCGTTGCGGGCGGGGAATCGGATGTATTGTGGCGGCGTCTTGGCGTTGAGTGCGCGCTGGTCCCAGGCCATGAGGTAGAGGTCGTAGGTTCCGTCATCGAGGGCATCGGTGATGTTCTTGTAGTAGGGCACGTCCATGGGCTTCCACCCTGTGAGCGAGCTGACGGTGCTTTTCTCCCATGCCGAGTAGTAGAAGGGCTGGAGCGTGCCCTTCTCGGTGACGGGGTCCTCGATGCAGAGCCCTACCAGACCTTCGAAGGGCATGAAGTGGTAGTTGATGAGCGTGGGCAGATGAAGCACGATGCTGTCGCCCTCGACGGTGATGTTTTCCTCGCCGTCCATGCACCAGTAGGCTTCATAGCTGAAGTCGCCCTTGCCGGGAGCGGTGATGCCGGTGAGCATCGACTGCGACTGCACGTCGCTGCTGAAGTCGTAGCCCTGCATGCCGTAGGCCTGCTGATAGGCTGTGCGCGGATTGAGGTTGAAGAAGTCGAACCAGCCGTCGGCATCGCCGTTCCAGCCCCAGTTCACATGCACATAGCCGTCGTCGGCGCGGCAGCCGTCGATGACGAAGGCGTGGGCGCCGTAGGTGGCGTCGGTAGAGGCATAGAGCACGGGGCGCTGTGCGGCCAGCTCGTTGTAGATGGTCTGCAGCCACGCAACGTCGTTGGTGAAGGTGCGGAAGGTGCAGTGCAGTGCGGCCTCATCGTAGGTGAAGTGGTTTACCATGCCGGCAGCGGCATTCAGCGTCGTGGCACCGCTGCCCTGCACGGCATAGGTCATGCCCGAGGCCAGGCCGCAGTCGTACATCAGCGTGGCCACGGCGTCGGTGGTGGCGTCCTTGGCAGCGCTGCTGCTGTAGGTGTCCTTCATGTTGGCCCAGTCGTACTGGCCTTCAATGCGCACGTTCTTCTTGTTGTTGTTCAAGGTGTAGTAGCCCATGCCCTGGCCCTTGGCGGGATATTCGTGATAGTTCATTATCTGGGCCATGGCTGTGGCCACGCAGCCTGTCTGGGCGCGGCGTTTTGTCCACGTGTCGGCCACGGGGCATTTGTCGTTGTAGGGCGTGTCCTGTGCCCAGCGTGAGCTGACGAGGGGCTCCACGGTGGTGGCCGTCGGTGCGTGCATGATGGTGTGCCATTCGTTGGCGTCTAATTTCTGCTGCATGGTGAGGCTGATGGTGGCGAGCCACCAGCGCAGACCATCGGGCACTGCCTCGGGGGTGACGGCATGGTCGGTGGCACCCATGACGGGGGCAAAGGCAGCGTCGCGGCTGACGAAGACGGTGTGTCCGGCAGCGTCGCTGTAGGTGGCCACCATCGTGGTGGTCAGCTCTGGCTGCAGCTGTGGGCGCAGAGTACCGTTGCCGCGGGCCTGTGCGCCGTAGAGATACTGCGAGGCGATGGTCTGCATTTCGTGCTCGCTGCGGGGCTGGGCTGCGGCTGTCAGGGTGGCGGCCAGCAGTACAGTGGTTATCACATAGTGTTTCATGTCTTGTTCTTTTGCTGTTTGATGGTTAATGGGGGTATGATTGATGAAGCTGTGCAGTCAGTCAGGGAAGAATTTTGGCCGGAATCGTCGAAATTCCGGCCGGAATTACATCAATTCCGGCCAAAATTCCTCAAAAAACTAACGGCGCTGCCAGTGTTTCGCGACGGTTCCGTCAGCCCGGCGTGTGATGATCAGTCCGCCATGGCTGTGCTCCACGCGCTGACCGCCGACGTTATAAGCGCTGACGGTGCCGCTCTTGGCCGCATGTGTGGCGCTGGTGATGCCCTCGGCCTGGCCCGACGTGACGGGCACGACGATGCTGTTCTCCACGGCGCAGTTCAGGTTGTTGTCGGCATCGTAGTTGGCCAGCACGACCACCACTTTCAGGTCTGCCACCTTCCACGACGGGTCGGCCTGCAGCTCGCAGCTGTAGTCGAAGCCCATGCTGCGGTTGAACGAGGGTGCCTCGCCCCAGGTGCTGTTGCAGGCGCGGATGACGTGCTGGTGGGTGTAAGCCCCCTCGGCACCCTCCTGATTATGGGCGGCGATGTTGTCTTCGGTCAGGTAGACGGTCAGCAGCGGGTTGTCAAGATTGAAGTCGTTGCTCTTCATACCCTTCACCCGCACGGTGACGGTGCCGTTGGCCAGTGTGGCTGTGGCACCCATCTGGGCGTGGGCCTCTTCGGCGGCTGCGCCCTCAATCATCTGGGCAAACTCGGTGGCGCTGCTGGTCCAGTAGATGGCCTGGCGGTTGCCGCTGGCAATCATCGAGTCGAAGTAAGGCTTGCGGTCAATCATCCATGCAGGGGCGAAGGTCTGGCCTCCCTCGTTGAAGAACCAGATGTAGGCTTCGTCGCAAGCTTGTGTGAGCCAGTCGGTGCCGAAGGCGGAGTGATGGCATACCACGGCAAGGCGGTCCTTGAGCTGCGGCTTGCTGGCAATGGCGTTGTTCATGAGCTGTGCGCCGTTGGGGCAGTTGGAGCAGTTCTCAGTGGTGAACTCCTCGATGAGCACGTGGCGCTGCAGAGTGACTGCGGCCGTGGCCGTGTTGTTGTCGGCATTCTCGTCGGTGCCGTTGTCGAGGGCGATGATGGCTGCCTGCAGCTCTGTGCCGGCGAAGATGGTGCCCTGCAGGCTGAAGCTGAACGTCACCTGCTGGCGGCGACCGCTCTCGATGGTCTGGCTGACGTGGCACTGTGTCTTCTCGACAGAGCCGTTGGCGATGCTGACGTCGAAGCCGTCGATGGTCTGTGTGCCCATGTTGAGCACGTCGGCGGTGGCGCTGAAGCAGGTGGCGCCGTCGGCATCGGTGCTCTTCATCAGGTCGGGCACGATGGTCAGATGGTCGAGGGCAAGGTCATACTGCGTGAGCGTCGAACCGCTGACGATGGCTTCCAGACTGATGGCGCCCTCGCTGCTGATGTCCTGCCACTGGGCGTCGGCGTTCTTCTTGAAGAAGGCCGTACCTGCAGGCGTAGAGCCCACTATGGAGACGGCGTTGGCCAGTCCGGTGTGGTGGTAGGTGTATCCCACATACAGGCCTTCGCTCTGCTCTTTAATAATAAAAGGTGTGGCGAGGCTCACCTCGTTCCAGCCTTGCTGCACGCGGGTCTGCTTGCGGTTCAGCGTGCCCTCGGCCAGGTTGTCGCCGTCCAGCTCTGCGCGTATCCATACGCTCAGCTCGTCGATGTTCAGACGCGTGGCCAGTCCGGCGCGTATCTTCTGTATCTCAGCACCGCTCATGCTGCTGAGTGTCGAGGCGGGAATATAGATGGCTGCCGACACATACTCGTTGCCCATGTCGCCGTACTGCGACTTGGTGGCCACCTCGCCATTGCAGTAGCCCAGGCTGAAGGTGGAATTTTGGGCGTTAAGTGTTGAACTGCTGCCGGCGGGGCCGCCCACAACGGTGAGCAGACCATCTTCGAAGCGCACGTCGTCGCCTTCCACCGAGCCGCGCTCACAATGGATGAGGTACTGTCCGGCAGGCGAGGTCGTCGTGGCTTCGCACCACAGGTGCGGCATGCCTTTCACGCGCTGTCCGACAATCTCGAAGTAATACTCGTCGACGTCTTCGCCATACTTGCGGGTGATGTCGCGGGCCCTGATAAGGGTACCCACTTCGGTGACGTTGTCGCTGCGGAAGAGCTCATGCCAGCCCTCGGCCTGCTCGTAGTCGCTGCGGCTGCCGGCAGGGATGTAGAGCATCAGGAAGCCCGGGTCGACACCGTCGAAGGCCTGGGCATCCGCTTCGGCAGGCACATTGCCGAGCATGTGCAGTTCGCGCATGATGAGCACGTTGGCCAGCGAGCGCTCGCCCAGTTTCTGCACCGTGGCGGGCAGGGTGACGATACGCACGTACTTGCAACCCTCGAAAGCATAGTCGTGGATGAAGGTGGTGCCATCGGCCACGGTCACCGTGTCGGGGGCGGTGGGCAGCACGGCAATCACCTCAGTCATGTCGGTGGTGTAGACCACGCCGCCATCCACGCGGTAGTTCTGGCTGCCGTCGGCGGGCAATGACAGGCTGTTCAGGTTGGAGCAGCCGGCCAAGGCACCGTCGCCATAAGTCTTCATCGTGGCGGGCAGCACCAGCGAGCGCAGGTTGGTGCAGCCGCGGAAGGCCAGCGGGGGCAGGGCGTCGCCCACGAGTGAGGCACCGCCCATGTCGAGGTCCTTCAGTGTGGTGAGGTGGGCCAGAGCCTGTACGTCGTCGGCATTGAGCTGTCCGCGTATAATGACACTGCTGATGGTCTGGCCGCCGATGGCCTCTTGCGTCAGGCGCAGCTGTTCGGACAGCGTGCCGGGCTCGTCGATGGTGATGTTGTGGGTCATGCCGGCAGCCTTCTCAGGCGGGCAGATGCCCAGTATCATCTCCTGGCCTTTTGAGAAGCGGTAGATGCGGGGGTTGAGCAGGCTGATGTCGTAGTAGCCGTCGAAGCGGCCGTGCCAGCCCCAGTTGACGTGCACCAGTCCGTCTTCGTTGTACCCGTCGAGCACGAAGGCGTGGCCGCCCTCGTCGTTGGCATCGGTGCCGGCGTAGTAGACGGGGCCTGTGCTGCTCAGGGCTTGGAATGCCATGTCGCTCCACTGCTGCTCGGTGTAGTTCTCCGACATGCCGAAGACGTCGTTGCGCGTATAGAGCGTGGCGGTGGATATGCCGAAGTAGTCGCGCAGGCCATTGGCGGCATCGTCGCTGATGGCGCCCGAGAAGCCGACTCCATACTGCATGATGGCCATCATGCCCATGGCGTGCGACAGCTGGCTGACGGCGCTCGCCTCGGCCTCGGTGTAGTTGCCCGGGGTGTATGTGTTGCGCATGTTAGCCCAGTCGAAGTGGCACTGCGAGAAATCGAAGAAGTAGTCGGTGCCAATGGCCGAGCCGTAGGGCACGCGCAGCGTGGTGGTGCCCTGGCCGGTGGTGGGCCATTGGTGGTAGTTCAATATCTGGGCCGTAGCCGTGGCCACGCAGCCTACGACGCAGTGGCGCGGGTAGAGCTCTGCGTCGGGCAGCAGCGGGCAGTCGTTGTTGTAGGGCTCTTCCTGTCCCCACTCGGTAGAGAGCAGCGGGCGCACGAAGGGCTGCACGCGGCTGACGTCGGGCTTGACGACGCGCGCGGGAGTCTGCGTGGCCACATAGTAGTCGGCAGCCTCGCTCATGGCGTTGAGCCACCAGCGGAAGCCGTCGGCCAGGTCGGCCTCGTCGAAGGTCTTGTCGGAGTAGCCCACCACGGCGGGCAGTACGTCGTCGGTCGTGACGACGGCGAAACCGCCCTCAGCGTAGCCCACCACGGCCAGATTGCTGCGCTGTGCTATCTTTACGAGCTGGCCCTTGCGAGGCGCCTTGTGCATCATGGCGCGGTCGCTGTTGATGGCGTTGGCGGCGGCCTGCATCATCTGTGCCTCAGTGCGGGGCAGTGCCTGCACGCTGGCGGCGCCCAGCATCAAGGCTGATAATATTACGTAGTTCTTCATAGTCGGTTCTTACTTGATGATTTTCTTACCGTTATATATATATAGTCCCTTGGAGGGCTCTGCCACGCGGCGACCCTGCATGTCGTAGTATTGACCGTTGTGCAGTGACGGTTGAACGGTCTCCTCGATGCCGTTGGCATAGGCGCCGTCGCAGACAAGCACATTGTCTACAAACAGACGGGTCTCGGCCTGACCGGTGCCTTGGAACTTCAGCACCACGTAGGACTGCTGCTTGAGTTGCGTCATGTCGGCCGTTGCGAAGCGCCACTGTGAAGCCGATGAGGAGGCACTCTGCACATCGAATAGCGGCATTTCGCTGCCGTCACTGAGCCATGCCTTGACGGCAAGCGAACCGCTTTCCAGACGATACCAGAACGACAGCTGAGGCTGTTTTATGCCGGCGAATGTCAGACGCTGGGTGTTGTACGAGCTCTGGTCGCCGTCGGCGTAAGGAGCAAACATCAGCGAGCCGGCATCGGCATCGCAGGCATCCTCGGTCGAGGGGTTCCACGAGCGCAGTCCTGTCTGTTCAGTCCAGATGCTTGTCTTCAGGTGGCCCATGGCGAATGTCTCGCGGTAGGGCAGTGTCAGTGGTGTGCCGGTGGCAATCTTTGCAGCGGCATCGCGACTGCTGCCAGCCACGTTGCGGGCCACGATGATCCATTTGGCAACGTCGAAGTCTTCGGTGTCGGTATAGTCGGCCTCGAGCACGCGGTCTTTACCCTCGTAGATGAGGTCGGCCTGACGGCCTGTGGCCATGTCGGTGGCATAGACCTCGTAGACCACATCGTCAGGACGGACAACGTAGCCGCGAGCACCCGTGGCAGCGGCCTCGGCCCACTCGAAGACGACGTGGTCGCCCAGGTCGGCAATCTTAGTCACAACGGGAGCCTGAGGGATGTCTACGCCGACGTAGACGTCGGCCGTCTCAGCGCGCAGACCGTTGCCCTCGGCATTGTAGGCTACGACGGTGTAGAGGTGATAGCCGTTAGAGGGATGCTCGTCGACGACCTGCTGTGAGGACCCCACAGCGGGGGCTTCGATGGTGGCAAAGAGGTCGGCGTCGCGCAGCACTTCAATTTTAGTCAGCTCGGTCAGGGCGTCGCCGCCGATGGTGGTGGTGGGCGCCGTGAAGCTGATGGTGGTGCGTAGCTCACCCGTGGCATCGGCCTCGGCTGTCAGGTCGGTGACCTTGGCAGGAGCGTCCTGCGAGGCATTCACACGCACCTCGATGTCGTCGAGGTAGAGTGCAGCGCCCTGGTTGGGGGTGGCATGGAAGCCGATGCAATAGCTGCCGGCCTCGCTGACGCAGAACTCACGACTGAACTCGGTGTAGGTGGTGTTGGTGATACTCTGTTCGCGCAGCAGCGTGGTGGTCATGGCACCTATGCTGGCCGTGCGGCCCATCATCACCTCGAACTTCTCGGGGGTGGTGTCGTAGCCCGCCCTCATCTTGAACTTCACGATGTAGGCCTGGCCTGGCTGCAGCTGCAGAGGCGGCGTGATGAGCCAGTCGTCGGTGGCACCATCGGTCTGCACCCACATCTCCTCGTAGCTCTTGCCCTGTCCCCAGTAGTTCATCTCGGCGTGCAGCTTCCATGTGAGTTCGCCCCAGCGGTCGCTGTCGCCGTTGACGTTGACCACGGTGAAGTATTCCAGATGGTTGCTCTCGCCGAACTGCTCGACAAAGGGCACGCCGAAGCCGTCGCCGGCCACCACGCGGTTTGATGTGGCGGGCTCACTGGGGGTGCCGTCGTTCAGGGCTGTCACGGCATAGCTGTATTCCTTCAGTGTGGTTATCTCGAGCTGCTCGGTGAATGTGGTCGTGGTGAGTCCCTGTGCCACGAGCGTCTCCTCGCCGCTGACGATGCGGCGCACGTCGTAGGTGAGGTTGCCCATAAAGCCTCCGTTGACGCAGGCCGTGGGAGCTGTCCACGAAAGGGTGGCTTTGCCGTCGGCATCCAGCGTCAGCTCCACATCGTTGGGCATCAGCGGGGCGTCGGGGCCCACCCACAGGGTGATGGATGCCGTCTGTCCCTCGCCGGCGGCGTTGGCGAATTTCACGGCGAAGGTGATGAGACCACCCTCGTTGAGCGTGATGGGCAGCGACACATCGTCGCCGGTCTGGGCCGTGCCGCTAAGCGTCTGTTGCCCGTCGGTGCCGTAGCTGACGGTATAGGCCAGCTCACCTTCCAGCGTTTTGTGGTCGAAAGTCTCGGTGGGGGCCGTGAACGAGAGCGTTCCCGTAAGGGAGTTTCCCTCGAATGCGGCCTTCAGGTTGGTGGCGCGGCCGGGTGTTCCGGCAGCGGCGGGCTCGCCCACGATGATCATGCCGCCCAGATAGTCGTAGCCATAGGGCAGCTGTCCCTTCGTGGTGGCCTTGCAGGTCTGCAGGTCGACGGCAAAGATGGTCATCGGCTCGTTGTAGCCGGTCTGTGCGGCGAGGTAGAACTGGTTGGTGACGGGGTCGATCTCGCCCGTTGCCTGGCCGTATCTGTTGATGCTGATGCCCAGGTTTCCTACGACGGTCTCAGCACCGTTCTGTGTGTTGATGCGCACCACGTTGGCCTCATTGTCAATGCCATAAAGCTCGCCGACGCTGCTGGTGCCGAGTGCTACATAGGAACGTGAGGGCGAGTAGATGTCCTGTCTGGTGAGGTCGGTATAGTTGATGGTGCCCAGGGCTCCGTCGTCGAACAGGGCATAGACGGTGCCGTCGACGCCGTTGGCTGTCTCCTTGATGGCAAACTTCTTATCGACGTCGCGCTGGCTGACGCTCCATGTCTTCGTGTCGACGGCATAGAGGATATAGCGGTCGGGCGAGAAGAAACCCTGCTTGTAGTCCATGCCGTAGATGACGCCGCCCTGATAGCCCGTGCCTTTCTGGAAGTAGAGCTCAGGAGCGGTCTTCTTTGCCGTGATGGCCTGCGGGTCGCTTGCCGGGAAACCATAGATGCCGTTGGTCTCGCGGTTGGGGTTGTCGATGAAGCTGACCCATATCTCGGTATCCTGAGCCAGCAGCGCGGCGGGCAGAGCGAGCAGCCCCAGAGCCAAAAGTTGTTTGAATGTTTTCATGTGTTATGCTTTTTCGGCTGGCACAATATGAGAATGCAGCCACTTTCCACCTTTTCTCTCTTCTGAGACCGTGGGGAGTGGCTGCATGGTCACGTCACTATTGTGTCATGTTGATGTCGTGGTTTGACTATTTGATCATCTTCTTGCCGTTGATGATGTAGACGCCTTTGGCAGTGGAGCTGGTGTGGCGGCCCTGCAGGTCGAATAACGTGTTGCGGGCATTGCCGTACTGCTGCTCTACCGTCATGATACCGGCCACATCGAGCGGCGCGATGGAAGCGCGCTGCTCTGTGTAGCATGTGTTGGCAGGAATGTGGCTGACAGAACTCATCTCGATAGTTCCTGCAGTGCCCTGCTCGTTGGCAACCGTGCTCATGGCATAGGCGCCCTCGATGCTTTCGATGGGCAGGCAGGTGCCTTTCAGCAGGTTTCCGCTGATGGCAGCCACCTCCTCGTCGATGGGAAGCAGCACATTGCTCACGGCAGCCTTGTTCTTCGAGCGGAGTATGACGCCCGTCTGGGCAGGCACCTTGCCGTCGATAGCCACCAGATGGGCCTCGCCGCCGTTGATTGCGTCAATATAATAAGCCTCCACACCCTCACCGAGTTGATAAGCAAAGTCGGTGAAGAGGGTGGTGTAGTAATAGCCGTCAGTACCAAGTTGGTGTGAAGGCATATTCACCATCAGCGGGTTCACGTCGTCAACGGGCTGCATCGTCCAGATGAGCTCATCTTGGTTGATGCCGGCCAGCTCTCCGTTCTCGCCGAACATAGCCTCTTTCGAGAAGCCTGTGACGTAGAGTTCACCCTGCTCGTTCTCACCGATGTAGTATTCCTTGTCGAGTTCAAGCTGGTCCATGATGTGCTGCAGGAAGGCCACGCCCTGCTCGTCGAGCTCCTTGGCAGCCTCCTCGACCACCTTGCGCTTGAAGCAGCCAAAGAAGTCGTAGTGGTAGCCCAGCGAACCGCCTTCTTCAGAAGCCATGTTGTTAATCTGCTCCTGCGTGTCCTGCACCTTGCTGATGTCCATAGGTGTGTGGAAGTGCATGAGGAAGCAGTTCTCCATGTTCTGTGCAGGCTTCAGGTAGATGTTGAAGTCGAAGAAGTTCTTCCACTGCTTCATCCAGCGCGTCACGGCAGCCTTGAACGTGTCGAGCGACTCCATGTCGGCGGGATAGAAGGCACCGCTCATGGCCACCGCCAGATACCATGCGGGACCGTTCTCATAGAAGTCTTTCACCTCTTGACTCTCTGCGAAGTTACCCAGCACGGTGTTGGTGTATTCGCCCAACTTGCGCAGATAGCCGCCGAAGCTGATGCCCTGCGAGGCCAGGTCGTAGGTGGTGTACGAACCGCTCTTCCAGGCCGAGGTGGCCATGAGTTTCATCAGGTCGGCCACGCTGATATTTTCGCCCAGCTGTGCCATGTCGTCGGCAAAGTTGTAGATGCCGTTGGTGTCGTAATAGAAGATGCTGGCAGGCGCGGTGCGTGCCGAGTTCTCGGTCAGCGACAGTCCGAACTGGTGTGCGCCGTCGGTGCTGAGCACGTCGCCGTAGCCGTTGTTCACGATGCGGAAGTAACCATTGTCGATGGTGGAGAATACGGGTTGCTCGTCGTCGCTCCATTCATCATCCTGTGCCATTGCCGTTGTAGGCAAAGTCATAATGGCCATAGTGGCCATAGCCATAAAGCTGATTTTTTTCATGTGTGTTATTATTTCTTATGATATTTCTTTCCGTTCTTAATCACGATGCCCTTGCGAGCGCCCTGCTGTCCGCCGAGGTTGAAGGTCTTACCGTTGAGTTTCTCAGCCTTCAGTGTGATGATGCCAGTCGAGGGATCAACGGTGGCGCGGAGGGCGATGACATACTCTTCGTTGTCGCTGACGTTCTCGCGAATATAATAGTAAATCTCCTCGTCGTGCTCGTTGATGTTCATCTCAGCCTTCACGCTGACCTTCACGGTCTCGCCCGGCTCGATGTCGCGGCCGATGTTGGCGGTGCCGTACTCAGTCTCGTCGTAGTAGTCGAAGAGAGTCAAGGTCATGTCGTCATCGTCGGCCTTCAGCGTCACGTTGCCGGTGTTCTGCAGTTCCACTTCAACCTCTATGGTGAAGTTGCCGTCGGCGTCGGCATAGGTGAGATAGTCGAAACCGTCGAGATGCGTCTCGCTGGTCACGTTGACTTCTTCGATGTCGAGCGAGCGTGTTTCAGCAGCAGTAGTCTCAACGAGAATGTGGTCCTCGGTATAGAAGGTTGTGTTGCTGATGCCTTCGTTCACGGTGATGAGCATAGCGTCGGGATGCAGCTCAGCCTTGTCGGTGGCCGTGATGGTGACAGTAGCCTCCTCGCCGGGCTCCAGAGTGACGTCTACGGGCACAGCCTCGCCGAGCTCACCGCCCGACCATGCCTCGCCGTCGACCAGCTGCAGCGTGTAGCCGTCGGTGCCGGGTGTGAGCGTCTGGTCGCCCGCATTCTTGATGGTCACTTCGTAAGTCAGGGTGAAGTTGCCGTCGGCATCGGCTTTCACGACCATCTGTCCGTTGGCAGCAGTCGTTGTGGCGGTCTTGCAGGTGGCAGCAGTAATTTGCAGCTTGCCCGTCTCGGTGCCTTCGTTCTCGTTATGCTTAGCCCTGACGGTATAGTCGTAGTTGCCGTTCTCCACGTTGTTGATATTCTCGCGGATAACCATGTAGAAAACTTCGCCGGTCTCGTTGTTGTTCAGCTGCATCTTGAAGTTGGCAGTCTTCGACTCGCCAGGCTCGATGCTGACGTTGACGGGCAGCTGGTCGGCTATGACATTGCCGTTCTCCTGGTTGAGGAAAGTCAGGGTGAAGCCCTCATCGCCGGGGTTGAGCGTTATGTCGCCCGTGTTCTTGAGCTCCACATTGTAGGAAAGCGTGAAGTTGCCTTCCTCGTCGCAGTTGACGTAAGTCTTAGCCCATATGCCGCTGTTGTCTACCCACGTGTCGTTGTCCTCGGCCAGATCGGCACCGATGACGGCCATCGAGCGTACTTTCTCGATTTCAGCCTCAGAAGCCTCAAAGTTGTCGATGTAGACGTATTCGCCGCGAATGCCGACTAAGGTGCCGTCCTGCTCGGGCAGCACATACTTCACATAGCCGTCGGTGGTCAGTGCGGGGGCCTCGGCGGGGGTTATCTCATCGCCCATGGCGCCGTCGGCCACGTTGTAGAAACGGATGCTGGCTGTCTCATCCTCATCGGCAGCAGCTGATTTCACCATGATGCTCACGGTGCCTTTCACTTTCGGGGTGACGAGCAAGTCGTTGCGGTCGACGGCCAGCAGGAACTGACTGCCAATCTTCAGGGCTTTCGAGTTGTCGACGCCCTGGCCGTCAACATACGTGTAGTCCACATAAGTGCTCATCCACGAAGCAATAGGATGCTGGTAGCCGTCAACGATGTGGGTCCAACCTGTGGCTACGCGGAAATCGTGCTCGCTGGTCTCTGCGGCTGTTTCAAAGTCGACCTTATAGGTGTCGGCCAATGTGTTGGCTGTTCCTGCCAAAAGGGCAAAAAGCAGCGAAATAACGTAATACTTCTTCATAAGCTTAATAGTATTTAGGTTTTACAATGTGCGTGCGCCTATTTTAAATTGGCTGCAAAATTACTTAATAAATATGTATCACGCAAATGTTTTAACACAAATTGTTGTTTTTAACATAGGCCAAAAGAACATCCGCCAACCGGCCCTATTGGCAGCTGACGGATGAAAAAAGTCGATGAAATGGGGAAAAACGAGCGCTGGTATGTTTTTACTCCAGCGCGTTGTCGTCATTGGGCGATGACTGCCTGTCGCGGTAAATCACCTTGTTGGCTCCGCTGGTGATGCGCAGAGCCTCGGGGTGCTCTTTGATAAACGAGTCGATGTGGCGTACGCGCTTCTCCTCTAATATCTCGTCGACGGCAATCAGGATGCCCGTCTCCTCGACATCGCCGAAGCCGTAGTTGATAGCTGTGCCGAAGAGCTTCATCGTCGGCGACAGGCTCATATAGGCATTCACCAGTGGGGGGATGTTGTAGCCCAAGGCACGTATCTCGTGGTTGAGTATGCGGTAGTCGCCTTTGAAATTATTTTCACAAAACAAGTTGGCCAGTTCCTGCTCATCGGCTTCAATTTTCAGCGGTTTCATCGGTATAACCAGCCTCTCTTTGTCGTTGAAATACTTTTTTAGAAAGTAAAGAATCATGTCGCGCCCCTTGCGTATGTAGCTGGGGTACATGGTCATCTTGCCAAAGAAGTAGCGCACGTTTGGCATGACCACGGTGAGCGCTCCGAGTCCATCCCATAGGTTGTCGAGTGCAAAGAGGCTCTTGGCTCCCATGCGGCTCGACTGGTAGGGCAGCGCAACAAACGAGCGCCCGAGCTCGACGGTATAGGGCATATATTCGCGAATGAACTTCTCGCTGAAGTGGAACATATGGCTGGTGGCCAGTTTGGGCTGCCCGTCGGCGCCCATCTTCCACTTCGTGCCCTCCAGATAGCGATAGCCCCCGATAATCTCCTCAGCTTCGGGATTCCACACAATAAGCTGTTTGTAGCAGTTGTTGCCGGTGTCAAACTCGTCGATGTCGGTTTCTTTGCCAGTACCTCCGCCGGCTTCGCGGAATGCAATCTCGCGCAGTCGTCCTATCTCTTTCATCACGTTGGGTGCTTCGTGGGCAGTGATGACATAGATCTCGTTGTTGCTTTTGTTCGTCATGCGCAACTGTCGGTCGGGTGTCAGCTCGGCTTTCAGCAGTTCCTTGGCGATGGGTTGTATGACAGGTTGTTGCATATTAGGAGTGTTTTTAGGGGGGCATGTGTGTATTAGAGTTTACCGTGTGAGCCGGCTTTGAGCTTGTAGACGCTCTGCTTCACTTCCTGAGCCCACTGCGCGGGCGTCTTGCTCTTGTCGAAAGTCTGCCAGGGTATGGGCTTGCCAATGTGTATGCGGAAGGTGTTGCCCGTGTTTTTAAACATCTCGTCGACGAGGAAGAGCATGGCTATGTTAACCTTCTTCACCAGTCGGTCGCTGATGTTCGACAAGCGGTAGAAAAAGTTGCTGTTGCGGCCTTCGAAGAAGATAGGCACCACGTCGCGCCTGGTCTCCACGCTCTTGCTCACGAAGGTCTTCTTCCACTCCAGGTCGCAAATGTAGCCGTTGCGCTTGCGCGAACAGAGGCCTGCGGGAAACATCAGGATGTGGGTGTCGCCCTGGAAACCTGCTTCGACCATGGCAGGGAAGTTACGACCCTGTTTGCCGGTTTTGTTGATGGGAATGCAGAGCGGAGCCAGCCCCGGCAGGTTCATCAGCAGGTCGTTGACTAAGTAGCGGAAGCGCCCGTCGTACTGCTTGCCGAGCACCGAGCCCAGGGCAACGCCGTCGATGCCGCCCAGCGGATGGTTCGACACGAAGGTGTAGAGGCGCCCGTCGTCTTTGGGCGGCAGGTTTTCGACTCCCTCCACCTCGATTTTCACGTTCAGGAAGTCGAGACAGTCCACCAACCATGGCGTGCCCTGCAGGTCGCGAGCCCGCCACAGAAATTCGTTCACCTGGTCTTCATGGGCAATGTGCTTCAGCCAGTTTATCAGAGGTTTGGGCACCCATCGGGCATTTTTTCCCATTTTGCTGCGCAGCACTTTTTCTATGTCGACGGTTTTCTGTGTGATTGTTTCCATTGTTTGCTCTGCTCGTTACAATTTGCAAAAATACAAAAATTCTTTCAATCAGAGCACTTTTTAAGTGAAAAATGTTTGTTTTATTGCCGTTTTTCTTGTTTTTATGATGACGAAAGGGCGGCGCGTCAGTCAGGTGGGCGCATTCAGGCGCCGCGTTCAGGCCCTCGATGCAGTGCGTTGCGGCCCAGACTGCAGCGTCTGTGCGCGGCCATGTAAGGCGTGGCATGACCCTGGTTGTGCCACTTCGGCATGTCGATATTGCCGTTTCGACATTGCACAAAATCAACTTTCTGTGTAAAACTGATACCTTGTTAGGGCACTAAATCAAAAAAATGAGGGCTAAAACAAAAAAAAGTGGGGAAAAGTGGAGAATTGTGGAGGAAAATGATTAACTTTGCAGTCGAAGTCTTTATAGTAGATGTACACATGCGTTTTTTAGGAAACATAGAGGCCAAGATTGACGCGAAGGGACGAGCCTTCCTTCCCGCCGCTTTCCGCAAGGTGCTGCAGGCATCGGGCGAGGAGTCGCTGGTGATGCGCAAAGACGTACACCAGAATTGTCTGGTGCTCTATCCCGAGAGCGTGTGGAACCGCCGCATGGACGCCATGCTCGAGAAAATCAGCGAGTGGGACGACGAAGGGCAGCAGGTGCTGCGCCAGTACGTGTCGGAAGCCGAAGTGCTGACGCTTGACGGCAACGGTCGCTTCCTCATTCAACGGCGCTATCTGCAGATGGCCGACATCGTGCAGTCGATACGCTTCATCGGCATGAACGACGTCATCGAAATATGGGCTTCTGAGAAGGCGGCGGCGCCCTTCATGCCCCAGCAGGAGTTTGCCGCCAAGCTGAAAGCTATAATGACCTCAGCCACTACCTGACACCATATGATAAAGACAGCAGAAACATATCACGTATCTGTTCTTCTGAACGAGAGTGTCGGCGGGCTGGACATCCAGCCCGGCGGCATTTACGTGGACGTGACGTTTGGCGGCGGCGGCCATTCGCGCGAGATACTGCGCCGCCTCGGGCCCGACGGCCACCTGTATGGCTTCGACCAGGATGCCGACGCAGAGCAGAACCTGGCGGGCACCGACAGCCGTTTCACCTTCGTACGCAGCAACTTCCGCTACCTGAAGCAATGGATGCGCTACTATGGCGTAGACCAAATCGACGGTCTGCTGGCCGACCTGGGTGTGTCTTCACACCACTTCGACGACGCCGGGCGCGGCTTCTCATTCCGCTACGACAGTCCGCTCGACATGCGCATGAATGCGCGCGCCGGCCGCACGGCAGCCGACGTGGTCAATGAGGCGAGCGAACAGCAGCTGGCCGACATCTTCTACCTCTACGGCGAGCTGAAACAGGCGCGTCGCGTGGCGTCGGCCATCGTGAAGGCCCGTGCTGCCAGGCCCATTGTCACCACGGCACAACTGCTGGAGGCCACCGACGCCATCTTTGCCCGTGAGCGGGAAAAGAAAGAAGTGACCAAGATGTTTCAGGCCCTGCGCATAGAGGTGAACCACGAGATGGAGGCGCTGCGCGAGATGCTGGCAGCAAGTTGCCAGCTGCTGCGGCCCGGCGGGCGGCTGAGTGTCATCACTTACCACTCGCTGGAAGACCGCATCGTGAAAAACGTGATGCGGGCAGGCAATGCCGAAGGTAAAGTGGAACAAGATTTCTACGGTCGGCTGAAGTCGCCCCTTCACCTTATTAATAACAGAGTAATCACCCCGTCGGCTGAGGAGCTCGAGGCCAACCCGCGCAGCCGGAGCGCCAAACTGAGAATAGCAGAGAAGCAGGCGGACGACTGATGGCGGAACAAGCCTCAGGCACACCCGCCAACAACTGATGCGACAATGAAAGAGAAAAATATCGACACAACCGAGAAGCTGACGCCCGACGAGCAGAGCGACGACAAGCGGCAGCAGTCCAGGCAGCCGGAACCGGCGGCCGGGGCGCTGGGCATGGGCTCCGTCAGCGAGAGCGACGATGCCCCCGTGGGGTCGCTCTCGCTGCGGCAGATAGTGGGCGGCGACTACCTCATGCTGCTCGTGCGCAACCATGCGTGGCTCATCGTACTCATCGTGCTCATCACCACGATTTATGTGGGTTTTCGCTACCAGTGCCAGCAAGACATGATTGAGATAGACCAGCTGGAAAAGAATCTGACCGATGCCAAATACAAGGCCCTGTCGAGTTCGAGCAACCTGACCGAGCTGTGCCGCCAGAGCCACGTGCTGCAGGTGCTGCGGGCCAACCAAGACAGTCTGCTGCGCGTCAGCGACCAACCGCCGTATAAGATAGAGGTGCCCGAATGATGGGCGGTGGCACGTCGGAGTGGGCCGGGCACATTGTAATTCATCATACAAAGAAAACGTAATAGGAAAGTGAGCAAGTTCAACAAAGACAAAGTGATGCAGCGCTATATGCTGGTGGCGATTTTACTGACCGTCATTGGCATCGTCGTCGTAGGCAAGGCAGGTTACACCATGACCGCCAAGCGCGGCTACTGGGAGCAGGTGGCTAACCGGCTGAAGAGCGACAGCGACAGTGTGCGCCCCAACCGCGGCAATATCCTGAGCTGCGACGGGCAGCTGCTGGCCAGCAGCATCCCCGAATATAAGATATTCATGGACTATCAGGCCGGAGGCGACGAAGACACCGCCTGGGTGGCCAAGCGCGACAGCATCTGGTACGAGAAGCTCGACAGCCTTTGCGAGGGCCTGCACGCCATCTTCCCTGAAAAGTCGGCTAAAGAGTTTAAGGAGCGCCTGCAGGAAGGCAAGCAGAAACGCCTGCAGAACGGCACGCGTGGCGCCCGCCACTGGCCCATCTGGCGGCGTAAAATCAGCTACAACACCTTCTGCGAGGTGCGCCAGTTGCCCTTCTTCAACCTGCCGCCTAACAAGGGTGGCTTCCACTGGGAGAAGTTCGAAGCCCGCCGTCGGCCCTTCGGTTCGCTGGCCGAGCGCACCATTGGCGACATACGCTCCTTCGAGGGCGGCAAAGACACAGCCCGCTTCGGCATAGAGCTGAGCTACGACTCCATACTGCGCGGCCGCCACGGTATTGAGCGGCGGCAGAAGGTGCTCAACAAATTTGTCAACATCACCGTGACGCCGCCCGTAGACGGTGCCGACGTCATCACTACCATCGACGTGGGCATGCAGGACCTGGCCGAACAGGCTCTGCTCGAAGAGCTGCACAAGGACAACGCCTCGATGGGTGTGGTCATCCTGATGGAGGTGCAGACGGGCGATGTGAAGGCCATTGTCAACATGCGCAAGGGGAGTGACGGCGTCTATCGTGAGATGTTCAACGATGCCATCAGCTATCGCTGCGAACCCGGGTCGGTGTTCAAGACCGCCTCGATGCTCGTGGCCCTCGACGACGGTGTCATCGACACCAGCTACGTCATCCATACAGGCTGCGGCATCATGAAGATGCACGGCGCCAACATGAAAGACCACAACTGGCACCGCGGCGGCTATGGCGACATCAATGCTGCCAAGGCGCTCGAGGTGAGTTCGAATATCGGCGTCAGCTATGTCATCGACAATTTCTATGGCTCCAATCCTCGTAAATACGTCGACGGGCTCTATCGTGTGGGCATCGGACAAGACCTGCAGCTGGCCATACCCGGCTATCTGCCGCCTAAGATACGCTATCCCAACACGAAGACTACCGACAAGGGCCTCTACTGGAGCAAGACTACGCTGCCGTGGATGTCGATAGGCTATGAGACGCAGATAGCACCCATCAACACCGTCACCTTCTACAATGCCATAGCCAACAACGGCCGTATGATGCGTCCGCGCTTTGTCAAGCGCATCGAGAAAGACGGACAGGTGCTGCTCGAGACGCAGCCTGAGGTAATCAAGGAGCAGATAGCCAAGCCTTCGACTATTGCCACGATGCAGACCGTGCTGCGCCATGTGGTGAGCCAGGGTCTGGGCAGAAAAGCCGGCAGCCACTCTTTCCAGGTGTCGGGCAAGACCGGTACGGCGCAGGTGTCGCAGGGCGGCGCAGGCTACAAGAGCGGACAGATGTGGTACTGGCTGTCGTTCTGCGGATATTTCCCCAGCGACAATCCGCGCTACACCTGCATCGTATGCCTGAAGAAACCCGGTCTGCCGGCTTCGGGTGGCAGCATGGCCGGCGCCGTGTTCCACAACATCTCCGAGGGCGTGATGGCTAAGAGCCTGGTGCTCAGCGTCAATGATGCACGCGACTCACTGTCGGTGTTCACGCCCGAGGCTAAGGTCGGCGACGCCAAGGCCGCCAACTACGTGCGCTCACAGTTGGGCATCAAGGGCAGTACGACTGTCGCCGACGAGCAGAAGGCAACAAAGGGCGTGCCCGACCTGAAGGGCATGGGGGCCCGCGATGCTGTGTATGCCTTGGAGCAGCGTGGGCTGCGTGCACGTCTGACAGGCACCGGACGCGTGAAGCACCAGAGCATGGCGCCGGGCAGTGCCATCGTGCGCGGTGCCACCTGCGATTTGACATTGGAATAAGAAAAAACAAGACAAGAGATATGAAACTAACCGAGATTCTGAAAAACATGGCGGTAAAGACCGTCGAAGGTCCTGCCGATGTAGACATCACCGATGTAGACATCGACTCGCGCCAGGTGGCGCCAGGTCATCTGTTCGTGGCTATCAAAGGCACCCAGACCGATGGGCACCGCTTCATACCCAAGGCCGAGGAGCAAGGCGCTGTTGCCGTGCTCTGCGAAGACATGCCTGCCGAGCGGCGCGAAGGCGTATGCTACGTGCAGGTGGCTTCTACTGAGACTGCTGTAGGCCCCGTGGCCACAGCCTTCCAGGGCCATCCCTCAGAGCAGCTGAAGCTGGTGGGCGTCACCGGTACCAACGGCAAGACCACCATTGCCACCTTATTATATAATATGTTCCGTCGTCTGGGGTATCGTTGCGGGCTGCTCTCCACGGTGTGCAACTACATTGAGGACGAGCCAGTGGCGGCCAGCCATACCACGCCCGACCCCATCGAGCTTAACCGTCTGCTGCGGCGCATGGTCGACGCCGGCTGCCAGTATGTGTTCATGGAGTGCTCCAGCCATGCCATTGCCCAGCAGCGCATTGGCGGACTGCACTTTGCCGGAGGCATCTTCACCAACCTGACGCGCGACCATCTGGACTACCATAAGACGGTGGAGAACTACCGCAACGCCAAGAAGCAGTTTTTCGACATGCTGCCCAAGGGCGCCTTTGCCATCACCAATGCCGATGACAAAAACGGCCTTTTCATGGTACAGAACACCCGGGCCACGGTGAAGACCTACTCCATACGCCAGATGGCCGACTTCAGGGCACGTATCGTGGAATGCCACTTCGAAGGCATGTATCTTGAAATTGACGGGCGTGAGGTAGGCGTGCAGTTCATAGGTAAGTTCAATGTTTCGAACCTGCTGGCCGTCTATGCTGCCGCCATGATGCTGGGACAGCAGCCGGAAGACGTGCTGGTGGCCATGAGCACGCTGAAGAGCGTGGCCGGACGCTTGGAGCCGATACGTTCGCCCGAGGGCTTCACGGCCGTGGTGGACTATGCCCATACGCCTGATGCCCTGGAGAATGTGCTGCGAGCCATCCATGAGGTGCTCGATGGCAAGGAGGGCCGCGTCATCACCGTCTGCGGAGCTGGCGGCAACCGCGATAAAGGCAAGCGCCCGCTCATGGCTCAGGAGGCCGTCAGGCAGAGTGACCGCGTGATTATCACCAGCGACAATCCCCGTTTCGAAGAACCGCAGGACATCATCAACGACATGCTGGCCGGACTCGACGCGAAGCAGATGAAAAAGGTGCTGACCATCGTCGACCGGCGCGAGGCTATCCGCACTGCCTGTATGATGGCGCAGAAGGGCGACGTGATACTCATTGCCGGCAAGGGGCATGAAGACTATCAGGAGGTGAAGGGCGTGAAACACCACTTCGACGATCGCGAGGAGGTACGCGCCTGCTTCCAGTGAGCAATGAAACGTCGTGATAACGTAATGACGCGCCTTGTGATAGCGTAATAACGAGACAACGAAACCAACGAAACCAAAAAAGAATGTTATACTATCTTTTCCGATTCCTTGAACAATTCAATATCCCGGGCTCTCACCTGTGGAGCTATATATCATTCCGCGCCCTGCTGGCTCTCATCCTGTCGCTGGTCATCTCGATGTGGTTCGGCGAGAGGTTTATCAGGTGGATGAAGCGCCGCAAGATATTCGAGACCGAGCGTGACCCCGCCATCGATCCGTTTGGCGTAGAGAAAAAGGGCGTGCCCACCATGGGCGGCATCATCATCATCGTGGCCATCCTCGTGCCGGTGCTGCTGCTGGGCCGCATGCGCAATATCTATCTTATCCTGATGGTGGTCACTACGGTGTGGCTGGGCTTCTTGGGCTTCCTCGACGACTATATCAAGATTTTCCGGCATAACAAAGCCGGTCTGAAGGGAAAATACAAAATAGTGGGACAGCTCAGCATCGGCTTCATCGTGGGGCTGACACTCTACCTGAGTCCTGACGCGGTGATGCGTGAGAATATCTCTGCCCCCGCCACCAACAATGCCGAACTGGTGGTGAAGCATGAGCAGAAAGCCCATAAGTCGCTGAAGACCACCGTGCCTTTCTTCAAGCACCACAACCTGAGCTACTCGGAGATGATGTCGTTTGTGGGCAAGCATAAGGTGGCTGCCGGCTGGATAGTGTTTGTACTGATGACCATCCTCGTGGTGACGGCAGTGTCGAACGGTGCCAACCTCAACGACGGCATGGACGGCATGGCGGCGGGCAACTCGGCCATCATCGGTGTGGCGCTGGGCATCTTTGCCTACGTGTCGAGCCATATGGGCTACGCCAGCTACTTCGACATCATGTACATACCCCACTCCGAGGAGCTCGTCATCTTCCTCTGTGCCTTTGTGGGCGCCGTGGTGGGCTTCCTCTGGTACAACGCCTATCCGGCACAGATATTTATGGGCGACACCGGCTCGCTCACCATCGGCGGCATCATCGGCGTATGCGCCGTCATCATCCACAAGGAGCTCTTGCTGCCCATCCTCTGCGGTATCTTCTTCGTAGAGAGCCTGAGCGTCATCATACAGACACAGTGGTTCAAGCTGATGAAGCGCAAGGGGCAGCGTGTGCGCGTATTCCGTGCTACGCCCATCCACGACAATTTCCGCAAGCTCGACTCGCAGCTCGACCCTACGTCGCGCTACATCCTGAAGGGGTGGCCTCACCGTCCGTTCCATGAGTCGAAGATTACCATACGCTTCTGGATTATCACCATTATCCTGGCGGCTCTGACTATCATAACACTGAAGGTAAGGTAGAAATGCTGCCCCACTCTCAACTCCTCCCGGGAGGAGGGGAGTCTAGAAAAAGATTTATAAGAAAGAAAAAAGTAGATATGAACAAGAAAGAGAATAACATCAATAGCAAAACCGCACATGCCCCTCTTCACACGGGAGTGGCCGGACACCGTTTGGTCGTGTTAGGAGCTGGTGAGAGCGGAGCTGGCGCAGCCGTCCTGGCTAAGAAAGAAGGTTTCGACGTGTTCGTCTCTGACATGTCGAAGATTGCCTCGCGCTACAAAGAGCTGCTCGACGCCCACCATATCGCCTGGGAAGAAGGCCATCATACGGAAGAGCTCATCGTCAATGCCGACGAGATAGTGAAGAGCCCCGGCATACCCGACACGGCCCCGATGGTGGCACGGGCCATCAGTCTCGGCATTCCCGTCATCAGTGAGATAGAGTTTGCCGGACGCTACACGAAGTCGAAGATGGTGTGCATCACCGGTTCTAACGGCAAGACCACCACTACCTCTTTAATATATCATATCTTCAAGGCAGCCGGCTACGACGTAGGACTGGCCGGAAACATCGGGCGGTCGCTGGCGCTGCAGGTGGCCGAGGAGCCACATGAGTACTATGTCATAGAGCTCTCGTCATTTCAGCTGGACAATATGTACGACTTCCGGGCCAACATCGCCGTGCTGCTCAATATCACGCCCGATCATCTCGACCGCTACGGCTTCGAGATGCAGAACTATGTGGACGCCAAGATGCGCATACTGCAGAACCAGACCGAGAGCGACGCCTTCATCTACTGGAACGACGACCCTATCATCAAGCGCGAGCTGGAGAAGTATGACATCAGAGCCATACAGTATCCCTTCTCGGAACTGAAGGAGAAGGGGTCGATAGGCTATATCGAGGAGGGACGCTACGTCATTGAGAAGCCAGAGCCTTTCAACATGGAGCAGGAACGGCTCAGCCTTACTGGCCGCCACAACATCTACAACTCGTTGGCCGCTGGTATCGCCTCGCGCGTGGCCGGCATCAAAAACGACGTGATACGCCAGAGTCTGAGCGACTTCCCCGGCGTGGAACACCGGCTCGAGAAGGTGTGCAGCGTGCGTGGCGTCAGCTATGTAAACGACTCGAAGGCTACTAACGTAGACGCCTGCTGGTATGCTCTCGACTCGATGAAGACGCCCGTGGTGCTCATCCTGGGCGGCAAGGACAAAGGCAACGACTACGACCCCATCAAACCGCTCGTCAGCCAGAAGTGCCGCGCCTTGGTCTACCTGGGTGCCGACAATGCGAAGCTGCACCAGAACTTCGATGCGATGGGGCTGCCCGTGCGCGACACCCACTCGATGAAGGAGTGTGTGGAGGCCTGCTACGAGCTGGCACAGGCAGGCGACACCGTGCTGCTTTCGCCATGCTGCGCCTCGTTCGATCTCTTTAAAAACATGGAAGACCGCGGCGAGCAGTTCAAGGAACTGGTGAGAAACCTGTAAAGGGCTCCATAGCATGTGTAGTCTCTGTAGCTGCCGTAAATAAAGGAAAGAACAATGAAAATAGCTAATCTCTTCAAGGGCGACAAGGCCATCTGGGCAGTTTTTCTGTTCCTCTGCCTCATCAGCATCGTCGAAGTCTTCTCGGCTTCGAGCTCGCTGACCTATAAGACCCACAACTTCCTGAGCCCGCTCATCTATCACTTGGGCACGATTGTTGTGGGCGTCTTAGTGGCCATCGTCATCCTTAATATACCTTGCCGCTACTTCAAGCTGCTGACGCCAATCATGCTTGTCGTCACCTATGCCACACTGGTGGGCGTGCTCATCTGGGGGCAGAGCATCAATGGCGCCAACCGCGTCATTCAGTTGCCAGGCTTTACATTTCAGCCGTCGGAGATTGCCAAGGGTACCATGGTGCTCGCCACGGCACAGATACTGAGCGCACTGCAGCGCGACGACGGCTCGGGAGCCGACCCGAAGGCTATGAAGTATATCCTCAGCGTGTCGGTGCCGGCCGTGCTGCTCATCCTTATCGAGAATCTCTCCACCGGCATCTTGCTCTTCGGGGTTATTTATGTCATGATGTTCATAGGCCGCGTGCCCATCAAGCAGATAGGGCAGCTAACAGGCGTGCTCGTGTTGCTGGCCGGACTGTTCCTCGCCCTGGTATTCTCAATGGCCAGCCTCGACAAAGAAGGCAAAGAGCTGGAGATGGCAGAACAGAACGAGACAACCGTTGTGCAGAAGGTGGCCGACGACAAGGAAGACAGAACGGCTTTTGATGCCATCACCCATCGCTTCTGGACATGGAAGAACCGACTGACGAAGCGGTCGAGCACAAAGAATGTAGCTCCCGAGGACTATGACGTGAAGAACAACTTCCAGGTGGCTCACGCCAACTTCGCCATCGCCTCGTCGGGCATCATCGGCAAAGGACCGGGCAACTCCGTGGAGCGCGACTATCTGCCGCAGGCCTTCAGCGACTTCATCTACGCCATTATCATCGAGGAGATGGGCATTTTGGGAGCCATCGCCGTGGTGTTGCTCTATGTGACGTTGCTCTTCCGCGTGGCCCGCATCTCAAGCCGGTGTGAGAACAACTTCCCCGCCTTTCTCATCATGGGTCTGGCGCTGCTGCTCGTCTTCCAGGCCAGCATCAACATGCTGGTGGCCGTCGACGTAGGCCCCGTCACCGGTCAGCCGCTGCCGCTCATCTCAAAGGGCGGCACATCGACCATCGTCAACTGCGCCTACATCGGCGTCATTCTCAGTGTCAGTCGCAGTGCAAAAAAAGCGCAGGCCCAACTCAGGCCCCTTCCCAAGCGCGAGGAGTGAGAAATGTCTTTTACAAATGAACATATAATTATAGAATGAATATGAAAGAAGATAACGAAAGGCTCCGCGTCATCATCAGCGGTGGCGGCACAGGCGGTCATATATTCCCCGCAGTCTCTATAGCTAACGCTGTGCGCGAGCTGTGCCCCGATGCCCAGATTCTCTTTGTAGGGGCTTTGGGGCGCATGGAGATGCAGCGGGTGCCGCAGGCCGGCTACGAGATAAAGGGTCTGCCCATCATGGGCTTCGACCGCAAAAACCTGCTGAAGAATGTGAAGGTGCTCTGGTGTGTGTGGAAGAGTCAGCGCATGGCCCGCAAGATCATCCGCGACTTCCGTCCGCAGGTGGCTGTAGGCGTGGGTGGCTATGCCAGTGGCCCGACGCTCAATATGGCTGCAAAGATGGGCATCCCCTGTCTCATACAGGAGCAGAACAGCTATGCTGGCGTCACCAACAAGCTGCTGGCCAAGAAGGCGGCCAAGATATGCGTGGCCTATGAGGGCATGGAGCGCTTCTTCCCCGCAGACAAAATCATGCTCACGGGCAATCCTGTCAGACAGGCCCTGCTCGATACGAAGGTCACTCGGCAGGAGGCGCTGCAGACCTTCGGCCTCGCAGCCGGCAAGAAGACCGTGCTGCTTGTGGGAGGAAGTCTCGGCGCACGCACCATCAACGAGAGTGTGCTGACGCATCTTGACGATATCGCCTCATCCGGTCTGCAGTTCATCTGGCAGACAGGTAAATACTACAGTGCACAGATTGCCGGGGAACTGAAACAGAAAGGCTGTCCTGACAATCTGAAGGTGCTCGACTTCATCACCGACATGGGGGCTGCCTATCGCGCTGCCGACCTCGTCATCAGCCGGGCCGGCGCCAGCAGCATTTCAGAGTTCTGCCTCATCGGTAAACCCGTCATCCTGGTGCCCAGTCCCAATGTGGCCGAAGACCATCAGACGAAGAACGCCATGGCGCTCGTCAATCGTGGCGCAGCACTCTATGTGAAAGATGCCGAGGCCACAGAACAGCTCATCCCGCTGGCCATACGCACCGTGGGCGATGATGCACAGTTGCAGTCGCTCAGCCAGAACGTGCTGAAGATGGCCCTGCCCGACAGCGCACGTATCATTGCACAGGAAGTCATCCGCCTGACCGGTCGGTCGTAGGACGTTCCTGCCCAGTATCAAGTTTGTCTCAACCAAAAGAGCAAAAAGAAACATGAACCCATCAGAAATAAAAGCAGTCTACTTTATCGGTGTCGGCGGTATCGGCATGAGCGCCATCGCACGCTATTTTGTCAGTCGCGGACTCGTGGTGGCTGGCTACGACAAGACCCCCACGGAACTTACACATCGGCTGGAGAAGGAGGGCGTGCTCATCCACTATGAGGAAAACGTCGACGAGATTCCGCATGCCTGCAAAAACCCCGAGCAGTGTCTCGTGGTCTACACGCCTGCCGTGCCCGACGACCATCAGGAGCTGCAATACTTCCGCGCCAACGGTTTCGAGATACACAAGCGGGCCCAGGTGCTCGGCATCCTTACCCGCCAAATGAAGGCGCTCTGCGTGGCAGGCACCCACGGCAAGACCACCACCAGCAGCATGTGTGCCCATCTGATGCACCAGAGCCATCTGGACTGCAACGCTTTTTTGGGCGGCATCACCAAGAACTACGGCACCAACTATATCTTGTCGCCGTCGGACTATGTGGTCATCGAGGCTGACGAGTTCGACCGCTCCTTCCACTGGCTCACGCCGTGGATGACCGTTATCACGTCTACCGACCCCGACCATCTCGACATCTATGGCACCAAAGAGGCCTATCTGGAGAGTTTCCGCCACTATACGGAGCTCATACAGCCCGGCGGCACGCTCATCATACACCGCGGACTGGAGATGAAGGAGCACCTGCAGGAAGGGGTCCATCGCTACGACTACGGTCTTGAAGAGGGCGACTTCCATGCTGAGAACATCCGGATTGTCGACGGCGAGATAACGTTCGACTTCGTTTCGCCCATTGAGAGCGTGAAAAACATTGAGCTGGGGCAGCCTGTCCCCATCAATATAGAGAATGCCGTAGCCGCTATGGCCATGGCGCAGCTGGCCGGATGCACGGCTGAAGAGCTACGCGTGGGCATGATCTCGTTCGACGGTGTCGACCGCCGGTTCGACTTCAAGATAAAGACGCCCGAACTGGTGTTCCTCAGCGACTATGCCCATCATCCTAAGGAGATATACCAGAGCGCACGCTCCATGCGACAGCTCTATCAGAACCGCCACATCACGGCCATCTTCCAGCCCCACCTCTACACCCGCACCCGCGACTTCTATCAGGAGTTTGCCGATGCGCTGAGCCAGCTCGACGAGGTAATCCTTACCGATATCTATCCCGCACGCGAGCAGCCCATCGAGGGCGTCACGTCGAAGCTTATCTACGATCGTCTCGCTCCGGGGGTGGAGAAGCAGCTCATCACGAAAAACGAGGTGCTGCCGCTGGTCAAGAGCCGTGAGTTTGATGTGCTTATCGTGCTCGGGGCGGGCGACCTCGACGGCATGGTGCCGCAGATTGCCAGCATACTGAAAGACAGACTGACACACCAAAACAACTCTTAAACTTATCGCTCCAAAATGAACTGGAAGAAAGCATTACTCATCGCAGCCGACGTGATTCTCGGTGTCTATCTGCTGCTCGCCGTCACGGCTTTCAACAAGCCCGACGACGCAGCCGCTGTCTGCCAGGATGTGGTGGTGAGCATCAAAGGCGGTGACGCGGAAGGATTTCTTACCGCTGCCGATGTGAAAAAGATGCTGAAGGCCGACCATATCGCTCTGAAGGGCTTGCCCCTCAGCGAAATTAACACGAGGGAGATAGAAGAGAAACTGCAAGCCAAAGAACTCATCGACGAGGCGCAGTGCTACGTGACGCAGAACAACAATGTGTGTATCGACATCCACCAGCGCATCCCTGTGGTGAGAGTGATGAACGACCGGGGCGACGACTATTACGTTGACATCAATGGCAAGCCTCTGCCGCGCAGCGAATACTCGTGCAACCTCATTGTGGCCACGGGACATATCACCCCAGCCTATGCCGAGCGCTCGCTGGCTCCGATGGCCAATGTCATGCGCAGCGACAAGTTCTGGCGCAATCAAGTGGTGCAGCTCAATATCCTTGCTGACGGGTCGGTGGAGCTGGTGCCCCGCGTAGGCGACCACATCGTCTATTTAGGTCAGCCCATCGGCATACAGCGGAAGCTGGAGCGTATGAAGAAGTTCTACATTTACGGCTTGAGCCAGGCAGGATGGAACAAATACGAACGCATCAGCGTGGAGTTCGACAATCAGATTATCTGCAAGAGGAAGTAAGTGACAGAAAACAATAAAATATAAACATATGACAGAACAGAAGGATTTTATCGTTGCCATTGAACTCGGCTCGTCGAAGATCACTGGCATTGCCGGACAGAAGAAACCTGACGGCAGCATTTCGGTGCTGGCTCTCGTCAAGGAAGACTCGTCATCGTTCATCCGCAAGGGTGTGGTTTACAACATCGACAAGACGGCCCAGTGCCTGCAGGGAATCATCAAGAAGCTCGAAGCCCAGCTGAAGACGCGCATCACACAGGTCTTCGTGGGGGTGGGCGGCCAGTCGATACGCAGCGTGAAGAATACGCTCGTAAAAGACCTGGCTGCCGACAGCATCGTCACGCAGGAAATGGTGGTGGAGCTGATGGATGCCAACTGGAACCTGGACTACCCCGACCAGAAGATTCTCGATGTGGCCGAACAGGAGTACCGCGTAGACCAGAACCTGCAGATGGATCCCGTGGGCATCCGTGCCACGCGTCTGGAGGGCAACTTCCTCAATATCCTGGAGCGTAAGTCGTTCTTCCAGAATCTCAATAAGTGTTTCGAGGTGGCAGGCATTAAGGTGGCCGACATGTATCTCGCACCGTTGGTGCTGGCCAACGCCGTGCTCACTGAGACGGAGAAACGCTCCGGCTGCGCACTCGTCGATATCGGAGCCGACACCACTACCGTGTCTGTGTTCTGGAAAAACGTACTCCGCCATCTGGCTGTCATCCCCTTGGGCTCTAACAATATTACCAAGGACATCGCCTCGCTGCAGATGGAGGAGAGTGATGCTGAGCAGATGAAGCTGAAGCATGCATCGGCCTATACCGAGAACAGTGAGATAGATGCTAACCTGAAGTACTCCATCGACATGGGGCGTCAGGTGGAGAGCCATCGCTTCATAGAGATAGTGGAAGGCCGTATGGAAGAGATTATCGAGAACGTGCGCTACCAGATACCTACCGACTACTACGACAAGCTGCTCGGCGGCATCATCGTCACCGGCGGCGGTGCCAACATGAGGGGCATCGAGAAGGCTTTCACCACCTATACGCATATCGACAAGATACGCGTGGCCAAGTTCGTCACTATGACTATCAATGCCAGTCAGGAGCCCATCAAAGCCCACAACGGCATGTACAACACCGTGCTCGGCCTGCTGGCCAAGGGCGATATCAACTGCGCCGGCGGCCCCCTCAACCTCAACGGCAACCTTTTCGATAACGACGACGGCAAGAATTCTGCTCCCAACGACCGCAAACCGCGCCAGGCCCATGAGACCGACCCCGGCGTCATCCGCACGGCCGAAGAAGAGAAGCGAGCCGAAGAGGAGGCCCGCCTGAAGAAAGAAGAAGAGGAGCGGCTGCGCCTTGAAGAAGAAGAGCGCCAGCGCGAGGAGGAACGCCGCCGCAAGCGGGAGAACTCGTGGCTCAACAAGTTGAGGCGCAGCTTCGGCAAACTGGCCGACGATATCACCCGAGAGGAATAGACGCTTCGGAGGTATTCCTTTTTGGCTCTATACCACCTATAGCATATTTGGCGATTGAAAAAAACAAAACAGACACCACAACAATGGAAGACTTAAACAGCAACAACACCATACTCGACTTCGGCGCACCCGAAGAGAAGCACAGCATCATCAAGGTCATCGGCGTAGGCGGCGGTGGCGGCAACGCTGTGAACCACATGTATAAGGAAGGCATCCACGATGTGACCTTCGTAGTATGCAACACCGACAACCAGGCCCTCAACGACTCGCCTGTGCCCGTGAAGCTGCAGCTGGGACACGAGGGACTCGGCGCCGGCAATCGTCCGGCCCGTGCCCGTGCTGCTGCAGAGGAGAGCCTCGACCAGATCAAGAACATGCTCAGCGACGGCACTCGCATGGCCTTCATCACTGCCGGCATGGGCGGCGGCACCGGTACCGGTGCAGCTCCTGTCATTGCCCAGGTCTCCAAGGAGATGGGCATACTGACCGTGGGTATCGTCACCATTCCCTTCCGTTTCGAAGGCAACAAGAAGATTGACCAGGCCCTCGACGGCGTCGAGGAGATGCACAAGCATGTCGACGCCCTGCTCGTCATCAACAACGAGCGGCTGCGCGAGATATATCCTGACCTCTCCTTCCTCGATGCCTTCGGCAAGGCCGACGACACACTGAGCGTAGCCGCCAAGTCGATTGCCGAGATTATCACGCTCCACGGCAAGATGAACCTCGACTTCAACGATGTGAAGACCGTGCTGCAAGACGGTGGCGTGGCCATCATGTCGACTGGCTATGGCGAAGGTGAGGACCGCGTGAAGAAGGCTATCGATGACGCCCTCAATTCACCTCTGCTCAACGACAACGATATCTTCAACTCGAAGAAGATTCTGCTCAACATCTCGTTCTCGCACGAGGAGGGCGGCAAAGACAATTTCATGATGGACGAAATGACCTATGTGCATGAGTTCATGGACAAGTTCGGCAGCGACTTTGAAATCAAGTGGGGCGTGGCCGTCGATACCTCGCTCGGCAAGAAAGTGAAGGTCACCATCTTGGCCACCGGCTTCGGCATGCAGGATGTAGACGGCATGGAGGAGCGCATGCAGCGCCAGCAGACCCGCGAAGAGCAAGACCGACTGGCTGAGGAGCAGGAGCGTGCCGCCAAGCGCGAGGAGCGACGCGGCCACTTCTATGGCGACAGCGAGACCAAGCGCCGCTACAAGCGTCGTCCGAACATATTCATCTTTGCGCCCGAAGACCTCGACAACGACGATGTCATCTCGGCCGTGGAGCAGACGCCCACCTACAAGCGCACCCGCGAGATTCTGGCCAGCATCGGCAATCCCACGCCTACCGTGGCACCGCAACGCCCTGAGCAGTCCGAAGCATCACAGGGCACTATCAGTTTTGTCTGACACATATACTCTCTATTATAAATGCTTCATTAATCTACCATGAAACAGAGGGGCTGCCTCCGGCAAAATGCCAAGCTGGAGTGCAGTCCCCTTTTTATGTGGGCGCAGGGCAGGCGGAGTGTCGTGAGGCCCTTGTCCTGTCGGCAAAAAAACTGTGTTCAGGGGGCTTAGTCGAACAGTTCGCGCAGCACGACCACGCTGTGCAGCTCAGGCAGCGACGGCAGATGCAGACGATAGTAGAGCAGCAGCGTGTCGAGAATGCGTGCCCGCTGTTCGCGATTCATGTGAAAGAGGTACATGGTGGAGAAGTCCATGCGCATCAGGGTGCGCAGACGTGCCGCCTCGTCAGGCAGCAGCACATCGCGGTGTGGTGGGGGCACGGCACAGAAAGTGGCGCCGCGCAAGTCGAAGTAGTCGCCTTCAGAATCCAGATTAGGATAAAACCCCAGAAAGCGGCTCAGACGCATGAGAAACACCAGGTGGAAGTTGGCAATGTGGGCGGTCTGCCCGTCGAGCCATTCAATGGCCGACTGCACGTAGTCGAACAACGGTTCATTTTGCTGCTCGTCGCGCAGGGCACGGTAGAGAAACTCGGCCACGAACAAGGCGATGGCCAGTTTCGAGGGGTGGCTCAGCAGCGAGGGCAGCGGTGTAAGCAGCGCCACGTCGCGTAGCTTCTGCAGGTTGGCTTGCGGGCGTATGTCGGCCTCGATGCTCAGCAGGGTGAGCGGCTGGAAATACTGCTTCTTCACCTTCGACCTGGGTGAGCGGGGCAGGGCCACGATGAACGACACACGGCCGTGCTGCCGTGTAAACATGTCGACCACCAGACGCTGTTCTCCGTATTTCACAGCGTGGAGCACCAGGGCTTCTGTCTTACTGTTCATATCTTATTATATGTGGCTTGCTGCCTTTGTCACGACTGCAAAATTACAAAAAAAACTCAAAAAACATCATTTTCCTTTCAGAAAATTTGGCGAAACGGGAAAAAAGCCGTACCTTTGCACCCGCTTTTGTACGCAAGTGACAAAGCGATTTCAACGAAAGGGGTCCCTTCGTCTATCGGTTAGGACGAGAGATTTTCATTCTCTAAAGAGGAGTTCGACTCTCCTAGGGACTACTACAAGACAATAATAAACAATTACAAAAGCCGAATCCGCCATCTGCGCAGCGATGCGCTACCCATGAGTTGCCAAACGACGGGGAAAGGGTGACGGGGAGTTTTTTTTGAATTGAAAAAAGCCGGCGCATAGTTGGCGGTTCAGTTTGAAACACTTGCCCAGGGCAGCTCTCACAGGCACAAGACCCATAGGCTTTGGCTCGCAACATTAATCATTAACATTAAACAATTCACACAACAATGGCAAACCACAAATCATCGGTGAAGAGAATTCGCCAGGACAAGAAAAAGGCACTGCACAACAAGTACTACGCCAAGACAATGCGTAACGCTGTTCGCAAGTTGCGTGCTATGACTAACAAAGACGAGGCAGTTGCCCTCTATCCAAAAGTGCAGAAGATGCTCGACAAGCTGGCTAAGAACAACATTATCCACAAGAACAAGGCCGCTAACCTGAAGTCGAGTCTGTCGCTCCACGTCAACAAGCTGGGTTAAAAAACAACAACCTCATAACAACGAGAGCCGTGCAAGCAATCATGCTTAGCACGGCTCTCTTTTTTCCTATGCAGAAAGCTCATACGATGGGCAGTGATATGCCGCATATCTTCTGGTAGACGTCGAGGGCATATACGTCGGTCATGCCGCTGATATAGTCTATGACGGCCATCAGCCGTGTCTCAAAGTCGTCGCTGTTGATGTCGTACTGACTGCTGACGCGCCCTATGAGCTGCTGCGAATAGTAGCGCTGCGGGTGCTCTATGGCCTCAGTCATGAGTTCCATGAGCGTGGCCATGATGCGGTAACCCGACAGTTCCACGTCGAGCACCGGCCGGCTCTTGTAGATACGCTCCTTCGATACCTGCGTGCAGGCTATGTAGGCCTTGCGCGGCTGCTCGCTGATATGGTCGATGAGGCTGCCCTGGAAAACACCCTCCAATATTTCCTGTTCGTGCTCTATGAAGGTCTTCACACACTCGTGCTCCAGCTTGCCTATGACGCAAGCCCTGAGATACTGTATCTTCTCGTTGGGGTCGCTCACCTCCTCGTCGCTGATGCGCTGCATGATATGCGTCCTGTCGGCCTCGTCGATGAATGCAAACATGAGCCGACACGTCTCCTCGAACGATAGAATCTTCAGTTTATAGGCATCCTCCAGGTCCATAATCTCATAGCAGATGTCGTCGGCTGCCTCCACGAGGTAGACCAGCGGGTAGCGTGCCCAGCGGTCGGGACCCGTCTGCGGAATGCCCAGTTTCTCGGCCACTGCCAGATAGGCCTGTCGCTCCGAGCAGAAGAAGCCGAACTTGTTTTTCTTCGCCACGGCAGCCGGAAACGGATATTTCACGATGCTGGCCAGCGTGGAGTAGGTCATGGCAAAGCCTCCCTTGCGCCGTCCCTTGAAGCTGTGCGTCAGCAGTCGGAAGGCATTGGCATTGCCGTCGAAGCGTGTGATGTCGGCCCAGAACGCCTCGCTGACGCGCCCCTGCAGACAGCTGCCCTTCCCCTCGGTGAAGAAGGTCTGGATGGCTTTCTCGCCCGAGTGGCCGAAAGGCGGGTTGCCCAGGTCGTGAGCCAGGCATGCCGTGGCCACTATCTGCCCTATCTGCGAAGCCAGCGGCCCGATGTCGTCGCCGTGGGTATCGCGCAGATGGCTGTAGATGTCGTTGCCGAGCGACATGCCCACTGAGGCCACTTCGAGCGAGTGTGTCAGGCGGTTGTGCACGAAGACGCTGCCCGGCAGCGGAAACACCTGCGTCTTGTTTTGCAGTCGGCGGAAGGGTGCCGAGAATATAAGGCGGTCGTAGTCGCGCTTAAACTCAGTGCGGTCGTCATGGCGCTGGCTGTAGGTGTGCTCCTGGCCCAGCCGGCAGTTGGATATAAGTTGGTTCCAGTTCATTTTTTCATTGATTACTGAGAGTTGCCAGAGGAAGATGCAGGCTGACTGTTGCGAAACTGAGTGGGCGTCATGCCGAAGTGTTCTTTCACGTATTTCCCGAAGAACGAGGGGTTGGGGAAGCCCAGTCTGTTGCATATCTGCTTGATGCTGAGGTCGGTCTGCTTCAGATAGTAGCGAATGTCGGCCAGCACCTGCTGTGTAATCCACTCGTTGGCCGTCTTGCCCGACTGCTTCTTGCATACGGCAGAGAGGTATTTCGGCGTGATGTATAGCTCAGCTGCATACGACTCCACGGTGCGGTGCTTCACGGGCTGCTGCTCCAGCAGGTTCAGAAAGCGCTGAAACAGGTTGCCGGCCTGTTTCATCTGCTGCTGCGGTGCGTCAGCCAGCATCCGCTTCATCCTGCTGCACAGGGCCAGCAGCGATGCCCGCAGCAGCGACTGTATGATTTCAGTCCTGAAGGGAGTGTCGGGGTCTTCGTTGATGCAGGTGCGCAGCAGGTCGTAGAACAGACTGTATAATTCGGCATCCTTCTCGCTCATCTTCACCATCCGCTTGCGGTGTATATACATCACCTCGTTCCAGATACTCATTTTTTCGCGCAGGAATGACTGCAGGATGTGGCTGGTGAAGAACATGGCCTTGAACTGAAAGTCGGGGCTCATCATGAAGTCGCCGAACGTCACGTTGGGCGGGCCGATGAACACGTTGTTCTTCTCCATGCTCATGGGTTGGTTGTCTACGCTGCCTTGCGCCCTGCCGTTGGTGCAGATGACCAGCAGGTTCATCTTCAGCTGTGCCGAGGTGGGGGCTATCAGCGTATTGATATTGTCGATGATGATAATGTCATCGTCGGAATAGCCGATGCTGATGTCCTGGCTTTCCGCCAACTGCCGAATGGTAAATTCTGCAAACTTCATAAGCTAATTTTTTGCAAAGATGATAATTATTTCCCAAACAACAATGGTCTTACAGGATATTTTTATGTTCTTTTTGGTTAGATGATAACATTTTGACAGTTTTTATGGTATTTACGAACATTGCGTTTACGGAAATATTTATCACCTTTGCACCCGATTTTCGATGCACAACACGATATGAAAGCAACAAATGTGATACTACTGATGGCCGTCATGGCCATGGTTGGCTGCGGCCGCAGCGAGGAGAAAAGGGCGAAAGCCCCAGTGAGGGTGAAGACCGAACAGGCTTTTGGCGGCGCCGATGCTGCCGACGGGCCGGCTTTTGTGGGCATCGTCGAGGAGCACGAGTCCACAGCCGTCAGCTTTACCGGCATGGGGCTGGTAAGGCGTGTGCTGGTGAGCGAAGGGCAGACCGTCAGCCGTGGTCAGCTGCTGGCCGAGATGGACGACACGCAGGCCCGCAACGTGCTGGCTGGCGCCGAGGCACAAATGACCCAGGCTGACGATGCGCTGCAGCGCTATCGCCAACTGCACGACAGCGGGTCGATGACCGAGGCCCAGTGGGTGGAGGTGCAGAGCAAGGTGGCGCAGGCCCGCTCGGCCCTTGAGGTGGCCCGCAAGAACGTGGCCGACTGCCGCCTGAAGGCCCCCGTGGGCGGCATCATCGGGCGCAAGATGATAGGCAGCGGCGAGACAGCCCTGCCCTCGCAGGCCGTGGTCACCATACTCGACGTCACGTCGGTGAAGGTGAAAGTGTCGGTGCCTGAGGCCGAGATAGGTCGCATCGGCGAGCATACCCCTACTTACATCCGGGTCGACGCCATCGGGCGCTCTTTCGAGGGTGGCCGCATTGAGAAAGGCATCGTGGCCGACGCCATGACCCATACCTACGACGTGCGCATCCATGTGGCTAATGCCGACCGCAGTCTGTTGCCCGGCATGGTGGCCAGCGTGCGCATCGGCGGCATCGGCACCGGCACACTGCATGCCGGCAACTGCCTGCTGCCTGTGAGCGCGGTGCAGCGACGGGCCGACGGCACGCTGTTTGTCTGGACCGTCGGTGCCGACAGCACGGCCCACCGCACCGCCGTCAGCATTGGCGCCACGCGTGGCAACCGCGTGGCCGTGGATGGCCTTACAGGGCGGGAGACCGTCGTCGTGGAGGGCTACCAGAAACTCAGCGAAGGCACAAAGGTGGTGTACTGAGCCGGCCGATAGCATCTGTCGGCATGAATCAATGTGGAACAAACGCAACGCAACCCCAATGGAACCTACAATAGAGACTACTGAGAAAAACCTGGCAAAGTGGTTTGCCTGGCCTTTGGAGCACTACTCCATCACGCTGGTCATCATACTTATACTCTTCGGGCTGGGCATCTTTGGTATGTATGTCATGCCGAAAGACGAGTTTCCCGCATTCACCATCCGTCAGGGCGTGGTGGCCGCCGTCTACCCGGGTGCCACCACCGAGGAGGTGGAGCTGCAGGTGGCACGCCCGCTGGAGCGCTACCTCTTCACCTACGGCGAAGTGAACCGCGAGAAGACCACCGCCACAGTGCAGAATGGGCTGTGCCTGGTGATGGTGAGGCTCAACGACGACGTGAACAACAAAGACGAGGTGTGGAGCAAAATCAAACACGGTCTGGCCCTGTTCAAACAGCAGCTGCCGGCCGGTGTGCTCGGCCTGGTGGCCAACGACGACTTTGGCAATACCTCGGCTCTGCTCATAGCTGTGGAGAGCCCTGAGCGCAGCTACCGCGAGCTGCACACCTACAGCGACCGCCTGGGCGATCGTCTCCGCCGCATACCCTCGGTGGCCAACGTGCGCGTGTATGGTGAGCTGCAAGAGCAGATATCGCTCTACGTCGACCGCGAGCGCCTGCAGGCCTACGGCATAGGGCAGCAGATGCTCTTCGCCCAGCTGCAGGCTCAGGGGCTGACTACCGTGAGCGGCGGCATCAGTCAGACCGACCGGCAGACGCCTATACACTTGGCGCCGACGCAGAACAGCGAGCAGGAGATTGCTGCGCAGATTATCTTCAGCGACCCGCAGAGCGGAAAGGTGGTGCGCGTGGGCGATGTGGCCCGTGTGGTGCGCGAGTATGATAGTGAAGCCAGCTATATAGAGCAAGACGGGCACCCCTGCGTGCTGCTTTCGCTCGAGATGCTGCCCGGCAATAACATTGTGAAGTATGGCGCCGATGTAGACCGCGTGCTCGACGCTTTCCGCGAGAGCGAGCTGCCAGCTGACGTGACGCTCACCCGCATTGCCGACCAGCCCAAGGTGGTGGGGCTGAGTGTCAGCTCGTTCTTGCGCGACCTGCTCATCTCAATGGCTGTCATTATTTTGGTGATGATGGTGCTCTTCCCCCTGCGCTCGGCCGTCGTGGCCGCCATCACCATTCCGCTGAGCACGTTTATCTCTGTGGGCGTCATGTATCTGGCAGACATCGAGCTCAACATCGTCACGCTGGCAGGACTCATTGTCGTGCTGGGCATGATAGTAGACAACAGCATCGTGGTCATCGACGGCTACCTGGAATACGTGGGTAAGGGGCTGCAGCCCAAGCAGGCCGCCGTCAGGTCGGTGACGCAGTATTTCATGCCGATGATGCTGGCCACCGTCTGCATCTGCGCCATTTTCTATCCCTTCCTGCTCACCTTCCGCGGTGCCTTCCTCGATGCGCTGCAAGACTTTCCCTGGACCATTACCATCAATCTGATGGTGTCGCTCGTGGTGGCCGTGGCCGTCATCCCCTTCCTCTGCGTGAAGATTATCGGAGTGCCCAGCACGAAGAACGAGGGTAAGCGAATCACCGATCGCGTTCAGGCTCTCTACGACCGTGTGCTCGGTTGTACGTTCCGCCATCCGTGGCTCACCATCTGGGGCGGCGTGGGGCTGGTGCTGCTCTCGTGCCTCATACTGCCCACACTGAAAATCAGGCTCTTCCCCTATGCCGACCGCGACCAGCTGGCCGTAGAGATATTCCTGCCCGAAGGCAAGGGCCTGGCCGACACGCGCCTCGTGGCCGACTCGATGCGCCACGTGCTGCAGCGCGACGACCGCGTGAAGTGCATCACTGCCTTCATCGGCTGTTCGTCGCCGCGCTTCATGACGTGCTACGCACCCCAGATGGCGGGCAAGAACTTTGCGCAGTTCATAGTCAATACCACGTCGCAGCAGGCCACGCTCGACCTGCTGGCCGACTTGCAGCCACAGTGGAGCGAGGCCTTCCCAGAGGCTTATGTGCGCTTCAAGCGCCTCGACTTTCTGGAGGTGCCCGAGTTGGAGTACCGCTTCTACGGCGACGACCTCGACTCGCTCCATACGGTGGCCGAGCAGCTCATGCAGAAGATGCGCCCCATGCCAGAGCTGGAGTGGGTGCACACCGACTTCATGCAGCCGTTTCCCATCATCGACGTAGAACTCAACCCCGTCAGCTCGGCGCAGCTGGGCATCACGCGGCCGGCGGCAGCACTGGCTCTCAGCGCTGCCACGGGCGACCTGCGCGTGGGGCAGCTGTGGGAAACCGACTATGAGGTGCCCATCGTGGTAAGAGATGCTGTCGGCCAGACCTTCAGCGACATTGAGAACCTGGGCATTGCCACCCCGCTGACCATGGCATCGTCGCTGCTCTCGTCGTCGGCCACCACCACGGTGCCTCTGCGGCAGGTGGCAAAGGTGTCGCCACGGTGGAGCGAGAGCCGCATCATGCACCGTGGTGGCGAGCGCTGCATCACCGTGACGGCGCAGTTTGCCAACGGTGCCTACGCTGCTCCGGTGGAGAAGCGCATCGCCCTGATGATGGACTCCTTGCAGCTGCCCCAGGGCGTCAGGGCCGAGGTGGGAGGCGAACTGGAGTATGGCGACGAGGCCCTGCCGCAGATCTTCTGGGGCATCTTCATCGCCATGGTCGTCATTTTCTTCTTTCTGCTGTTTAACTTCAAGAAATATGGCATCACCACCGTCTGCATGGTGGCGCTGGGACTGATGCTGCCAGGCGCTCTCGCCGGTCTCGGCTTGATGAACCGCACGCTCGGTCTGACCAGCATCTTCGGGCTCATCACGCTCATGGGCATGATTATGCGCAACGAGATTCTTATCTTCGAACATGCCAACAGTCTGCTGAAGACGAAACCGCGTGCCAGCTCCGACGATGTGCGCCAGGCTGCCTACGAGGCTGGCCGTCGCCGCATGGTGCCCATCTTCCTTACTACGGCCACCACGGCAGTGGGTGTGGTGCCGATGATTATCGCCCAGTCATCGTTCTGGATGGCTGTAGGCGTCACCATCTTTGCCGGCGGCATCGGCTCGCTCATCATGGTGGTCACCATGTTGCCGGTGGTCTATTGGAAGGTGAGTCGGCCTACGTCAAAATCGCTGCAACGACAAGTCTCAGACTTGCCCCGCTGAGCATGCCGGGACCGACTTTCTGCATGGCATCCAGGCCCTGTTTGCAGGTTGTTCAGGCCCTGTTTGCATCCCGCAGGGCAGCGGTACGAGAACGCGGCAGGCTGTTGCGCATCGCGTCCGTCTGCCACTTCAGAGTGCATAAAAAGTATTATCATCTTATGGTTAGAAGAAGCATATTATCAGTATTGCTGACAGTGGCTGTAGCCACGGCGTCGGCGCAGGCTGACAGCCGCTTGCGGCTTGACGAGGAGCAGGGCATGGTGCGTCTCACACTTGCCCAACTGAAGGATTCGGCCCTTCGCAACAACATCGCCGTGAGGCAAGCGCAGCTCGACATTGCTGCCGCCGGTGAGCAGCGGCGTGAGGCCTTCACCAAGTACTTCCCGCAGGTGAGTGCCACGGGGGCGTGGTTTAATGCCAATCGCCCCATGGCAAAAATGAGTGTCGACCCGCAAGACTTCGTCACCCCCGGACTAGGAGCTGCCCTGGCCCAGATGCTGCCCGCCGAGGCGCTGGCTGCGCTGGGTAGTCCTCTGGGCATGTCGATGATGAAAGATGGCACCATAGCCTCGCTCACGGCTGTGCAGCCCGTCTTTGCCGGCGGGCAGATAGTCAACGGCAACCGTCTGGCCAGGGTGGGGCAGGAGGCCGGTCGGCTGCAGCTGCGGCTGAAGGAGAACGACGTGGAGCGGCAGACGGAGCAGTACTACTGGCAACTGGTATCGCTGAAGGAGAAGATGAAGACCTTGGACGCCGTAGACTCGCTGCTGTCTGATATATATAAGGATGTGGACGTGGCGGTGCGTGCTGGCGTGGCCATGCGCAACGACTTGCTGCAGGTGCAGCTGCGGCGCAACGACATAGAGAGTCAGCGTCTGAAGCTCCGCAATGGCATCAGCATCGTGAAGATGCTGATAGGTCAGTATGCGGGGCTGGCAAGTGGGTATACCCCCAACCCCTCTTCAGAGGGAGAAGTGAGTATATACTCTTTTGATATCGTCATGCCCGATGTGAATCAACAAAACTGTACACTTCCCTCTCCCCTTGGCGAGGGGGGCGGTGTGAGGCCCGGTCTGCCTGTCCTTTCCTCTCTGCCCGAATATCAGCTTTTAGAGAAGCAGGTGGAGGCCGCTGCCCTGCAGAAGAAGATGGCCGTGGGACAGCTGTTGCCCTCGGTGGCTGTGGGAGCAGGCTACAACTATCATAACCTGCTCGACAACGACCGTACCTTCGCTATGGTCTTTGCTACTGTCAGCCTGCCCATCAGCGACTGGTGGGGCGGCTCGCATGCCGTGAAACGCAAGAAGCTGGAGCACCAGAAGGCCGTAGACCAGCTGAACGACCACGCGCAGCTGCTCGCCATACGCATGCAGAAGGCTGCCAACGACGTGGAAGAGGCTGCCATGCAGATAGACATTGCGCGCCGTGCCATTGAGCAGGCCGAGGAGAATCTACGCATCGTGCGCAACCAGTATAAGGCCGGCGTCAGCAAGATGGGCGACCTGCTCGAGGCGCAGCTGCTCTACCAGCAGACGCTCGACCGCCGCACCGATGCCTGGGCCGACCTGCAGAACCGTCTGCTCGACTACCGTCAAGCCACCGGACAGTAGTCAAATAAGCCTTTTTAACACTCACTTTGCCCGCCGTTTGCTCCATTTTTAGTAACTTTGCATCGATTATACGCTAAAAGTTACTGACGATGAAGATAAAAGTAGTAAACCGCGGCCATCAGCCGTTGCCTGCCTATGCCACAGAGCAGAGCGCCGGCATGGATCTGCGTGCCAATATCAGTGAGCCCATCGTGCTGCGCCCACTGCAGCGGCAGCTCATTCCTACGGGCATATACATTGCTCTGCCTGAGGGCTACGAGGCTCAGGTGCGCCCGCGCAGTGGGCTCGCCCTGAAAAAGGGAATCACCGTGCTCAACGCCCCTGGCACCATCGACGCCGACTATCGCGGCGAGGTGGGCGTGGTGCTCATCAATCTGTCGCAGGAAGACTTTGTGGTCAACGACGGAGAGCGCATCGCCCAGATGGTCGTAGCGCGCTGCGAAAAAGCCGATTTCATCGAGGTAGAGACCCTCGACGACACTGAGCGCGGCGATGGCGGATATGGCCACACAGGGGTGAGATGAGGCATGAGAAATGTAATTGTGAAGAGAAAGATATGATGAGACTTGTCTCCCTTCTTATATTGACTTTTGCTGCGGCTGTCTTGCAGGCGCAGTCAGTCTCTCAGCGCTCAGCTTCCACCGCTCAGTCAGACAGAGAGTATGACATCCTGTTCCATGAAGCCATGCTGCAGCGGCAGAAGAGCAACCATGCTGCCGCCTTCGACCTGCTGGCACGCTGCGTGGAGATGCGCCCTGATGCTGCCGAGGCTCACTTCTTCCTGGCACAGTACTACACCGAGATGCAGCAGCCCGGGCAGGCCATGGCCTGCTACAAGCGGGCCGCTGAGCTGCAGCCTGACAATATGACCTACATGGAGACGCTGGCGCAGTCGTATATACAGCGGAACCTCTTCCAGGAGGCTGTCGCCGTGGTCGAGAAGATGTACCAGACCGACAAGGGGCGGCAGGAACTGCTCGAGACCCTCTACCGGCTCTACATTCAGGAGAAAGAGTACGAGAAGGCTGTCGACGTGCTCAACCGTATGGAGCTCATCGACGGCAAGTCGGAGCGCATCTCGTTGGCCAAGAGCGGCCTCTACGTGCAGCTGGACCGCCAGCAGGAGGCTCTCGATGAAGTGAAAGCTCTGTCGGAGCGCTATCCTAACGACATGAACTACCTCACCATCTATGCCAACACGCTGATGTTCAACGACCGGCGCCCCGAGGCGTTCGCACTGCTGAGCCGCATCATGAGCGACGAGCCGCAGAACTTGAGGGCACAGGTGGCACTGCGCAACTACTACATAGGCGAGGGCGATACCGTCAGGACCGACTCGCTGACGCGCTGCATCTTGATGAACCCCAATGCCACTACCGAAGACAAGGTATACCAGCTGCGGCAGGTTATCAGCGACAATGAGCAGGCAGGGGGCGACTCCACTGAGGTGCTCGCCTTGTTCGGCCAGATACTGCGGCAGCCAGAGCCCGACGCCGACATCGCCGAGCTGAAGGCTGCCTATATGGACCTGAAGAAAATGCCGCGCGACTCTGTGACGCAGGCCCTGGAGTATGTGCTGCAGCTCGCGCCTGACCGTGCCTCGGCGCGTCTGCACCTCGTGCAGTTTGCATGGGAGGCTGACGACGACCAGCGTATCATCAGCCTCTGTCAGCAGGCGCGGCAGTACAACCCCGAGGAGATGGCGTTCTACTACTATCAGGGCATGGCCTACTATCGTCAGGAGGATACCGACCACGCTTTGGAGGCTTTCCAGAATGGCATCAGCGTCATCAACGATGAGAGCTCGCCGGAGATTGTAAGCGACTTCTATGCCGTCATGGGCGACCTGCTCCACCAGAAAGGGCGCGACATGGAAGCCTTTGCTGCCTACGACTCGTGCCTGCAGTGGAAGCCCGACAACATCGGCTGCCTGAACAACTATGCCTACTTCCTCAGTCTGAAGGGCAAGCGCCTCGACGAGGCGGAGCAGATGAGCCATAAGACGGTGGTGGCCGAGCCGCACAACGCCACCTATCTCGACACCTACGCCTGGATTCTCTTCATGCAGCAGCGCTACGCTGAGGCGCGCATCTATATCGACCAGACGCTGCAGAACGACTCGCTGCCCAGTGCCGATGTGCTGGAGCATGCCGGCGACATCTATGCCATGAACGGCGATACCGGCCAGGCGCTCTCCTTCTGGCAGCAAGCCTATGAAAAGGAGCCTGGCAACAAGCTGCTGGCAAGAAAAATAAAACGTAAGAAATATATAAGACAATGAAAAGAATACATCTCGTATGGGCCTGCACTATGGTAGTCATAGCTGTCATGCTGTCATCGTGCGGCACCAAGAAACATCTCATCGGTGAGCCCTTGCCCGCCGCAGGCTTTCAGCCGCAGGCCTTCCTGCAGCAGCTCGATGCGCAGGCGCCCAAGGCGCAGTGCGTCACGGCTAAGCTGAAGTTCTCGGCCAAGGTGGGCTCGCAGAATATTTCGGTGGGCGGCAGTCTGCGCATGAAGCGCGACGACGTCATACGCATTCAGCTGGTGGCGCTCGGCATCGTGGAAGCCGGCAGGCTGGAGTTCACGCGTGACTATGTGCTCTTCATGGACCGCATCAACAAGCAGTATGTCAAGGTGCCTTACGAGCAGGTAGACTTCCTGGCTCAGAACGGCATCAATTTCTACATGCTGCAGGCGCTCTTCTGGAATGAGCTCTTCCAGCCCGGTCACCGCCAGCCGCAGCTCGCCGACTTCACCGTTGCCCCTCAGGGCTCCGATGTGGCTATCACGCTGCCTGAGGTCAGCCGCATTGCTTACAGCTGGCTGGCCGATGCCGCCACGGCACGCATCAAGACCACGCGGGTAGACCATCGCGACGCCCGGATGCGGTGGGACTACAAGACTTTCAAGAAGCTTGAAAATACCTCGTTCCCCACCGATATGGAGGTGGAGCTGGCCACGGCTAAGAAGACCGTAGATGTGGGGCTGCAGCTCAGCAGCCTGGGCACCGACGACGACTGGGAGACGCGCACCACTGTCTCGTCGAAATACAAACAGGTCAGTGTCGACGATATCCTGCGTCGCATCATGTCGCTCTGACGACTGCCGGTATCTCTCAACCGCAGGCAGAGCGGTTCTCTGCCATAACAGTACACGAATATTACAATGCGAAATACGATGAAGCGCCTTCTTCTTATACTTCTCATCTTTGCTTCTTGCCTGTCTGCCCCTGCGCAGAAGGCGAAGCCGAAAGGTGCAGCCAAGCCTGCTGCTGCCAAGCAGGCTCCCAAGAAACCTGCTCCCAAGAAGCCTGCCGCCAAACAACTGTCGCAGCGGGAGAAGATGCAGCAGCAGCAGCGCAAGCTGAAACAGGACATTGAGCGGAAGAAACGCCGGCAGGTTGAGTTGGAACGCAGGGTGAAGGAGGGCTTGCAGGGGGTGATGACGCTCACCAGCGAGATTGCCGACAAACAGCGCACCATCGACACCATACGGCGCAACATATCGTCGCTCGACGTCAGCATCGCGCAGCTCGACTCGCAGCTCGTGGTGCTGCACAAAGAGCTCGACGACCGTCGGCAGCGCTATGTGCGCTCCATACGCTACATGCATCGCAACCGCAAGGCACAAAACCGACTGATGTTCATCTTCAGTGCCAAGAATTTTAATCAGATGTACCGCCGCACGCGCTTTGTCAATGAATATGCCACCTTCCAGAAGGCGCAGGGAGAGGCTGTCAAGCAGAAGCAGGAGCAGATTACCCAGAAGCAGACCGAGCTGAAAAATGCCCGTCGCCAGCATGCTGAACTGCTGGCGCGCGGCGAGCAGGAGCGGCGGTCGCTGGAGGCAAAACAGGGCGAGCAGAAGAAAATGGTGGACGCCCTGAAGAAGGAGCAGAAGACCACCGAGGCCCTGCTGGCGCAGCAGCAGAAGCAAGAAGCCGACCTCAACGCGCGTATAGAGCGTATGATTGCTGAGGAGATAGCCCGCGAGAAGGCTCGCCTGGAGGCTGAGCGCAAGCGCAAGGCCGAGGAATTGGCGCGCAAGAAGGCGGCCGAGGAGAAGGCCCGTCGCGACCACGAGCGGCGCATCGCTGCTGCCAAGGAGGCTGAGCGCAAGGCCAAGGCTGAGGCCAGGGCTGCCAAAAACGCGCAGGAGAAGGCACAGGCGCAGCAGCGCGCACGGCAGGCTGAGCAGCAGCGCCGCCAGGCTGAGGAGGAGAAGAAGCGCGACGAACAGGAGCAGAAAGCGGCCGCCAAGGAACTGTCGCATCAGGTGAAGGAGGCGGCGCGGGCCGAGAGTTACAATGAGCCGGCTGCCGACCGCAAACTGAGCGGCAACTTTGCCAGCAATAAGGGGCGCCTGCCCATGCCCATCACCGGTGCCTATAAGGTGGTGCGCGGCTTCGGCAGCTATGTGCCTGAGGGGCTCAGCAGCGTGCGTCTCGACAGCAAGGGCATCCACATCAAAGGCCAGCCGGGTGCACAGGCACGCTGTGTGTTCGACGGCGAGGTGAGCCGTATCTTTGCCAAGGGCGACCGCTATATAGTGATGGTGCGCCATGGGCGTTATATCTCCGTCTACATCAACCTCGCTTCGGTCAGCGTGCGCGCCGGACAGAAGGTCAGCGCGCGACAGGTGATAGGCTCACTCGGCAGCGACTGCACCCTGCAGTTCCAGTTGCGCAACTGGACGCAGCTGCTCAATCCACGTTCGTGGCTGGGACGTTGAGCTGATGCAGCAAGGCCCTGAGGCTGCTGATTAGACTTTTTCGCTGAAAACTTGGTAGGGAAACTGCAGGCGAAGCAATGCCGGGCAGTTTCTCTTTTTTATTTAATGATAATGTGTTCTAAATCGTTTTTTCTCAGCAAAACATTTGTGTTTTTGCCATTTTTTGCTTACTTTTGCATCTGTAAACCATCAAAGAGGATAATGTTATGCAGATAAACAGCCATCTTTCGCGACTCGTCTACGATGTGGCAGCCCACTTCGGCGACCGCGAGGCACTTATTTACAAAGACTTCGGCGGCAAAGTGTGGAAGTCGGCATCGTGGAATCAGTTCCTCGCAAAAGTGAAGCAGGCGTCTAACGCTATGCTCAATCTGGGCATCGGCGTGCAAGAGAACATCGGCGTGTTTTCACAAAACTCGGTGCAGTATCTCTACACCGACTTCGGTGCTTGGGGCATTAGGGCCGTCACCATCCCCTTCTATGCCACCAGCTCCGAGCAGCAGATACAGTTTATCGTGACCGATGCCAAGATTCGGTTCCTCTTCGTGGGCGAGCAAGAGCAGTACGACAAGGCGCGGCGCATCTTCAGCACCTGTCATTCGCTGCAGAAAATCATCGTCTACGACCCGATGGTGCATATCGCCGAGGGCGACACCACGGCCATGCACTTCGACGACTTCCTGAAGCTGGGCGAAGGACTGCCGCGCCAAAGCGAGGTGGAGACTCTGCAGCAGTCGGCCTCGATGGACGATATTGCCAACATTCTCTACACCAGCGGCACCACGGGCGACTCGAAAGGTGTCATACTGAGTATGGGACAATATCACGCTGCCTTCGTGGCCAACGGCAAGTGCGTGCCCGTGACGGACAAAGACCGCGTGCTCAACTTCCTGCCGTTCACCCATATCTTTGAAAAAGGCTGGAAGATATTGTGCATCACGGTGGGCGCACGGCTGATTGTGAACACCTATCCGCAGGAGGTGCAGCAGACGATGCGTGAGACGCATCCCACATGCATGTCGTCGGTGCCGCGCTTCTGGGAGAAAGTCTACATGGGCGTGCAGGAAAAAATTGAGTCGAGCGGCCCTCTGCAACGCCGCCTCTTCCGTCATGCACTGGCGGTGGGCCGCAAGCACAATATCGAGTGTCTGGCCAACGGCAAGCGGCCCTCAATGGCGCTCCATCTGGAGTATGAGGTGCTCAATAAGACCGTATTCTCGCTGGTGCGCAAGGAGCTGGGCTTGGAGAATGCCCACTTCTTCCCCACGGCAGGCGCCACGGTGTCGCCTCATGTGGAGGAGTTCGTGCATAGCATTGGCCTCAACATGGTGGTGGGCTACGGCCTTACCGAGAGCCTGGCCACCGTATCGTGCGACCATCTGGGCAAGCCGTTCACCGTGGGTAGCGTGGGGCATCCCATCGAAGGCATCAGCGTGAAGATAAGCGAGGAGGGCGAGGTGCTGCTGAAAGGGCCGACCATCACCCGTGGCTACTACAACCGCGACGACATCACGCGCAACTCGTTCACTGCCGACGGCTATTTCCGCACCGGCGACTCGGGTTATATGAAAAACGGTGAGCTCTTCCTGAAAGACCGCATCAAGGATCTCTTCAAGACGTCAAACGGCAAGTATATTGCGCCGCAGATGATTGAGTCGAAGCTGCTCGTCGACAAATACATCGATCAGGTGGCTGTCATTGCCGACCAGCGCAAGTTCGTCTCGGCGCTCATCGTGCCTGTCTACAGCCTGCTCGAGGAGTATGCCCGCGAGCACGGCATCACTTTCGACAGCCGGCGCGACCTTTGTCAGAACAAGCAGATCAACCAGATGCTCCGCGACCGCATCGACACCCTGCAGCAGCAGTTGGCCCACTATGAGCAGATTAAACGCTTCACCCTGTTGCCTGACGGATTCTCGCTGGAGCGAGGCGAACTGACCAACACGCTGAAAATCAAGCGCCGCGTGCTCAATGAGAACTACAAGAAGGAAATTGATAATATGTACGCAGAGAGTTAGGTGAGAAATGAGAATTAAAATATGAAGAAATGACTGTGGCACGGGAAAACATCATTGTCGGTAAGTCTGATTTCTTTGCCGCCAGGATTACCAGGATGTATAGATATTTGTCTGACAAGCATTTTGGTGAAAGTGACATGCCCAAGCAGATTCATTCTACATGATAGCGAAGAGATAATTAGTATTTTAACAATAATAGCAAAAAGACAAGGGAGAATATGAATAATGCGGGAAGAACAGTTTAAGTTGATGGAAACAAGCGTGGAGGCTCATTCCACTTTTTCACTTCATCATATAAATTTTTCATTTCTCGCTTTTCATTTCTCATTTACAGAAGCATGATTACCCAAGAACAACTGAAGGATATACTCGATCGCGCCGACAAACTGAAACATTACCTGCGCATTGACGAGAAGCAAATGGAGTGGGAGGAAGAGGATCTCCGCACACAGGCTCCCGACTTCTGGGAAGATCCCAAACGGGCTGAGGAGCAGATGAAGAAGGTGAAAAGCATCAAACGATGGATTGACGGCTACAATGACGTCAGGCTGAAGGCCGACGAGCTGCAGCTGGCCTTCGACTTCTTCAAGGACGAGATGGTCACCGAGGATGAGGTAGACCGCGACTACGGGCAGGCTCTGCAGGCCATCGAGCAGCTGGAGCTGATGAACATGCTGCGACAGAAGGAGGATCCTATGGACTGCGTGATGAAGATAAACAGCGGCGCCGGCGGCACCGAGGCGCAAGACTGGGCGCAGATGCTCATGCGTATGTATATGCGCTGGGCCGAGGCGCATGGCTATAAGGTCACCATCTCCAACATCCTGGAGGGCGACGACGCCGGCATCAAGAGCGTCACTATGCAGATTGAAGGCGGCGAGTATGCCTACGGCTACCTGAAAAGCGAGAACGGCGTGCATCGGCTGGTGCGCGTCTCGCCCTACAACGCGCAGGGCAAGCGCATGACGTCGTTTGCGTCGGTCTTCGTCACACCGCTCGTCGACGACACTATCGAGGTCTACGTTGACCCGGCCAAGCTGTCGTGGGACACTTTCCGCTCCAGCGGTGCCGGCGGACAGAACGTGAACAAGGTGGAGTCGGGCGTGCGCCTGCGCTACTGGTACACCGACCCCGACACGGGCGAGGAAGAGGAAATCCTCATCGAAAATACCGAGACGCGCGACCAGCCCAAGAACAAAGAGCGTGCCATGAAGTTGCTGAAGAGCCAACTCTACGACCGTGCCATGAAGAAACGTTTAGAGGCGCAGGCTAAGATAGAGGCCGGCAAGAAGAAGATTGAGTGGGGCTCGCAGATACGGTCCTACGTCTTCGACGATAAGCGCGTGAAAGATCATCGCACCAACTATCAGACCAGCGACGTCGACGCCGTAATGAACGGCAAGATTGACGGCTTCATCAAAGCCTATCTGATGGAGTTCCCCTCTGCGAGTGAGGAGTGATTATTGGTTGAAGCTGATGAAAAGACTACTTGAATGACGACTGGTATGAGCCTGTTATTACCTCATACCCCATCGCGAAGCGACAATTCATAATATATAATTTATAAATCATAATTTTCACTATGAGCAAGAAAGAAAAACATTTGAACGCTAAGCAGAAAGCTTACGAGAAGAAACAAGAAGAGCAGGGGCGCAAAGTGGTGAACTGGATTTTTGCCATACTGGTGCTACTGGCCGTGGCCTACCTCATCTTCATCGTATCCACCATGTCATAGCATGGCTATGAGCGGAATGGAAATTGAGCGGAAGTTCCTGGTGCGCAACGACAGTTTCAAACAGCAGGCACACCAGAGCTACCGCATCTGCCAAGGCTACATCTGCAGCGGCCACGGCCGAACGGTGCGTGTGCGCCGACGCGACGAGATGGCCTTCCTCACCATCAAAGGACCGTCGGCCGACGGCGGGCTGAGCCGCTATGAGTTTGAGAAGGAAATCACGCTCGACGAGGCCGCCCACTTGTTTCGCCTCTGCGAGCCCGGTCTCATCGACAAGACGCGCTTTCTGGTTGAATACGAGGGGCATACCTTCGAAGTTGACGAGTTCTATGGCGACAACGAAGGGCTGGTGATGGCTGAGGTGGAACTGGCGTCAGCCGGCGAAATGGTGAAAATGCCTGATTTCATCGGTCGTGAGGTGACCGGCGACCGTCGCTACTACAATGCCCATCTGCGACTCTATCCCTACAAAATGTGGAAGGACGTTACTTAGCGCTCTTCCGCATTTTTTTATTTAGCAGTAGGCCTACGCCGGCTCCCAGGGCTACGCCCAGCGAGTCAGCCACGAAGTCGGGCCACTCGCCCGAGCGGTGGGCGGTGCAATAGGCCTGTAGCAGTTCTATGACGCCCCCCAGCACCACCATGCCTATGATGGCATAGAGCCACAGCTTCCACCACTCCACACGGTCGTGGCAGCGCAGATACTCCCACCACATCACCGAGCACGTGCCGCCATACATGATGAAATGTGTCCATTTGTCGATGTAAGTCACGTCGTTGAGCTTCGACTCAGGCACATCAATGAGCAATGAAAGAAAGAAGATAAGGGCCAGACAGAGCAGTGTCAGGGGGTAATGTTTGAGTAAATGGGCCGTTTTTTTCATTTTTGTTGTTATTTTGGCGCAAAGTTAAGAATTATTTTATAATTTTGCAAGCATTATTTAAAATAATTGTAACCATGAGTCAAGCAGAAAGAGCAAACTTCGGCAGTAAGCTGGGTATCATCCTGGCTACGGCTGGCTCGGCCGTAGGGCTGGGCAACATTTGGCGCTTCCCCTATCTGGCAGGTCAAAATGGTGGTGCCGCCTTCATCTTCATCTACATCTTGTTTGTCGTCGTGCTGGCCATACCCTGCATCGTCAGTGAGTTTATCATTGGCCGCCGGGGACAGGCCAACGCTGTCAGAGCCTACGATAGGATAGCCGGCGGCGGACCGTGGAAGATTATCGGCATCATGGGCGTCATTACGGGATTCCTCATCTGCAGCTATTACACTGTCGTGTCAGGCTGGTGCCTGGAGTACATCTATGCCTCGGCAGTCGGTCAGCTGCGGGGCGACGTGGGCTATATCACCACCTTCTTCGACGAGTTCACTACTAATCCCTGGAAGCCGCTGGTCTGCATCGTGCTCTTTTTCTTGATAAATCATCTCATCATTGTACGCGGCGTGCAGAAAGGCATCGAGAAAGCCTCAAAGCTGATGATGCCCGCCCTCTTCGTGCTGCTCATCGTGCTGGTGGTGGTGTCGTGCCTGCTGCCAGGTGCCGACAAGGGTATCAGCTTCCTGCTGAAGCCCGACTGGAGTGCCGTCAGCAGCGGCATGTTCCTGGCAGCATTGGGCCAGGCCTTCTTCTCACTCTCGCTCGGCATGGGTGCGCTGACCACCTATGCCAGCTATTTCACGCGCGAAACCAATCTGACTCAGTCGGCCACGCAGATAGCTTTCATCGACACCTTTGTGGCCATTCTCGCCGGCCTCATGATTTTCCCTGCGGCCTTCTCGGTGGTCGCCAGTCCCGACAGCGGGCCCTCGCTGGTGTTCATCACGCTGCCCAACGTGTTTCAGCAGGCCTTCAGCTTCCTTCCTGCCTTGGGCTCGATAGTGGCTGTCATGTTCTATGCCCTGCTGGCCCTGGCAGCCCTCACGTCGCTCATCTCGCTCCATGAGGTGTGCACGTCGTACCTCACAGAGGAGTTCAGCATGAGCCGCTCGCGCGCGGCCCTCATCGTGACGGCTATCTGCACCGTCATCGCCATCTTCTGTTCGCTGTCGTTTGGGCATTACGACTGGCTCACGTTCTTTGGCATGTCCCTGTTTGATCTGTTCGACTTCGCTACCAGTCAGCTGCTCATGCCCATTGGCGGCTTCCTCACTTGCCTGCTCATGGGTTGGTTCGTGCCGCGTCGCATCGTGAGAGAAGAGTTCACCAATGGTGGCACGCTCAGTGCCCGCCTCTTCGGTGTCTATCTGTTTCTGGTGCGTTACGTCTGTCCCATCGGTATCTTCATCATCTTCCTCCATCAGTTTGGGGTGATATGACGCTGCGCGACCTGTTCTACGTCCGCAAGTCCGACCGGCAGAGCATGTTGGCTCTGCTCGTCGTGGCGGTGGTGGCCGTCGGCGTGGTGTGGCTCACCGGCCGGCAGTCAGAAACGTCGGCTGACGGGGCCGATACGCTTAACACCGATGGCGGCAGGCAGCAGGTTGCCCGGCGTTACTATCAGGTGGAAGGGCGTCGTGTGGAGCTCTTCCGCTTCGACCCCAACACGGCCGACAGCACACAGCTGCTCAGGCTTGGCCTGCAGCCGTGGCAGGTGCGCAACATCTATAAGTATCGCGCTGCGGGCGGCATCTACCGCCGCAAGGAAGACTTCGCACGCCTCTACGGTCTCACGGTGAAGCAGTATCGCGAGCTGGAACCCTACATCACCATCTCAGCCGACTACCAGCCTGCCGCCACCCTCGTGGCGGCTTCGCCTTATGATGACGAGCCGGCAGTGGCACGCCACGAGTCTTTCCGCCGTGGCGACTCATTGCCCCACCGCGCCTATCAGGAGAAGATAGCACTTGGCGAGACCGTTGGGCTGAATCCGCTCGACACGTCGGAATATAAGAAAGTGCCCGGCATAGGCAGCTATTTTGCCCGTCGCATAGCCGACTACGGGCGTCGCCTGGGCGGCTATGCCAGCGTGGATCAGCTCGATGAAATCGTCGATTTTCCGGCATCGGCCAAGCAGTACTTCGACATTGGCGGCCAGCATGTGGCGAAGCTGCACATCAACCGTCTCTCGCTCGATGAGCTGAAGCGCCATCCCTACATCAATTACTATCAGGCGCGCGCCATCGTCGACTACCGCCGGCAGCAGGGTCCTATCCGCGACCTCAACGAGCTCTCACTGCTCGACGACTTCACCGATGAAGCCATCCGCCGCCTGCGTCCCTACGTCAGCTACGAGTGAGGCTGCTCTGCGGGGGGGGCGATTGAATTGTAACTCTAACGTAACACGTTTTTCTTGGCAGACTGGCTGATTGTGCGTACCTTTGCGGCAAAAAACAAAGGTATGGAAACAAATCAAGGTTATGTGATGATAGCGATGCAGCTGCTCGGCTCATTAGGCCTGCTGATTTATGGTATGCGGATGATGAGCGAGGCACTGCAGAAGATGGCCGGCCCGCAGCTGAGACATATACTGGCCAGGATGACGAGCAACCGCCTGACAGGTATGCTGACGGGCATGCTCGTCACGTGCGCTGTGCAGTCATCGTCGGCAACAACGGTGATGACCGTCTCGTTCGTTTCGGCCGGTCTGCTGACGCTGGCTCAGGCCATTTCGGTTATCATGGGTGCCAATATCGGCACGACGATGACGGCATGGATCATGTCGCTGGGCTATAGCGTCGATCTGACCAGTATAGTCTATCCTGCCTTCCTGCTTGGCATAGTGCTCATCTACAAGAAACGCCATCGCTTCGTGGGCGACTTCCTGTTCGGCACAGCTTTTATGTTCCTGTCGTTGGTGATGCTGAGTGCCGCTGGCAAAGCCTTGGATCTGGAACACAGCGAGGCCGTGATTTCGTTCTTTGCTTCGTTTGACACATCGAGTCATCTCACCATCTTGGCCTTCCTGGGCATCGGTACGCTGATTACCTGCATCGTACAGTCGTCGGCAGCGGTGATGGCCATCACCATCCTGCTCTGCTCCACGGGCGTGCTGCCCATCTACTTAGGCATTGCGCTGGTGATGGGCGAGAATATAGGTACCACGGCTACGGCCAACCTCGTGGCGCTCGGTGCTAACACACAGGCCCGCCGCGCCGCACTGGCCCACCTGCTGTTCAATGTCTTCGGTGTGGTGTGGGTGCTCATTGTGTTCTATCCCTTTGTCGATATGGTATGCCGTATGGTGGGCTATGAGGTTGCTGCTCCTCTTTCGGGGCCCGATGGCGACACGATGGGCTTAGCATTGAAGACTGCGGGGAGCGCGGGGACTGCTTCTGTACCTATGGTGCTGGCCATGTTCCATACATGCTTCAACATAACCAACACGGCCATCCTCCTTGGATTTGTGCCTCAGATAGAGCGTGTGGTGTGCTGGTTGCTGCCTGATAAGCAAGAAGAGAAGAAGGAGGATTTCAGCTTAAAGTATATTCAGTTTAACTTAGTTCAGACTCCTGAGATATCGGTGCTTCAGGCCCAGAAGGAGACGGCAGCCTTCGGGCAGCGTGTCGCTCAGATGTTCGCCATGGTGCGCCAGCTGTTTGGCGAGACTGGCGCAAAGCAGTTTGCTGAGCGCTATGCCCAGATAGCGCATGAAGAGGAATTGACCGACAATATTGAGGCAGAGATTGCACGCTATCTGGATAAAGTAAGCAACGGCCATCTGAGCGACGACACCAAGCAGAAGATACGTCAGATGATGCGCGAAATCAGCGAATTGGAGTCCATCGGCGATGCCTGTTATAAGCTGGCCCGCACACTTCATCGCAAACAGGAGTCTGGCAAGCATTTCGTTCAGCAGCAGAACGAACAACTGCAGGCTCTGATGGCTCTTTGCGACGAGGCCCTCGCACAGATGAACACCGTGATGCGCGGCCACAGAGACGACCACGACATCCGCGAGACCTATCGCATAGAAAAAGGCATCAATGAGCTGCGGCTGCACTTGAAGACCGAGAATGCGCGGGCAGTGAACGACCATGAATACGACTACGTTGTCGGCACCCTCTTCGTAGATATGGTAAACGAACTGGAACAGCTTGGCGACTACGTAGTCAATGTCGTTGAGGCTCGGTTCGGGAAATGACATGAGTCAGTCTGAGGCGACTTTTGGCTCGGGGTTCTGCCTGCCGTCGTCATGACGGAGATGGAATCTGAGTGTTAACAAAAAAAGGCAGCGGAAAAGCTGCCTTTTTTGTCGGGATGAGGCGACTCGAACGCCCGACCCCTACGTCCCGAACGTAGTGCGCTACCAACTGCGCTACATCCCGAATGCTTTCGCATGGTTGCTCGTAAGCGGATGCAAAGGTACTGCTTTTTTGTGGATTAAGCAAATTTTTTTGGAAAAAGTTGACGAATGTCGAAAAAAAGTTGTATCTTTGCAGCAGAATTCAGAACTGATGATGGTGCCTTAGCTCAGTTGGTAGAGCATCGGACTGAAAATCCGTGTGTCCCCGGTTCGATTCCTGGAGGTACCACTTACTTATCGTTGAGGGCATGAATCGTTTTTAGATTGATGCCTGTGCGGACAAGAACCTTGCTGTTGGTTCTTGTCATTTTTTATGAATTCTTCACCGATTAAATTAGGTCAAAACAGAACGAAATAAACCTTAAATCGAATCGTGTAAAGCACTGTCTTACAATTAACTCCGCTTAACTAACTTAATTCTTTGCCTATTGCGCGTTTGCCCCTTTTAGAGTAATTTTGTACCGCCATTGTACCTCGGGTGGATGAGCAGAGGGTTCGTAGGGTGTTCCCTTAAATCACCTTATTTCCTCTTAAATCCGCTTAATTGGTTTCCGTCTGGGACCATCCCCCGAAAAACGGCAGAAATTGACAAAATTACTCGATATGGGCAAGAATCAAACTTCACAAATTCCCAACATCCTTCTGTCCGTGAAGGATGCCTCCATCGCCATCAGTGTCAGCACTAAGATGGTGCGACTGCTTATTGCCTCCGGCAAACTGAAAGCCATCAACCTCGGCAAGCGGATGACACGCATCAGCCTACAGGAACTTACAGACTTTGCCCAAGGGCAAGGTGGTAATGTCGTGCTACCTTCTTCATCCCTTCCTTTTAATAATAACAAAAGGGAAAAGAAGAAGAGTATAACTACTGCCAAGCCAGAGACGGGCAACGTGAACAAGAGAGCCAAGTGCCGCATGACACCAGCCTGTGAGAAAGCCCCTGAAGGTGTTACTCACAAAAATCAATGAGGAGTTCGGTTTCCTCGACCGCTCCAAAGGCCAGGAGAGTTTTCTTGACTACTTCAAGCAGTGTATGAACAAGACAACCAACAAGGCAAACTGGGAGGCTGCCTACAAGCACTTCGTCAAATATTCGGGTGGCGAGTGCCGCTTCTG